>Ga0222633_1000748_pt1 | contig 23965 bp, 18 predicted proteins | sample AntAcemetageno48_FD_179816 | JGI IMG/M metagenome (GOLD analysis project Ga0222633, IMG submission 179816) | Saline water microbial communities from Ace Lake, Antarctica - #48 | ecosystem: Environmental > Aquatic > Non-marine Saline and Alkaline > Saline | place: Antarctica: Ace Lake | collected...
TTTTTAGCGCCTCAAGACTTGCCTGATGAGATCCAGTTACCACTATTTTTTGTGGTTTGCAGATCGTCAGAAGTGCCGACCAACCAGAGCGAGATGAAAGTGAGTTAACCGCAGCAACGCGACCCTTGACGTTGCCGACGATGTAGCTGAAGTACATGCCCGCCTCACAATCCAGATCGAACACGGGCGCTGCAACCGGGTCAATAGGTGCTTCTGACAGAAACAAATCAAGACCGCACGCTTGAGTGACGAGCAGGTCAGGGTTGTGCCAAAGATCAGACACCGCTTGATGACGGTTAAGTTCTCCAGGATATCCTGTAGCTTCCCATAAACTATCGTTTGCCCATTGGACACTGGGTAAGTCGTACCAGGGAAAAGAAGCTAGCATCTGTTGCGGTCTATTGGTTGAAACGCGAAAGACGTCCGCTGTGTGAACAAACCCACGACGCCCGAATCCTCACCAATACACTCAATCAACTTGTCGATGATGGACTCCAAATGACGATCCGTGACATTCCTTTCTATTCGCTCCAGCCTATTCAACAATCGCCTGATAAACCAGATTCTTGAACTGTCCCCGTAAAGGGTAAGGATTCATCATCATTTGCACCATCAACACTGCGGTAAGGTCTTCCTGGGGGTCATTCCAGAAGATCGTTCCCGCAGCACCACCCCACGTGTATTCACCCTTGGAGCCCAGTTGGCTGAGCGGTGCCGCTGTAGCAATACCAAAGCCCAGGCCGAAGCCAAAAGTGCTCAGCACGCCGGGGCGCTCTCCAAAACCGGTGGTGATCCCGGGTGTCAGTTGGTTCATGGTCATCAATTCAATGGTTTTCGGGCTGAGGATTCGTGCGCCGTCGAGTTCTCCCCCGTTGAGTAGCATCTGAGTAAACCTGATGTAGTCCTCGGCAGTGCTCACCAGTCCACCACCTCCGGAAAAGAATGTCACCTTCCTGGCGTAAGCACTGGTCTTCGGCCGATCAACGACTGTCAGCGAATTGGTTTCCTGATCGAGCCTGTGATTCGTGCCCAACCGCTGGACTTTATTCATCGGCACCTCGAAGAAGCTATCTTTCATCTTTAATGGAACAAACAGCCGGGTCAGGAAAAACTCATCCAGCGGTTGACCCGAAAGCACTTCAACCAGTCGACCCAGCACATCAGCAGAAACACTGTAAACCCATCGGGTACCCGGTTGATTCATTAAAGGAATTTCCCCCAGTGCATCAACCATTTCAGCAAGATCCCTTTTACCCAAAACGTTTGCGGCTCGATACTGCCTGTCTATAGTCGTATCACCGAAAACTCCGTAGGTCAGGCCAGCCTGATGGCTCATCAACTCTCGAATGGTGAATGGGTGCGACTGAGCCACCTCAACGCCATCAACCAGCACTTTTGCATTTCTGAAGGCTGGCAGGTAATTTTCAACGGGTTCATCCAGTCGAAATTTACCTTCCTCAAACAAAATCATGGCCGCTACTGACACAATAGGTTTGGTCATGGAATAGATTCGAAACAGGGAGTCTTTCTGGATGTCTTCACCGGATTCCAGGTTCAGCTTGCCGACTTTCTCAAAATGAACAATTTTTCCCTTTCGCGCAATTACCGTGACAATCCCTGCCAGCTTGTTGTCATCAACATACTGTTGCATAAAAGGCTTGATGCGCGCCAGGCGCTCTGAAGACATCCCCACAGATTCAGGCTTTGCCAGGTCGAGATCTGCTGAAAATGTTGCCTGAGCTGCAATTAACAACAGAAATGCAGCGACCAGGCGTGATAGATAAACCTTCATGATCATTGGACCCTCAACGAATGGTAGCGAAAATCGTAACTCAGTTGTTCAATCCGTTGAAAGTCCGCTAGTTGACAGAATGATGGGACATTCATCGCTTCTCGATAGAAGCAGGACAAGTATGATTCTGATAAATAAGCCGGTTGACTGCAAGTCAGCGAGTGGCCAGTAGTCCTCAGTTGGTGTCGGTGCCACACAGTTCTGCGTGCAGCAGGATCGATTCCGGTACACTTGGAGGCATTACGCAAAGGTATCTGTAAAGGAGAATATTGTTGTGAAAACAGTTCGGTCCGTTTTCTTGTTAATGCTGGCATTCCTGTCCACCTTCCATGTTACGGCGGTCGCTGTGACGCCTGGCGCGGCTCTGCCTGTCGTGGAGCAGCCAACGCCTTACCCCGGTGGGCGCTGGGCGCCCGGCGAAGCCGCGTTCGGCGAGACCGACGTCAGCACATGGCTGACGATGGAAGATGGCGTAAAGCTCAGCGTAACGATTGGCTATCCGGCGGATCTACCCAGCGGGGAGCGCGCTGCAGGCAAGTTTCCCGTTATTTTTCAGCACAGTGCATACACAGACATCCCTGTGAAGTACTTCGTGGAACAGGGGTACATCTTTGTGAACGTCCGCCCCCGGGGTACCGGCGCATCGACCGGTGCCGTTCAGTTCAATGGTCCCCGTGACAGACTCGATGGTGTGCAGATTATTGATTGGTTGGCACACAAGCTCGACGGTTCGAACGGTGTGGTGGGCCTGTATGGGTGTTCCTACCCGGGCCAGTTGGCACTGGCTAATGCTGCCGAAGTGGGTCCGAACTCGCCGGTCAAGGCGGTTGCCGCCTTGTGTGCTGCCGGTGACTACAGTCACGAGATTGAGCTGGGTGCTGGATTCCCCACACCTGGCGTTGCGGTACTGCCGCGCATCGGCGAGTTGATTGGCGGTGGACCTGAGACCCTCGCTTACTTCACCGCACTGCGTGATGAGATCCTGAGCGGCGGTGACGCCGCCTACCACCGAGACTACTGGCAGGACCGTTTGTTGACCGATGAGTCCGCCGCCCGCGTGGTGGCCAACGGGATCCCTGTGTTGCTTTGGGCTGGCTGGAATGATGTCGTCGAAAAAGCCGAACTGGAAATGTACGCTAATTTCCAGAACGTTTACGCCGGCCGCCCGGTACGTGGTCCGATGTTACCTGACCAAACACCAACCGGTCGCTATCAGATCATTCTGGGCGAGTGGGGACATGGGGGCGGACTGGACAACGGCATTGTGCTGCAGTGGTTCGAGACCTGGCTCAAGGGCAAGGATACGGGTATCCAGAACACACCCACGCCGATTCATCTTTACGAGCAGGGCGCTGAGCGTTGGATCAACGCGGCCCGTTATCCAATGGTGTCGCAGTACACGACCCTGCACCTCAACGCGACCGCTACACTGACGCCTGTTCCCACAACGGATCCTGTCAATGAGGTGATCAAATGGGCACAACCGGATACCGGTGCAACCCTGACGTACACAACGGCGCCGCTCTCCGAAGGGGCGACCCTGTCCGGACAGATGAGCGTTACTGTGTATGCCAGTTCGTCGAACACGAACCTCGAACTCGTCGGTTTCCTTTACGATGTGGCACCCGATGGCACGGCTACCGAGATTACCAACGGAGCGGTTCTGGGTAGTCAGCGTGAACTAGATAAGGCCAAAACCTGGCACGACACCGATGGCAAGCTCATCTACCCCTATCTGTTGCAGGCGGGGGATGACTACCTGACGCCGGGTGAAGTTTATCGTTTCGACATCGGGCTGTTCCCGAGGCAATGGTCGATAGCGCCTGGCCACGCGGTGCGGCTCACGTTGACGACACAGATGCCGCAGGCTTTTTGCGATGCTGCCTATTTCGGCTCGGAACCCTGCCAACTGACCGCGCCGCAAATGCAGACGTTGCCTGATGGTGAATACGTCATAGAGCGAGGCCTGATCAATCTGCCGCTGCTGCCCCTTGGTCACTTCGCCACCGCGGCCAGCGGGCCAACGCCGACGAGTAACGGCGTTGTATTACCGTTGGACTGGGGGACGGGTTATCCAACCAAACCAGTGTTTGGCCCGGTCGCCCCTGATTTACCTTAAGCAGCTATCGCCGCCGTGTCTTGAGGAACTAGGGGCACTGTTTCCTGACCACTCGACCAAGTAGTCAGGAATGAAACAGTGAGCCCATAACCGCAATAGCTGTCAGGTTATGCTGCCAGCTGTGCGCCTCAAAAAGCGTGTGTCGCTTTATATTACGCCTCTATTTTGGGACGGTCCGCGGCCCTGCAAGCTGAACTTTGATTCTGTCGGGGTCAAAGAAAAACACGATACCGAATTCGGGACGACCGCCGATTGGACCCAATTGCTCAAAGCCGAGCTCATTCATTGTCTTTACGGCGGCGGTCAGATCTTTCACATAGAAATTGATTCGGTCGATACCCAGGTGATTTACCGGTGGAGGATACGACGGCGCGTCGTCGTAGGGGCTCTTCCACTGCCGCAATTGTAGCGTCGCCCCGTCCGTATCGGCACCGAGGCTAATGTCCACGCCTTCGAACTCAATGGGACCGTCAAAACCGTGGGCTGCTGCGAATTCTCCGGAGCCAGCCTGGGAGCCGGGTGCAGATTCGGTGAACCCGAGCAGCCGGTAAAACTCACGAGACCTTTGCAGATCAGACACGTTCATGTTCGTGTTTACCAGCCGTACAAGGTCAGGACCGGGGGTCGGTGCCTTACCTTCTGCAGTCTGGATCAACTTGATGAAGGCGCCGTCCTGGTCCTTCATGAACACGAACCGCTCGCCGTTAGGCGCTTTCGCCGGCGCTGAGACAAATTCTACGCCTTCGGCCTTGAGGTAAGCGTAGTCGCCATCGAGGTCAGTCGTCGAGTAGGTGGCGTAGGCCATCCCGATGTGGTTCAGGTTGGCGTAGGGTGGTTCTTCGCGATACGAGTTACCCCTGAACTGCACCGTGTCGACAAATGGCGGCGTGGGCGGATCTTCCAGACTATGCAGTGAGACGTGGATCAGGTAATCCTCAGGGAACCCGAGCGACTGCGCGAAGGTAGTGCTCGTCTCCGGCCCGGCCGGATAGATCTCTCCAATGAAGCCCAACGTGTCGTATAAGGCGCGCTGACGTTCCATGTCGGTCGTGTTGAGCCCAAAATATCCCTGGCGCTCTAGCCCCAGATCAGCCTTTGTGATCTGGGTTACGCGGACACCTAGCTCCCCAACCGGCCTGCCGGGAACGCGCACCTCGATCGTGTTTTCCTGGTTAAGGGTAAGGGGTATGACGACCTCGCCGTTTCCTTCAAAGTTCTGCGGCCCGACAACACTGCGGCCGTTGATCTTAATCTGCGCGTTGTCGATGCCGTCATCCTGAAGGACCAGCTTCGCCGGACCGTCGATGGCCCTGAAGGTAGCCGAGTAGGTCGTCGGTTTTCCTTGCACGAGCTTGTAGATCTCGGGCCCGAAGCGGGTCAGGTTGGCCTCGCTAGCAAAGGCGGTGGTCGAAAGCGCGAAAAGGCCAAGGAGCAGCGCTGATGCGGCTGCTCTGAGACCCAGGCCTGGACTGGTGTGGATACGCTTGATTCTATTCATCTATATTTCTCCAGATACGAGAAGTCACTTCGAGTGACGATAAACGACGCCGCTGACACCATCCACGAAGACGTGTGTGGTGAGTTTCGCCGTGCATCCCAATTAATCTTCTTTAACGCTTACTGGAAAGATTATGGTCGATTTCCCTGAGTACAGCTATAGGGCCCGACTGTGCGAAAAGTCAGCATCCAGAAAACACGTCTTTCGCTCTGTGCTGAGAACACTATGCTGGTGTCTTCGTAGGTAGAGTTTTTTCGGGAATATATAAACGAGAGGGGTATGCGTTCGATCTGGATAATCCGGGTTCTAACCAAATCAGCGTTACAAAAGATGTCGTTAATTATCAGCGAGTTGGCGGAGAGTTCCGTATCTCAAATCAGCATGCGATCTCCGGGGAGCGCTCTGCTGACCAAAACGACAGGCCTGGCTTACGAGCTAAAGGTCGCTGACAATTTTTGATTTGCCGTCTTTCTTTGCTTTCTTTTGCGCTTTCTTCTCTTTTTGTGTCAGAAGCGCCGTCTTTTTGCCTTCTTTGTTGGTTTTTTGTTCTCTACCCATTGGTTTACCCTCAATTTGTTAAGAGAGCTTGTGCCTCAGGGTAGAGATTAGCAACCGGTTTATCCCTAGCGAACGCTGGTCTGCCCGCCGTCTACAGGTATTAATTGTCCTGTGATAAAGCGTGACGCATCAGATGCGAAGAACACCATGACGGGTCCAAGGTCCTTGTCAGGGTCGCCATATTGACCGCCCATGGCGATAGTTCTTTGGTTCATCCAGTAGGCGGCTTCCTTGCCCGCTTCATCAGATCTCGCCATCGCCTCGAGGTACATGGGTGTCGCCATCGCAGGAAGAATGGCATTGACCCTTATATTGTCGGCACCCCAGGTTCCTGCGGCCGTTCTGGTCCAGGAGTGAACAGCACCTTTTGCGGCAGAGTAGGCCGCTGCCATCGGTTCAGATCTGAGACCGGAAATAGAGCCAAAATTGATGATAGAGCCGCCTCCTGATGTTTTCATGTGCTTGTGAGCAACCTGGTTGGTGATCATGGTGCCCCGAACGTTGACGGCAAACATAAGATCCCAGTCTTCTACTGTGACATCACCAGCATCGGATGACCGTTGAATCGCCGCGGGATGCGCTAGCACATCAAGCCCTCCCAGTTCCTCAACGGCTTTGCTGAAGGCTGCTTCAACGCTATTAATATCTGCAATATCGACGTGAAGATAACCGGCTTTTCCAGGTCCTGCCTTGTTTGCTTCTTCCGCCAGGGCTGCGCCGGTTTCATCGGTGACATCCATGCCTATGACGTGAGCGCCCGCCTTAACATAAGAGCGCAGGGTGGCTTCCCCCATCCCCCTGGCTGAACCGGTGACAATAATTCGTTTTCCTTTGAGTTCCATTTTCTTATTCTCCCTATTCTTTATTTGATTGCATTTTAACGGTAAGCAGCAGTGACGTTGTTCAGATAATCATCAAGCATCGCGTCCGAATCCACGGATAAACAGACTCGATGGTACCCATTTTGGTCTTGTGCGAAAACGGTTCTGCCACGCTCTTCTCCATTGAGGGTGCAGGTGAGCCGGCCTTGCTCGGCGCCAAAAAATATTGGATTGTGCGCATAGGCAATGGCTGATGAATCGTGGACTGGAAAGTCGTCCCAGTCCTGACTGGTCTTGTAGAAAGCAGCATAAACGTTGTTGATTGCCAGCAGCAGGTGTTGGAGTTGTGGCAGACCGGAAGTCAACGTATCCAAAAAGTCATGGGACATTCGGGTCTGCAGGGTGACATCAAGGCCGACCATGACCATTGGAATGCCTGCATTAAACACGGTGGAAGCCGCTTCCGGATCGCCAATAATATTAGCCTCGGCCCAGGCAGTAACGTTTCCTTCGCAATTGGCGGCGCCGCCCATGAAGATAATTTCTTTGACGCGACCGGCGAAAGCCTGGTCCCTGTTGATCGCAAGGGCGATGTTGGTGAGCCTGCCAACGGCGATAATCGTGATCTCGCCGGGGTTGGCTTTAGTGGTTTCAAGCAGAAAGCTGGCGGCATCCTGATTTTCCACAGATTTCCCTGCAACCTTAACGTCAATGTCTGCAAGGCCATTGGTGCCGTGAACAAAATCCGGATAGTCGGCGGGTCGGTCGCCATTCACGCATCGATCCGCACCGCGGTAAACGGGGGTATCAACACCGAACTGTTCGCACAGAAAGAGCGCGTTATTGGTACAGTTTTCAATGCTGGCGTTACCCAGTATGGTCGTAATGCCCAACAATTCCAGATTGTCGCAGGCATGCAGGTACAGTAACGCCATGGCATCGTCTATGCCTGGGTCTGTATCAAAAACCACCTTACGTTTCGAACCGCTCATGAAGGGCGAAGTTCTTCCGGATTGATCTCTGATAGCCGCTCATGGAGGTAGGTCTTTGCCGTGTATCTGTCAGACAGGACCATCTCAGGGTAGGGATGGCAGAATACCGGCGCGGTCAGCCGGGCTTTTTTGGCGGCGTCACCCGTAGGATTCACCACCCTGTGCGAGGTGGAGGGCATGGTTCCACCGGTGAGCTCCTGAAGCATGTCGCCAATGTTGATCACGATTGAGCCGGCAGGCGCCTCGACCGGTATCCATTCATTAATACCCCTGGGTTTAATCTGCAAACCTGACTCGCTGGCCGCAGGTAACATGGTGATGAGGTTGATGTCTTCGTGAGCGCCCGCACGTATCGCATTTGGCGGCTCATTTCCTGTTAAAGGCGGATACCTGAGAATGCGTAACAACGTCTGGTTGCGTGAGAGATATTCTTCAAAAGGTTTGTCGATAGAGGTCCAGAGCGTCGTTGATGAGTTGGCTTCAAGCCAGGCCATCACATCTTTGCCCAGTTCAAAGATGGCGTCGTAATAGTGCAGGGTCAGTTTTTCAACGGACTCAGGCAATATGCCGCCCGGCCAGTACTGGAAGTATTCTTTCAGGTCCTGGGCTTCTTGTCCTTTCGCCGTTTCGGCGAGCCGGGGGGAAAAATAACCCGCCTGGGATGCCGCGTCGGTGACATACTGATCCGGATTACCGTTAAGAAAAAAGTTGTCCCAGCTTTCATAGAGTTCATTGAGTTCCGAGACCGGAATCCTGTGGTTCTCGACGACGGCAAAGCCGGATTCAATCAGAGACTCTGTGACAAGTTGCGGTGCGTCTGCCGCCTTGAGGTCTACGATACTGACTTTCATTGCCGGTCTTCTGCCTTCGCGTTCAGTGCTGATATCGTCTTCCAGATTTCCGGTTTGGCTGTTGCGATTTCTTCATCGCTCAGGCCGGACAACTCATGGGGAAACACCAACCACTGGTCTGTTTCGTGAATGAAAAAATCAGGAACGATATCTGTCATGTTCCTGTCAGGTTTATACCAGGGCGTGGCGACTTTAATTGTCTTGGGTAGATTGGCGCGGGATTTATCCGCCAGTTCATTCAAAATGGCAATAATACTTCGGCCTGAATCAAACACATCGTCGACAAGCAGCAGCGCGTCGTCGGCGTTAACATTATCGATGATGTAGTTTAGCCCGTGAACCCTGACGTCCTTTTCCTGTTCTCCAATTGAGTAATAGGAGGACGTTCTGATGGAAATATGATCTGTCTCGAGGCCACGGTAATCGAGGTACTCCTGAACGGCGATACCAACCGGTGCACCGCCTCGCCAGACTCCAACGATGAAATGAGGTTTAAAGCCGCTCTGAAAAACCTGATCGGCCAGTTTGAACGAATCGATGAGTAACTCATCGGCTGAAATGAAGCGTTTTTCCATGGGCGGCAGAGTAGCATTGCCGGGCGCTATTTGTCATTGTTAGGCGAATCATAAAAGCGGCGGGTCACAGCATTGCAGGATTTTCTTCAGCGCTATTTTCAACTGGATGATCACGGGACCAATGTTCGAACTGAACTCATCGCGGGTGTCACGACTTTTCTCTCAATGGCATACATTACGGTCGTCAATCCCGCGATTTTGTCTGACGCCGGGATGGATTTTGGGGCAGTATTCGTCGCAACCTGTATCGCGGCAGCCGTGGGTTCCCTAGTTATGGGGGTATGGGCGAATTACCCGATCGCCCAGGCACCGGGGATGGGTCAAAATGCGTTCTTTACCTATGGCGTCGTTCTGGGGCTCGGACATACCTGGGAGGCTGCCCTGGGGGCTGTGTTTGTTTCCGGGATTATTTTTGTGATCCTGAGCGTGCTGCCCGTGCGCGAATGGCTCATCAATGCCATCCCGAGGAACCTCAAACTTGGCATCTCTGCCGGTATTGGACTTTTTCTCGGTTTCATCGCACTCAAGAATGCCGGCGTGGTAGTGGCTAGTCCCGCAACACTGGTTTCCTTTGGTGATATGGCAGAACCTGGCGTCATTATCTGCCTCGCCGGATTTGCCTTGATTGCGGCGTTGACGGCGCGAGGTGTTACCGGCGCGGTCATTATCGGCATGCTGGTGGCTACCCTGCTTGGTCTGGCCGTTGGTGCAGCAGAGTACCAGGGTGTGGTCGCTACGCCGCCATCGCTGGCCCCCGTGTTCTTCAAGTTTGACCTGATGGCGGTTCTGGACGTTTCCATGGTCACGGTCGTGCTAACGATGTTGCTGGTGGATATATTTGATACAGCGGGGACCCTGGTTGGTGTTGCTAACCGGGCAGGCTTAACTGGCTCTGATGGCAAGTTGCCCCGACTGGGAAGGGCGCTATTGTCTGATTCAACCGCAACCGTTATAGGCGCGGTAGCGGGTACCTCTTCCACGACTTCCTATATCGAAAGTGCCGCGGGGGTAGAATCCGGCGGCCGTACCGGTCTTGTGGCGGTCACCGTTGCGGGACTGTTTCTTCTCTGCCTGTTTTTTGCACCGCTTGCGCAAACCATCCCCGCATTCGCCACATCAGCCGCGTTGCTGTTCGTCGCCTGCCTGATGGCAAAAAGCCTGGCTGAACTGGATTGGGAAGATCTCACAGAGAGTGCGCCGGCCATCGTCTGCGCGCTTGGTATGCCTTTATCTTTCTCCATCGCTGATGGCATCGGACTCGGGTTTATCACCTACGTCGCGATCAAGGTAATGAGCGGCAAAGCGAGGGAATGTCCGGTAGCGGTCTATGTTATTGGTGCCGTGTTCCTTGGCAAATTTCTGTATCTCTGATCCCAATACGAATATGAACAAAGACAGCTTTGAGTTTCTGGTTAACGAAGCGTTGGGGCAGGAACAATACGGCTGGGATTTTGCTTTCGTGGAAGGTCGAATGATCGAAGCAGCCCTCTCCTGGGATTACCCTACACTGGCGAACGAGAAACTGGATCGTGCCTCAGCGGCAGTCGATTTGTGCACCGGTGGCGGCGAGTTGCTCGCGGCGTTCGATCAGCGCCCGGAGGTGATGTATGCCACCGAGTCCTATAAGCCGAATCTATCGATAGCCAAAACCCGATTGGACCCGTGCGGGGTGAAAGTGGTTTCTGAGCATCGAGAACTACCCGACAATGCATTTGACCTAATTCTCAATCGGCACGGCAACTATGACATTGACGAACTTTGTCGAATAGCAAACCCGGGGGCAATTTTCCTGACACAACAGGTCGGATCAGAGAACCTCATTGGACTGAACGAGATGCTCGGTTCAGTGGTTGTTGCTGAAGCGTGGAACGCCGACATTGCCGGTGCGCAATTGTTGAGTAAGGGATTCGAGATACTTCGTTGTGAAGAACAGAAACTATCGACCCGGTTCATGGATATTGGGGCGATTGTCTTCTATCTCAAAACCGTAACGTGGCAAGTTCCCGACTTTGATATTGAGCGCTACGCTGTTCCGTTGAATCAACTACATCATCAGATTGAAAGTCTGGGTCACCTTGAGGTTGAAGCACATCGGTTTCTGATTGAGGCCAGGCGGGAATAATCCCGACGCTGATGCAGTTTGCTGGCAGATCCCGCGGTTTGATTGATTGAGGTCAAGTGTCTGCGCTAAACGGTTTGAACGTTTGCCCTCTGGCCTTTAGTCTTTAACTCTGCCGTTGTTCAGGCGTTTCAGTTAAGGACAGGAAATGACCCAGAAAATATTGGATGCCACACGCCTTGCGGCTTCTGCAACCCGTTGGCGTTGCGATCCCGAGACGTTAGGTTTGCTAACGACGAAGGAAGTTTCCTCGGAGCATAAAATACTTGGTCAGGAAGATGCTGCCGATGCTCTGCAATTCGGCATAGAGAGCGAGGCTCAGGGAAATAATATATTTGTTCGCAGTCTCTCAGGTTATGGGCGGATACCGCTTATTTATCAGCTGATTACAGAAGGTAAACATAACCGGAAAGCAGCACCGGATCGCTGTTATGTCTTTAATTTCGTTTCGCCGGACCAGCCCAGGTTAATCAGTTTACCCGCGGGAAGTGGCGCTGACTTTCGCCACGAGATGGAGGGTTTCGCAGACTTTGTCACGCAGGAACTTCCCGCATACCTGTCCTCGGACCGGGTTGAGTCCATGCAGAAAAAACTTGCAGCGGATATTCAGGCCGGCATCCAAAAGATAAGTGAACCTTTCGATTCGGAACTGAGGGCCGCGAACCTGATGATGGTACCCATTCAGGTAGGCCAGAATATGGTGCCTGCGATTCTGCCTGTGATTGACAACAAGCCAGTCCAGTTTGATGAAATTCGAGAACTGCGTGCCAGTGAAAAGATGTCCGAAGACGAATTCAAGGCGTTGATGGAAAAAATTTCGCAGTACGAAGAGAAATTCGGCGATGTCAGCAAAAATATTGCGACATTGCAGGGACGATATCAGGATGAGATGAGACAACTGATGACCCGCGAGGCCCATGTTTACGTCGGCAGCCGTATGTCATCCATCAAATCCCGGTTTGATCTTGAAGCGATTGGTCAATTCCTCGATGAGGTGTTTGACGACCTGATTACCCACCGGCTTTCTGAGCTAGCCAGTGATTTAAGTTTCGTCAGACGCTATAAGGTTAATGTTGTTCGTTGCAGGATTGCCCAGGAAACCTGCCCTGTGGTCACGTTGGCAAATCCCAATATGGGTAATCTGGTCGGCAAGATTGACCGCGAGTTTGCTCAAAACCAAATGGCAGTGCAGTCAGATCACCTCATGATCAGGTCGGGCGCATTGCTTGAGGCCGATGGGGGATTCCTCATACTCGATGCCAGGGATGTGCTTCGTGAGCCTGGTGCCTGGGACGTGCTTGTCAGGACGTTAAAGACCGGGCTGCTTGAGATAGCGAATTCGGATCCATTTGGCTTATGGGCAGGTCCGCAAATCAAACCCGAAGCGATACCGGTTGATATCAAGGTGATTCTGGTAGGCGATCCTGAGATCTACGCATTGCTCGATTACTCGGAACCACGCTTTGCCTCGAACTTTAAGGTTCTTGTGGATTTTACAGATACTGTGCCCAGAGATGTCGAAGGAATAAAAGCCTACATCAATGTCATTGCCCGTATCATTGAAGAAGATGAGTTGCTGGATTTTTCAGCGGCGGCCGTTGCCGCCGTGATTGAGCATGGCGCGAGGATTTGTGCCCAGAGAGGACGACTAACGAGCCGGTTTGGGCGCATTGCGGACATTGTTCGTGAGAGTGCTTTCCTGGCCAGTAAGTCGGGGAGCGCACTTGTCGAGGCCGATGATGTTAATAGCAGTATACAGCGCTCAAAGCGAAGGGCAGCCTTACCGGTATTCAGGTTCAATCGCTTGATAGCAGACGGGACCTTGTTAATTAACGTCAAAGATTCGGTTGTTGGTCAGATTAACGCGCTGGCTGTCACATCAGCGGGGCCGCTTGTTTACGGGTTTCCGACCAGACTTACCGCATCGATTGGTCCTGGTGGCGCAGGTGCGGTCAATATTGAAAGGGAGTCTGATTTGAGCGGTTCCGCTCACACGAAAGGGTTTCTGATTTTGAGTGGGTTGCTGCGATACCTGCTTGATCTCTCACATCCCATGGCATTTTCTTCTTCAATAGCATTTGAACAAACCTATGGCGGTGTCGATGGTGACTCCGCATCAGGTGCAGAATTTTGTTGTCTGATCAGTGCCTTAACCGGATTACCCATTCATCAGGAAATCGCGATGACGGGTGCTATAGACCAGAAGGGTAATATTTTGCCGATTGGCGCTGCCAGCGAAAAGATCGAAGGTTTTTTCGATGCCTGCAAAGCACTTGAGTTCACCGGTGCCCAGGGGGTGATTATTCCTGCGGCCAACTCGGGAGAGCTAATGCTGCGCCACGATGTTGTTGAGGCTATCGATCAGGGCACGTTCAATGTGTATGCAATATCCCGGATCGAACAGGCTCTTGGAATCCTGATGGCAACAGAGCCGGGTGATCGCGCGACTAAAAGTTACAAGAAGGGTACAGTGCTTGCCTTCGCCCAGGCGCGGGCTCATGAATACTGGGAAACCGCGAAAAATGCGAGATCAGACAAGTAATCAAGAGCCTGTGAAAGAAAGTGGGCTAACCTCCAACCGCCTGGGAATAGTCCTCGAACAGTTTTAGATGCTCATCGACCGAGGTGGCGCCGGCATTGTGAGTCGCTATGGCCATATGCGTTGCGCCAAGATTTTTCCATTTGTTGAAATGACTGGTCCAGCGCTCCGGCGTTCCGCCACCGGCCTGCGCCTGCGCCTGGATACCAAACCCTTCCCAGGAAAGACCCGCGGCTTCCCGTTTTGTCTTCATCGTATCCAGCATGGCTCTCGCTGCATCGTTGGGTCCCGTCAGTGGCATCCAGCCGTCGCCAAGTCGAGCACAACGATCAAGTAGAGCGGGTGCGCCGCCGCCAAACCAGACCGGAATAGGCTGGGTTGGTCTCGGGTTAATACCCGCAAGGGTTACCTTGTGATACTCGCCGTCAAAGGAAAACGAATCCTCGCTCCACAGGCGTCGTAATAACTCAACCTGTTCTCCCTGGCGTTTGCCCCGGGTGCTGAAGTCTTCGTTCAGTGCTTCATATTCAATGGCATTCCAACCCGTGCCAACACCCATACGAAATCGGTTATTCGACAGTATCGCAAGCTCAGCTGCCTGCTTTGCCACTAGCGCCGTTTGTCTCTGGGGCAGGATCAGGACCGTTGTCACTAGTTCGACCTTGCTGGTGAGCGCCGCGATATAGGCGAAGGTCGTCAAGGGTTCATGAAACTGGACATCTTTGTCGTAGGGTCCCTGGAACCGACCGGGTCTCTCCCGGTCTGCGCCAAGGACATGGTCGTAGATCAGAATGTGATCAGCGCCGAGCGCTTCTGCGCCAGTGGCAAAAGCTTTTATGGCGCCGGGATCAGCTCCGATTTCGTGGTGGGGAAGGACAATGCCTATCTTCATGTGAACTCCAATAGCTGATTATGTGTTTGCGTAAGTTTGTAACTGATCGAGATAGTGTTGTCTGCGATCTTCCGGTAGCCATGCGATGTCAAATGCATTGCGCGAGAGTTGCACCAGTTCATCTTTGCTGAAATTCCCTTCATCGGTCAGTGCGATAAAGTTTTCGTTCATGTAAGCGCGAAAATAGGCGGGGTCATCCGAGTTGACCGTCGCCTTGATACCTTTCTCAAGCATTGTGCGGATCTCACGGCTGGTGAGTGATTGCACGACGAATCGATTGGACACAGGACACACCGTAAGCCCAATACCTCGATCAACAATGTCCCGGACCAGAGATTCATCTTCCAGCGCGTTGACCCCGTGATCAATCCTGTCGACCTTAATCAGGTCGAGGCATTCGCGGATGTGGTCGTGTATATCCTTTTGGTTAACGTCACAGTGCATGGTCAGTTTAAAGCCTTCGCTTCGCGCCTTTGCAAAAACGTCTGCAAACTTGGAAGGCGGGTTATCTTTTTCATCCGAATCCAGACCGACACCTTTGATCCAGTCCTTGAAGGGCAGGCTCATCTCCAGGTGTTCCATGGCAGATTCTGCGCTCATATCCCTCAGGAAACACATGATGAGGTTTGATTCCACACCCAGTTTTTCTTCCGCATCTACCTGGGCCTGATGGATACCCGCAATGATCGTTTCAAATGCCACGCCACGCGAAGTGTGCCCTTGCGGATCGAAGAAAGGCTCCACGTATACAACGTTATTCTCTGCAGCTTTCTCGAAGTACTGGTACGCGAGCTCATAGAAGTCTTTTTCTTCACGCAGGACATTCATTGCAGCATAGTAGATGGTAAGGAATGAGGGCAGGTCGTGGAAATCATAGGCAGCCGTGACCTCTTCCGGCGTGCTGTACTCAAGTTCTATGCCGTTGCGTTCTGCGAGTGCAAAAATGTGCTCAGGCTCCAGTGTGCCTTCAAGGTGTACATGCAGTTCTGCCTTTGGCATACCTTCTATGAACGCTTTCATGAATAATCATCTCTTGAATTGAAGAGAGGCAAGATAACAAAAGCAGCAACGCTTGTGCATCTGGTTTTGCGGAAAGCGCAAGCTTTGTTACATTGAGTTATCCAATGCAGTAGATCACATGCCCCAGGACACGATACAGCCGCAGTTACTTTTTGAGCTTGATGATAAACCGCCCGTGTTGGGCGCTGCTTTCGTTGGCTTCCAACATTTGCTGGCGATTATCGGCGGCATCCTGACGGCGCCTTTTCTGATCGCGCTGGGCATGGGGCTGAACGCTCAGGACAGTGCTTATGTCATCAGCTCAGCGTTGGTTGTGTCCGGCTTTGCGACGCTGGTCCAGATAAACCGGGTGGGTATGCTGGGTGCCGGGTTGCTCAGTATTCAGGGAACGAGCTTTGCGTTTATCGGTATTATGATTTTTGCCTACCAGAAACTTGCGCTCAATATGACATCCGGCGAAGCGCTGGGCGCCCTTTTTGGATCGTCGGCAGCTTGTGCAGTATTGATGCTGGTGCTTTCCCTGTTCATACGGCAACTGAAAAATATCATCACGACGAACGTCGCCGGCGCGACGATCATCCTCATTGGTTTGTCGCTGATTCAATCGACCCTGCAGAATCTGGCGGGCGCTTTTGATGCTGCTGGCGGGCTTGAGGGTTCCGGGATCTCACACCTGATGCTTGCTGGCGTGGTCTTTGCCATTATCGTGGTCATCGCTAGTCTTCGCCAGGTGTGGCTGCGCTTAAGCAGCATCACGATCGGGCTTGCCGTGGGCATTCTGGCTGCACTCCAGATGGGTATTGCTGATTTTTCTGGTGTCACCGAAGGCGATATTTTCTTTATCCCGGAGTTCTGGCATTATCCACTCACCGTAGATATCCAGGTGATGGTGTTGATCATGCCTATTTTTCTGGTCTCCGCGATGGAGTCGATCGGGGACATTACGGCCACTAATAACCTGTCCGGACTCGAGACCGGAACGCCTGACTACTGGCTGCGTATCCGTGGCGGTATTATGGCAACGGCTTTTAACTCATTTATTGCCGCGCTTTTTTGTACTTTTCCCAGTACAACCTTTAGTCAGAACAATGGCGTCATCAGGCTGACCGGCGTCTGCAGCCGATATGTTGGCAACTATGTAGCCGGCTTTCTCATTATATTAGGTTGCCTCCCCATCGTAACGGCAGTGTTCCAGCGGATTCCCTCGGAAGTGATATTTGGTGCCACGTTATTAATGTTTATGCTGGTGGCTTTCTCCGGATTTCGGGTAGTTGAGATGGCTCACCCTAAAGCCAGGGACTGGACGGTTGTCGCACTGGCGATTGTTCTGGGATACGTCATTTCAATGTATATAGACCGGGTGCCTAACGTGTCTCCCGAGATCATCATTCTGCTTCAGTTCCCCGTTTCGACCGGAGCCCTGGTGGCCTTGATACTGGAGTTTGTTATTCCGTCTGGTGATGCTGATGCCAGTGATTAGCGATATCAGATCTGCGAGCGACCCATACATCAGGTTTGGTTGCGACATATTCCAGGAACCTGGCCAGTGAGGCTGCCCGACCGGGTTTACCAACAACGCGGCAATGCAGCCCGACATTCATCATCCTGCCGCCTTCTTCATAAAGGACGTCAAAACTGTCTTTCAGATAGGTGTAAAACTGTTCGCCGGAGTTAAACCCCTGGGGCGCTGTGAACCGCATATCGTTGTTATCCAGCGTGTAGGGAATGACCAGATGATGCCCCCCTTCATGTTGATGCCAATAAGGAAGGTCATCAGCATAGGAATCGCTGTCATAAAGAAAGTGATCATGTTCAACCACCAGGTTACGCGTGTTTGGACTATCACGGCCGGTGTACCAGCCAAGCGGCTTGCTGCCGGTGAGCCGTTCATGGATTTCGATGGCTTTCGCCATGTGTTCACGCTCGGTCTCTTCAGGGACAAACTGGTAATCGATCCAGCGATAACCGTGTGACGCGATTTCCCAATCCGCTTTCAGCATGGCGTTTACAACGTCCGGATTTCGCTCCATCGCCATGGCGATCCCATAGACAGTGACGGGTAGCTGATAACGCATGAACAGACGATGCAGGCGCCAGAATCCGGCGCGACTGCCATACTCATACAGTGATTCCATGCTCATGTGCCTGGCTTCATAGGCCCTGGCGCCGATGATTTCAGACAGGAACGTCTCTGACGCAGGGTCACCGTGCAGGATATTGTTCTCGCCGCCTTCTTCGTAGTTGATGACAAAGCTCAGGGCGAGTCGGGCACCCTCAGGCCAGTTGGCTTCGGGCGGTGTTGCGCCATAGCCGATCATATCCCTGGGGTAGTTGTTGCTCATAGGTTGCGTCCTGATTCTTGTTTCCTGGTAAATGATTGTACTAGCCCTCATGCGGGTCGATCTAATACAATCTTTTGCCAACTCGCGTCCGTTTCCCGGAGGCGCTATCACCTGATTTGAGATGGCCAATTGAATATAAAGATTCGTTTTGTAACCCTGTTCTTAATCGTATTGCCAGGCGTTCTATTGCCAGGCAGTGTATCCGCAGACTGGTTCGAAGATTTTAAGGCTGCTGCAACGAAAGAGCAGCTTCACCAGTTTCTCTATGAAATGCCAAAAGGCGGTGATCTTCATCATCACATGTCGGGCTCCGGGTTTTCTGAATGGTGGTTTGACCTGGCGCTCGACGCAAAGAAAGATGGATATGTCTATTACACCAAGGTAAAGCTGAACAACTGTCGTGAGTATGGCTGGCAGGGCTTCAAAACAACCCCTTACCACCTGATGTTCCAGACGATTATGGAGAGCCGCTGGCAGGCGCTGCCGGAATGCGAGCGTAAGGAGTACCTGCCGCTTTCCGAGCTGAGTGATGTGCAGAAATCAGCCTGGATGAATTCGATCCGGCTGGATAAGCCCCATGAAGGCCGGGGTGAATTCTTTGAAACCCACTGGCAGCGTCTTGGAGATTTGACGGGAAACCCCTACCTGCGTGGTGATCTGATCCAGAGAAATTTCCAGGCTTTTGCGGATGAAGGCCTGATTTATGTAGAACCCCAGGTCACGGCTTTTGGTTATACAACGCCGGACGGAACGATGATCCCACCTGATGACGTGGCGGTAATTCTTCGAGAGCGACTGGCACAACCTGATGTGAAGGCAACCGGTCTGACGTATCGCTTCCAGCAGGCGATCCTGAGATTCCTTCCCAATGCAGAGCTGGCGCTTGAAGAAGCGTACCGTTTTGTCTCGGAAAATGAGCCCTATGTCGCCGTCAACATGGTAGGTCGAGAGGATGATGACAAGGGACATCCGCTCAGGTTCCTGTCGACCCTGCGGGAACTTCGTCATGAGTACAACAATGTTCGTTTGTCGATTCATGCGGGGGAGGTTGATGAGCCGAACTTCCACGTAAGGGACACCTTACTGCTGGGCGCAGACCGGATCGGCCATGGCCTCAACCTGATCACCGATGCGGACACCATGAGACTCATGCGCTATGGACCCTACATGGTTGAAATTAACCTGATCAGCAACATGATGCTGGAGTACTACGCGGACTACAGTCAGCATCCGTTCCCCGAGTATCTTCGGATAGGTATACCGGTTGCGCTTTCCACGGATGATCGGGGTATGTGGGATTCAACCATGACGGACGAGTTCTATGTGGCGGTTACCGAGTTCAACCTGTCCTGGGACGAGGTCAAATTACTGAGCGAGAATTCCCTGCGGTATGCCTTTGTCGACGAATCGGTCAGGAATGAACTGCTCAAAACCTATCGGAGTCGAGTCGGTAAATTTGAAAGAAAGGCCTCGAAATCGGGTCCGGCTGGTTTCAGTAAGCAGGACGCACCAAGAAGAGACTTTATCTGTAGAAGATACGAAATTTGTGAGCCATAAAGGTGCACTTTTGACGCGTAATTTGAGATGATAGTGCGCCGCAATATATCAATCGCCGATAAGCTCAGTACGAGCCGGAAACTCTGGAAAATCGGCACAACAATTGCTGTAAAACCCTGTACGCACCCTTGTTGCTTACAAGAAGGCGCACATATAACCAAGTTTGTTGATCCTCAAGAGGATCATCACATATTCATCAACGTCGGGGAGACAATGAATGAAACTCAATAGATTGGGCTTAGCAAAAAGCCTTGTTGCTTCCGCCATTCTGTCTGCAGGGCTATCCGCCTATGCAGCGGAAATGGAGGAGATAGTCGTCAAGGGTGACCTTGGCAGTTTGCCAGGGGAAAATGTTAAGTCCGTATTCGGGTTCAACAAATCCATTCTCGAAACACCACGCTCAGTGTCCACCATTTCGGAAGAAATGATGGAACGGTTCAGCATGTATGACATCGATGAACTGGTAGCTCTGGCTCCCGGTAGTTTCACTCAATCCTTCTTTGGTGTCGCGGGTGGCCTCGATGTTCGTGGTACACCAGGAGAAACTTATTTCCGCGGTGTGCGACGTCTTGATAACCCCGGTAACTATCCAACACCAATCGGTGCATCTGATCGAATTGATATCGTACGTGGCCCGGCATCACCTATTTATGGTCCTTCCAAGATTGGTGGTTACCTGAACTTCAACCCAAAGTCGTCACGTATCGAAGAGACAGGCCAGTTCATTCCTGAGCAAACAGGTGCCATGTCCTTCACGACGGGAAGCTGGGACAAATCAATTGTCACTGCTGAAGTTGGTGGACCAGGCAAACTTGGTAATCAGGAATTTGGTTACTACATTTACGGCGAAGTAGAAAACTCCGGCAGTTACTATGACAACTCTTCTGTTGACCAAAACCTTCTGCAGATGTCTTTTGACATGGATATCTCCGATAGCGTTCGCGTTCAGTTCGGTGGTATGTGGCACGACTATGCAGGCAACCAGATTGCGGGTTGGAACAGAATAACCCAGGACCTGATCGATCATGGTACCTACGTAACCGGTACTGCGCAGGCGCTTGATGCCAATGGCGACGGACGAATTTCTCATCAGGAATTTGACACGGATGGTGACGGTTTCACGAATCTCAATCCGTTCCGGTTCGATTTCATTACGCCAGGACTGGCAGGTGGCGAATTGCTGCCCGACAACCAGGAGGATATCGACTTCCTTCAGATTTTGACGGGTGACCTTTCAGCGCTTGCGCTTGAAAACCCTGGCATCGGCAAACTTGATGGCAGTGATGTTCTGGTTGCGCCTGAAGACGGACTGGAAAATACGGTCACGACGCTCTATTTTGACGTGATTATTACCACCGAGAACGAGTGGGAGTGGAAAAACCAGTTGTTCTACGAGCAGTATGACAATACCAATGAAAACGCCTATGGCTTTGCGCAGTTTCACGATAGCTGGGTCATCGAAGACAAGCTGATTATTTCCAAGACATTCCCAATGGATAATATGACCGCCTCGGTCCAGATTTCCCCCTCGATTCGCCACACCGACTTTGAACACGGTGATGACTATACGAATGAGTATTTTGACCGTCGTGACCTGACTAAAGCGTCTACGGCTCGTGACAAGCGTGTTCTTTCGACCCAGATCGATGATGACTACACCGAGTACTACATTGGTGAATACACGAACCTGGGCTTTGCAATGATGGGTGATTTTGTATTCGACAATGGTTTGAGCGTATTGCTGGGTGTTCGATATGACACGATTGATGTTGAAAGCAGGCAGCCGGTAGACAAGCTGCTGTTCGCGAGCTCCAACAACTTCTGTCCTGTTGCCGGTTGTGAAAACAGTAAAGCAAGCGATGATGTTAGTGGAACCTCCTGGACCGCCAGCATTAGCTACGAGTTCGATAGCGGTCTTATTCCATACATCACTGCATCGAAGCAGGCGACCATGATCGTAGGTCAGGGCGCTGAGGCTGTGACCAGCAACATCACCAGCGGCGGAATCTTCGATGATTCTGAGTTGAAGGAAATCGGCCTGAAAGGCAGCTTGCTGGATAACTCGCTTTACTTTGGTATCGCGATCTATGAGCAGGAACGAACCGACTTTTCCTCGCAGTCTATCGTCACTAACCAGACCACGAAAACTGAAGGTGCTGAGGTTGAGGTTCGATGGGTGGTTAACGAGAATCTGCTGCTGACCTTTGGCTATTCCAACATCGAAGTGACTAACCTGAATACCGAACAAAATGGTTATCGTTTCAGCTTCATCGGTTGTGATGACTTGCCGAACATTCCGTGTGACCTGCTTTATGGTGGTACGCTGGGTGGCAATGTGAGCAATATCGCCAGTGGTTCCAAGCGCGCAGGTATGCCTGAAGACATTTACTCTATGACGGGTACTTATGACTTTGGCAACGGCTGGACTGTTAATGGTTCCATTGTTGATGTTGACGAAGTGGCGTCGGGCTATTCCAACAAAGTGATGCTGCCTGACTACACGCTGGTTAATCTCGGTTTCTCCTATGAGACGGAGAACTGGCTCCTTAGTGTCAGTGGTAAGAACCTGACTGACGAGGAGTACTTCCGCGCAAACTTCCCTAACCTGTTCGGTGGCACAATCGTGTTGCCTGAACTTCCACGGAATTATAGCGCTCGACTCCAGTACAAGTTCTAGAAATGCTTGGCTTTTTGCAAAGCAAAAAGCTCTCGCATTTCTTGAATCCCGAAGCGCCCCTTAGGGCGCGAGGGATCTCGGTCTAGTATCCCCAATGTCTGTAAAGGGGCAGGGGGTGGATCACTAGCTTGAACCCAAATGCTCCCGAGGGCGCCAGGGTTTTGGATAAAAAGGGGCAGCATTGGCTGCCCTTTTTTTTGCACGGTAAACACGGTTACGATGAGTGTAGCCTTACAAAAGGAGCAGAAATGCGGTTACGAATAATTTGCCTGGGTTTGGTCTTGCTGCTGTCCGCCTGTGATAAGCCTGATGTCGAGGTCACAGTCGAGGCCAGTCACGAAGAGAAACCAAGAGAGGTCAAGGTTGTCGTGGTGACGCTGTTTGAAATTGGCGATGATACCGGCGACCGGCCTGGCGAGTTCCAGCTTTGGAAAGAACGCCGCGAGTTTGATGAAATTCTGCCGTTTCTTGGTTACAAGGACCTGCATTACAACAGTGCCGATGGGCTGCTTGTCATGGTGACAGGCATCGGAACCGCCAGGGCAACGGCTGCAACCATGGCAGTGGGGATGGACCCTCGTTTTGATCTGTCGAAAGCCTACTGGCTTACCGCAGGCATTGCGGGTATTGACCCTGAAGATGCGACAGTCGGTTCAGCTGCCTGGGCCGAATATCTGGTCGACGGAGACCTTGGCCATCATATCGATGCGAGAGAAATACCTGATGACTGGCCTTTCGGCTATTTCCCCAGGTATACGACCCGCCCATTCGACCCTGAAAAACCGGAACCCACGGGAGAGATGTACCGACTCAATCCAGGGTTAACAGAATGGGCGTACCAGCTAACGAAGGATATCGAATTGCCGGATGACCCTACCGTTCAGCACGAGCGGGAACTCTACACAGAACATCCCAATGCGCAGGGTAAACCCAAAGTTATCAAGGGTGATCATATTGCAGCGCTGACTTTCTGGCATGGCAAACTCCTTAATGACTGGGCCAATCAGTTGGTTGAATACTGGACAGATGGGAAAGGCAACATGGTGACGTCAGCGATGGAAGATACGGGTTCGTATTTGTCTGTCTCATGGCTGGACAAGATTGGCCGGGCGGACAAGGACAGGTTCATGGTGCTTCGAATGGGCAGTAACTTTACGATGCAGCCCCCATCGCGAACCGCTGCTGAGAACCTGCTCAAGGAAACCCGGGGATACAAGTACGCGGGGCTGGAGATCGCCGTTGAGTCAGGGTACATCGTTGCCTCGAAAGTGGTCGATGAAATTTTGCAGAACTGGGATCAGTACGAAGATACTATCCCGACCAGTGATTAGGGTATTCGCCGAATGAGCGAGTTTATTGATTACGTCAGGGCGTTGCCAAAAGCGGAATTGCACCTGCATATAGAAGGGACGCTAGAGCCGGCAATGCTGATGGAACTGGCGGAGAAACACGGGGTTGACCTGCCATATTCGACAGTCTCCGATGTGGAGCGCGCTTACGACTTCAACGATCTGCAGAGTTTTCTTGATCTCTATTACCTGGGTGCCAGTGTGCTCATCGATGAGGAAGATTTCTATTCACTGATGTTTCGCTATCTCGGGCGATGTCGTGAT
>Ga0222633_1000754_pt1 | contig 23812 bp, 15 predicted proteins | sample AntAcemetageno48_FD_179816 | JGI IMG/M metagenome (GOLD analysis project Ga0222633, IMG submission 179816) | Saline water microbial communities from Ace Lake, Antarctica - #48 | ecosystem: Environmental > Aquatic > Non-marine Saline and Alkaline > Saline | place: Antarctica: Ace Lake | collected...
TCCGCTATCTGCGCGAGCGTCGGGATTCCATCGAAGAGCTATCCGAGATACTTGTTCCCGCTCCCGACGGCACTCAGATCCCGATGGGGCAGCTCGCCACAGTCGATTTCGTCCGCGGTCCGCAGACCATTAAGAGCGAGGATACCTTCCTCGTCGCCTATGTCATTTTCGACAAGAAAACCGGCAGCGCAGAAGTCGAAGTCGTCGAGGAGGCCCAGCAAGTACTCCGCGAGCACATCGACAGCGGCGATCTCGTTCTCCCAGCCGGAGTCAGCTACGAGTTCACCGGCTCGTACGAGAACCAAGTCCGCGCCGAGAAGCGGCTCGCTCTCATTGTCCCATTTGCGCTGCTTCTCATTTTTATCCTGATTTACCTGCAGTTCCGCGTCGTCAGCACTTCACTGCTCGTTTTCAGCGGTATCTTCGTGGCTTGGTCAGGCGGCTTTATCATGATCTGGCTTTATGGCCAGCCGTGGTTTCTCGACTTCACCCTGCTCGGACTTGACTTCCGCGAACTTTTTCAAATACACACGATCAACCTTAGTGTCGCCGTTTGGGTCGGCTTCCTCGCCCTGTTCGGAATCGCCAGCGACGACGGAGTCATCATGGCGACCTATCTCCAGCAGAAGTTTCGAGAGGCTGTTCCAGACTCGATCCAGGAAATCCGCGAAACAACTGTCGAGGCCGCCTTGAAACGCAACCGCCCCGCGATGATGACGACCGTGACGACCTTGCTCGCACTCATTCCCGTACTCACCAGCACCGGACGCGGCTCCGACATCATGGTGCCCATGGCCATACCCACTTTCGGCGGTATGACAGTTGCGATTCTTACTGTGTTCGTCGTCCCCACCCTCTACTGCTGGATCGAAGAGATCCGGTGGAAGCGGAACGGGACGCTGAGCGCCGTCATCAACAACCAAGCCAGAATCAAACCATGAAGAAATACACCATCATCTTCGGCGTAGCTGTCCTCACTTTCGGACTCGTTGCCTGTAATGAAGACACCACAACCGACACCGCAGTGAGCGCATCCGTAGACGATGCCTACCCCATGGACACGTGTCCCGTCTCCGGTGAAAAGCTCGGCAGCATGGGAGAACCAGTCGTCGTCACCCACGACAGTACTACCGTGAAACTATGCTGTGAGAGCTGCATCGATAAATTCAACGCCAATCCCGGCAAATACACAGCTATGGTGAAGAATGCCGCCGGAGGCTGATTCAGGAAAACACACTGCTGCGGGATGGAAGAAGAGAAGAAACACGACTGCTGCGGAGGTGACCATGCCAGTTCGGGCAAGCGATCTTCTGTTGCGGGCACTTATGTTTGTCCGATGCACCCTGAGATTGTCTCGCCGGGGCCGGACGATTGCCCCAAGTGCGGCATGGCTCTTGAATCGGCGGGCATTCCTGCGCCCGCTTCGGGTTCGGCCTATACCTGCCCGATGCATCCTGAGATCGAGCAGGATCATCCGGGCGACTGTCCCATTTGCGGGATGCCGCTGGAGGCAAAAGAGATCCCTCTCGGCACTGATCCCCATGCCGAGGCAGAGATCCGCTTTCTATCCCGCCGGTTCTGGATCGGGCTTGCTTTGACCATCCCGGTATTCCTGATCGCGATGGGAAAAATGATTCCCGGCGTCGATATCGAAAGTTGGCTCCCCCGGGAAGTCTCGAAGTGGATCGAGCTTATTCTCACGATACCCGTCGTGTTCTGGGCAGGCGGGATCTTTTTTAAGAAAGGATGGAAATCGATCCAGAGCGGCCACCTCAATATGTTCACGCTCGTCATGATCGGCGTGGGGGCGGCCTTTCTCTTCAGCGCAATAGCTGTCATTTTTCCGGGGATTTTTCCTCCATCGTTCCGGAAAGACGGGCACGGTTCCACCGGGGCGATAGGGCTCTACTTCGAAGCGGCCGCCGTGATCACAGTTCTCGTTCTGCTGGGCCAGATGCTCGAAGCACGCGCTCGCGGTCGAACTGGTGAAGCCATCCAATCCCTGATAGGATTGGCGGCGAACGAAGCGCATCGACTCATCGATGGCGCGGAGGAGGACGTGCCAGTCGATGAAGTGCGTCCCGGAGATCTGCTCCGCGTGAAGCCCGGCGAGAAGATCCCTCTCGACGGCGTCATCGTCGAGGGAAAGAGCCATGTCGACGAATCGATGATCACGGGAGAACCCCTCCCGGTCGAGAGGGTTGCAGGCGACGAAGTCATCGGAGCGACGGTGAACCAGACGGGAGCCTTTACCATGCGAACGGAAAAGGTCGGCAGCGAGATGCTCCTCTCCCGCATCGTAGAGATGGTCGCCGAAGCACAGCGTAGCCGCGCCCCCATCCAAAAATTGGCCGACACGGTCGCCGGGTATTTTGTCCCCGCAGTGCTGATTTCGGCAGTGATCACCTTTGTCGTCTGGTCAGTCTGGGGCCCGGCTCCCGCGATGGCTTATGCGACTGTGAACGCGGTCGCCGTGCTCATCATCGCCTGTCCGTGCGCTCTCGGACTGGCCACACCCATGTCCATTATGGTCGGAATCGGCCGGGCCGCACAGGAGGGAATCCTGATCAAAAATGCGGAGGCCCTCGAACGAATTGAGAAAGTGAACGTGCTGATCACCGACAAGACCGGCACATTGACTGCAGGTCGGCCCTCCGTCACCAATCTGGTAGTGGAGAACCCAGTGTCAAAAGAAGAGCTTCTCCAACTCGCTGCTGCAGTCGAAACGAGCAGCGAGCATCCCCTCGCCCGCGCCATTGTCCGCGAGGCGCGGGCACGGAACCTCTCTCCTCACGACGCCCGGGAATTCCAATCTTCCACCGGTGGCGGCGTGAGCGCCAAAGTGGACGGTGCCTTGATCACCATTGGCAAAGCGGCTTTTCTCGAATCGAAAGGAATTGCGCTCTCGCCGTCTCTGCAGAATCGGGCCAACGAACTCCAGGCGAGCGCCAAAACCGTCGTCTGGGTGGGCCGCGATGACCGCGCCATCGGACTGATCGCGATCTCCGACCCAGTCAAGGAATCGACCCCGGAAGCGATCCGCGCCCTGCACCGGCTCGGCATTCGACTCGTCATGGCCACGGGCGACAACGAAACCACCGCTCAAGCTGTCGGGAGTGAACTTGGCATCGACGAGATCCATGCAGGCCTTTCCCCCCGGGACAAAATCGACCTCGTAAAGCGGCTCAAATCCGAAGGCAACGTCGTTGCGATGGCGGGCGACGGGATCAACGATGCGCCCGCCCTGGCCGAAGCCGACGTCGGCATCGCGATGGGAACGGGAACGGATGTCGCAATGGAGAGCGCATCCATCACTCTCGTCAGGGGTGATCTCGACGGTATCTCCAACGCCATTACAGTCGGGAAGGACGTCATGCTCAACATTCGCCAAAACCTCCTGTTCGCATTCGGCTACAACGCCCTCGGCGTCCCCATCGCGGCCGGAGTCCTCTACCCGTTCACAGGATTGTTGCTAAGCCCGATGATCGCCGGCGCGGCGATGAGTCTCAGTTCAGTTTCCGTCATCATGAATTCGCTGCGTCTCCGCTCCTCGAGTCATTCCAGCGGAAACTCCTGAGTTGCATCCATTTCCGGAAGCCCGCATCGCGACTTAACAGGGCTGAATCCCTTACTGAACCCTGTTGAGTCGAAGTCCTAACGGATTACAAAAGATTCGGGGCATTGTAGTCGTCCACTTGCTGATTCCCGCCTACGATCCAAACGTGACTCCGTGATGGGGCTGCGCTTTTCGGCTTGAACGTCGGGCTTTCAACAGCCCATGCTCTGGTCGCAGGTCGCGGGCCGCAGGCCAAATACCGCTTATTCGATGCTACAACTAATCCAGGAATCTTTTGAACCCTACAACCTCCCGTTTACGATTCTATTGTTCGCGGTGGCGGGTTACTGGGTCATCGGATTATTCGGTCTGGTCGACATGGACGCGCTCGATGGTGTCGACGGAGTGGAGGGTGTCGACGGCGATGCTTCCGGCGCGGATACCGAGGTCGACGGCGGCGATGGCTTTGGTCACGCCGTTCTTCATGGGCTATTCAAATTGGTCGGCGCTTCGGACGCTCCGCTCATATTTATCATCTCGCTCTTTTCGCTTTTCCTGTGGGCATTCAATGTCGCCGGGAATCACTACTTCAATCCGGCAGAGTCCGCTTCGGTCTCTTCGATGATGCTGATTCCAGTTATCATTGGAGCCTTCGTTTTCACCCGCCTGCTAGTGCGCCCGTTACGTCCGCTCATGAACATGTTGAAGCATGCCGAAGAGCCTGTCGTCATCGTCGGCGCTAGCGGCTCAGTACGCTCCGCCACACTCGACTGCGAAAACTATGGCCAGATCGAAGTGGAGACCGGCGACCGCTCCCTTCTCCTGCGCGCCCGTCTTTCTGAAAAGGCAGAACCCCTTCCGAAAGGGGCACGCGTGCTCGTCGTGTCCCACGACAGCGACAACGAAGCCTACATCGTCCGCCCCCTGAACTAATCACCTAACCTGCTAATAAACATGAATCCAGAAACCTATATACTCGCTCAATTCTTTGGAGCATCACTCGCCGCAGTCGTCATCGGACTGATCATTCTCCTGCTTCTCGCCGTCGGAATTTTCTACGCGAGCTTTTACAAGAAGGTAAAGAAAGGAACAGCAGTTCTCGTAACGGGCGTCGGCGGCACTCGCGTCGCCTTCGACGGCATCATGGTCTATCCCATCCTTCACCGTAAGGAGGAGATGGATATTTCGCTGAAGCGGATCGAGATCAAACGGACGGATACGAATGGACTCATTTGTAAGGACAACATCCGGGCCGACATCGAAGTTGCTTTCTTCGTGAGGGTGAACAACGAGAAGCAGGACGTTCTCAAAGTCGCCCAATCCATTGGGTGCGAGCGGGCCTCGAGTGAACCGGAAATCCGGATACTCTTCGATGCGAAATTCTCCGAGGCACTCAAGACGGTCGGAAAGCGCTTCGATTTCATCGAACTGTATCAAGAGCGCGACACGTTCCGCGACGAGATCATGAACGTCATCGGCACGGATTTGAACGGCTTCGTTCTCGACGACTGCGCCATCGACTTTCTGGAGCAGACTCCTGTAACGAGTTTGAATCCCGACAACATTCTCGATGCCGAAGGTATCAAGAAAATCCACGATCTGACCGCGACGCAGGCCAAAATCTCGAACTCCATCATGCGGGACAAGGAAAAGGTCATCAAGCAGCAGGATGTGGAGACCCGCGAAGCAATTCTCGAACTTGAGCGCCAACAAGAGGAGGCCGAGGCCAAACAGTCCCGCGAAGTCTCATCTGTACGGTCGCGCGAGGAAGCCGAAGCCGCCAAGATCGCCGAGGAGGAGCGCCTCAAGTCCGAGCGCGCCCGTATCACGACGGAAGAGGAAATCGAGATCGCAACGCAGAACAAGGATCGCGAAGTCATCGTGGCAATGCGGAACAAAGAACGCACCGATGTAGTCGAGCAGGAGCGGGTCAAGCGCGACCAGCAACTCGAATCCATCGAGCGTGAGCGCGTTACGACACTGAAAGAAATCGAGAAAGAGAAAGCCGTCGAGGTCCAGAAAAAGGAAATCCAGGAGGTCATCCGCGAGCGCGTCGCCGTGGAGAAGCACGTGGTCGAGGAGCAACAGAAGATTCTTGATACCGAGGCATTCGCCGGTGCTGACCGCGAGAAGCAAGTCGCCGTGACTCACGCAGAGAAATCTGCTCAGGAATCTGTCATCCAGCGGATCAAAGAAGCGGAAGCAGCCAAGGAGGCCGGCCAACTCAAGGCCGATCAGGAACTCTACGAACTGGTCCGTCTCGCCGATTCCGAGAAGCAGGCTGCCGAGATGAAGGCCGAAGAGATTCTCATTTCAGCAGAAGCCGAGCAGGCGGCATCGGAGAAAATTTCCATCGCGAAGAAGACGCTCGCCGAAGGAATCATCGCCGAGACCGCAGCACCCGGACTGGGCGAAGCTCAGGTCATCGAAGCGACTGCCAACGCCGAGGCGAAAGGCATCAACGCCAAAGCCGACGCGATGAAGAAATTCAACGAGGCCGGTAAAGATCACGAAGAATTCAAACTTCAGCTCGAAAAAGAGAAGGCCGTCGAACTTGCTGAGATCGATGTTCGCCGCTCCATCGCGGCGAGACACTCCGAGGTTCTTTCTGAAGCTCTCAAAAGTGCCAAGATCGACATCGTCGGTGGCGAGACGCAGTTCTTCGACCGCATCACTCACGCCATCACGCAGGGCAAGTCGGTCGACCGTCTCGTCGAGAACAGCCGCACGCTGACCGATGTGAAGGAGACCTTCTTCAACGGTGATCCCGAGTATTTTAAAGAGCAGCTCCGAGGTTGGATCGACCAGTTCGGGATAGCATCGGAAGATGTGAAAAATCTCAGCCTGTCCGCATTGCTAACACGTCTTGCCAAGGAATCCGACGATGACACAATTCAGGCAAAAATTGCCGGAATGCTCGGCGCGGCGGAGCGTTTCGGACTCGCGGACAAGAAGGCGGCTTCCTTACTGAAGTAGGATGCCTGACGAACCCACCAGCGCCCCCGAACAACTCGAAGGTGGCACCTACGAAGTTCTCCGCAAGCGACTCGCCACCCGTGGCGACGAGTTGCGGGAACGGCTCGGACGGCTCAACGCCGAGCGTCAATCGGTCTTCGGCGCAGTCGAACCGAAACTGATCGCGACGGAGCGTATCTCGACGGAATACAATTGCGTCTCACGCGACATCATCGCCATCGGCGGCAACCGGCTTCTATTCGGCTACAACGTCCAGATGGGCCTGAAGTCGGTCACTGAGGTGCCCGACGTATTGGGGCATTTCGAGTACGATCCCAAGGACCATCATTTCGCGCATCTCAACGATGGTCCGGGACTCGATAGTCCGCTGAATGATGAACAGTTCCAGAGGGACTTCGCGGACTTATACAAATACTACCGCGAAACCGTATTCCTGAAATTCCTCCGAATCGGAGCACACCTCTACATGGCGTTCCGGGTCGGCAAGACGATCGCCGACATCAAATGCTTCAAGTGGCTGCTCAAAGGCGAAGGCGAACTGGAGTATCTCGGGAATCGCTTCGACCACGAGTATGGCTTTCCGCCGCAGCAGGATTTCCAGTGGACTCGCGCCCACCGCGCCATGTACCGCGAAGGATTGCATCCTCACGTCTCGATCGAAGATCGGGTCTTTGTCGAAACCGGCGGAGGCGACTTAACGGTCAAAATCGAGGACAACACCGAATCCGGGCAAGGCATCTACAAGGAAGACGTCACGAACGAGGACCAAACGCTCGATGATGCCGAAATTTTCTACGCAGTCGTGGGGAGCCTCATTCTTCTAAAAATCCTCCCCTATCAGGAGAAGGACTACCGCTACCTGGTCTTCAACGATAAGACCAAGTCCGTCGAGCGGATCGATTCCATCTCGCATTCCTGCGTGCTGTTGCCGGAGGATCACGGCATCATTTTTTCCGACGGCTACTACTTGCAGACCGGCGAGCTAAAACGTTTCCAGAACGAACTGAGCTCGATGTACTTCGAGCGGCGCGTGCCGGCACCGAACGGCGAAGATTTTCTCTACGTCTTCTATCACCGTATCTCGGGCCACTATATTTTGATGCCTTACAACTTGATCGATCAGTCGGTCGAGACGCCCATCGTCTGCAACGGTTATACCGTTTTCCCCGACGGAGAAATGGTCTACTTCCGGGAAGGCCAAGGGCCACAAAAACATCACGCACTCCAAATTTGGCAGACCCCGTTCACCGAGGAGGAGAAGGCGGAGGGTGCAAAGACCGACAGCTTTCTCTACAAAATCGGTAACGCTGAGATCGTCAAATGCATGGCCGAGTGCCACGAGATTCTAAATCTCCTGAGCAAGGAGGACAGCTACGCCGATCTCTATCTGGATCTGTCGAAAAAGACCAGCGCCGTAGTCGATACCTATTTTTGGTGTGACGCCGAAGAGGCGGGAAATCTTCACGCTGTCCTGCTCGAACTGAAGCATGCCGCCGATTCCGCCATTGCCGAATTCGACAAGGTCACCCGTCTCCGCGAAGCCACCGCAGCACAAACCGCCGACGTTTCCAAACGCGCCCTTGCCGCCGCATCAACGGCCCGCAACCGTCGTCCCGATGACATTCTCGGTTTCGTGGAAAGTCTCGCCGCACTGCGTACTCTGCGCGGCGAAGTCATCGCCTTGCGCGATCTGCGCTATCACGACGAGAAACGAATCGATTCCGTCGAGGAGACTGTCGTCGAGGCGACCGAATCCGTATCGGCCCATTGCGTGGAGTTTTTACTCGGCGACGGCGCACTCGACCCCTACCGCGCCCGCATCGCAGAACAGAGTGCTGCCATCGAACGCGTGTCGAAGGTAGCCGAAGCGAACGAAGTGCAGAAGGAACTCGACGCTGCAGGCAGTGAGTTGGAAATGCTGATCGATATCGTCGGCAATCTCCGGATTGAGGACGCAACGCGGACGACCAAAATCATCGATGACATTTCCGCGATTTACTCGCGGCTCAACAGCGTTCGCGCCACGCTGAAAAACCGCCGCCTCGAATTGGCGAAAGTCGAAGGCGAAGCGCAGTTCGGCGCGCAGATGCAGCTCCTGAGCCAGTCCGTCATCAACTTTCTCGATCTCTGCGACACGCCGGAAAAGACCGACGACTATCTCGCCAAGACGATGATCCAGCTCGAGGAGCTGGAAGGGAAATTTGCCGAGTTTGAAGACTACGTCACCGAGATCGCCGAGAAGCGCGATGAGATTTACAACGCTTTTGAGACGCGGAAGGCCCAGCTTCTCGAACAGCGCAACCAGCGTTCTTCCGCGCTGCATCGCTCCGCCGAACGTATCCTCGCGACGATCCGTCACCGCGTGGCGGAGTTCGAAGAAGTCAGCGAAATCGGTGGCTACCTTGCGGGCGACCTCATGGTCGAAAAGGTCCGCGACACCATCGAAAAACTTACCGAACTCGGCGACACGATCAAAGCCGACGACGTTCGCACCCAGCTGAAAACAGTGCGCGAAGACGCCGTGCGCCAGCTCAAGGACCGCAAAGAACTCTTCGTCGACGGAAAGAACGTCATCCGTCTCGGCGAACACAATTTCACCGTCAACCAGCAGGAGTTGGAAATCTCCATCGTCCCACACGAAGGTGGTCCGGCCTTCCATCTGGCAGGAACCGAATTCTACGAGCCGGTCGAGGCCGAGATTCTGCAGTCGCCGGGAGCCGTCGGCGAGATGAGCGTTCTGTCGGAAAACCGCGAAGTCTACCGCAGCGAATATCTCGCCTGGAAATTCTTTGAGTCCGGCACGTGGAAGAAGGGCGAGCCCGGCGATCGGCCCAAGCTGCTCCAGGAATTCATGTCCGACCGCTACGAGGAAGGCTACACCCGTGGCGTTCACGACGAAGATGCGCTGCTAATTCTTGACGCATTGATCGGGATCGATGCAGAGATCGGACTACTCCGCTACCGGGCAGTCGACCGTGTCCTGGCGCAGCTTGCCTGGAAATGCGTCGGCGACGGGGAACTGCTCGCCCGCATCGAAGCCGTCGCAGCGCTCAAAGACCAGTTCGACATCTCTGGCCGGGCCGCCCCGTTCATCGCACGTCTTGGGGAGATGTTCGCTGCGTTCCAGGAAGAGCGTCCGCACTTCTTGGATGCTTCGCCTGTTCGCGCCGCTCACTATTGGTTCGATCAGATTGTCGCCGCGTCGCCGCCCGCAGGGTTACCTTCCGCCGTTTCTCCCGGAGCAGCTGCGATCCACGACGCGTTCAGAAAAGTTCTCACCGCAAAACGTCTCGCCGCGAAATTCAAGGAAACCCTCACGGCCTACAGCGAACGACCCGCGATCGCTTTCGAAGTCGCACATGACTGGGTCGCGACGGTCACCGGAGCGCCGGTCGCCGGAGCGCCGGCCACCAACGATGGAAACGAAGGCTCGACGCTGGAGGCCGCCTTCCTCGCCTGCTCGGGTGCCTACGAAAAACGGGCCGTCCAGCAAGTTGAAACCACGCGCAATATCACCGGACTGGCCGGTCAGCACAGGCGCCTCGATAACGGCGAACTCGCTTTCGATTTTGTGGAGTTTGCTGTCCGGCTCGGTGAGTTCGACGAAACCGTCGTCCCTCGCTTCCGCGAATACCGGCAGACAAAGATCCAACTTGTCGACGGGCGCCGCGAAGAGATGCGCTTGTCCGAGTTCAAGCCTGTCGTCATGTCCGCCTTCGTCCGGAATCGACTGCTTGATCGCGTTTATCTGCCGCTCATCGGCGACAATCTCGCCAAGCAGATGGGCACCGCCGGAGACGACACCCGCACCGACCGCATGGGGATGTTGCTCCTCATTTCTCCACCCGGCTACGGCAAGACGACCCTGATGGAATACATCGCCAACCGGCTCGGGATCACTTTCATGAAGATCAACGGCCCCGCCCTCGGCCACGACGTAAAGTCGCTCGACCCCGAGGAAGCGCCCAATGCCAGCGCCCGCGAGGAAGTCGAAAAGCTCAACCTCGCGCTGGAGATGGGCGACAATGTCATGATCTACGTCGACGACATCCAGCACACTCATTCCGAATTTCTCCAGAAGTTCATCTCCCTCTGCGACGCCCAGCGCAAGATGGAAGGCGTCTGGAAAGGCCAACCGCGCACCTACGATTTACGTGGAAAAAAAGTCTGCGTCGTCATGGCAGGTAACCCCTACACCGAAAGCGGCGGCAAATTTCAGATTCCCGACATGCTCGCGAACCGGGCCGACACCTATAATCTCGGCGACATCATCGGTGAGCATTCCTCCGACTTCGAGGCCAGCTACATCGAAAACTCGATGACTTCGAACAAAATTCTCAGCCGACTCGCCAGCCGCAGTCAGGGCGACGTTTACGCCGTCATGAAAATCGCCGAAACCGGCTCGCAGGAAGGCGTCGACTTCGACGGCAACTACTCGCCGCAAGAGATCGACGAAATGTCCACCGTCATGAAGAAGCTCATGCGCGTGCGTGACACCATCCTACGCGTGAATTTGGAGTACATCCGCTCCGCCGCAATGGAGGACGCCTACCGCACCGAGCCGCCCTTCAGACTTCAAGGCTCCTATCGTAACATGAACCGCATCGCGGAGAAGATTCTCCCCGTCATGACTGATGCGGAAGTCGAGCAAACCATCGTCGACCACTACGAAAACGAAGCCCAGACTCTGACCACCGGTGCCGAGTCCAACCTGCTAAAATTCCGTGAACTCGAAGGCACTCTGACCGACGAAGACCACGAACGGTGGGACGAGATCAGGCGCCGCTTTGGTCGCAACCTGCTCATGGGTGGCCAGGGCGACAACGACCCCGTCAGCCGCGTCGTGGGAACACTGGCCGGATTTTCCGAAGGCTTGCACAAGATCGAGACCGTCATCCAATCCGCTGGCGAGCAGTATGCAAAGCCCGCAACCTTGGCTGAGGACACCGTCGGTCAGCTGGAAAAGATCATCACCGACTTACGAGCCGTCCCGGTGAATGTGGAGATCAAAGTCGTGCCGGTGCAGGAGAGTGGGGAGCCGTTGGAAGATGCGGACGCGGAGCTGCCCGTGGAGGTGAAGGGAAAGGTGAAGCAGGGTTAAGTAGATATAGTTAGCTCAGTTTTTGAATTTGACGTGCCAGAGCTTCGAAAGATAGGATTTCGCCGATCAAAAAATGAAGTGATAACAACACTAATTCTGCTAGCGCCAGCCCTGGTTGTTTCCCATTCACCGGTGGGTGCTCAGGACACCACCGAATCTGATGAACTGGGAAAGAGCGAGACGGCGAGCCGTCGCGTCAATCAATGCGAAATACGAGGGGGCGCTTCGGGAGAACGTGGCGAGCCAGCTTTTTCATAACCGTTCCCCGGACCCGAGCTGAAGAATTATTCAGGCCTGTTGACAGAATTCTGTCACTTCGCTATCATTTCTTCATGAAAACCCTCAGCTACACGGAAGCCCGGAACGGTCTCGCCCGTCTCATGAAGGAGGCAGAGGAGGATCGCGCCCCATCGCGATCACACGCAACGGGCAATCCAGCGTCGTCCTACTCTTGCAGGAGGAGTATGACAGCATGCTTGAGACGCTGCATTTGCTTTCGACTCCAGCGAACGCCCGCCGCATCGAGAAAGGACTGATCGACTACAAGGAGGGCAACTTCACAGAACGGGCGCTATGCGACTGACCTGGCTTCCGGACGGTTGGGGCGACTACCTCCATTGGCAGAAGTTCGATAAGAAAACCCCTTGTCGGATTAATGGGCTGATCCGAGACACAATGCGCGATCCATTCGATGGCATCGGCAAGCCGGAACCACTAAAAGGAAATCTAAGTGGCTGGTGGTCACGAAGGATCACCGGCGAGCACCGGCTCGTCTATCGAGTCGACAACGATACCCTCATCGTAATGCAATGCCTATTCCACTACGATGATCGGTAAGACGAGCTTGTTCCTTATAGGAGTTCAGGAGAAAATTTGAGAGTCCGGAATCGTCTGGATCGATCAAGGCTAATCTACCATCGCTTCATCGATATCGTGCTGAACCGACGGATGATAGCGGAGCGGCTTCACGTCGGCTTGACGTATTTCAAACGACTGACCAGCTCGGCTTGAGAAATATCCTCGACGCTCCCATCCGCTGTTTCCGCGACACGCTGTGCGACTTCCTCATCAGAAACGTCATAAGTTGACCGCCCCAAGCCGTCCAGCAATCGTGTAATAAGTTCTCCCCTTTCCTTGACTGAAAGATTGCCGGCCTCCCGTGTTAGATCCTCAACGGTCATGACAAATTCTACGACAATCCGGAACATCTTTCCATTCTGAATTGCGCGCCACTTTCCTCGCTTAGCCATTCAACCCTGTTCACTCCCCCATCCAACCCTATTGGGTCGATGCTTTCCCACTCAGGGATTTTCCGAGGCCCTGTAGAATCGGGAGCATTCGATGCCGAAGGCACAGTGACTGCGAGCGCGTTGCTGCCTGAATGATCCTCCTCATCCTTCTCCTAGTCTTAGTCCTACTCCTGGGAAAAAACGCCTGAGACGGCTGCGGCAACCAAAACAAAAAGAGTAAGACTAAGATTAGGATGAAGAGGAAGAGAAGTCCGTACGAACCGTTTTTCCGTTGCGAAAGGTGGCGGAATGGGCGAAACGGGCTAGAATTTCACTCCCCGTTTCCTGATGAGAGCATCGCGATATCAGACCGACACTGTCGACCCTTCCCAGTTCGCCCCAGGCCAACGCTGGATCAGCGAGATGCAGACCGAATATGGTCTCGCTCTGATTCTTTCGAGCGACGCGACCCAGGTGAAGGCTTTTTTCCCCGCTGTTGACCAGACGCTGACCTACGCCGCCCGCAATGCACCACTGCGCCGGGTAGCCTTCGAGCCGGGCGATACGGTAAAAAGTCAGGATGGAAAATCCTTCGAAGTCGCCCAGGTACGCGAGGATGATCGACGTCTCGTTTACATCGATTCGGAGGGCAACGAGCTCCCTGAGAGCAATCTTTCCGACACGATGAATGTCCAGCGGCCGGAGCAACGTTTGCTCTCGGGTGTGAGCGATGACCCGCGGCTCTGGAGCATGCGGCAGTCAGCAATCCGGAATCAAAATGAAGGCCGCTCGCGTGATGTTCGTGGTCTTGTCGGTGGCCGGGTTTCTCTGATCCCTCATCAGCTCTTTATCGCGGAAGAGGTCGCAAACCGGCAAGCTCCCCGCGTTCTGCTCGCAGACGAGGTGGGTCTGGGAAAAACAATCGAAGCGTGTCTAATTCTGCAACGGCTCCACCTCAGCGGGCGGGCCAAGCGCATTCTCATTCTGCTGCCGGACACCTTGGTGAATCAGTGGTTCATCGAGCTTTACCGGCGCTTTGCGACGTCGTTTTCAATCTACGACGAGGAGCGGGCTGCCGCGATTGAGGAGAATGCTGACGGCGACGATCCGAATCCGTTTTTCGATGATCAGCTCGTTCTTTGCGCTACCTCCTGGTTGGCAGGTAATCCCAAGCGCGCAGCGCAAGCGGCAGCTGGAGAGTGGGATCTGACGATTGTCGACGAGGCACATCACCTCCAGTGGACTACGGAGTCCTCCAGCCCGGAATACGACGCTGTCGAGGCGATCGCGGCGAAGTCGAAAGGGCTGCTGCTGCTGACGGCGACGCCGGAACAACTGGGTCGCGAGGGACACTTCGCTCGTCTCCGGCTGCTCGATCCATCGCGCTTTTCTGATCTCGATGAGTTTTTGCATGAGTCGGACAAATACCAGGCGATCTCAGGTCTGGCCGACAAGCTCAAATCGGACGCCAAGCTCAAGGCTGCCGACATCAAGCAGATTGGAACATTTCTCGGCAAAGAGATCGCCGACAAGTTGAAGGCGGATCCGACTGTGGCGGTTCGGGACACAGCACTCACTTCACTGATCGATCTTCATGGCACTGGCCGTGTCCTGTTCCGCAATCGACGACTGGTGCTCAATACGTTCCCTCAACGCGTCGCCCATCTCAGCCCGCTAGATTGCGAAGCTGAGGACGGATTCTGGTCAAAAGTTGTGTGGTTGGTCGAACTCTTGAAAAAGGAGCCTGAGGCGAAGTTTCTCGTGATCACCCACACCCGCGAAGAAGTCGAGGCGATCGAAGCGGCGCTGAAAGAAAAGATCAGCGCGCAGGCGACGATGTTTCACGAAGGGCTGAGCCTTTTACAACGTGACAAAAATGCGGCCTGGTTCGCCGACGAGGAAATGGGCGCTCGTGTCATGATCTGCTCCGAGATCGGTTCGGAAGGGCGGAACTTTCAATTCGCTCATCACCTCGTGCTGTTCGATCTACCGAGCGATCCGGGACTTTTGGAGCAACGGATCGGTCGTCTCGACCGCATCGGGCAGACCGAAGATATTCAGATCCACGTGCCTTTCGTCGAGGGAACGAAGGAGGAATTGAAAGCACTCTGGTATCACCGGGGACTGGGAGCGTTCGAGCATACGCTGCACGGTGCGAGCCCGATTCAGGCTGAATTTTCTAACGAACTGGAAAAGCTCGTCGAAGCGTCACCTGAAGATCGCGAAGATGCGTTGCCCGACTTTCTCGATCGCACGAAAGCCTTCAAAGAAAAGATCGATCACGAATTGGAAGAAGGACGCGATCACTTGCTCGAAATGAGCTCGTTCGACCGGGATCAGGGGCAGGCGCTCGTCTCACAGATTGAAGATATCGACGAAGATACGCGGCTTGAACATCTGATGCTGAAGCTGTTCGATCATTTCGGCGTCGCGGCAGAGGATCTGCAGGAGCGCAGCTACGTCCTGATGCCCGACCATCTTTTCTCGGCCGATTCCTTTCCGGGCCTGTCAGAAGATGGCATTTCGGTGACCTTTGATCGAGCAACGGCACTGGCCCGCGAAGACCTCGTTTTTCTGACAGCCGACCACCCCATGGTTATCAGCGCGATCGACAGCCTTTTGTCGACCGACCACGGCAATGCAGCATTTTTCAAACTCGAGGGCGCAGGCGAGCAATTGCTAATGGTCGAGACGGTGTCCGTTCTGGAATGCGTAGCGCCCGATCATTTGCACGCAGACCGCTTTCTACCGGCAAAACCGATTCGCCGCATCATCGACCAAAAAGGCCGCGACCGAACCGAAGACTTCTCCGTCGAGCGCATCCGCCGCGACGGTCGTCCCGGTCCCTCTGTTTTCCTCCGGGAGAAATCCCAAGCTCTTCGGGGTGCCATCCCGCCTCTGCTGGAGAAAGCAAATCACGTCTCAGAAGATCACGCCGACGAACTCCGCAAGGATGCCATCGTGACCATGACCGAGAAGCTCGACGCCGAGATTGATCGTCTAAAACAGCTCCGCGAAATGGGTCATCCCGTGCGGAATTCCGAGATCGATCTCGCTATAGTCGAGAAGGGTCAGTTAGAAAAGTATCTGGCTGACACTCCGCTGCGGGTCGACTCGGTCCGCCTCATCCTCGCGATGACGTGATAGTAGTAATCAGTGAATAGTTAGGAGTGAATAGCCGCTACGCGAGGTTCTGAACACTATTTACTACTCACCACTTACTGACGATGCCCGCCCGCAAACAGAAAAGGCGCTCCACAAAGCGTAAGCAGCCGCAAAGGCAGGGTTGGCTCGCTCATCCTCTGGTGCGTTTTGCTGTGATCATTGGGCTGGTCGCCGTCGTTCTGGTGCTCGGATTTTGTGTGTTGGTGCTGTTCCACTACGACCGGCTTGCGGCGCACTACGACATCACGACGGTCGGGCGCATTCCGATGGAGTCGCGGGTCCTCGACGGCAGTGGGAATCAGATCGGCTATCTCCACGGCGAGACGGTGGGCACACCTGTGCCGCTCGACCAAGTCTCGCCGTATTTTTTGAACGCACTCGTCGCCCGGGAGGATGCGCGCTTTTACCGGCACAGCGGATTGGACCATTTCGGCCTCGCGCGGGCATGGCTCCGCAATCTCAAAGAACAGCGTACCGTCCAGGGTGGCAGCACCATCACGATGCAGCTCACCCGGATCACCTACGGACTGACCGGACGAACAATGCAGCGCAAGCTGCTCGAAATGGCGCTCGCCCGCCGGATCGAGAAGCACTATTCGAAAGACGAAATCCTCTCGAACTACGTGAACCGCATCTTTCTCGGCACGGGGATGAACGGTATCGAGCAGGCTGCCCAGGGCTACTTCGGAAAACCTGCAGCCGACCTTTCGCTGCCGGAAGCCGCTATGATCGCCGGCGTCATCCGCGCGCCGAACGGCTTCTCCCCGTTTCGGCATTATGACTCCGCGCTCCGCGAAATGCGCAGCACTCTCGCCCGGATGGAGGACGAGGACTACATCACGAAGAAAGAAGCCGAATCGTTCGAGAGTGCCCGGCCTCAGGTGCTCCCTCAAGAACGGTGGATCCGTATTCTGCGGAAGCAGGCCAAAATCTCCGAGCAGAATTATTTGCTGAATCTGGTAGAAGAACGTGTCGCCGATTTGTTGCCCTCGCTAGCCGGAGTGGGCGGGCTCACGATTCTGACTACCTTCGATACGCGACTGCAGCAGGCCGCCAAAGACGCAGTCGCCAACCGGCTTGCCGGGATCGAGCGACTTCCGGATTTCCCCCATCCGCCCATTGCAAGTCACACCGATGGCGATCCGGAGTATCTCCAGGCCGCAGCAGTGGTGGTCGAGAATTTCACCGGAGCCATTCGCGCGCTCGTGGGAGGTCGCGACTACTCTGACAGCGCCTTCAACCGTGCGACTCAAGCGAATCGGGACATGGGCTCTACCTTTAAGCCGCTCGTCTACGGAACCGCTTTTGAGCGCGGCTTGTTTCCCGGCGTTCTCGTCAGCGATGCCGCGATCGCACCCGGCGAAATCGAGTGGGAGCGGGAGGAATGGTATCCCGAAAATTCCGACGGTGTTTTCGGTGAAATGCTCCCGACCGAAATCGGACTGATCCGCTCGCGAAACACCATGACCGTCCGCGTCGGCGAATGGGCGGGGATCGACAACGTTCTCGCGATGATGGATCATGCCGGGCTCTCGCAGAGCGACGACTTCAAGCCCGCCCCGCCGATATACATTGGCACCATCAGCGGCAGCGTGCGCGATATCACCAGCGCCTATTCCGTATTCGCCACGGGAGGAATCAGGCACGATCCGTTTTACATCGAAGCCATCACCGACCGTGATGGAGTCGAGCTTTTCCGCCACGAAGACCGCAATTACCGGGTCCTGTCACCCGGCGCGGCGTGGCTGACATCGACCATTCTCAAGAGCGTTCTCGAAGAAGGCGGCACCGGAGCCGACATTCGCGAGTGGGGGTTCACTGCACCGGCAGCCGGGAAAACAGGAACGACTAATGACTTTGTCGATGCATGGTTCGTGGGTTATACCAGCCGACTTTCCGGTGGTGTCTGGGTAGGCCTGGACCAACCCAAAACGATCATGGACGGAGCCTACGGCAGCAAAATTGCCATGCCGATTTGGGAAGACATTATGACCGGCGCTCAGCAACTTGGCTACGAATTCACCAACTTCGCGCCGCCGGAAGACGTCATCGAAATGGAGCTGTGCCGAACCTCCGGATTACTACCAAATCAAGACTGCGCTGCTGCGGGCATGGTCTACATCGAAAGGGTCCCGCACGATTTGATACCGCGCGATTTCTGCCGGGATCATTGAGTCAACAGATTAGGAACGATTCGGAGAAACCACTTTCTCCGCAGATTTTACGGAGATTACCCTTCGAACCCGCCATCCACGATCGAATCGCCCCGTAGCCCGTCGGCGGCTTCGGTAGCGAGGGCATCGCAACGTTCATTCATTTCGTGACCGACGTGGCCTTTGACCCACTGCCAGGTGATCTCGTGGCCGTCGGCGGCGAGTTCGAGACGCTTCCAGAGGTCGATGTTTTTCACAGGCTTTTTATCTTTTTTCTTCCATCCCTTGGCTTTCCAACCCTCGACCCAACCTTTGCTCTGGGCGTCGACGAGGTATTTGGAATCGGAACAAACGGTGACGCTGCAGGGCTCTTTGAGAATCTCCAAACCGGCGACAGCAGCGAGAATCTCCATCCGATTGTTGGTCGTCTTAACGAATCCCTGCGCCAATTCGCGGACGTGTTCGCCGTAGCGGATCACAGTCCCGTAGCCCCCGGGGCCGGGATTTCCACGCGACGAGCCGTCGGTATAAATGGTGACGGTCTTCATGGGAGGCGCTTCTTTAAAAATTCAGCAATGGCTGCGATGTCGCTTTCTGAGAAAAGCCGTTCGCGGGCAGCGAAGGCGGCTTTCAGATCCCGGCGTTCGGGAAATTGGTTGGGGCCGAGGTCGGTGACACGGACGATTTGCGAGTCACGGAAAATGTAGGAGTTCGGTCGCCACGGTCCAACCATTTCAGGATTCGACCACGTGTGGAGAGAAAGCACGTTGTCACTCAGCGCGGCGGCGAGATGCATCGGACCGCTATCTACGCTGACAGTCCAGGCAGTCTCGCGAATGAGATGGATCAGCTGGGGAAGGGTTGTCGCGCCGAGCAGATCCCGGACGTTGTCCGGCCATTTCCTGGAAATCGATTGCTCCGGAAAACCGGCGAGGATAACCGGGTGCGGGGCAAGCTTTTCACAGAGTTCACAAACCTCCGTCTCAGAGAGAGACTTTCCAGCCCCTCGTGAGAATGGATGAAGCAGGATCGCGTTTTCCGGGACTGGAACCGAAAGGGAGTCTCCTTCGGGAAGCGTAAAGCTTGGCTCCGAGATATTGGCTCCGAAAGCATCGGCGATCAGAAGATTTCGATCAACGGCGTGAATGGCTGAACAGTCGCCGACCCGGACCCGATGGTTGTAAAAATGGGATGCCCCCTCACGTGCGTTTTCGAAACCGACAGTCTCACGCGCTTTCGAAAGCTTAGCGATCATCGCACTCCTGAGCAGTCCCTGGAAATCGAGCGCCAAATCGTAGCCATTCGGCGCCACTTTTTCTCCAATCCAACGCTTTGCCTGAAACAATCCCGACACGCCACGGAATTCACGTCGTGGAAACGGGATGACGTTGTCTAAAAACGGAATGCCCTCAAGCAAAGGCACCCATTCGGTATTCGCGATCCAGTCGATCTTCGCAGAAGGCGCGGCGCGGTGGATCGCCTCGACGGCTGGGATCGCGTGAATAATATCACCGAGAGAACTCGGCTTCACGATCAGGATTCGCTCGCACTCGGAGAGTTTCACGAGATCGGTTTACTTTCCGAGAGAAAGGCGATGCGCCAGCATCTCGGGGAGTCCGGCATCGACGATTTTTCCCTGCGCTTTTTCGATGTCGTAGTCAATCCGACGAATCTCGACGTGCTGGTTCTCGACATCGTAGACGGCGTATGAGGCGCGCCAGTCTCCGTCGCGCGGTTGACCAGTACTGCCAACATTGATGAAATACTTGCGGCCCATTTCCAAGGTCACCTCGGCTTCCTCGAGCGGATCGACGCTGTCGCCTTTCACGTAGATGCGCGGCGTGTGGGTGTGCCCGTAGAAGCAAAGCTGTGTGAACTGGTAGCTGAAGCTCGCCATCGCATCGAACTTGTTGGTCACGTAGGTCCAGCCCCCCGGGGTATCGAGAGTCGCGTGCACAATAGTAAAATCGCGGACCTGACGAACGAGTTTCATTCCGCTGAGAAATTCGCGTTCGCCCTCGCTGAGTTGGGCGCGGGTCCACTCCATGGCTTGTTTTGCCAGCGGATTCAGCCCCTCAAGCGAGGTGTTGAGAACGGCTTCTTCGTCGTGATTCCCTTTCACAATGGGACAGCCCATGTTGCGAACGATGGCGAGGCATTCACTCGGATTCGCAGCGTAACCGACCACATCGCCGACGCAGACATGCTCGGTGCATCCCTGCGTTGCGGCATCAGCAAGCACGGCCTCGAGAGCTTCGAGGTTGGCGTGAATGTCTCCGAAAATGGCGTATTTCATCAGGTGAGCAACCCAGTGGCGAAACCGGAGTCCAGATAAAGGGACTCCGAACTAAACATAGATATAAGCATTCGCAATCCACTGTTCGCAAAAGGCGGAATTCGGTAGGGTGGAGAAGTCATTTCGGGGGTCTTCCGGGAATATCCGGATACGGGTCCGGAATACGCTGAATCAGAGGGATTTCGAGCGTTTTCTCCAAATCCTTGACCGTCGCAATGAGCGAAGGCAGGTGGTTTTGCTCATTCTCATGATAGAGTTCGATCAGGTGCTCGTAGGCTTCGCGCTCCCTTCCAGGGCATTCGGCAAGAAAATACCCGTAGAACCGATCGGCGTAGGCCGGGGCACCGTCCAAGTCGCGGACTTCGCCATAGAGCTTGGCAACTGCACACTTGTCATCCAATTTAACCCGGTATATTTCAGCGAGTTGCGTCTTTATTTTGACAGAATCGGGGAGTTGTTCCATGGCTCGCTCACCGATCTCAATGCCCTCAAATGCATATTCCTTGAAGCGACGATCCCGCTCAAATTGAGGGAGACTCTCGTCGACCTGCATGTTGGCGGTCGCGTTGATTCCAATGTGCCAGATGAAAGAAACCCAGTTTGTCTCGTCATTGGGCTCCAGGCTGGTGATGATGTTGTAAGTGCGGTGAAGCTCGTCCCAGTTCTTGTCACTGAAATGCTGGAATGCTTCCAGGACGAGATAGGTGGAAACGAGCGAGCGCAAGCCGCCGAGCGTTCCGATTAGCGCAGACTGGCTCATTTGCTCCATCGCGGTCTTCCCTGGCGGAGGAAGCAGAAGGTTGGCCTTCACCAATCGATCGCGAATGTGGTCCTCAATGGGTGAGCGGATCAGCCCAAATACGACCAGCACCACGATTACGAGAACAAAGCGGGGCACTTTCTGTAAGAGAAAATTCACGGCGGGTCAGAATTCTTTGTCGACAAATGTCAGAAGTGAAAGAAAGAGGAACACGACAATGTACCCGACGGTGAGAGCGCCCATCTGCCCCACCAGAGCCGCCACAACAGCCTCGCCCTGAACGATGCCCTCGCTGAAGGAGAATATCTGAAAGTTCGGGATCAATATTTTAAATAACTTCAAAAGCAGCTGAACGAACAGATTGTTCTCAGTTTCCTGGAGCCAGAAATTCGCGGCCATCGAGTGGGCGTGTCCGATCAGAAAAACCAGCACGCTGGTGATGATGGTGAAGAGCGAACTCGACGCGAAAGTGGAGATGAAAATCGTCACCGAAGCGATCACGGCAGCTTTAAAGAATGATGCCAACACAGCAAAGCCCAGTTCGGGCCGCAGCCCCTGTTCTCGAATCAGCGCGATCTGTGCCTCCACCTCTTCGGCACCGTAGCGCCCATCCTCCTGGATCAGCGCCATCTCGTCCGCCACATACAGCGACTCGCGGGAGAAGATCACCAGCGAGCAAATTGCCCACATCGCCAGCAGCGAAACGCCAACGACGACAAGCACGCCGCACAATTTCCCCAACAGATATTCGATCCGCCGGACCGGCTTGGACAGAATCGTGTAGAGAGTTCGGTCCTCCAGATCGCGCGGGATCAGAAGCGCGGTCGACACAATGGCGAATAGCCAGGCAAACAGGTCCATCGAGCCGAAGGAGACCTTTTTGATCATCGACAGCTCTTTCGCCGGCGTGCTGGGGATATTGAAATTTCCCGCCGCAATCACCACCACCGCAAAAGCGAGGAGAAAGTAGAAAGTCTTCATCCGCACCAGCTGCGTCACCGTGCTGGTCGCGATGGTCCAGACTCGTAACAGTGAAAACGATTTCACCGCCTTGGCCGGAGCGCGCAATTTCCGTTCTGCGATTTCTTCACTCATTGGTCCGTATCCTCCGTTTTCTGTTCCGCGATATTTATGAAAAGCCGCTCCAGCGTGGTGCGGGAATTTCCCTCGTCGATGATCGTGGTCCCCTTCTCCGAAGCCACCAACTCGTGGATTTTCCCAAGCAATTCCGGACTCGCTCCCTCCAGCGTCAGGGATGTCTGGTCCTCGATCGAGATGAGATCGTTCAGCGTTCCTTCGCGCCGCATCCGGCCTTTAAAAATAATCCCGACCCGGTCGCAGACTTCCTGCACTTGCTCCAACAGGTGGGAACAAAGAAATACGGTGTAGCCGTCGTCCCGTAGCTTCAGGATGAGGTCGCGAATTTGCCGTGAACCAACCGGATCGACCCCGGCAGTGGGTTCGTCGAGAATCACGAGCCTCGGATTCTGGATCAACGTCTGGGCTAAACCAATACGCTGCAGCATTCCCTTCGAATAACCCGCCAGACGGCGCTTCGCTGCCTCTTCCAGACCAACCATTTGCAACAATTCAACAGTGCGGTCTTTCAACTCCGATCCCCTCAGACCACACAGTTTCCCGTAAAATCGCAGCGTCTCCACTCCAGAGAGATGTTTATAAAAATAGGGATTCTCCGGGAGAAATCCAATCTCGTTACGCGCCTGAATAGCGCCACTTTCGAGCCCGAAGACTTTCGCTTCGCCTTTGCTCGCCGCCATCAGTCCTAGAACGACTTTCATCGTCGTCGACTTACCCGATCCGTTCGGCCCGATCAATCCATAGACCTCGCCCGCCTCGACTTCGAACGACAGATTGTCCACTGCGACCACATAGTCCTTCGAGAATCCGGTACGGAACACCTTCGTCAAATTTTTCACCTCTACTGCCGGAACGCTCATTTGTTAATGCTTGATCGAAAATCCCCTCACCTCTTCTAATAGCGGCACGTTAAATTGTTCCTGCTCCTTAATGTGATGACCGAGCGGGCTATCGTGCACCTCTTGCAGAAAATCATCCAGTTCCTCCTCGTCGCCCATGATCTGTAGCTCCACGCGGCCATCGTCCAGATTCTGCACCCATCCAAGCACGTCAAAGCCTTTGGCAAGCTGCTTCACTGAATAACGAAAGCCGACGCCTTGGACCCGTCCCGCGAAAAAATACTGCCTTGCAGTCATACTGTCAGGATACACGGGGACGGCCTAACTTTTCCAGTGTAAACACACGAAATGGCAAAATCGGTTGCGGTCGGCGGCAGTTCGCGGAGCATTGGTTTTTCCATGTCGTCCGCCTTCCAGTCCCTCTGCGTTTTTTGCGGAGCCCAAAGTAGCCCAAATCCCGCCTTCGAAGCCGCTGCGAGAGAGGCCGGACGCTTTCTTGCGGAAAACAGTATCACCCTCGTCTACGGCGGCGGAGGCGTTGGCATGATGGGCGCGGTCGCAGACGGGTGCCTCGAAGCCGGCGGCGACGTGATCGGCGTCATCACGACCTATCTTCGCGACCGCGAACTCGCCCACCCG
>Ga0222633_1000755_pt1 | contig 23732 bp, 20 predicted proteins | sample AntAcemetageno48_FD_179816 | JGI IMG/M metagenome (GOLD analysis project Ga0222633, IMG submission 179816) | Saline water microbial communities from Ace Lake, Antarctica - #48 | ecosystem: Environmental > Aquatic > Non-marine Saline and Alkaline > Saline | place: Antarctica: Ace Lake | collected...
CTTGTTGCCGGTAACCTCAAATCGATCAACTACATCGCACATCACCTTAACGGCTGCGGGGTTGTGAGCATAATCAAGAATGACTTTAAAAGGATGCTCGTTGTAAATGTTCATTCGACCCGGTGCCTGGAAGAAGGTCGAGTCAAACGTTCGCAAGCCATTACGAATGTGTTCGAGGCTAACATCCATGTTGTAGGCCATTGCTGCAGCGAACATCGCGTTCTGAACGTTGTGCAGCGCTCGACCTTCGATGGTTGCCGGAATTAAATGCGACCATAAAAGCGGCGTGTGGACCTGATTGTCATAGATTGTGATCATGTGGCCATTCATGCCTTCTTCTAATACAAAGGCTTGGCCACCAGCTCGAATATGCTGCTTCACTAACGTATGACCCGGATTCATGGTGACATAGCAGAGCCGCTTCGCTTGTGTGTAATCCGCCATCTGCAAACAATGCACGTCGTCCGCATTCAAGATGGCAGCATCCTCTGCGATCTCGATAGGAATCCGCTTAATCTGAGCAAGCTGCTCAAGCGTATTAATACCCTTGAGGCCCAAATGGTCGGCAGCAACATTCAAACAACAAGCGACGTTACAACGACGAAAGCCAAGCCCACCTCTCAGCATTCCGCCTCGTGCGCTCTCCATCACAGCAGCATCAACTGAAGGATCACGCAATACCATACGAGCAGAAACTGGTCCGGTCATATCACCCGAAACCGTCAGTTGGCCGTCAATGTAAACGCCATCGGTGGAAGTTAATCCAACCGTGTAGTTACTCATCTGGAGTATGTGAGCCAGCATTCGCGACGTGGTGGTTTTACCGTTTGTACCGGTAACCGCTGCAATAGGAATTCGTTTCGGCGTTCCGGGCGGGAACAACATATCGAGCACAGGGCCCGCGACATCCCGCGGCGTACCTTCGCTTGGCGCGACGTGCATTCTAAAACCTGGCCCTGCGTTGACCTCACATATGCCGCCACCCGCATCCCGATAGGACTCGGAAATATCGTGGGTTAAAAAGTCGACGCCGCCAATATCGAGGCCAATCGCAGCAATCGAGCGTTCCGCCATTTCGCGATTATCCGGATGTATAATGTCGGTAACATCAATCGCGGTACCCCCAGTCGAGAGGTTCGCGGTGGAGCGAAGAAATACTATTTCATCTTTATCGGGAACTGTTTGAGCTGTATAACCCAGACCATCAAGCATCAGCTTCGCTGCATTGTCGAACTCCAGACGAGTGAGGACCTTCTCATGACCAACACCACGACGCGGATCCTGATTAACAATTTCGACTAGCTGCTCGATCGTGTGCTCACCGTCACCTACCACATGCCCAGGCACGCGTTTTGCGGCCGCCACCAGCTTGCCATCAACAACCAACAAACGATGGTCGAAACCTTCAATATACTTTTCAACAATGATGTTTCGTCCATGTTTGCGGGCGCCATTAAAAGCAACTTCAATTTCTTCTGGGGTACTTAGGTTAGTCGTCACCCCCCGGCCGTGATTACCCGCCAGTGGCTTCAATACCACAGGGTAGCCAATTCGCTTAGCAGCACGCTGAGCTTGCTCCAAAGATCGCACCATACGCTGAGCCGGCACAGGTAAGCCCAGGTCGCGTAATATGGTATTTGTCTCTTCTTTGTCAGATGCCAGTTCAACCGCAATATTGCTGGTTTTGCCAGTTGTCGTCGCTTGAATACGTTGTTGGTAACGACCGTGGCCAAATTGCACCAGACTCTGGTTGTTTAAACGTAGCCAGGGAATATCCCGGTCCTCTGCTGCTTTAACGAGTGACGCGGTACTAGGACCCAGCGCTCGCTGCTGTGCATAACGTATGAATTCATCTCGTGCTGTTTGAAAGACCCATTGTGCACCCGGCGCGTTCTTGGGTTTCAATTCGCCTGGCAGCAGGTTGCGCAGCGTATCCAGTGCAAGGCGGCCCGCTTCTAGACCCACCTCAGCATCCAGATACTCAAACACCATCGTATAGTGCCCGGGCTCATCATCAATCGAGCGCGTTCTGCCAAACGTCACGGGGGACCCGGCGATATTTTGCAGCTCAATCGCGACATGTTCCATGACGTGACCCAGCCAGGTACCTTCATCCTCTTTAAGACGGCGAACAAACCCGCCAGGCGCTCGATAGGAACAACCATGCTCTCTTAATCCAGGCAACCACTCAATGAGAGTGTCTGTAAAGGCATCACCCAACCTTACTGTTGGCCAGTTTTCCAATTCACCAAGATCCATGACATGGCAAATCACTGGAAAATGGGCATAAATGTTCGGTCCTACATAGACATTGGTGCTAACGATTTTCATAGAGTGACCCTTTTTCTATTTTTCGTACGCCTGGCGCGACGCGATTTCGAAACGACCACCAGATACAAGAATATGCATTTTTAAACCAATCAAACTAACAGGCTCACCGCGGCGCGCCTTGTCCATTGATGAATACGATAGGTCCGTGGGATCGATGATAGTGATACCACCGCTACCCACCACTTCAAGATCATCGCCCGGCCTAATAAAGGCCGCTGTGTCCTCGTCTAAACCGATTCCCATTGCAAAGGGGTTGTACGCCAATGCGGTTAGCAGTCGGCCAATGCGGTCTCGCTGTCGAAAATGCTGGTCAATAATAAAGTTGTTGGTTAGCCCAAGGCCTGGCGCAAGTGTCACCATATCAGGCGTGGGCGTTGGACCTTCATAGCCTCCAGCAATCATATGCTCGGGCATAAATGCAGCACCGGCAGATGTACCAGCGACATGCATTCCAGCTGCATTGCGGCGCCGAATCATTTGCGCCACGGGTGTACCACCTAGGGTGGTCGAGAGCCGAAGCTGATTGCCACCAGTCATGAACACGCCGTCAGCCTTCTTGATATAGTCGAGCGCCTCACTGGAGCTGCAATCTTCACGACTGACAAGACTTAGTACCTGCGCATGTTTGACGCCAATCTTACGAAACAATTTTTCGTAATTTCGACCCGTATCTTCTAATTCTGAGGCGGTGGGAATAATGGCAATACGAGAATCGTTGCCGCCGCAAATACTGATAAAGCGATCCAGTATGGCGGTGTTGTTGAGCTTTTCTTCCGCACCACCAATGGGCACGATATAACCGCGCTCAATGCTATCGATGCTTTCTGCAGGACACATGTTTATCTCTCTTTTTCTGTTTCAAACGCGCCAGTGATTTGCTGCACACCATCTCGAACATGCCAAACGCCGGCAACCATGACACTTACTATATTGTGCTTTTCATCGAGCAACACTAGATCTGCTCGATATCCCTCTTTAATCCGGCCGCAGTCATGAAAACGCAATAGCTCAGCAACGTTGCTGGTCACTGCAGGCAAGACCATCTCAAGTGGCACACCCTTCTCCAACAGATTTCTCAGGGTTGCCATAAGCGCTGCTGACCGGCCGACATCCATTTTCGTCATCTCGCCGTCAGTATTAAACTCCGGTAGGCAGCCGCCGCCATCAGAACTGATGGTGATTTTGTTCGCTGGCGCGCCCGTATCTAGGTATCGCATCAGCGCTATATCAGCCGCCCAAGCGTCCTCATCGTCCTCAACAGGGAATGCAGTGATATCAATACTACAACCTCGCGATGCGAGCAGAACTGCCTCTTCAAACAACCCTTTGCGACGATTGACATGGGTTGGGTTAAAGACTCGCGCGGGGATTTCTGAATCATCCAGTGCTCGCCGAATGAGATCTAGTCCCCGCTCGCCATCGCCAAGGTGCAAGTGTACGATGCCCGCTTTACCCGTAATCAAACCCGAAACATGCGCGTCAGCCGCAATGCGCAGGATTTCATCATAGGTGGGCTGACTCGACCGGTGATCACTAATCGCGAGTTCACCTACGCCAATCACTGGATCTAGAAACACAATGTCGTCTCTAATACTGCCGGTTAAGGTTGTTGCTGGCACATGATAACCACCCGTGTGGCACCAGGCACCAAGACCATGTTCGCGCAGCGCATAGGCCTGGGCGACCAGGCTTCGAGTATCCCGCGTGGTGTCATCTGTCCCCAGTACACCCACGACACTTGTCACACCTGCGGACGTGAATTGGCTCAAAAATGGTGCCGGTACTCGGGTAGAAAAACCCGCTTCACCACCACCCCCAGTAATATGGGTATGAGCATCAATAAAGCCGGGCAATAGCCGGCGACCTTCACAATCGATCACCTCTGCATCTGTGGTTATTTCATTCTTCTGAAGCGTCAGGATAGAACCGCCGCCCACTAAAATATTGTGCATACCGATGGATTCGGGCGCATAAACTTCTACATTCTTTAACAAGGTCAGCAAAGGAATAGGCTAGTCGGCTGGAGGCCCCGCATTGTAACCAATTCAGGACCAAAAGTGATGAAAAGTCGGCATTTGACCCAGCATCAACCCTACGTTTTAAATGGTGCCCATGCAGTCTAATTCCGAAGAAATATCTTGGCTGTGCCGCAGCAGCATTCGACCCCCTCTGGCAGCTAATACCGGATTGATCGGTGAACCAGAAGACCCAGTCGACGTATTATCGGTTACTCCCTGGCAAAAGATTGACACGATGAGACGCCTCCTATTCATATTCATATTCATATTCACAGTATTCTCAGGAAGTGCGATGGCCATAGAAGAACCTAAATATTCCGTCGTAGAAACATCTGACGCATTTGAGTTACGCAGCTACAGTTCTATGATCATCGCCGAAACTATGGTGTCTGGCCCTATGGATAAAGCCTCCAATGCAGGCTTCCGGCTCATAGCTGATTATATTTTTGGCAACAACACAGCCAGTAACGGCGACAGTCAAAAAATCAGCATGACGGCACCGGTCACCATGGAACCAAAAGTGGAATCAAAAGAGGAAAAGATCAGCATGACCGCTGCAGTGAGCGTGATCCAGAGCAGCGGACAAAAGAACCAGCAGTGGCGAGTACATTTCGTCATGCCCTCCGAGCACTCAATGGACACGCTACCTAAGCCCAATAATCCCGTAGTGACGCTGCGGCAGGTGCCTGGCCAAAAATATGCGGTAATTGGTTTCTCTGGTCTTGCGAGTGAAGATAAGACCGCAGCAAAAACGGCAGAATTGCTAGCATGGTTGAAGACCAAGCAGATTGAGCCAATCGGTAGGCCGGCGCTTGCGCGGTATAACCCGCCCTGGACACTACCTTTTCTGCGCCGCAATGAAGTGATGGTGGCGTATTAGCCCAGAGCAGCGGTGATACTTGTCTGGGAGTTTATTAGGAAATTCGCGTTACACTGAGCGCTTTGGACGCTATCAGGGGTATAACACATGATCGAAAATTTGGTCCTACGAGAAGATAAGAACGGCACCGCCTACCTCACCCTAAATCGACCGGACAAACTCAACGCCCTGACCGTCGGTATGTTTGAAGCACTGCGAAAGCACGTTGAACAAATTGGCCGAGATGACGACGTTAAGTGCGTTGTGATTTCTGGTGCGGGTAAATGCTTTTCCGCTGGACATGATCTTGCGGATATCGCCACGGGTGAGCGAGTGCCCTCACGAGGCTGGCATTCTGAAACTTTGAGAATGATGGAGCGCCTGCCCAAACCGGTGATCGCGGCGGTCCACGGACACTGCTATACCGGTGCATTAGAAGTCGCCTTGGCGGCAGATTTTATTCTGGCAGCCAAGAGCGCCAAATTTGGCGATACTCATGCCAAATGGGCTCTAACCCCGATCTGGGGAATGAGCCAGCGCTTGCCCAGAAGGGTCGGCATCGCAACAGCCAAACGCATGATGTTCACGGCAGCGACTTATAGTGCCACCGAGGCAGAAGCAATGGGCCTGGCGGAACTGGTCTTCGATGACGACAAGTTTATGCCGGAAGTTGAAAAGTTCTGTGACCAAATCTGTACCAACTCAGCCTTCTCCCATGCCGCAAACAAACGATTACTCGAGGCTACCGATGGCAACTCTGTGGATGGCGGACTGCAATGGGAGGTCCATATGAATGAAGGCCACGGCCCGGACATGGATGCGCGTATTGGTGTATTTACCAAAAAATCATAATCTGACCAATCGCATAAAAAAGCCCAGTGTTTACTGGGCTTTTTTATGTTGCAACGGGCCTAGCAGTTGAGGCTAGAAACCGAGCAGCGTCGCATAACGATCCCGGTGATAAGCCTGATTACCATAGGCCGTTTCCAATGTTCTCGCCCGCTTCAGATAAAAGCCCGCATCAAATTCATCGGTCATACCAATACCACCGTGGATCTGAATCACTTGATCCGACATATCACGCAGGAACTGACCTACTCGTGCCTTAGACATCGCCACCATTTCTGGTGCGTCGTCGGCGCCATCATCAATCGCTTTTAAAGCGGCTTCAAAACAGGACCGGGTTAGCTCTTTTGCGGTGTAAAGGTCTGCCGCGCGATGGCCTAGCGCCTGAAAAGAACCAATCACCTGACCAAATTGCACTCGGGTTTTAAGGTAATCGAGGGCCATATCAAAAGCCTGGGCAGCTGTGCCATGCATCTCGGCACAAAGCCCTGCTCTTGCGCGGTCTAGCACAGGTTCTAAAACCATCAAGCCTTGCTCAAGCTCACCCAAAATATTGCCAGCATCCACCTCAACATTCGCAAAGCTAACATTGGCGTAACCGCGACAATCGATCATATGCATGGGATTGCGACTCACGCCTTTTGTGTCAGCATCAACCAAAAACAGCGTAATGCCATTAGCATCACCAGCTTTACCAGAGGTTCTCGCCGGCACGATATAGCTCGTGGCAGCCATGCCCTCAGCAACAAAGGTCTTGTTGCCGTTTAACTTGAAACCCGCACTGCTCTTGACCGCTGGCAACGCCGTCGCTTCTGGCTTGTGGCGTGGACCTTCCTCTAGTGCCAGCGTAACAATCTGCTCACCGGAAACAATCCCAGGCAAAACAGCTTGTTTGATTGCTTCATTACCCCCTAACAGGATCGCAGAGGCACCCACCAGCGCAGAAGCAAATAGAGGCGAGGCGGTAAGATGTCGTCCAGTTTCTTCAAGCACCAGACCAAAGGTCAAATAGCCTAGGTCTGACCCGCCGAATTCTTCCGGAATGATGATGCCCGTCCAGCCCATATCGACCATGCCTTGCCAGGTCTTCGGAGCGAAGGCGAGTTCGGCGCCACTGTCACGCACTTCTCTAAAGTTGCGTACCGGTGCTTGTTCGGCAACCCAGGACTTGGCCTGATCGCGAATCATGGTTTGTTCTTCGTTTAATGCAGCCATTTCGTCTTAACCCTTCTGTGTCGTCTCGGGCAGACCGAGAATGTTCTTGCTAATGATGTTTTTTTGCACCTCGGATGAGCCGCCGTAAATCGACATTGCCTTGCCGAACAACCAATTGCGGACATTCTCTAACTCGGCACTGCCAAACTCATCGCCATCCCAACCAAGGCCTTGACTACCGGCAATTTCCATATGCAGTTCTGCACGGATCTGAGCCACGTTGGTGGCCGAGTTTTTGAGAATAGATGCTGCCGCACTGACTTCAACATTACCGCGCGCTTCTGCCGTGATTCGATCCACAGTCAGGCTATGGAGTCTTGAATCCATTAAGTGGGTGGTGATTCGTGAACGCAAATCTGGGTCATCGAGCCGACCTGCCTCATCTGTGCCGACAAATCGTTTTGCCATGTCCTGCAAAGGCTCAGATTTACCGCTGGTGCTGCGCGCACTGGTCTGACTTTGACGCTCGTGTTGCAGTAATCTTTTTACAACACTCCAGCCATCGTTCTGTTTTCCTAATAGATCTGCTTTTTCGGCGAGCGCATCATTGAAAAAGGTTTCACAAAATGGCGAGGAGCCTGAAATCAATTTAATCGGTCTGGTTTCAACCCCTACCTGATCCATTGTGAGCATTACAAAACTGATGCCATCGCGTTTTTTTGCATCCGGGTTGGTTCGAACTACTGCGCCACACCAGTCAGATTTGTCTGCGCCGGAGGTCCATACTTTTTGTCCGTTTAGGACGATATTGTCTCCATCCAACACTGCTTTGGTGCTCAAAGATGCCAGGTCAGACCCCGCATTGGGCTCAGACAAGCCAAGACACCAGCGAACTTCGCCGCTCGCAATGCCAGGCAAATGCTTTGCTTTTTGCTCGTCAGTGCCGTATTCCAGCACTGTTGGGCCAACCATGGTGATACCCATGCCGGTCAAAATAATCATTGGGTTAATAGCGCCGACCTTTGCCATCTCTTCACCGACAACTTTCGCCTCGGGATGGCTTAACCCTGCACCGCCATATTCAGTTGGCCAGGTGGGGGCTCCGTAGCCTTTTGCAGCCAGAGCTTTACGCCACGCTAAGGCGTCTCCTTTAAGGCCATCCCGCTCGGAGGATGCTTCGACAATTTCCGCCGCCTTACCCTTAAGGGAAGTCGGGAAGCTTGCCTTAAGCCAATCACTCACTTCTGAGCGAAACGCAGTAAGATCTTCAGACATGGTGTGTTTCCTTTCCTAAAAAAGTGTTCGCGAATTTGATTGCTGTTTATATCAACTTACGACCCTTGACGCACACATCATTGGGCTCCTAGCATCAGTTGATCTTTCTGTTCTATCAGCTAATACCCACTGGAGAAATCATGGACTACAACACCCTCGCAGACCCGCGCACCTATGGCAACGACCCCAGTTTGCATGAGCTCATGACCCACATTCGCCAGCATGACCCTGTCGCGTATGTTGATGCCGCGAGCTTTCGCCCTTTCTACGCGATTTCGAAACACGCCGACATTATCGAAATATCTCGCCGCCACGACATTTTTATTAATGCGCCTCGGCCTGTATTGATTGAGAAGGCCATAGAAGAAGCAATGGCAAATCAACCGGCAGCATTGCGCACGCTCATCCACATGGACGAGCCGGACCACAAGGTATTTAGAGGCTTAACTCAGGACTGGTTTATGCCAGCGAACCTAAAGAAAGTTGATGCCAAGGTTGAGTCGATTGCCGAAGCATTTATTGATCGGCTGCTGGCAACCGGTGGTGAATGTGATTTTGTGAATGATATTGCGGTCTGGTATCCCCTGCGAGTCATCATGATGATTCTTGGCGTGCCAGAAAAGGATGAAGCATTGATGCTGAAGTTGACTCAAGAACTATTTGGCGCAAACGATCCAGATATGCAACGGGCCGCACCCACAGAAGAAGAACGCAATAAAACCCTGTTCGATTTCTTTAATTTCTTCAGCCAAATCACGGCAGAACGAAGAGCTAACCCTGGGGATGACGTTGCCACCACCATTGCTAATGCCCAAATCAACGGTGAACTCATTGGTGATTTAGAAGCGATGTCCTATTACATTATTGTCGCAACCGCCGGACACGACACAACCAGCTCTTCTACCGCCGGTGGCCTGCTAGCCCTACTGCAGCATCCAGAAGAAATGCAAAAACTGCGCAACGATCCTTCTCTCCTACCGCTGGCCGTGGATGAAGCCATACGCTGGGTCACGCCAGTGAAACACTTTATGCGCACCGCAACCGAGGACTATGAACTGCGAGGCAAAACCATCAAAGCTGGTGAATCTGTGATGCTAATGTATGCCTCGGGTAATCGAGACGAAGATGTGTTTGATGAACCCTTCAAGTTTAAAGCAGATCGCCGGCCCAACAAACACGTCGCATTTGGTCACGGTGCCCATCACTGTCTGGGACACCTGTTGGCCAAAATGGAAATGCGAGCGCTCTACAAAACGCTCTTAGAGAAGGTTCAGGATATCGAACTCATCGGCGAGCCAGCCTGGGTGCAATCCCAGTTTGTATCGGGTTTAAAAACTCTACCCATTAGGTTTACCGCCAGTTAGCTGAATATCTGACGGTAGTCCTTTTCCAACTTCTTAGTTTGCTTCTTTGAAACGCCGCCCATAGTCTCAAGCGCAAAGCGAAGTCGCGCTCGAGACATCTCTGGGCCGAGCAACGCCATTGAATCAAACAGTGGCGGAGCAACGGGCTTGCCACTGATGGCAACGAAGATAGGCGCGAGCACATCGCGGATTTTTAGCTCCAGCTTTTCTGCCAACAACATAAAAATATCGTGGATTTTGTCCCGATTCCAATCGCTCAACGCTTCGGTTTGCCAAACGGCAAACTGCAAAATCTTGCGGACATCATCTTCCGACAATGTTTTGCTAATGAAAGCTTCGGTCGTGATCTCTGGCATCCCTTCCACTAGGAAACTGATTTTAGGCGCGAGATCTGAGAATACATCCAGCCGCTCTCGAACAAGTGGCATAGCTTTTAATAGCATCTCTCGATTAAACGCCCAGTCAGCAATTCGATCGACAATCTCCTCGTCCGAGAGACTTTCTCGAAGCCAGCGGCCGTTTAACCACTTAAGTTTTTCGACATCGAAAACTGGCCCGCCAAGCGAGATCCGATTGACATCAAATTGCTCGATCATCTCATCAAGGGTAAACTTTTCTTCCTCGTTAGGCATACTCCAACCGAGCATACCCAAATAGTTACACACTGCTTCAGGCAGAAAGCCCATGCGCTTATAAAAATTAATACTGGTGGGATTTTTGCGCTTACTCAATTTACTTTTGTCGGGGTTACGCAACAGCGGCATGTGAATCAACTCTGGCATCGGCCAACCAAAGTACTGGTAAAGCAAGATGTGTTTCGGCGCGGAATTAATCCACTCCTCGCCTCGAATGATATGAGTGATCTCCATCAAATAGTCATCCACCACTACCGCCAGGTGATAAGTCGGATTGCCGTCGGTCTTGACCAACACTTGCATATCCACCTGGGCATAATCAATTTCGATCTCGCCACGCAACTTGTCCTGAACAACGCAGGTGCCAGACGCTGGCACTTTCATGCGTACAACGTGAGGCTCACCGGCAGCGACTCGGGTCGCAGCCTCAGCGCCAGATAAGCCCACGCAGAGGCCATCATATTTAGCACTTTCACCTTTTTTCATTTGCTCGTTGCGCATCTCGTCCAGGCGCTCGCTAGAACAAAAACAATGAAAGGCATCGCCCTGCTCAATCAACTGATCGGCGTATTGCTTGTAGATACCCTGCTCCACGCGTTCACTCTGTCGGTACGGCGCATGGGGACCCCCGCAATCAGGACCCTCGTCCCAGTTGAGACCCAGCCATTTCAAAGAATCAAAGATCTGTTGCTCCGACTCTGGAGTCGATCGCGCCGCATCTGTATCCTCGATACGAAGTACAAATTCACCACCGTGCTTTTTAGCAAAACACAGACAAAACAAGGCCATATAGGCCGTGCCTACATGGGGATCACCAGTTGGCGACGGTGCAACGCGAGTTCTTACTTTCATATCAAATTTGCTGAGTGCAGAAAGGCGTGGATTCTACACGATTTTGGTGAGGATCATTAGGCAGTGCCAAGCCTCAAACTCCCCGAAATAGCTGCCGCTCTGTTTGAGAAAGCCGCTTTTCATCGATCACGTGACACCTTTGCCCAGGATACCTCACTACTACCTACGCAAGTAGTTGAAACAGTGGGACAAATTTTAGACCTCCATTTTCTCTGCAGGAGTTAAGATGCACGGGTAAAAAAGGCATGTGACGCTTCTGTTTTGGCGATGAGTAATTGCTAGCATGGAGAGCTAGTGCCTATGGGGCTTTCGACAAATGACTAAAAAACGAGCAGGGAGTTACATGGCAAAAGCAAACACGGCACCAAGCCATAGAAGAAGTTGTTAGGCGTCCTCCATGAATAATAATATTCCACCTACCAGTCAACTAAAAAAAATCGAAACCCGTCTCGCTGACGCAAACAGACTGGAACCCTTCTCCAACAGATCATGGAGAAAGACTATCCCTAAAAAGCCAGGTATCTACGCGGTATGGCCAAAGCAGAAAGGCGTGAAGGCTGTCTATATTGGCGAAAGTAGTAATCTTTCAGAAAGGCTAAGAGACTTCGGCAACCCGGCAAACCATACGTTCGCGAGAAAAATCAAACGGAAACACGGCCTAAACTCTACTGCTGAAGTTAAGGATCACATAAAATCTACATACGTCATCTCAGTACTCCCCATAACTTTTGGTAGAGCGGAAGCAGAAGAATACTTGATCTCAAACTGGAAGACTTATTCAATCGTCAAATTTAATGATCCGATTCCAAGAAGGTGGCGATGTGAAGCCTGACAAGAACATTTGGCGTGCCTACGGCACTGGGATCGCCACGTTGCACGCGGCGACCCCAGATGCTGGCGTTATACGCCCGACGGAATTCTGAGATGAGCGGAGAGGAAATAACGTCGTTTCGGTCTAGCTTGACCAACGAAGAGATTGCCTCAAAGATAGATATTCTGAACGATGCATTTAGTTCAAGAGGCTTGACGATTCATCCCCAATCGGGGATGGGTTTCTCAATTAGCAACGCAGAAGAAGCTCTAAAGAATACTGACCCCACATATCAAGAGATATTCTCGATCTTACAATTTGAACGAGCAGCACGCGCTGTTGTTGCTGTTCTTGATCAAAAAAATGTACAACTTTCATTGAGACGTTTACTCGATGGGTCACTTGATTTCTTTGATCGCAAACCATCTGTCGCAAAGAACACTCTTTTCGAGTTGGAAATCTATAGATCACTATCAATACGAAATGCAGTCTCCAGCCTCGACGAACCAGACGTCTTGCTGCATATCAATAAGCAGACCGTCGGGTTCGCATGTAAAAAAACTTATTCAGAAGCGAACCTTTCAAAAACTCTTTCCAAAGCTGTATCTCAGATTGAGAAAAGTCACTGCGAATATGGAGTCGTTGCTTTCAACATCGACGATCTACTTCCAGGCGGCCGAGTGCTGCAAAGTACCAGCTACGACGCAGCTGGTGAAATAGTAGCGGGGGTCTGCAATGAATTTCTTCGCTCCCACTCTGCCAGCTTTCAAAAGTATTTTAGAGGCAGCAGGATTATTGGAGCACTCGCTTTTTGCTCGGTTATGCTAGATTTGAATGACACAGCATTCAACAATTTTCAGCAATGGTACCTATGGGTTTCCCCAGAAATGAACGACGAGAATCTGGCTATGGCACGAAATGTAAATCAGTTAATTCAGCGCGAGAGCGTATAATATATTGTTAGGAGCCCATGAGAGACTACATTGAGCAACTTGACCAGGAACATAGTGAGTGGGTGAAGGTCATCGGAGAATTCATTCTTGCATGTGGAGACATTGAAGCTTACACGTTCGATTTGGTGCATGATCTATTGATCGATGAGATTCCAGTGTACATAAAGAATCTCAAATTCGAACAACGAATTCAGCTCGTTCAGGCTCTGCTCACAACACCGAAGGTAGAGGAAGCGTTTGATCTCGTTGAGCCGATCAAAAAATTGCTTTCACGAGCGCAGGGTGTGATGGCGACAAGAAATGTTATCGCGCACAATCCCTTGGACTTGAGAATCGTTGCTGAGCCAACAACAGCTGGACCTGAGCAGGTTGTGCGACGGTACTATCCGTATAACGATATCAAGGACAAAGAAATCACGTTAAGCGTCTTGACGGATTCTCTTACTGAGGCACAACTCGTGGCAAGTGGACTCAATCAGTGTGCCGGTGCGTTACGGCACTTCTTGGATGTGCGCGCCTAACATGGCATTTAATTCATAGGAAAAGTTCGGGACACCCATCAATCAAGCGAAAGGAAGGATAGTGGGTGTCCTGAACTTTTGTGACACGAGCCTAGGTACTTGAGATTGCTGCGGGCGCTGGTATGGCCAAACATGATTGTCATCGCACCAGGCATTAATGACACAAAAAGGCTGCATGTTCGTCAAGGTATTGCGGGGGTGGCAGCAGCCACAAGACCAAGTTTGCTGGGTATCAATCGCATACGTCCTCCTAATTAGTAGTACTCGAGTTATCTTAATACCAAATCGAGGGTTTGTTGTTGACCCAGATCTAGATTCAGAAGCTCATGTCCGAAAGTGTAGTAGGCGCATAACATCAAGCTCGCCATTCCGATAGGAGACAAACATTGGTAATATCTAAACTTACAATATTTGAGGTCCACAATGACCAAGACTGATGAAAAAGTGGAGGAGCTACTAGCTAAACACCCAGGTCTCACGAAACTTGAGGCTGCCAAAATCGTAACTGACAAAAATGCGAGAAAGAAAAAAAAGAGAGCGGAGAAGACGGAAAAAAGCACTGCCAAAAGACTTAAATACGAGGCAAATCGCCCCAAGCCTCAATGACAACATTCGCTGGCAGTAAGGTCGCTCAGCAATGAGTTTGGTTCAGGCATATGACATGCGGGTGGACGCACGCGACCTTAGTCTCACTTTGAACCTGCAAAAATATGTATAACGAAATTGCATCGGTCTACCATCTGGTCTATCCCGGTTGGGATAGGGCAATCGACGGCTCAGGCTTTGGGTTTTGCTGCTTTGGGTTGTTCGGTCACGGCGTCCGACCTTTCAAGTGGCGCAGCGGAACGCGCAATGCAGGAGGTTGGGTGGCGCTGTTCACAACGTACTGCTGGCGGGCAAGAAGCCTGATGCATAACATGGATTTCGATTCAGTCGCTTCGCGAGTCTGGGCGGTCCGCAGCACAGAACTTGCCGTTTAACTGGGTCTTATCCCTCATTGTGATAGTCGATTATTTACAATCTAGCGAAATCAATCGAGTCCTGGAAATATTCAACGAATCTCGTCTAGACACGGATGGATTGTCATCTGCCGTTGCCTCTCTAGCGGACCTGCAATCTCTACTTGAAGGCGAATGTACTTTCGTTGCAAAAATTGATGGCAAAGCTTGCGGGTTTGTTTCCGTTTGGGCTGATGATAATTTTGTGCATCATCTTTATGTGATGCCGCAGTTTCAAAGTCAGGGTATCGGGAGCGCACTACTAAAAAAGTGCCAAGACCGCTTTGGACTACCCTTAAGATTAAAGTGCGACAAGAGTAATCATAGCGCTCGCCATTACTATGAAAGCGCCGGATGGGTACAAGAAGGAGAAGATCTCGGCCCTGATGGCCCGTACATCAACTATCGTCTTGGTGTCTAGCAAACCCTGGGAAGTGTAGACCCATGAGGATGTGAAGTTGTTCGATGGCAATCTACACAAATAGATTTTATAAAACCCACACCAGGTACGACACTTTAATGAACAAGATCGATCCCAAAAAACTACTCAACAGTAAATGGACGGACTTATCCCCTACCAATAAGGATAAGCACTTTATCGTCACTCGCCTCGAGGCGAATAAAGAGGGGATGGTGGTTTCATGCTCGATCGAACCCGTCATGTCGAAGCGAAAGAGATTGATCGACTGGCGAGATCTACAAAATCAGGATCACTGGGCACAGGGTTGGAAATAGAAAGCGCGCTCACACAAGGTCAAGATGGCGTTGGGCCCGTGTGGACCATTATGGATGGGCGGAGTCTAACTATTTTTCGTTATCTGCATCATCTCCTGCTTGGCGCTGTTGTTTTACAATTTCTTGCTTCGGTTCTTTTAAGCTCGCCTGGGGCTGCACATAGTGACTGAAAGACTCGAAGATTGTCCCCCAAACCTCTGTGTTTCTGGGTTTGGATTTCGTCTTGCCAACCACCCAAAACATTAAAACAATCACGACAAAGACAATGATTCCGGCTAGTAGTGCGGCTTGAGGCTGGTCCATCATATTAGTAACAATTTGCTTCACGCATTCAGCATACATGGGATCAACTAAATGTAATTCAATACCACTCTAGCTCGTGCGCGAATCAATGAAAGCTGTATTGAATATCTCTCTGGGTACTTTGCAAAAACTATCGTGCAATCTATCGAAGACAGAACAAAAGCCACAAGCGTAAACACAGCTTCCAAATGGCCAAAATTGCATAGATCAAAATATCAAAATATCAATGTATCAATGTATCAATATTTCAATGTATCAATGCACTCCATCGATATTTTGTGAATATCCAGCTCACACGGTAAACTAGCCAGCTTCAATCTTATATTAGAATATGAGCGATTCAGGACCCACAAATCTCGTACTAGACCGAACAATTTCGGTGGCCCCTATGATGGGCTACACCGACAAACATGCCCGCGTGTTGTTTAGACTAGTCTCTCCCAATTGCCTCTTATTCACAGAAATGGTTGTGTCGAGAGCCTTGCTGCTGGGTGATCGTAATCGGTTTCTAGATCACGGCCCTGATGCACCCTGCGCCTTACAGCTTGGCGGTAGCAATCCCACTGAATTGGCGGAGTGTGCCTCAATCGCTGCTAGAGCTGGCTATCAAGAAGTGAACTTGAATGTCGGTTGCCCAAGCGACCGCGTCCAGCAAGGTGCCATCGGCGCCTGCTTGATGGCACAGCCAGAACTGGTGGGTGACTGTATTGCTGCCATGCAGGCAGCCTGCGACATCCCCGTGACCGTGAAATGTCGCATAGGCATAGACGATCAAGATAGCTATGAAGCATTTACAAACTTTATCGATATCGTCAGCAGAAAAGGCAATAAGGTCTTCTATGTACACGCTCGAAAGGCGATCTTGAAGGGTTTGTCGCCCAGAGAAAATCGAGAGATACCACCCCTAAAATACGACTACGTCGAACGTATCCAGAAGGACTTTCCTGATCTATCCTTCTATTTGAATGGCGGTATCGATTCTGCGGAGACTGCCCTTCGGCACTTACAGAAATTTCCTGGCGTGATGATGGGCCGGGCACCTTACAAAGACCCGTTCCTATTAGCGACGCTAGAATCAGAGCTCTACGGTCGGGCGATACCCACCAGGATGGAGATCATTCAGCATTACCTGGACTATGGTCGGAATCAAAAAGATGCACCCCGCCATCTACTCAAACACCTGCTCAGTCTGTACGCTGGCGTCAACGGGGCTCGGCGCTTTCGCCGCGTACTAAGCACATCGATGACTCAGAAAGACGTATCACTCGATCTAGTTTACGATGCGCTTACTCAAGCTGGCATTGAACCAAAGCAACCGATTGCAGCCTTCACATAAGGATAAAGAGAGTTAGCCATGCTGAAAGATATCAAGCGGTTCTTCGAAGAAAAGTTTTTGCTAGAAGAGAAAAATGAATCTGGGCTCACTAAAGGCATTGAGTACGCAACCGCAGCTTTGATGATCGAGCTCGCAAAGTCTGATTTCGAAGAAGACGATATTGAACGTCAGCTCATCATCACGATGTTACGAGATACTTTTGATATTGAAGGTTACGATCTTGAGGAACTCATGAAAACCGCCGAGGCCGGGTCAGCAGATGCCAGCGATCTATTTCAATTTACATCGCTTATCAACGAGCACTACAACAACGAGCAGAAGATCGAATTGCTAGAAAACCTATGGCGGGTGGCTTACGCAGATGGCCGCTTAGACAAGTATGAAGAACAGTTTATACGAAGGATCGCGGGGCTAATCAATCTACCGCCATCAGAATTTACCAAGACAAAGCTGCGGATCAAACATCAGCTTACGGGATAGCTCGCCAGCCTAGCCAGCGAATCGAATCTTATTTGTATCCACCGGTTTTTGTTCTGCCTCAAGTGCTTCAACCAGATCAGAGAAACACTCTTCATTGTGCTTGTTCAGTTTCATTAAAGTGCGGTGCGCATCTAGTACCTGCTCTCGAAGCAGCTCTTCACTCATCACATGAGTGGGTAACTCCATAGCACCATCACAAGTGTGAATAGGCTGATCAATAATTACGAAAATTTGCTCAAAACCCATCGAGCGAACCACTCGAGTAATATCCGGGTTGGGCGTAACCAAGGTTGGTTGAACATTCAAGATAGACTGTGATGCGAGAGAGATCTTTGCTAACAACCCTAGCGATGTACTATCCATGCAGGTCGTTTCAGAAAGATCCAGTACGATCGCTTTCTCTCGACGGTTACCAATCCTTTGCAAAAAACCATTTAACGTCGGCGCCAAATTCACGCGAATATCACCAACAAATTTCAAAACATGATTACCTTCATGCTCTGCGAACAGAATCTTACTCATGGCAGGGTGGCCGTCCTCTTCAGGGTTAAAACAGCTATATCGTCTGGAACTTCGCTTCTACCTTCAAGGTTTAGGTCGGCCGATAACGCGCTAATGCTGCGAGAACCGGATTCTACCAGTGTTATAAGGTGCTTTTCTCTATTTTCTAGGGTCATCTGGGGTAATATTTCCAACACTCCGTCGGAAAAGAGCACAAGCTCAAAGGCTTCGCTCAAATCCCGCTTTTCACGACTGTACTCAGTCTCACAAACACCCAGCGGTAAACCGCCCAATTCCAGATACTGGCAGACACCATCCTGACATAGGATTGTGCCTGGAAAGTGTGCCGCACTACTGTATTCCAAAGTCGATTCATTCAGATCAATGACACCCAAAAACATGGTGACATGCTGCTCCAGTTCTAGTGCCAGCATAGCGCGATTAAACCAGGTTAAAAGCTCGTTACTGGCTAAGCCTGAAGCAGTGAAACTGGGGTCCGACATTGTTTTGGCAGTGACAGTAAGCGCTGTTGTCACCACTCCCCCTAGAACCCCGTGACCGGCAACATCAGCAAGGTAAAATAGTAAGCGCCCGTCCGAGAGGTAAAAGCAGTTCACAGAATCGCCGGTCATTCCTGCCCTGGGAAGCAGGTAGTAACCAAAGTAAATATCACCAAATAGCTGAGGCTCGGGAAGCAATCGCTGTTGGACTGCGAAAGCCGCATCACAGTCACCTTCGACGTAACTAAGATCATGCTGAAGCTGCACTTTTTCTGACTTCAGAGTTTGCAAGCCCCGGTGGAAGGCAATGGTTCTAGCAACCAGTAACATCAGCAAAGAATTTTCAGAACCACTGGCGAGGTAGTATTCATCCGCGCCCGCCTCCATCATTTTGCCAGCCTGCTCTGCCTGATCGGCTTCACCAAAAACCAATATAGGCGGCGCTGAATCAAGCCCGACAAGCGCACTTAGGAGAGTTTCAGATTCAGGATGTGTGATCGGCAGTAGCGCCAGGTCTGGCAGTTGAGTTTCAATGGCGGAAAGGTATTCACCAGCGGTAACGACCTTTTCGATCGAATACCCATTGGCTTCCAACGAGGCTAACAATTTATTTTCGACAGGTGTAAACGCCAACAACCTGTCACTAGCGGCCTGCATTCAGATATGTCGCCGACTATTAACTTGGCCCAAGACCTTACTCCGAAAGTTCAACAGCTACAAGCGTTTAGAGACGAAAGCTCAGAATCAACTCAACAACTAAAAGTCGTCAAAGTCGTCTTTCACCTGGCCGTCATTGACCAGATAGTTGCGTCGTTGTAGATAGGCATCTCGAAGAAAAATGTAGCGGTCGCCGAATATCGCTCCCTCAGCACCGAGCAGAGAAGCTCGGCCATCAATGACAACCAGCCCATAGGTCCGATTACGATGATCCACTGGGTGTAAATATCGAACCGGGTCCAATGCGGAGTCAAAAGGTCGGGAAACCACATCCGTCAAGGTACTTGGCCCAAGCAAAGGTAGCACAAGGTACGGCCCCGTCGGAACGCCCCAAACCGAGAGTGTCTGAGCAAAGGATTCGTTGTGTTTAGTCAGTCCAATACCAGAGGCAGGATCAAACAACCCACCCAGACCCAGACTAGTGTTGATCACAATTCGGCCAAGATCACTCAGTCCTTTCAAGGGTTTACCCTGCAAAAGGTTATTGACGCTGTTACTCACATCTCCCAGATTGGAGAAGACATTGCTCACACCAAAGCGGGCAAAACTCGGCACCACTTTGACATAGGTCTTGGCAACCGGCTTCAAGACCCAACGATCCGCGGTATCATTCAATACTTGGGTGCGCTGATTTAAATCGATCCAGGGGTCTTCATTGGCCGACACCACTGGCGCTACCAGCAGCGATAATGAAATCGCCGCAACCTGCAGAACGTTATAATTCATTTTTCTTCGCCTTCTCGTATTCCCTATCCAAGCGTTTTGCAGACACAGCAACCCGTGTACCTAGTGGCTGTGCAAACAAGGATACCCTGAATTCTTCTAACATCCATCTATAACGCTCAAAGGCAATACCGCGCTCCGCGGCTTCCAGTTGCCGCCAATAACGATCAAGCGCCGCAACAGCCTCAGCGTCTTTATCGACGTTACCTTGAATCTTATCAAGTCGGTACTCGACTGCCTTGAGGTACCTGGGAAATTGAGTGAGCCATTCCAACGGTGTTACCTGCAGAAATGATGGACCGATCAAGGCCGACAATTGTTTCCTCACATCAAGCGCAACTGAGGGATGCTGTTTGGCGAAACCCGATTTAAGACGATCTTCAATCGCATTCGCCCGCTGTAAACATTCACCTACAACCTTAGCGACCCGACTTGTGACCTCCATCAAAGACCGACGATTTTCCTGCCGCTCTCGAAAAATCTGCTCATTGGCAACGCCTCGCTGGCCTTCAAGGAAAGTATATCTAAATATACCTTCCACCAGGTCCTGTAGCAGTTCCGCTTTGGTGCCTCTAGTCGCGTAATACAACGCAAACTGATTCAAGCCTGGGATGTTCTTCTCTACATATTTTCGCTGATCTTTTAGCGTCAGCATAAACAAACGCAGCAAACCTCGGTCTGTCGCTAACCTCGCATCGCGGATATTGTCTTGAATCACAATTGAAACAAATTCCCCTTCGTCTACCAGTGCAGGAAACCCCTTGATCGAGAGACCGCCCTGTTCAAGTACCACTTCCTCGGGAAAATCACCGAAATCCCAATCTGTCATACCTGACTTTTCTAAATCGTGGGTATCTCGCTGGCGAAAATTTTCTTCCACTTTTGCAGCAAACTGAGTTTGTAGTTCGGCCAGGTTTCGACCCGAGGCCAGCACACCACCATTGTCATCCATCACTTTAACGTTCATGCGTAGATGTTGATCGATCTCAGCAGAACGAAAGTCTGTAGCATTGACTCGTGTGCCCGTTAAACGAAACAGCTTTTCCGCCAGCACCTCCGGTAACGCTCGACCATCATAGACGAGTTCAGCAGACGCCTTTTTGGCAAAGTCAGGCGCAGGAATAAAGTTTTTCCGTGCAGATTTAGGTAAAGATTTAATTAATGCCAAACACTTTTCTTCTAATAGTCCCGGAATTACCCAATCCAGTTGTTTACTGTCTACCTGGCGCAGGATAGACACCGGCACTTTGAGAGAAACCCCATCATCTTCATGCTGGGGATCGAAATGGTAGTCGAGGGGTAAAACCGTGTCCGCAACATGCAACTGATTAGGATAGAGAACCTCAGATAAGGCCGGCGTTTGCTTCATCAGGGTTTCTTTAAACAAATACAGCAACTTGGGGTTTTTGATTTCTGCTTCTTTGCGCCAACTATCAAGCTCAAAGCCGCTCACAATGTGCGGGGGTAGAAGCTCATCATAGAACCGATAAAGCGTGTAACTGTCAGCAAGAATGTCTCGTTTTCGCGACTTGGATTCGAGCAGCTCGATCTCGTTCACGAGCTCAATATTGTGCCGATAAAACCCAGCCCGTGAGTCCAATTGCTGTTCGACAAGGCCCGTTTGGATAAGCAGATGCCGAGCCTTGCCCTGGTCGACCGCACCAAAATTCACCTTGCGCCTTTTTATCACCACAAGCCCGTAAAGCATGACCTCTTCAAAGGCCAATACCTGGCCGCGCTTGGCATCAAAAAATGGTTCGTGATAGGTGCGCTTGATCAAATGCTGGGCCAAAGGCTCGATCCATTCACTCTCGATTTGCGCCACCATTCGGCCGAACAGTCGCGTAGTTTCGACTAGCTCGCCGGACATAATCCAGCGCGGTTTACGCTTAAACTGAGAAGACCCCGGGAAAATATAGTGACGTCGATTTCGGGCACCGAGATATTCATTTTCATCGTGCTTCTCGCCAATATTACCGAGCAGCCCAGAAAGCAACGAGATATGAATGTTGTCGTAGTCGGCGCCGTTTGAGTTAGATTTAAGTTTTAGCTCTTTGCACGTTAACGTCAGTTGCCGATGATTTTCTCGCCATTCTATGTAGCGAACGTAGGAAATAAACTGGCTCCTACAATACTTGCGAAATTGACTGTTATTCAGATCCTGACGCTGCTTTTCCAATTCCTGCCAAAGGTTTAACAGCGCGATAAAATCAGATTTCTCATCCCAGTGCTGCCGATGCCTTTCATCAGCAGCTTGCTGATGTTCATGGGGCCTTTCCCGCGGGTCCTGCAATGCCAAAGCGCTGACAATTGTCAGTACTTCATTAAGGCTGCCTCGTTTACCCGCTTCTAGCACCATACGGGCTAACTTTAAGTCTATCGGCAGGCGACTCATCTCCTTACCAGTTCGAGTAATCTCTTTACGATCATCAACTGCCCGCAACTCATATAGCAGCTGATAGCCATCATTAATTTGCCGTTGCTCAGGCTTCTCAAGAAAGGGAAATTTCTCAATCGTGCCTAAGCGCAAGTTAAGCATTTGCAGTATCACTGCACCAAGATTGGTTCGCAGTATCTCTGGCGACGTGAATTCAGGCCGGGTATTAAAGTCATCTTCCGAATACAACCTAAAGCACACACCATCGCTGACGCGTCCGCAGCGACCCTTTCGTTGATTAGCACTGGCTTGAGAAATTGCTTCAATCGGCAGTTGCTGAATTTTGGAACGAACGCTGTAGCGAGAGATTCGAGCAAACCCCGGATCAATCACATAACGAATACCCGGAACCGTGAGTGAGGTTTCTGCAACATTGGTCGCCAGCACAATGCGCCGAGCTGAATGAGACTGAAAAACGCGATTCTGCTCTGCAACGCTGAGTCTTGAGTAGAGCGGCAACACATCAAACTGTTTAAGATCCGCTTTTCGAATGGTATGAGCTAACTCGCGGATTTCTCGCTCACCTGAGAGAAAGATCAGCACGTCTCCTGGGGACCGCCGGGAACGCTCCATCTGCTGAATTTCTTTTAGCGTCTCGATCACGCCATCAAACATGAGCTGATCGCTATCTTCGGATTTGGATACCTGCTCTGGCGGACGATAATGGACCTCAACGGGGAATGTTCGGCCGGAGACCTCTACAACTGGTGCATTATCAAAGTGTTTTGAGAACCTTTCGAGATCAATGGTCGCAGAGGTAATGATGACTTTTAGATCAGGTCGTCGAGGCAAGATACGTTTGATGTAACCCAGCAAAAAGTCGATGTTGAGGCTCCGTTCGTGAGCCTCATCTATGATCAGGGTATCGTAATTATCTAAGAACCGATCGTTCTGAGTTTCCGCAAGTAACACGCCGTCGGTCATAACTTTGATATGAGTTTTATCGGAAGACTGGTCGGTAAACCGAACTTGATAACCTACGGATTCTCCCAATTTTACGTTCAGTTCTTCAGCGATTCGGTGAGCCACGGTTCGGGCTGCAACTCGCCGAGGTTGGGTATGACCTATTTTTCCGAACACGCCACGCCCCACGTCCAGACAAATTTTGGGTAGTTGGGTGGTTTTACCCGAACCCGTCTCGCCCGCAACAATCACAACCTGATGTTGTTGAATGGCACGTTTTAGATCATCAAGCCGTTGGCTAACAGGTAGCATTTCGGGGTATTTGGGAGTTGGGACACTCGCCGCGCGAGCCTCAGCCAGAGCGATAGATCGATCGAGCATTTTTCGCAGTGGTCCATTCTTAGGCACACCGCCGCGCAGCACTTTGGCCAGACGGAAGCGGTCTCTAATCATGCAACTAGCTAGAACCGCATCCCCCT
>Ga0222633_1000756_pt1 | contig 23730 bp, 18 predicted proteins | sample AntAcemetageno48_FD_179816 | JGI IMG/M metagenome (GOLD analysis project Ga0222633, IMG submission 179816) | Saline water microbial communities from Ace Lake, Antarctica - #48 | ecosystem: Environmental > Aquatic > Non-marine Saline and Alkaline > Saline | place: Antarctica: Ace Lake | collected...
TCGGACGCAGGTTCCTGAAACGGAAGGCCGCCTGATCGTCTTAACCGAAGAAAAACATGAAGCGACTCCTGATCTTCTTTGGCTGCCTTCTCGTCGCCTTCTGGCCAGTTTGGATATGGTACGGGGAGAGGACCACGGACGGTTCCGACGAGCCCTATGGTATCCTCGCCCTCGTCGCCGGATTCTGGTTGGTCTGGCGAGACCGCTCATTGCTCCATTTTTCGGATCGAAATTGCTTCGTGGTCGGCGGACTTCTTGTCGGCTATGCGGCAGCGGCACCATTCTTGCCGGACCTGGTTTCGGCGATCGTCGCCGTCGGAATTCTTGCTCTTGCCAGCGGAAGTTGGAGGAAAAACCCCGGCATTTGGATAGTGTTCGCACTTTCGCTTCCGATGATCGCGAGCTTGCAATTTTATCTGGGATATCCTCTGCGATGGATCGCTGCAAGTGGCGCGGAAGTGATCCTTCAGACCGCAGGAATGGAGGTCGGCAGATCCGGGACCAACTTGCTGTGGAAGGGAAACACCGTCGGGGTCGATCCGCCGTGCAGCGGAGTCGAGATGCTCTGGACGGGGTTGTTTCTCGTCGCCTTTTTCTCCGCCTATCGAAAATATCAAATCGGCAGATGTTCGCTCATCATGGCAGCTGGAGCAGTCGCGATCGTCGTAGCCAATTGCCTGAGAGTCACCCTGCTGTTCGTCAAAGAATCGGGCCTGTTGAATCTGCCCGAGTGGACACACGATGGGATCGGGATTCTCCTTTTCGTCGCCTTGGTGTTGCTCGCGGAAAAATGTTTCTCCGCTCAATCCGGAAGAGCAACAACGACTGCTCCGCGCGAAAGTCCGACGTCTCCCCCGGGACTCCCGCTCTCGTTCGTGATCGTTGCGGCGCTCGGCGTCGCTGTTTTACCATTTGTCCCGAATAGCGAGGCGGGTGTCAAAATGGAGCATACCCCATTTCCTGGTTGGCCGGAACGTTGGGAAGGGAAATATCTCGAACAGCTTCCTTTGTCCGAAGCAGAAGCGTCTTTCGCCGAGAACTTTCCCGGAAAAATCGGTGTTTTCTCCAACGGACCTGACAAAATCATTCTGCGATGGGTTACGCGTCCGACCCGAAAACTACACTCTTCGGCGGATTGCCTGAGAGCGTCCGGATACACCATCGAAGAAGAGCGGGCAGGAGCTTTCGTCGCTTGGAACGAGGACGCGGTTTACCGCATCGAGGAAAAAATCTCGAACGAATTGCGAGATTGGAGCGGCGTCTCCCAGTGGTTCTGGTCCGCCAGTCTTAGTCAGGCAGAAGGCCCGTGGTGGGCCTCCACAATGATCCGGGTCTACTGAGTGAGAGGGCGTTGCGATGATTAACGATCCTCACGGATTTAGTGGAGACATCCGGGAGGCAGTTCCGTAAGGAAATAGTCTTGCCCAACTGGTCTAAATTTCGGATTGATCGTTAATGCGGCGTCCTCCTCTCTTGCGGGCGCTGAAGATTCGGACCAAGATTGTAATACTGTTCGAGAACCGATCTCTCACACGAAATTACGCATGACAATCCTCCCCCAATGTCCGCCCCCGCTCGATCCCGGGTTCATTCCCGCCGCGCTGTGGAATCGCTCTTTTCGCCAAGCTGTTCATGACTCCGGGGCTGAAGGACGCCCGTTCGGAATCGCTCTCGAACAACCCGATGGAAGTGTGTCGGTTTACGAGACGTCGCTTCTCCCCGAAGAAGGCGCAGATTCGAGGGAGCTGAATTTCCGTTACGTGGAACGTCTTGTGAAGTTTCTGCTGTGGCAGCGTGGCGGCTACCGGGTCTACCTCGGTGGAAACCCGGGACTGTCGAATCAGATTACAGAGTTATATCAACCGGACGGAGCCAGGGCCTTTGATTCGGATTTCATGGGGACAAAGGCATATCGGCAGCAGTTCGAGATCGTGGTGTTGGAAACGATAGATGAATTGCCCGCAGCGAATGAATCCGTCATGTCGTTGGGCGGGCACCTCGACGGGTGCCGCATCGGGTTTGATTTGGGAGGAAGCGACCGGAAGTGCGCGGCAGTGATCGACGGCGAGGTTGTCTTTTCGGAAGAAGTGGAATGGGATCCGTATTTTCAAAGCGATCCGCAGTATCATCTCGACGGGATCCAGCACAGCTTGGAGCGGGCAGCTGAACATCTCCCGCGTGTCGACGCGATTGGAGGAAGCGCGGCGGGTATCTACGTGAACAATGAGACGCGGGCGGGTTCGCTTTTCCGTGGCGTGCCGGACGATGTTTTCGACAAAAAGGTACGGCGCCTATTTTTCGAGGTTCAGGAAAAGTGGGGCGGCGTTCCGTTCGAGATCGTAAATGACGGCGAAGTCACTGCCCTGGCAGGCTCGATGGCGAGCGGCGACACCGGCGTTCTGGGGGTGGCGATGGGAACAAGCGAGGCGGTCGGCTACGTGACGACGGGAGGGAACATCACGACGTGGCTGAACGAACTCGCTTTCGCCCCGCTCGATTACCGGACCGATGCTCCTGCGGACGAGTGGTCTGGTGGAATGGGTGTCGGAGCGCAATACCTTTGCCAGCAGGCGGTGGCGCGGTTGGCGACCCCGGAGATCGGATTCGATTTACCGGCGGAGATGGGATTTCCGGACCGGCTCAAAGAAGTGCAAAAACGAACCGAGGCCGGGGAAAAGACGAGCGAACAAATTTTCGAATCCATCGGTCGGTATTTTGGCTACGCCGTGGCCCATTACGCTGACTTTTATGACATCCATCAAGTGCTGGCGCTGGGGAGAGTGACCTCGGGTGCCGGAGGCGACATCCTCTTGCGGGAGGCGAAGCAAGTTCTCGCGATCGAATTTCCGGAACTCGCCGAGTCCATTCGTTTCCGCACTCCCGGCGAGAAAGAAAAGCGGCACGGGCAGGCCGTCGCTGCTGCGAGTCTCCCAGCGATCAAGTAATCTTCGGTAAAAAGAAATGAAGCTCAATCAACCCGCTGCCCGGCTTTTTATTCCCGACTCCGCTCCTGAATCGGAAGCGCTCCCCCGGATCACTCACCTCGGAATCGGCGCTCACCAGGACGATCTCGAGTTCATGGCATTCCATGGGATCCTGAATTGTTATCACAGTGAGACCGAGTGGTTTGGCGGGGTCACCTGTACGGATGGTGGGGGAAGTCCGCGCTCCGGTCCCTATGCCGAGATGAGCGATGAGGACATGAAAAGTGTCCGGATTCAGGAGCAAAATGATGCCGCTCAAGTGGGACATTTCGCCGCGATGTGGCAGTTGGCTTTTCCGAGCAAAGAGATCAAAGATCCGGCGAACGATTCGCTCGCCGAAGAGTTGGGGGCGATTTTCCGGATCTGTCGTCCCAGGGTGGTTTACACCCACAACCTTGCTGACAAGCATGACACTCACATTGCCGTGGTGCTGGCCACCATCCAGGCGATGCGGTCACTGCCCGAAGCGGATCGTCCTGAAAGAGTGCTTGGCTGTGAAGTCTGGCGTGGTCTCGATTGGATGAACGATTCGGAGAAAGTCGCACTCGATGTGTCGGCTCACGAAAATCTCGCCATGGCTCTCAATGGGATTTTTGATTCCCAAATTGCGGGTGGAAAACGCTATGACATTGCCACACTCGGAAGGCGTCGGGCCAACGCGACTTTTTTCGAAAGCCACGCCACCGACGAAGCGGATCAGCTTTCTTTCGCCATGGATCTCACGCCACTGGTAGAGGATCCGTCGATTGATCCGATTGAGTTCACGACGGACGTGATCCACCGGTTCAGTGAGGATGTCGAGGCTCGGATCGCAAAGTTTTCGCCTTGATGCTCGTAGCCGTAGAACAGGGGGGGCTCCTCTGTTTTTGCGTGGGCCAAACGACGTTCGAAAACAGGGCCGGCGCCCCGTTCTACAGGGGGGTGAGCCTGCAGACGGACCCACCTCATTCCTGTGGTGGTACGAGCATCCCGCCAGAGAAATATAGGGGAAGTCCCCGGAGTTTCTGAATCGTGAACCGATCTTGTGGGTCGGGTCGGATCTGATTTTCCTTACGAAGAACGATGGATCACGCGAGGCCGCGCGAACCTACCTCTGTCTGCGGAGGCTGCGGTTTGGATTTTTCAGAAGATTGACTCCGTTAATCTCATTGTCCCAAAGCCCGGATATTGATATGAAGTCGATTGATTGTACCGTCTGCGAAGAAGAATGAAAGGCCGCACGAATAGCAGGAAGACGACGCCCAAGGTTCGCGACGGTAAAGTTCAGAAGAAAAATCGGCATGCCCCTACCCGGCTGAATAGTCTATCCGTTGGAGTTGGTGGAAGCGGAGGCCGACTAGTTACTACCAAGGAAGATGTGTGGAAATTCCTCCGGCTTATCCCTGATTGGAAGCGAGTATCAGTTGATCTTGATCTCATCTATCTTGATGCCAGAGTCAGTAAAGAAGCCGACGGCTGGTATGAATCTCCCGAGCAACCAACGATTGTTCTCACCGCATTTGAAGACGATCTGACGATATACCCGGGAAAGGATTATTTTGAGCAACATCACGCACTATTCAAGCGCCTCGGAGTGGACATCCAGGAAGATGACGATGGAGATCCAGTGTGTCGGTTCGATGACGATTCCGCAAAAGCGTTCCAACTTCTTCATATCCTTCTCCACGAACTGGGACACCATCACTATCGGATCACCAGAGGGCACGGGCGGTTCGCGGGCAACGAAAAGTATGCGGAAACCTACGCCTTGAAAATGGAGCGGATGATTTGGAAGCGCTACCGCGAAGCGTTCGCTTTTAAGCCTCGCACCAGTGAATAACGTGTTGTAGGCCGCGAGGCGAAGCACAAATGAACGCTCAACTCAAAGTGAATCGCCAAGGGTCTACCTAGTCTATTCGTGGCCCTCTTTCAGCGTCGCAATCAGATACTCCAGAATCGATTCATACTGCGCCCCTTCCGCGCCGGGGTAGAACAATTCGCATTCGACTCCGTTATCTTCGCAATGCTCCTGAAGTTTGACCCCGAAGTTTGAGGTGTGAGTCGGATCCTTCTGCTCTTGCCCTAGAGCAGGTGGCGTCGAGTAGAAAAGATAGATGGGTGGATCATCGCTGCTGACCAGTGCGTAGGGAGAATATTCCGCGATCCACGGCAGAATGGTGTCGCGCTTCGTGTGAAACTCTTCGAAATTGGCAAACCCAAAAGCATGACCACCGTAGCGGCTGTTCGGCGTCCAGTCTCTCATCTGCTTTGGATCGAGCGTTGTCTGTGCTCCGGAGACGGCAGCACAAAAGAGACGGGTGGATTCGCGGGCGACAGGATCATTACTTTTCGGATCCGCCATGTCAGGATGAAAAGCGACCCAAAGCGAAGAGCAGGCGCCAGCAGAACCGCCTGACGCGCCGATCCGCTCTTTGTCGATGTTCCATTCGGTCGCTTTGCTGCGAACGAATTGCAGTGCGCGCGCAGCATCACTCAGTGGCCCCTTCACCGGCGGAACCTCTCCGTCGGCGGTGGCTTCAGGAATGAAACGATATTCGACCGACGCAACAGAGATTCCCGCTTTCAACAGGTAGGGGAGCATCGAACTGAGGCCGCTCATTCTTCCGCCGCCCATCCAGCCACCTCCGTGTATAAAAAACAAAAGCGGAGTCGGCTCGTCAGATTCCGCTTTCCAGAAATGGAGCTTCTGCTTCAAGTGCGGACCGTAGGCGACGTCGAATTCTGTCGGATTGGGGATCACCGGGCTGCCGGCGATCGTTTTATCCGATTCGGCTTTTTCAATCTCACGGACGAAAATATTCCTCCATCGAATTTCTCCACCGTGAGTTTGCAGCATGATCGGACCGGATGCGGGAAGGGGCAGAGCGCGATCCCAGTAATTCTCCATCACCGCTCCTTCGACTACGACTTTGCCGTTCAAAGTGACCCAGGTTCGAGCTCCGATTTGACGGATGTGAATTTTGTTCCATTGGCCGAAGGGTTTGTCGGCGACTCGCAACGGATCGCGGCCAAGAGTGTCGGGAGTATTGTTGAACAGCCCACCCGAACCCATTTGAGGACGCCGCGTTGGTTTCTCTGGATCGAAGACCTGACTCTTATCCCAGATTTGAACCTGCGGAGTGCCGCGCAAATAGATCCCGCTGTCGGCGCTGGCAACAGTTTTGTATTCAAGCGTGAACTCCATGTCGCCGAGATCTTCGTCGGTAGTGGCATAGGGGCCGTGGCCGTCGTTGACCAGTTCGCCATTCTCGACCCGCCAGTGATCGGCAAACTCATCCCGCATTTTCTTCAAGGCCGCGTCCTTCTTCTCGCCTTCCAGTTTCGCTACGGGGTGAGGATTCAATCCATGCCAACCAGTCAGATCTTTGCCGTTGAAGAGCGCGCGGAAACCTTCGGGCGGATCGACCTCCTGCGCTTGAAGGGTGAGCAAAGAGGCGAACAGAAACAGGGTGAAGATGTTGGGTAGCGATTTCATAGAAGCTCCGATATTCTGGCAGATGATTGAGGATGTGAAAGCTTCCAGCCACCCGCAATGGCGCTTCAATAACCCGGCTTGAAAGAAAAGACCGAGCCGCTTTTTTCGCTGACAATCCAGTGCCTCAAAAGATGTCGGCGAAAAAAGTCCCGCATTGCGGACGAACGGAATGTAGAACGGGGTGCCTGCCTTGTCGGATAGCTATAGAGGAACCAGCTACTTTTTCAAGACTGCTTTAACCCCGTCTGTCGCTTGGCCTGGGTCGTCGCAAGGGAAGCCCGTGATGACCGAGGCGGCCTTCCGCTTGTCTTTCTTGGGCTTAAGTTTGACTAGGATGGTGGCGTGGTCGGTTTGGGGAATGCCGGTTTCGTAGGTTCCGCTCTTCACGCTAGCAGAGATGTTGCCGCCGCCGGAGAGGTCGATGTATTTGCGGACGGCTTTCCGGTCGCTTCCTTTGCCGCGGAGACCGTAGGTGCCACCGATGGTGCTGTCATTCTGGAGGCGGATGTAAAATTTCCCCTTTTTCTTCTTTTTGATTTTCTCTTTTTGGCTGCCGCCATATTGGTTGTCGCCCTTGTAGCCGCTACCTATCTTCTTCGAGATTTGCAGATCGGTCTTGTGCGGGAATTCTCTCTGCGGGAACCAACCCTGAATTTGCATGCCCGCGAACTGTGCCAGGATGGCGTGGCTCATGCTTATTCCGATTGAGTTGCCTTCCGCTTTCACCGAATCGAAGATGACGTAGTCGAGGCCCTCGACCATCTCGGCGATGGTGGCGGGATTGGTGGCAGGTCCGATCGATTTGGACTCTCCGCCGGCGATGGTGGCCGTGCTGACTCCTGATTCCTGTGCATTGTAGACGATGATCTTGTAGTAGTCGCCGCTTCTGAGGTCGGTGATGCTGACCGAGGGAGCACCTGGCCCCATGCCGGATATGGAATCCGCCTGGATGTCGTTCGCCCCCGGTTCGATGCTGGTGCCGGCTCCTCCCGTGAATGCTCCGGTGTCTGGAAGAATCTGGTTGTCGTCCGCCCGGGCTGGAAAGATCGAATCTCCGGAAGTCACTTCGTTCCATGTCGGCCCGGCGGGAAGAATTCCAGCGGTGGCTATGGTTCCAGCGTTGTTCTGGAAGTCGAGATTGAGAGTGTCGGCACGGCAGACCGAAGCCCCGGCCAGGGCAATGGCGGTCGTGGTGACGAGAAATTGTTTTCTGATGTAGATGTTCATAGGATGGTAGACAAGTGGTGTGGTCATAACGCGGGTTGGTATTGGTTCTGATTTTTCTCGTTCGAGAAAAATCAGAGAGGCGAGAAAGTTGGCTGCTTTTGCGGACTATCTTCCGTGGTATCGCTTTCTATCGCCCGGTTATACGAAGTTATAGCCAGAGTTATACATAAAAACTCCAATTTTGTTACGCTGACTCTGAAGTGAAATTTCGGGGAAGACTCGAAATGGCGTAGAATGAGCGAGTTTTTCGCCCGCATTTCAACATGACACATTTCCCGAAAGCCCTTGTTCTCATGTCACTGGCCCCGGCGATTTCAGCGGAGGAAGCAGTCTGCTAAAGCGTGTCAATCCAGAGAGGAAGGAAATCGCCTGACGACTTGTTCGATCTACAATGTGGACCAGTTCCGTTTTGGGAAAGACCTTCGAAAGACTGGGGGACGAATACGCGGCGTCCGGAAAGGAGGAGCGCTATGGCATCCTCGCTGGGACTCCGGGATAGTCGGTGGAGCAGGTGCTTTTCGCTTTCCTTGCGAACAAGAACAGAGTGGAGATGTTGGGAAGTAATTTGATAGGAGCGTCGACATTGTCGTAGATAATTGAGGATGCGAACGCTTCAAGCCATCTGCAAATGGCGCAGCCAGTTTCGATTGAAGCAAAGGAAGGGGCGCAGACTCAATAGGGTCCAGCCGATCATTCAACAGGGTTGGATTGGGTACGCCCTGATCTCCATGAAATTCGCCGTGCACCCCGATGAGTGTGGAAGCGGTATTGCGCCAATTGAAGGGGAACCACTTTCCCATTATCAAAGAAGACCATGAATTGCTGGAAAATGCTCCTGCCGGTCCTGGGTATGCTTGCGGTCTTCGGACCCGCAAGTGCCGAGGAAAAGAAATCGCAGTTATCCTACTACTATCTCGATGGATGACCCATGTGCGCAAAAGTGACGGTCATAGTTAATGATCTCAAAGAAGAGCACGGCGACGATATTGAAATCGAAGCAGTGAAAGTAGGAGAAGGTGACTCCAATAAAGAAATCGAAGAATCTGATTTAAAAGTCCATGGCATCATCGCAAAGAATGCCGATGGCAAGATCATCACCACTGTCGAAGGCCACAGTTACGGCAAAGACAAAGTCGAAGAAGTGATTGCGACACTTGCGAAAGCTGAGTAAAAGTTTTTGCTTCAAGAGGACGGTGCCAAACAGGGTTGGCTCGATGATCTAACCCTGTTGGTTCCTCCACTGTGGCAATCAGTCGGGAAGGGTCTTCAAGACAAGACGTCCGCCCCTCTGCGACGGTCTCTGCACTTGAGTGTTGCTTTGTGCCAGCATTTAATAAGGCTGTTTACATGAGTAATTCCCATCCACTTCCTTCTCTCCCGGAGCGGCTCTTTGGTCCTGAGATGATACAGGATCCCTACCCCTTCTATGCGCAGCTTCGCGAGTCGGATCCTATTCATTGGGATCCCGGGATGCACGCCTGGGTCATCACCCGTTACGAGGATGTCGCCAAAGTGCTCAACGATAAGCGATTTTCCTCCCGCCGAATCGCCAAGGGGCGCGAACGTTTTCCCCAGGCAGAATTCGATGCCCTCTTCGACACGCTCTCCGGGAAAATGTCAGAGTACGACGAACCGGAGCACAAGCGTCTCAGGGCGCTCGTTCACGACGCCTTCGCGCGCACCGCTGTCGAAGAATGGGGGGACCGTATCGGCACCATTGCCAATACTTTGCTGGATGACGCTGAGGCAAGCGCCGCCGGCCAGATGGAATTCATATCATCTTACGCGATTCCTCTGCCTCTGAGTCTAATCCTGGAAGTTGTTGGTATCCCGGACGCTGAGCAGCAACAGGTCAAAGCCTGGTGTGATGACTTTTCGAATGTGGCTCTGAATTTCTACGCAAACATCTCGGAATCGGATCTCCGTCAGGCTCAGAAGAGTGTACTCGCCTTCAAAGAATTCCTGCGAGAACACGTCGCGGCGTTGCGTGAATCGCCCCGTAAGGATCTCCTGAGTTCGTTGATTAAAGCTCAGGAAGGCGAATCCCGGCTCACTCTCGAGGAACTGCTGGCGAATACCCTTCTAATCCTCAGCGCCGGTAACGAGACGACTACTTGTCTTTTGGGAAATGGCTTGCACGCCCTCCTCGAGCAACCTGAGCAATTCGAGCGTCTCCGTAGTGATCCCACACTTATCCCCAATGCCGTCGAAGAGTTTTTGCGCTTCGATGCTCCGGTTCAGTTCCTCGGACGTCTCGCCATCGAGGACGTCACGCTGAAAGGGGCAAACATCAAATCGGGCGACCTTGTCCTTGCGGTGATTGCTTCGGCTAATCGCGATCCCGACAAGTTTGAAAATCCCGACGAAATCGATGTCGGGCGAACGCATCTGCAGCACATGGCCTTCGGGCACGGCCACCACTTCTGCGCGGGCTCCCAGCTGTCCCGTCAAGAAGCGAGGATCGCTTTCGAAACACTTTTCTCCCGTTATTCGTCGATAAAACTGGAAACGACGCATCCCCTGGAGCGAGAGAAAAACGCCAACATCCGATGCTTTAAAACCCTGCCACTCCGGGTGGCCGGGTAAAGTTAAAATTGGGAAGTCACGACTGCGACTCGCATAGAATCACTTCTTCAGCGTCTCGATGTAGAGAATCACGGAATCGATCTGCCAGCCCTGCAGGATTCCGAGATAGCTTGGCATTCCGACGCCGAGTCCTTCGAAACCCTTTGGAATCCGACTGCCGGGTTCGAGGATCGATTCGCGCAGGTAGGCTGCATCAACCTTCTTGACGATGGTGCCGTCGCTCATCTCTTTCTTCGATCCCCACAGCCCTTTCCAGGTCGGACCGACGACTTGTCCGGGAACGGATGCTGCCGCCTTGCCGTCGGCAGTGTGGCAGGCAACGCAACCGATCGTCTGGGCGACTGTCTTGCCAATTTCCGCTGATGGCTCGGGAGCTTCAACCTCCGCCTCTGCTGTCGCACGCACTGTCAGGTCGACTTTGATGTCACTGAATCCGGCCTTGGTAAGGTCGAGCTTTCGTGGCTCGTGAATCGTCAGGTAGGCGCTCTGCACCACCGGGATTTCGGAGTCTACTGGTAAGCGGTAGGTCACCTGCATCGAATTCGCCGGCTGCATGTCCGCAATTCCGAGGAACACTGACTGCCCGTCTTTAGAAAGATAGACACTCGAAATCGGCAACGCTTCCTGCCCCGGTTCCCCGTCGAGTTTGTAGTGGCCTGAGCCGTAACTTTTCGTTCGCTTGTAGTTCCAGCGTTCGACTTTGTAGTTTGCCGGGTTCAGCGCGATCTCTTTGTCGACTTTGAAATCGAATGCGAGCAATACGCCTTCACTACTGGAGCGTACGTCGCGCGGCACATGCGACTCGCCGCCGGTGTAGCGCACTCTGAAGAATCCACTGATCTGGTCGAGAGCGGTTCCAAAAATCCGGAACCCGCAATTGTAGAGCTGGCCGTCGATCGGGTTCACGGCCCCTTTGAGCAAGGCGCAGGGATACCCCGTCACCGCGCTCGCGACCGCTCCCTGCGGCACACTCCCGCTGTCGTCGAGGTAGACTTTGAAAAGCTCTGGCCGGTTGTAGCCAATGTGCAGCAGGGAATCGTTCAACGGTCCCATTTTCGCTCCGCGCAACGTCACCTGGCTGGCTCCGGATTGATTGATAATGTGCGGAATCCAAATCGGCGGCTCGGTGATTTCTTCACTCTGCACGGGGTTCTTAATGATGGTCGGAATAAATCCGTGGTAACTCCCCGGCTCGATGAGGCGGACCGGAGTCGCCGGCACCCAGTTGCCTTGCTGGTCGCTCGCTGTGATCCTCCCCGTCTGCGGGTCAATCCCTGCGTAAGGCTGGCGCATGCCGTGAGCAATGACTTCGAAGCTGCGACCGTCCTCTGAGATCTCGACAATCGAACCGTTGTATTTGCCGATGGTACCGTTGTTTTGCCCGCCCTTAGCCACGTAAAATCCGCCGCCCGGTTTTTCGAGCAAATCCATCGCAAATTCCCGCGTCTCTGCGGTCTGAGCGACGACGTTGGAAAAGTTCTCGTAGAAGTCCGCCTCTCCGTCGGCATTCCGGTCCACAAGGCGCACGATTCCATTTCGATCAAACACGTAAATGGCATCGTCGACGACCTGGAGTCCCATCGGTTCGTGCAGCCCTGATCCGAAACGCGTCCACTTTACTTCGCCAAGCGAGTCGTCGATTCCGCTGACGATCCAGACGTCGCCGTCGAAGGTGCTCAGGGCGGCTCTGCCGTCGGAAAAGAAATCGAGACCTGACAGGCGCACATTCCGCTTCCAGGGGTTTGGAACTGGCAAGGCGATCTCATCGATTACGAAAGCATCCGTGGTTTCCGGGTGGGTTCCCTTTGTCGTAATGACTTCCGGCCAGCGCGCCGCTGCGGGCACTTCCGCCTTCTCAAACCCGGCTATAGCCAATTCTTCCACACGGGCTATTGCATCGCCGTCTCCGGGAACTCGTGGTGCGATCACCACAACATGGTCCGTCTCCTCGGTCTGCGGAGCAAATCGCACCACCAACCGCCCGTCGAGCATTCCTACCTCACCTGTTTTGCAGTGCGCCTCGACTTGTCCGGTTTCGTCGAGCACGAGGGTCAATGCTTTCTCGTGCGGGCCAATCCGCAAGACTCTCGACATCGCCACCTCTTCCCCCAACTTGAAAGCACTGTACTTCTCTAACACTCTCACTTCACCGACGTGGTAGGTCAGAATGGCTCCGGCCTCGCTTAGCAAAATCCCTTCCCATCGGCCGAGAGCTTCGGGAAGCGGCCCGAGACCAACCTCCCGCGGGTCCTCGGCTCGTTCTCGCGGATCCGCAAAGCCCATTTCACCTGAAAGCCATCCTGGATAAATTCCCGTTGCGCTCACTGGTGATCCCATCGGAGCCGGAAGGCTCGCCTGCCCGGGAGGTGCCTTCTGACTCGGAATCCGGTAGGAACCCGGCGCCATCCCGACCATGGTCAGATACTCGCCATCCGCCGTCTCTCGCCAGACCAATGCGATCCGCAGTAAATCGGTGTCGAAACACGCGTGCCAACCCTCGCCGAGGTTGAGAACAACTCCACGCGGCACCAAGTTGTCTTCAGGGAATTTTTTGCCAAGCTTCCGCGCGTCTACCGTCTGAGTGAAAAACGGAAAGTCCGGTTCTACGAACTCCGCAAATTCGGACTCGATTTCGGAGTGGGCGAGGTCAACCGCACCGGCGAGCGGCACAATCGAAAGAAGGAGTCCAGTGAGGACAGCGACAGATCTCATGCCGGGAATGTAGCGGATGTATGACTGCTTCCGAGTTCAAAATTGCGGCCGAATTTTTCAGAAGAAGTGGTCGAATCCTTCTTGCTGGAGAAAGTCGTATCAACCGGGATGTTGAAGTGTTGGGGAAACGCCGGAGACGCCTGGCACGAAAAAGAAGGGCCCGGGCCTTCTTTCAATGCTCCGCGACCGGACTCACGAAGACGAGATGCTCCCGAATCTCCATCTTGTGTCCGGCGGCACGCGCTGTCATTTCGAGGGCGGTATACAGGCTCACTCCCTTGAGGCGCAGGGACACTGTGACTGCCGGCCCATTTTTTAAGACAATGTTCGTTCCCGGAGTTTCTTTGCCAGCTCCCTGATCCAGTTCCGCGGATCGTTGCTGAAGAAACTCGAGGGCGTCTCTGAGAGGGGTATCCTGAAATTCAATGCTCGGAATCATAATCCGGTGCAGCTTCGCTTCAAGCGGTTCACTGCCGGCGTCCCGCTTCACTGCCTCGTAGGAATCTCCGCGCATAATCACGACGACCTCGGGACCGATCTCCACTTTGGCGTCCGCCATTTCCGCCACTAAGTTGAGAATTTCTCCGAGCGGCACGTTGGAGATCCTAAGGGTGAGTCGGATACCGTCAAAATCTCCAAGTAACACGACGTTGACACCTTTTCTGCCCTGATCTCCCTCGGCAGTATCGAGTTCCCGGCTTCGCTGAACCAGAAACTCGACTGCATCCGCCATCGGCGTCTCCGCAAATTCAACGCTCGGAACTACGACTGTCTCCAACGCCGGGTCGCCTTGAGCGGCCAGAAAAGCAGGGGCTAAAAGACAGGTTGCGAGAAGTGACGCTGGAATCTTCATGCAGACAGTTCTACTTCTTCGATGCCTCTTCTGTCGAGCCGATAGTTTTAGATGGGGGTTTCTCAGGCTTGCACTGCTGGAAAAGTCCCCCCCGGCAGTACCCTATTTATTCGAATAAGTGGCCGTCGCTTCGGCCACTGCGCCCAGGATCGTTTTCCGCTCACTTGCAGAAAGGCCGCCATCGAAACTGACATCGATCGGATCATCGCCAAAGATCGTTGAGTAAAAGACAGCGGCCGCGAGGTAGGCGCCTTTGGAGTCAGGATGACTACCATCCTTTTTGTAGAGTTCCTCACCAAGGCTTGGATCGGCCATTCTGACGGCGCGCCACGCTTCTCCTACCGGTGCAATCCTTGCCTTGGCTCTTCTTGCAGAAGAGGCATAGGAATCCGTCAATGCCTTCTGCATCTTTTCGTAAGTCGGAAACCGTTCAGCATTCTGCTTGTCACCATCGCGGCGTCCCCAAGTCATGTAGAAAACCGTCATGGCTCCTGACGAGTCAATGATCTTATCAAGATCACGGGCTGCCTCTTGAAACATCTTAGGAAATACCGCCGGTGTCTGACTTTGATCTTGAAGCACGACGTAATCCCAATCCCCGTCCTGGATTCGCTTTACGGTTTCCGGGTTTTCCAAATGAAAGGCTAATGTTTTCCCTCCCGGTGTGATGGTTTCCACCACGGCATCTGAGTGGAGCGATGCCTCGACCATCTCCAGGAAACTCCGCTTGATGCCCGCCGTATAACTGTTGCCAACGAATAAAATTCGAATTGGCTCACGATCCTGCGCCTCGATCTGGCAGATTGAGCCAAATAGGATCACAAAAATGAAAATAAATCGGCGTGTCATCATCGTTTCAGATTAATCAGTTGTGCATTCCAATCGGCGGGACCTCATGAAAATACAACAGTTCAAAAAGCTGTTTCGTGTGGCAACCGGGGATATCGAAGTCGCTTCATTTCGAGTTCGTTTCCTATCGATTCTTAATTTTACGCAATTTCGCGGATAGGCCGAATTAGAGCTTGTTAAGGTTCTGCGAACTTATAACATCAGAATCCATCGATCTCACCATTACGAGATCATCTCATTACAAAAAGCCAGCCTAACCCCAATACTCATGACCAAACTCACCAAAATATTAACCACTGCTACGGCTTCGTTTGCGCTCTTTGCGTGCACTGCCTCGGCAGCCACTCATACGTTTACGATCGATCTGACTACCGATCAGGCGTCCGTAAAAACTGGTTCCGGCAGCGGTAGTGGTACGGCGTCCTACGATGACGCAACGGGTGACTTTTCCTGGGATTTCACCTACACGGTTGGTGGAATGGTAACCGCCGGCCACTTTCATGGTCCTGCTGCTCCAGGCGACAGCGCCGGAATCGAGGTGCCTTTGCCTATGGCCTCCGATTCCCCCAACATAGGCATGGTAATGATCACCCCGGCACAGGGAACGGATCTCATCAATGGTCTTTGGTATGTGAATATTCATACCGATGACGTCGTTTCAGGAGAAATTCGCGGACAACTCGTGAACGATAACCCTCCAGTTGATAATACTGCTGAGAAGAAATCTTTGGGGAATAAAATCAAGAAGCTCAAGAAGAAGATTAAGAAGGCGACAGGTCCCAAGGGGAAGAAGCTGAAGAAGAAGTTGAAGAAGTTGAAGAAGAAGCTCAAGAACTTGTCGTAAGTATTGGGGTAAAGGGGCACCCCCCCCTCACCCAACGATCAATCACGGGTCGATTCGGTTAAAAGCCGGATCGACCCTTTTTTGTCCCTGGTTGTCGCCCGGAAAGCGGAGGATGAATTGCAGCGCCCCGGACTTTCCTATAATAGCCTTTCCGCTTCGAGGAACTACTTCACCCTCACCAACTTCATGATCCGGCCGTCGACGTTCCAGTCCTGCACGTAAAGGTTCCCCTCGCTGTCCCAGTAGGAACCGTGAGTGCCGCTGAAGACGCCTTCGATCCAGTCTTCCTGCTTTACACCGTTTGCGCCCCGGGTCTTGGGATCGGCGTTGTGGCCGAGAACGGCCATGATGGTGTTGTTCTTGTCGAGAATGACCACTCTTCCATGCAGGTCGGGAACGGACACGTAATCGCCCTGGATGGAGACGGATGTGGGCATACCCAGTCCGGTGACGACTTCTTCGATGAAATTTCCTTCCAGATCATAGTGGAGTAGACGTCCTTTCGGCTGGTGGTTCCGGTCACATACCAGGAGTCGGGGTGGGTCGTAACGATCATCGAGCGTCATCCCATGGGCGGTGTTGAACTGTTTGAGCTCGTTTCCCTTTTCGCCGAAGTGGCTGAGATATTTTCCGTCTTTGTCGAATCGAAAGACCACATTGCTCGCGTAACCGTCGGACAAAAAGATATCGCCATTGGCAGCCACGGTGATGGCAGTGGGACTGAACTTGTCGAGTGGATTGAGCCCGGATGCTTTCGGGAACGGCAGGTGGAGAACGATTTCCCCGTCGCTCGCCCGGAATTTGAGTCCCTCGCGGTCCTTGTTGCGGGCGGCGTAAATGTATTCTGTGCCGTCCTCGTCGCGGATTTCGACGTCGTGAATGTTGGAATACTCCGGCCCGATGTACTCGCGGATCACGTCACCTTCCGGTGAAAAGACGACGACTCCCTTGTTGGCGCTGACGTAAATGCTGCCTTCCTTGTCGATCACGACACCGCCGTGGGTGGAGCCAAGAACGGATTTCCCATCTTCGCCGAGACCCCATCCGGGGACGGTGTCGAATGTCATGATCCCACAACCCATTCGCACGGGCTCAGTTTCGGCTGCGCGGGCACCGAATGATAGAAGGCTCAGCAAAGCGGTGAGCGTTAGGAATTTGGCTATTTTTTTCATGGTTGGGAACTGGGGGAAGAACTGTGATGGCAGAGTGAATTCCGAAGGGAAGAGATGCAAGAGCTAAACCGGGTGTGATCAGGGGATGCCTGAACCTGGAATTTGCGTCGACTTCGACATCATCAGGCGGTTCAGCCCCATCCAAGGTCAGATTTCGAACGGTGATGAACTCGCTATTATTGCTGTCGGGGAAGGGAATGCTCCTCTAAGCGCACATCCGCCCCAACCAGATTCGATCCAGTCTTGCCAGCGCCACAGGATTGCTGTCATAACCTACTCCCGACGAATCTTTCATTCATCCATGCCAACTTCATCCGCTCCTCGCTCTGCACTTCCGCTTTTCACTACGCTCAGTGTGATGATGTTCCTCCTGTTCTTCACATGGGGCGCCTGGTTCGCGGGACTTGGGCGATTTATGTTCGATGCCGGATTCAGTGCCAAGGCGATTGGCAACGCCTACTCGTGCACGCCGATCGCAGCGATTGTGACGCCGTTTTTCATCGGGATTTTCGCCGACCGCTTCATGAATGCGGAGCGCTTGCAGGGGATCTTGATGATCCTCGGGGCTATCTTCGTCGCTGCGGCTCCCAGCTTTGCCGATCCGGAAAACCCTACCATTTTCATCGGATTACTACTCGCTCATTCGCTTTGCTTCATGCCAACTCTGGGACTGTCGAATACGATCTGCTTGAAACACCTTTCCGATGCGGAGCGCGATTACCCCCGGGTACGAATCTTCGCCACTCTGGGCTGGATCGCCGCCGGTCTCGCGATCAGTTTTGTCTTTAACTACGATACCTCGGTCAACCAGTGCTACGTCGCTGCGGCCGCCTCTCTTGTGGTGGGCATTTATTCCTTCTTCCTTCCGCAGACACCTCCGCCGGCTCGTGGTGAAAAAGTCTCGTTCGGCGACCTTCTCGGCACCGGGACGCTGCCTTACTTCAAAAAGTTTTCCTTCGCAGTCTTCCTGTTCGCGTCCCTGCTGGTTTGCTGTGCGTTCATGCCGTATTGGGTGAATCTCGGTGCTTTTCTCGGTCAGGCCGGGATGGAGAAGACGACCGCCTTTTTAACCTGGGGGCAGGTAGCCGAGCTTCCAGTTCTGTTTTTCGTTCTGCCAATTTTCCTCAAAAAATTCGGCATCAAGTGGACGATGATCATCGGCATCTCTTGCTGGATTTTGCGTTACTTCGTTTTCGCTGCCGCAGCAGGCAGTCTCGCTGACGGTGCGGTTCTGCAGGGGAGTATCACCTGGCTGGTTCTTTTCGGTGTGTTACTGCACGGATTCTCCTACGACTTTGTTTTCGTCTCCGGCTACCTCTACGTCGACCGCCACGTCGATGAGAAAATTCGCGCTCAGGCGCAGGGACTGCTCACCGTCTTTACTCAGGGCATCGCATTTCTGATCAGCTCACAAGTCTTGTGTGGCTACTACGCGACGAAGATCATGGGAGACGAGGCATCCTTTGCTGAATGGAAGCAGTTCTGGATGTTGCCGGTCGCCTATCTCTTTGTCATTCTCGTCCTGTTCGCACTGCTGTTTCATGAAAAGAAGCCGGTCGCCGGGAAGCCGGTTGAAGGCTGAATCGCACCGCGTAGTTGCGGAGAGCTACTTCATGAAACGCCCTTCGATGTTCCCGCGTCCAGGGCCGCTTATGGGTGGTCGCTCGAAGGAATGATTTCAATGCCACTGAGCGTGGTAGGTTCCGAAAACTCTAGCCTGAGATCGTCGTCTATCGCAACCTCCGGGTAGACTCGAGTGATCGACGTCAGTTGATTTGCCTTGGGTTCAAGACTGATGCGGGCACCCTGCGTTTTGCCCTGTAGACTGATCGAAAATTCGGAAGGTTCAGTTTGACCAAATTGAGCGAATGTTAGTCTGATCTCATAATCACCTGGCTTGATTCCCCCCACCGTGATCGACTTGAGGTTTTTGGCTGCAGAGGCGGCAACCCATGGCCAGGTTTTTTCACTGGATTCCATCCAGATCGAGTGGCGATAGACGAGGTCCGGACTCTCTGGGACAGTCGTAATCTCGATCTGAGGAGAAGGTCCGCCAACGCTGGGATAGTCGAGCCAAAGCGTGCCATCCTCGGTTTTACGATCACCTGGTGCTCCCAGATTAATCCCCAATCGTTGGATTTTCCCATTCAGTTCGGAAGCGGGAACTTCCCCCCAGGCCATCCACTGTTCAAAGGTCTCCGGCATGCTTATCAAACTCAGCGCCATCGGAAGCGGGTAGCTGCAGGTGCAGCCTTCATAGAAGTAAGGCACATTCAGAACCCCATTGGCAGGGATGACGCTGTTGGTGCAACCAGAGCGGGGTCCGCTGATGTTGATCGTCCCGCTTTCCACCTTCATGTCGTAGAAGGCGGCCGTTCCAGACCGAAGCGTGTAGAGGTTGCCGTAACTCAGCCCACCGTCGCATCCATACATTTTGAAGATTCGACGAGGCTCTTCTTCCCCGGTGAGAGGATTGATTCGTGTGCCCTCTTCCGGCCCATCCTTTTTCACCGGCTGCCCGGGAGGTCGATACTGCGATGGCTGAATGGTCTCCTGGTCCACGTCGGAGAAAGATTGTCTCAATACCGGAACTTCGTCTTTGTCAAAAGGCCGGCCGGTATAGACATCGGTGAATTGCCGATCCAGGAGGCGATAGTCGACCTTGCCTGTCCGGGTGGAGGCGTCCGTCCAATCTTTGTCGACCGAAACCATGACCCCATCGATAAAACTCGGTTGAGGGGCTCGTTTAAAATGAGAGACCTGATCGCCGAACCAGAGAAGTCCCATCGGAGCCTTGACGAGCGCGTCGGGTGAAGGGTTCCAGTCGCCGAGGTAGTTGGTGGCACCTTTCAAGGCTCCGTCACGACGAACCAGCGTCACGTCGGACGAAACAGCTTCGATCATTCCACCGGGCAACTCGATTTCGCCAACGGCGTCGGTGACTGCATTGGTCAGAACAAGAACTCCTCCGTAGGGTCGGACCGAGTTGAACAGTTCCTGGATTCGAGAAGGCGTGACTTTGGAATCGAGGATGATGGCGTCAGCGAAGTAGGGCGGTAATTGATAGTCTTCGGCGCTGCCAACACGATGGGAGAGCCGGGCAGAACCCAGGTCACTCGGCTCGTTCAATACTCGTTTTGAGGTGACGGCGATCACTCTCATCTTTGTCTGGTTTGCCAATCCGGCGGCGAGATTCGTGTTCTCGCTCAGAACGACCACGTATCCCTTTCGCGATCCGATCACGGTTAGGGTGTCTGTCAGGGTGGAGCTGCCGGGAGGGTGCGGGGGATCGATCAAATCAAGAGAATGGCGTCGAGGAGGGTCAGCGCTCTCTCCGAAGCAATAGAGCTCTCCTTCCAACGTGCTGATGACAATGTTTCCGTCGCTGGCAATGGCCGAATAGATCGTGCCTTTCACTCCGGGATAGCCCTCTGCGAAGGGTACTTCCTGCTTCTGCAAAGCGATCTTATTTCGAATTCCGGTTTCACCTTCCATCCGCATTCGATCTTCATGGCGCTTTTGGTTTACCCCATCATCGTACACGAGACCACGGCGGGATTCCTTATCCGGCAGGGTTGCTGTAAACCACCCGCCCGGCAGGCGCCCCGGCGTAGGGAGTTCGAATTCGTTAAGCGCACCTGTCTTCAGATCAAAGCGAGCCGGGTAGGCGTTGCCGCAGGGCACGACGAGATCCTCACCTTCAACTAAAAGATACCCCTGAGGTGAGACGCCGCCGAACGCTTCCGTATTGTGTGGATGATCTCCGTAAATGTAGCTCGAACTGTCGTTCAGCCAGACGACCTCGCCTGTTTCCGCCTCAAGGCAGTAGATGAAGATTCCCTCGAGCGGCCAGACGCCGCCGGCAAAATAGACGCGCCCGTCCTTGAGGACGGGACCTCCGCGAATGGGCCAGACGGAAATCAGTCGGTCATTGCCAATCAATTTTCGCTCGGAGGGGACCGCTTGAAATTTCCAGACCAGATCTCCTTTCGAAGCGTTCAGGCAATAGACCCATCCATCATCTGAGCCAAAAATGACGCGGCCTTCGCCTCCGACAGGCGCGAAACGAACGGGGCCGTTGGTAGGAAACTTCCACAGTTGCTCGCCAGAATTCGCATCGAACGCAGTAACGCTGTTGTCGTGTGAGGATCCCACAAAGACGCTGCCTCCAAAGGCGATCGGTTCGTAGCCCGCGTCGAACTGCAGTCTCACGTCCTGATAGGCCGGTTTCAGCGGTGGCAATTGACGCACCCACTTCAGCGAAAGGTCGTCCCGCATCGGTTGATCTGAGGCGGCAGTTCGACCGGGGTCATGTCGCCACATGGGCCAATCGTCGGCAGTCGCCAATGAAAGTTGCGCGGCGGTAAGGAATGCAATGTAGAGGTGCCTGAGCATCAGAAGACGTGGAGTTGCAGATTTAGCTGTCGACACTTCATCGTGACATATCCGATCTCTTCCACAAGAACCGCATTCACTGCGATCAACTGGCCGACTCAGAATCCAATTCCGCGAAAATTTTCAGGTCGTCGAAATTTTTGGCAGCCAATGCCTGATCAATATGGGTCCGTGTTCGCCCTCCGATGAGGACGGTGTCGATGCCTGGCTGGTGCATCGCCCAGGCCAGCGCGAGGTGGGCCTGCGAATGGCCACTCTTCTTTGCTACGGCCTCAAGTCGGGAAAGCTTGCTCTCGGACTCCTTATTAAAATAGACATTCTGATGCCCGGGGATCAGGTCAAACCTGGAGCCGGGCTCTACTCCGTTCTTGTGTTTGCCGGTAAGGAAACCCGCACCAAGAGGACTGTAAGTGACGACGGCAATGTTCTGACTTTTGCAATACTCGCGGTATTCAAGATCCATGTCGCTAACGGCGAAGTTGAAATTGTTTTGAACGACACGGAAACGCTCGAGATTGTGTCGATCGTGCAGCGCCGCGGCATGCTCCAGTTGGTTCTGGCTGTAGTTGCTCACGCCCAGCGTACGGACGCAGCCATCGCGAACCACTTGATCGAGTGCGGTAGCGAAATCGATACACTCCGCAGTCTCGTCCCATTTGTGGAGATAGAGCAAATCGAGTGCCGGCACGCCAAGTCTTGCCAAGCTCTCATTCACCGCTTGCGATACTCGACCCGGCTCGTAAGGCGGTCGTAATTTGGTCGCAATCGTAAAACTTCCCGGCTCGGGACGCCGCGATGCCAGCCAACTGCCAATGATGGACTCCGAGGCCCCTTCGGCATAAGCAGCTGCCGTGTCGAAAAAAGAGATTCCATGTTCGTACGCATAATCCAGCAATTCGTGCGATGCCAGTTCATCGATCTCCCGGCCAAAAGTGACACAGCCTAATCCAATGTTACTTGCAGAAATACTCATGGAGCCGAAACCTTGCGAACGGGTGGCAATCCGCAAAACTTTTCCCGAAATAATTGCGCCGGATAAAACCTCGCAAAAGACAATCAAACAGGGTTAAAACGACCCTCGAACCCTGTTGAGTCATCGACTGAACCCTGTCTGATCTTTTTCCATGCCAGAAGAATCCGCTATCACTGTCGCTGTAGTTACCGAAGAAACAGGCGCTCATCTCGGAGCCTACTTTGCGGCGCTACGTGACACTCCCGAATGCGAGGGAGTCGTCGTCTACGATCCCAGCGGCGCGCATTTTGAAGAAGCGAAGAAGGTGCTGGGCGAAAAGCTGACCGCGGTATTCAAAGATCTCGATAAGATGCTGACGAATGCCATGCCGAGGATGGCGCTGGTGAGCATGGAAGGGAGGAGTGCGCCTCCTGTGATCGGGAAATTGCTCGATGCCGGAGTCAACATTCTCGCGGAGAAACCTGCCTGCACGAATCTCGCCGATTTCGAGAAACTCGTAGAAAAAGCGGAGGCTCAAAATCTGCATTTGATGCTGGCTCTTGCCAATCGAATCATTCCGGCGGTTCAGACGGCCAGGTCTCTCGTCATAGACGGATTACTCGGCGATCTCTACGGAGCGGAGATTCACATGGTCGCTGATCAGACCCGGCTGAAAAGTGAATCCTATTTGGGTTCATGGTATGCTGACCGGTCTCGCGCCGGCGGAGGAATCCTGACCTGGCTCGGGATTCACTGGCTCGATTTGACGACCATGATCACCGGCGAGAACGTAACTGACGTCGCCGGTTTCGCTGGAATTGTCGGAGGACGTCCACTGAAGGTTGAGGACTCTGCAGCCATGAGCATGCGGTTTGGAAACGGGGCGCTCGGCACCATGAATGCCGGCTATTACACCGACAGGGGCTACCATTCTTACATCAAGTTGTGGGGCTCTGACGGCTGGCTGGAGTATCAGGAGCATCTTGGCGAACGGACGGCCATGCCATTGAAATGGTATTCCAACAAAGATCCCAAAGCTGGCATTATGAACTACAGTGGCCCGATGGAACCGAAGGGTTACACGCCGTATGTCCGGCGCTGTGTTCAGACCTGTGCAGGCCTCGCCGAACCACCCATTTCCGGTGCCGATGGACTCCGGGCTCTACGAACAATTTTCGGATTCTATGAAGCGGCGGAGAAAGGTGTCGTGGTCAAAGTGGGATAAACCGTCAATCATCATGAAAAAAATCGCTCTACCCTTATTACTGTCCCTGGTTTTTGTTTCGACCGGAAAAGTCCGGACTGCGGAAGAGTCGGACCCGAAAAAGCCGAACTTCATTATCATCTACACCGACAATCTTGGATACGGCGATATTGAGCCTTTCGGATCGACGGTGCATCGAACGCCGAATTTGAATCGCATGGCGAAGGAGGGACGAAAGTTCACTCATTTTAATGTGACTGCCGGAGTGTGTACGCCATCGCGATCGAGCATCATGACGGGTTGCTATTCGCAACGCGTCGGAATGCATGACAATCCGCGCGACGGCTGGGTCTTGCGGCCGGTTTCGCCTTACGGACTCAATCCGGAAGAAGTCACCATCGCAGAAATATTGAAAGAGGAGGGATACGCCACGGCCGCGATCGGGAAATGGCACCTAGGCGATCAGGCGGAGTTCAT
>Ga0222633_1000757_pt1 | contig 23696 bp, 21 predicted proteins | sample AntAcemetageno48_FD_179816 | JGI IMG/M metagenome (GOLD analysis project Ga0222633, IMG submission 179816) | Saline water microbial communities from Ace Lake, Antarctica - #48 | ecosystem: Environmental > Aquatic > Non-marine Saline and Alkaline > Saline | place: Antarctica: Ace Lake | collected...
GCTAGAACACTGCTGGCGACCCTTCCACCGGCAACATCGAAGAACTCTGTGGCGGTGCCACCGGGGGAGAGCGCCAGGGCTTTTACGCCTGTGCCCTCAAGTTCGCCCCAGAGGGCTTCGGTGAAGGAGAGAACATACGCTTTGGTGGCGGCATAGATAGCCATGTTGGGAATAGGTTGGTAAGCGGCGGTTGAGGCAACATTAATGATGGTTCCCACTTTTCGACCCACCATGGCCGGAACGAAAATGTTCGTCAGTTGAGTGAGGGCGAGAACGTTGAGATTGATTTCGTCAGTGAGTACCCCCAGGTCTTCATCGGCTACTAGGCCAATGTGGCCAAAGCCCGCGTTGTTGACCAGAATGTCGACTTTAGCGGAACCGATTTTCTTGGCGAGGCCGGCAGCGCCATTCGATTTGGAGAGGTCAGCGTCGATGACGGTGACCTCCACGGTGTGGAGGGCGCGTATTTCTTCGGCAAGCGTCTCAAGCCGATCGCGTCGACGCGCCACAATAATCAGATGTGCCCCTCGGGCAGCAAACTCTCGGGCGAACGCGGCGCCGATGCCACTGCTGGCGCCGGTGATAAGGGCTGTTTGGTTGTGATAGCTCATAGCTAAACGTTAACAGCCGCTCCTATGGGCGTGATGTCACATCGGCATCAGACGGAGCAGTCTCACTGCTTTTTCACCTCAGGGATTGGGCTCACTCCGTGTTCCAGGAAGTGGGTTAGAGGCTCAGTGATATCCCCGCAATGATAATCACGAAGAGCACAAACCCTGCAAAGGACACCCATCCAAGGATGATGCCGGCGATTGCGAGCCCCGAGCCGGCCTCGTTGGTGCGCTTAATCTGGCTGAGTGCCACGTGGCCAAGAATGGCCCCAACGATGCTGAATCCGAGGATGGAAAGAATCAAGGACGCAATGGAGAGGCCGTTGGTGCGGACGGTTCCAGCTGGTTGAGACACGGGTGTCTTCCTTCCGATTAAGTCTTAGGTAGCCAAATATAGCGCGGAGACCTCGTTCTTGCTATCGCAAGGGGACCTGTCCCGTGGACTGGAAACACCTGTGGTGTGTCGTCGGGTTTCACCAAGCGACGCGCGGGAGCGGGGTGAGGCCCGCTTCCGCGCCGATTCGGCCCCACCCAGGGTGAGGTTTTCCGTAGGATCCACGGCTTGGGGAACCAGGTGATGACCAACAAGGTCACTACCCGCGAAGCCGGGAACCGCGTTGGCTCCGTGAGCCTGGTGGCGCGCTGATTTCACGGATTATTCCGCGAGGGAACGTTTTTGGCTTCTCGCAGGCTTCTTATGGCTCAATGCGGAGCGTCGACACAGCACTGTCTTCGGCGATACGCTGTGGAAGATTTACGGCGAAAAAGCTGACCGGGAGGATCTGATTGTGGCTAGCAGGCTCATTCACTCCACCTCCATCGTTCATGGGGGTGTCCTTTACGAGAATGCGTGGGCACTGCTGCGTGAAGAGGGAACCGTCACGGGTGTGGGGGATGAATGGAAAAAGCACTCTGCTGATGAGGTGACGGATGGGACCGGCACACTTCTCCATGCCGGCCTGTTTGATACCCACTGTCACGGCGGTGCGGGGTTTGCCGCCAATCGTGGTCTGCGAGACATTCGGGGAATTCTTGATTTCAACGAAGAGCACCACGTCACCCGCACTATCGTTTCGCTTGTGTCAGCGGACGTGTCCGAGATGGTTGACATTGCTCTTGCTGCACGGGAGCTGGCGGAGGATCCCCGGTTTGTGGGACTTCATTTCGAAGGACCTTTTCTTTCTTATGAGTACAAGGGCGCCCACGATCCGCAAGCACTCAAGAAGCCGACGGACGATGAAATAGCGTCTATTGCTGGCGCGGGAACGGTTCAGTCGATAACGCTCGCGCCGGAGATGGTGTCGCGAAGCCAAATGGAGCTTCTTGTTAGCGCAGGTGTGACTCTGTGCTTTGGTCACTCTGGAGCAGAGTATGAGCAAGCACGGGATTTTTTTGGTCACTTCCCTCACAGTGTGATGACGCACACGTTCAACGGCATGAGGGGAATTCACCATCGAGCGCCAGGTCCCGTTTTGGCTGCGAAGGAATCGGGCGCTTTTATGGAGCTCATTGCCGATGGTATTCATGTGTTGCCTCCGGCTGCGCTTTTGATTCCTCAAGATCGCCTGATTCTCGTGACGGATGCGAGTGAAGCCACCGGTCAACCCGATGGTTCCTACGCTCTGGGTGGCGTGGATATTGCGGTCTCTAGAGGTGTTGCCACAACGTGGGATGGCTCCCTGGCCGGCTCTACTTTGCTCCTGAAGGACGCCGTGAAAAACTATGCAAGCTGGAGCGGTGATCCACTGGCTGCGATAAACGCGGCAACGACCAATCCCGAGAGGGCCTACGGGCACAAGCCCAACACGCTCTCCGCGGGCAATGCGTTTTTGTTGGAGCTTTAAGCGGCCACCGAGGAGGGCTTGGAGTCGCCAGCTGCGGCAGGTCGGTTGCGAGCCAGTACTCACTTCCCGGCGAAGGTTTAGTCCGAAAGTTTGTGGTTGTAGTTCAGTTTGTTGTCTTTGACTGCCGCAAATGTTCGCTCAAGAGATGCCGAGGCAGAGTTGAAAATCTGTTGCATAATTCTGACAAACAAGAAGTCCACCATCGCCAGTTGAACCAGCCTCGAGGCCATCGCTCCGGACCTGAAGCGGGATTCTCTCGCGGAGGTCACCAGAATGTGATCCGCGACCCTGCCAATCGGTGACGCGGGGTGGTTGGTAATCGCCACGATTGTTGCCCCGGCCTTCCTGGCTATTTCCATCATCTGGAAAGTTTCCCCAGTCACCCCGGTGTGACTGATGCCAATAGCAACATCTTTGTCTCCCAGCACTGCAGCCGAGGTGAGAGCAAGGTGATGATCGGACCAGCAATAGGCCGTCAGGCCGATTCTGTGGAGTTTCTGTTGGAGGTCCAGCGCAGCCAAATAACTTGACCCAAGGCCGTAAATGTCCAGTCTTCGGCAATTGATGATGGCTGTGGCAACGTCGTCCAGAGCTACTCGATCAACAATTCTCGCTGTGTCCGTTATTGCCTCTGCCTCTTGGAAGGAAATCTTCGAGAGGGTTTCATCCACGGAATCTGCCGCTGTGACGTCGCCTTCGGCGATAGCAAACCGCTCTTTTTCATTGCTTTTTCGATCCAGCGCAACGACGATGGCGGCTTTGAGGTCTGAGTAACCGGAGTAACCCAGAGTTTCGCAAAACCTCGTGACGGTCGCCGTGGAAACACCCGCCAGTTTCGCGAGATCAGGAATGGTGAGGTGGGCGGCGGGCTCAAAATCTGACAGCAAAGTGTCGGCGAGGTTTCCTTGCGCGGGGGTCATGTTCTTGCGGTACGCATTTATTCTCTGGGCAAGACCGAACACAGGGCTCCTTCAGTAGCTAACCAGATTGTGTCAGAAAGATTCGTGGAACAGAGTATTGCAGATTGGTAAATTTTTTCAGTAAAAATTGTAGAAATGAAACTTTTACAATATGTTGTGCACCATGGATTTCACAGAAAACGCGCAAAGCGGGTTAGTGCACCTTGACGTGCCGACGGAAATGCGCAACCCCAAGAGTGAGCAGTTGCATCTGCTCTCGGCGAAAGAACTCCTCGAGTTAATCAACGCGGAAGACAGTTACGCCATGGAGCAGGCTGCCAAGCAGATTCCCCAGGTGGCGGAACTCGTTCAAGCAGGGGTTGCGGCAATTTCCGCAGGAGGGAGCGTGCATTACTTTGGCGCGGGAACCTCGGGTCGGATTGCGACACAGGATGCGGCCGAGTTGTACCCCACCTTTAATTTTCCGCCCCACGCCGTTGTAGCCCACATGGCAGGCGGCGCAGAAGCCCTTCTTACCTCTGTGGAAAACGCAGAAGACAACATCGAGGCGGGACGCCGTGACGCGGCCACCCTTGGACCTCGCGATCTCGCAATCGGACTGGCGGCCTCGGGCAGAACACCCTATGTCGCAGGGGCGTTGGAACAAGCACGATCGCTGGGGTCCACCACCAGTGTGATTTGTTGCGTTCCCCATCCCCAGCTCGCGAAGTATTCTGACATCACAATTGCCGGGGACACGGGCCCAGAGGTGTTGACAGGGTCCACCAGACTTAAAGCGGCGACGTTCCAAAAGGTTGTCTTGTCGGGGTTCTCCACCGCGATGATGGTTGGTCTGGGGAAGACCTACTCGAACTTGATGGTCTCGATGGTTGCGACCAATCAAAAACTTCATCTAAGAAGCATCCGCATCTTGATGGAAGGCGCTGGGATTTCAGAGGAGGAGGCGGTTTCGGTACTGGAAGCAAGTTCCGGTGATCTGAAGCTCGCCCTCACTGCTGCCGTCTCAGGGCAGTCGCCAGCGACCGTGGCTCCCGTGCTAACCCAAGCAGGCGGGGTAATTCATAAGGCGCTGGAAATAATCACCGCTACTAAATAGGTTTGTGGACCTGGCTGCCCCACGATGAACACCACCAGCCGAACACCGATGAATCAAAGGAGAGAACATTGCGAAAGAGACTAAGCGCTCTTGGGCTCGTGGGGATAAGCGCACTGGTATTAGCCGGTTGCGCTCCCGCCGCTGAAGAACCCCAGGAGAATACCGACACGGAGTCCAGCGCTACCGAAGCAGCTGAACCCGTAACCCTGACCATGTGGTCATGGCGCACCGAAGACGTTGACAAGTACAACGCCATCTTCGATGTCTACGAAGCAGCGAACCCCGGCGTAACCGTCGAGTTTGAGGCTTTCCTTAACACCGAGTACAACCAATTGCTCGCCACTGGCCTCGAAGGTTCTGACGGACCTGACTTGGCCATGGTTCGCGCATACGGTGGAGTTCAAGCGCTGATCGAAGCCGGACAACTCCTCCCCGTTGACGGTCTCGTTGACACCAGCAATGTCGAGCAGAGCTTGCTCGCTGCTGCCACCGGTCGCACTGATGGAAACCTCTATGGCGTTCCTTTTGCAACCCAAACTCTTCAGGTTTTCTATAACAAGGGAATCTTTGACGAGCTTGGTTTGACCGAGCCCACCACGTGGGATGAGTTCATCGCGCTCAACGACGCAATCGCCGCTGGTGGTTACACCCCCATGGCGCTGGGTGCCAAAGACTCATGGATGCTTCCTATCTTCCACGAGATAGTTGGCGCTGCTCGCTACGGCGGACCCGAATTCCGTGACGGCCTGCTCGCAGGGACCACCGACTTCAACGACCCTGACTACATCGCTTCTATTCAGCTTGTAGAAGATATGACCAAGTACATGGTTGATGACGTTGTGGGTGTTGCGTATGCAGACTCGCAGATTCAGTTCACCGCGGGAACCGCCGCACAGTTCCCTGGTGGTTCGTTTGAGTTAGGTAACTTCACCTCGCAAGCGCCGGACATGGAGCTTGGCGTGTACCTTGTTCCCACACCACCTGATTCGGTCTCCAGCAAGCCCCTGTCGGCTGGTTGGGCTGATGGCAGTTTCGCTATCAGCAATAAGACCGAGAACCAAGAGGCGGCGTTGAAGCTGCTGAACTGGATGGGGTCTGCCGAGTTTGGTCAGCTCTTCGTTGACGAAATCAAGCAGTTCTCTTCCATTAAGGGCCTGACTTACTCAGACCCCGTGATGAAGGAAATGAGCGAACTGTTCGCTTCCGGCCCCACCGCATACATCAACCTGGTTGACATGCGTTACGGCGAGCCCGTCGGTAGCACCCTAATCGGTGAAGGTATCCAAAGTATGTTCCTGGGAGACCTGTCAGCCGCTGGAGTTGCCACCAAGTTGCAAGACGGAATTTCGACCTGGTTCACGCCAGGGTCATAATTCCAGGAATTATGTGAGTGATATGGGGGTGAAGACTAGAAAAAAATCGCACGGGTCAATGCCTGTTCTCACGGGAACAGCATTTGTAATCCCCGCGCTGATTCTGTTTTCAGTCTTCATCCTCTATCCCCTCATCACCGCTCTCAGCTACTCGTTTTTTAGCTGGAAGGGCACACTCCGAGGCGATTTTATTGGGCTCGAAAACTACATCACCATTTTCACCCAACCACCTTTTGACGAAGCGCTACCCAATGCTTTCTCCCACAACCTTCTGTTATTCGCCGGCGCGATGGTCTTCCAAAATTCGATCGGGCTGTTGCTCGCGGTCGTGTTGCACAAAATTGGGCCAATGAAACGACTGTTTCAAACGATGTTCACACTTCCCTATCTTGTCAGCCCGTTGGTGGTGGGGTACCTATGGTCGCTCATGCTCTCACCTCTGTTTGGTCCAGTGAACGTCACCCTCAAAGCAATCGGACTGGAGGAACTTGCGCTGCCCTGGTTGGGCGATCCTACGACCGCGATTTGGGCCATTGTGTTCATCACTGCATGGCAGTGGATTGGCTTCCCCATGTTGCTCTACGGCGCAGCGCTCGGCGGGATACCCGACGAGGTTAACGAGGCCGCGCAGATCGATGGCGCGCGTGGGGTGAAGAAGTTTCGGCTGATTACCCTTCCCTTGTTGCTGCCAGCTCTCGGCACAGTAACGATTTTGACCTTTATTGGTGCCATGGAGGCTTTTCCCATCCCCTACGCGATTGGTGGCTCGACTGGTTCCCCTGCCGGGGCGACAGACGTGATGGCGCTACTTTTCTATCGCACTGCTTTTGAATCCGGAGACGTAGGGTCCATTGGAACCTCGAGTGCCCTAGCGATGTTGCTGTTCTTATTCATTTTCGGAGTTGCTGTTGCGCTTCGGGCTTTGCTTGCGCGAGGAGAGAGGAAGATCTACGGCTGATGAGAAGGTTCAGTATCGTTAACGCCCCCAAGCACGTGTTGTTGTGGTTGTACGCAATCGTGTCGCTTTCACCTTTGGTCATCATGGTGCTGAACTCTTTTCGCACCACACAACAGATGGCAACAGACCCTTTGGGCCTGCCCGAGGGCCTGAATTTTGGCAGCTATCAAAAGGCCTGGGTCACAGCGTCCTTCGAGACCTACTTTTTGAACTCGATGTTCGTCACCATCACCTCTGTCTTTATTGGCACTGCAGTGTCGCTGCTGGCGGCATATGTGTTTGCCAGAAGTAAGAGGCGAGTTTTCGCGATATTAGAGGGACTGTTTTTATCGGGATTGCTCCTTCCCGTGTTCTTGGCCATTTTGCCAATTTTTTACCTCTTTGATGCGCTGGGCTTGATCAGCAACCTGTGGGGCTTGATCATGGTCTACTCGGCCCTCAGCATTCCTTTCTCCTCTTTCATTTTGGCTGCGTTCTTTCGGCAGTTGCCTATCGAGTTAGAGGAAGCGGCTCGGATTGATGGTGCCGGATACTTCCGGACCTTCTTCTTCATTTTGTTGCCCCTTGTCCGCCCGGCAGTTGCGACGGTGGTGGTATTTCGGTTTGTGCCCATTTGGAACGACTTCTTCTATCCGCTGATGCTGATGAGAGACAAGACCTCCTACACTCTGCCCGTCGGTCTCACCAGGTTTTTCGGCGAATACCAAACTGATTGGGCAACACTGTTTGCTGGCCTCACCATCACCACCATCCCGCTTGTTATCCTTTTCGTTGTGGCTTCCAAACAACTTGTTTCGGGATTAACAGCGGGAATGTCTAAGTGATTCGCGCCCTCGGACTAGATCTCGGAGCCTCTGGAATCCGGGCATACCTGTCGGGAGACTCCACCTCTGTGGTGGAAATCGCCTGGGGGGCGACAGCCGGCAAGCGTGAACAAGACACCATTTCTCTCATTCGAGAGCTAGCGGAAAAGTTCCCCGCTCCACGCTGTGATGCCGCATATCTGGGCATGAGTGGATATGCCTCCCTGGGGGTGCGGGCGGAGTCGGTGGCCGATGCAATCCACGAGAGCTTTGGCGCTTCAGAAGTAGTGGTCACCTCAGACATGATCACCTCACACTTTGCCCACTTTCAGGAAGAATCTGGTGTCGTCGTCATCGTGGGCACCGGCTCAGCTGCTTTTGGAATGGGCCAGGACATCCACCACCGCATTGACGGGCTCGGGGCGACACTCGGCGACTATGGTTCTGGCTATTGGATAGGCCACCAGGGGATGCGAATCGCAAAAAGATCTTCGGAAACCGTGAGCGATGAGACGTTGTTGATTGCCCTGGAGGCCGCGGTGGGTCCCAGCGACGATTGGCCCCGCCTGCTGGCGCGCGGCGAGCTTTCCGTTTTTGACGTTGCTGGTTTGTCAAAGACTGTTGCAATCCAGGCACACCGGGGTGAGAGGTTAGCGATTCAGATTATGCGAGACGCGGGAAAAATGGCCGCAGAATCAGCGCTTACCTGTGCAGCAAGGATTGGTGTTTCCAGAGTTGCTTATGGAGGCGGAGTCTTGGGCGAAGAAAACCCCATCGCCCTTGAGTCTTTCCTCGGTATTGTGCAGAAGGTGGGTGTCACCGCCGAGGTAATGGCATGCGCGCCTGGCCAGGGCGCGCAGAAAATGGCCTCTGCCACAAATTCGGTAAGAGTTGACTATCTGGTGAACAATAGTCTTGCGACGAAGAAGAGCTACTGAAAAATGAGCAGACACAGCGTGCTGGATCAGCTGGCGAGGGGTGGCTTTAACTCTAAGCAGCTTCGACAATCAGCAACCAGACGCCTTGTGTGGTCGAGAGATGCCTCCCACTTCCACATTCAGCCAGAGAGCACCCTGCGGGCCCGAAACATTGATGACATCTCCGTCATACTGGCGGCTGCCAACCAGACGAAAACCCCCGTTACATTTCGCTCGGGTGGCTCATCACTCAGTGGTCAGACTCTTGGTACGGGGCTGATTGTTGATACGCGCAGTGGTTTTCAGTCCATCATTGACATCCAAGAGAACCAGGTCACAGCGCAACCAGGCGTGACACTCTCCCGGCTGAATGGCCATTTACTGCGCACAGGTAAAAAAATTGGCCCAGATCCTGCGTCCCTGGTCGCGAGCACTCTGGGTGGTGCGGTGAGCAACAATTCCAGTGGCATGACCTGTGGAACCTCTTTCAATAGTTACGCGACCATTCTTAGTGCACAAATTGTGTTCGCTGATGGCCAGGTGCTTGACACCGCCGGATCTGATGCGTTGGAGCGGTTCCGGGCCATTAAGCCTGAACTAGTCGAGCTCCTCGAAGCTAAGCGTGACCAGATAAGATCCGATTCGGCCATGGTGGCAAAGCTGAAGAGGTTGTTTAGTTTGAAAAACACCATGGGCTATAGCCTCAATGCCTTCGTGGACTATAAAAATCCCGTCGATATTCTGACCCACTTGATGGTGGGAAGCGAGGGGACCCTCGGCTTTCTGGGCGAAATCACCATGGCGTTGGTTCCGCTGAAAAAACTGAAGTCCACCACTCTGCTGTTGTTTCCCAGCCTCGACACGGCCAATGACTCGTTGATGAACATTATTGGCCACACCCCTGCCGCTATTGAACTTATGGATCGAACATCCCTTGCGGCCCTTGAGGGTGAGGGTCTCGTGCCCACCGAACTCTCCACGCGACTCACGGAAGGATCTGCTGCTGTGTTGGTGGAGTTCGAATCCGACCATCAGTCCGAGCTGGATCACTCGGTGGGGGAGTTCACCACCGAGTTTCGTGAGGCGGTGGTGTTTGGTGGGGTGTCCGAGCCTGCACTGAGAAACCAGCTGTGGGCGCTGCGAAAGAATCTCTATGCCATCGTTGCCAAGGCGCGACCACAGGGCACCACCGCCCTGTTAGAGGACGTGGCTGTTCCGCCGGAAAAACTCACGGAGGCCTGCGCGGCACTGGCAAAAATCTGTGAACTCCACGGATATGGCTCCCCGGTCATCTTTGGTCACGTGCGGGATGGAAACATCCACTTCATGATCTCGGATGACTTTTCCACGCCCGAGAGGATTCAGGCGTTTGAGGGCTTCACCATCGACATGGTGGACTTAGTTCTCGGGCTCGGAGGCAATCTCAAGGCAGAACATGGCACGGGCAGAGCAATGGCCTCTTTTGTGGAGGCCCAATTTGGCGCCGAGCTCACTCAGATTATTCGAGAGATCAAACAGGGCTTTGATCCTTCGGGAATTTTGAACCCTGGGGTGATTATTCCCGCAAGCGATACAAACTACCTGGAAAACTTTAAGACCGTGAATCTTGTTGATGACATCGTCGACTCCTGCGTGGAGTGTGGGTACTGCGAGTCATCCTGTCCAAGTCAGGGACTTACCCTCACCCCACGGGAACGCATTGTCGCGTTCCGAGAGCTTTCTCGGCAAACCCCGAAGGTGAAGAAGGAACTCGCCAAAGAGCTCCACTACCAAGCGGATCAGACCTGTGCAACCGATGGCATGTGCGCAATCAACTGCCCCGTGGGCATTAATACCGGCACATTTATCAAAGAAATACGCGCGAAAAACCAAAGCGGACTGTCCGAGGGTGTGGGACTGGCTATGCAGGCACTCTGGGGCCCCATTGTCTCGATGGTGGGAAGGGGGCTAAAAGTGGCTAACCGAGTCCCGACGCTGGCGCGTCGTGCTGCCAACGTGCTTGCGTCGATCACACCGCGGGGTGCGACGCCAAAATGGGATAAGCATGTCGTGGGCCAGGGATTTAGCCGTAAGGGTCTTGAGTCCGACTCCCCGGGGGCTTTTTCTTATCTGCCATCGTGCATGAATGAGATTTTTGGTGACCCGGCAATCCCCGAGATTCTGTCCATTGCGGGGCGGAATGGGATAGGGGTTTCGGTGCCGTCAAACCTTAATCAGTTCTGTTGTGGGACACCGTTTAGCTCAAAAGGGCTCACCCGGGCCTATCGCAAGCAAGTGGCGCACAATGCAGAGCGAGTGCGCTCGGTGCAGGGCACACAGCTCATTATCGATGGCTCGTCGTGCCACCAAACGCTTTCTGGTCAGAGTGAACACTCTGTGTTGGAGTTTTCCGAGTTCATCGTGGCTGAGCTTTTAGGCGTTCCGGTCAGGAACAAGCACGCCAGAATTATCCTCCACCCCACGTGTAGCGGTGTGGCAACGGGGAGCAACATGGCGATGGAAACACTTGCCCGTCACATCGCCACAGAAGTGGTGATTCCCGTCGACTGGAAGTGCTGCGGTTTTGCCGGTGATCGGGGGTTACTCGTACCTGAGCTCACACAAAATGCCACGACTTTGGAAGCGCGTGAAGTAGAAAACATCGACGGTCTCTGGGTGTCAAATAATCAACCGTGCCAGGTGGGTATGAGTGGGGCCACGCACAGAACCTACGTGTCTATTAGTGAAGCTTGGCTGCGGAGCGTGAGATGAAGGTCCATCGCGTAGCTGATGCAGCCGCGGGTACTCAGTTGGCAGCCACGCTGTTTGCGAAGGCAGCGGATATCGCTGCCGACTGCCCTGTGGGGCTTGCCACCGGCCGCACCATGGACGGCGTGTATGCGGCGCTTGCCCGGAATGGGTTTGTTCCCGGCTTCACGGATGCCTTTGCCCTCGATGAATACGTAGGTGTTGCACCCAACCACAAGAACTCCTACGCCAGAGAGCTCCGGGAGAAATTTGCCGGGTCCCTTGGCTGGTCGGGAACACTTCACCTTCCCGGGCACGGCCAGTATTCAGGCGAGGAGGGTGCCGGTCTGTTTGAGCAGGTCCTTCGCACAGTGGGGCCTTTGAGTGTTCAACTGTTGGGGCTGGGAGTCAATGGACACATCGCGTTCAACGAGCCAGGTGCAGCGTTTGGTTCCCGGACGCGGACAGTGAAACTCCAACCCGAGACACTGATGGCAAACTCGGTGTATTTTGATGACCCTGCCTTAATGCCCACCCATGCTGTGACCCAGGGACTTGCCACCATCGCCCAGGCACGCATGCTGTTAGCGCTTGTCTTCGGGCCATCAAAACAGGAGGCGCTCACCAAAGCGCTCTGGCATCCGGATTCTTCGACTCCACTGGCAGCGTTTGCTGGTCACGAAGACCTCGTGTTAATCACCGATCTGGAGTGTTAGAGGGGTAACCCCAGAGCAATTCCGGAGCGGTGAGGAATCCCTCCTGCTGAACCATAGGGTGTTCGTGATCAGCAGCAATATGGAGAAACCCGTCGAGGTCGCTGTATGCAGCTCGTTGGGCGAGAAGAAAAGCCGGCGCCACACTGAGTGAGCTTCCGACCATGCACCCGACCATGACGTCGAGACCCAGCTTCGTCGCAGCATCGAAATCTTTCAGGGCTGTTGTAAGGCCACCGGATTTGTCAAGCTTAATGTTCAGACAGCTGTATGCCGAAGAGAGCTGGCTAACGTGAGCGCCCGGCGGGAAGCTTTCATCTGCACACAGCGGGATAGGGCAATCGAGTGTCTCTAGTTCACGATCGTCGCCACTGGGCACGGGCTGTTCAATCAGTTCAACCTCGGCCGCAATCAGCAGGGGAATCATTGTGTGAAATTCTGCGACACTCCAGCCCTCGTTGGCATCGACAATGAGCCGTGCGTCGGGCGCGACTTCTCTGATGTGTGCAATCACGGCTGCGTCATCGTCGCCCCCGAGTTTGATTTTAATCACGCCCGTTGTGCCATGCGCTGTGGCATCGCTCACCATGGCCTTCGTGTTATCGAGGGACACCGTGTAACCCACGGGTAAGGGTTGCGGCCTGCCGCAACCGGCTAACTTCCATACCGGCTCGCCGGTGATTTTTGCTTCCAGGTCCCAGAGCGCGGCGTCAACAGCATTCCGGCTGGCTCCTGCAGGAAGGAGTTTCTCCAGGTCCAAGCGGCCAAAGTGATGTGGGAGCGCTGCTATGAGCGCAAGGCATCGTGCGGTGGTCTCGTGGAAGCGAGGGTAGGGAACCGCCTCCCCAAAACCTGTGTGGCCTTGACTGGTGATGGTGACCTGAATGACTTCTGCCAGGGTTTTTATGCCCCGAGATATTCCAAAGGGCTTGCTCAGGTGCAAGCGTTGCGCCTCAGCTTTAACCTGCAACAATCTCTCCCCTTAGTCTCTAGTGTGCATCTGTTTGATTAAGAATAAAGAAAAACTTTGTCAGAAAAAGATTTATTACTGTATTTTTGTTACATTACCGAAGGTCGCTGTAATGTCGGCGACAAACGAAAAAATAGAGAGGGCATCATGACTCAGTTCGTAAAGCGGTCAGCTCTTCCACTCAAGGCCTTTGCGCTGATTTCAGCTGCAACCCTGGTCCTGGCTGGTTGCGCATCCGCAGAGGAAGAAGAAGAAGCGCCAGAGGCAGAAACCCAGGTCGAACAGCCAGCAACAACGGGTGGGGCCTTGGTTGTGGGTATGGTTGCGGACCCCGACACCATTTTCCCTTGGAAGGCAACGCAGTTCCAAGCCTTCCGCATGTTGGAAAACGTCTATGACACCCTTACTGCTTTTGACGCAGACCTCAACGTAGTCCCCGGTCTCGCAGAGTCATGGGAAATCTCCGCTGATGGCACGGTCATCACGTTCGATCTTCGCGATGGTGTGCAGTTCGCTGACGGCAGTGCTTTTGACTCCGCCGACGTGAAATACAGCTACGAGGCCATCCAGGTCGAAGAGAACGCCGCAGTTGCCGCATCAACCATTGGTGGTGTGACATCCATAGAGACTCCTGACGCCGACACGGTGGTGCTGAACCTTGCAACAGCCGATGTGGGATTGCTCGCGAACCTCACCACGGTGAACCTCGCGATCGTGTCATCTGATGACACCGAAGAAACCTTGAGCACGGGAACCAACGGTACGGGTCCCTTCCTTATGGAATCTAGGACTGCCGGACAGAACGTGGTCCTTGCTCGCAACCCGAACTATTGGGGCGACCCCCCACCACTTGACACTCTTGAGTTCCGCGTGCTTCCCGATGAAGCTGCTATTGCTGCAGCTATGTCGGCAGGCAATGTGCAGCTCGCTGTGCTGAGCGACCCCATCACCGCCCAAACTATTTCCGGTGATGTCACGGTGGCCACCACCCCGCAGCTGAGCTACCACGCTCTGATGCTTAATGCCCGAAACGGCTCCATGGGGGACAAGAACATCCGTCTCGCCATTCAGTGCGCCATTGACCGTCAGTCTGTGCTCGACACTGCACTGCTCGGTGAAGGTGAAGTGACGGGGCCGATTACCTCACCCGCATACCTTTCAGACCCGAGCGCCAGACCATGCCCCGTGCGTGACCTGGACAAGGCTGCTGAGTACCTTGCTGCGTCAGGTAATGCTGACGGTGTAGAGATTGACGCGATTGTTGCTCAGGGTCTCTACGCAGGTGCAGTGGAAATCGCACAGGCCGTAGCAGCACAGCTCGCCGAGGCAAACATCACCTTGAACCTCGAGGTTCTTGAGGGTGGCACCTACATCGATCGCTGGATTGCTGGCGACTTTGAGACGGCTATCGCGCTTAACGGTGGACGCCCAGATCCCGATGGAATGTATGGTCGTTACTTCCCCAGCACTGGAAACCTCAACCAGGTTTCTGGTTACTCATCCGACACCATGGACCAGCTCTTTGCTGATGGCAAGGTTGAATCCGATCCCGCCAAGCGCAAAGCAATTTACGCAGCGGTGTCAGAGGAGCTTGAGAGTAACGCTGTGTGGGTATGGATGTTCAGTGGCTATACGTACACCGCAATCAGTGACTCGGTCACGGGGTTTGTCCCCATGACGACGGGCTCATGGCAGTACCTGAGGACAACCGGTCTGAAGTAGTAAGTACCCTGACCCAGAAGGGGTGTCCTTAAGGGGCGCCCCTTCGGGCTGGGGGGAGGAAAAATGCGCAGACTCATACACAGTGCCGCCCTGAGAAAGACCGCAGGGGCTTTTGCCACCTTGGGCGGGGTAGCTGTCTTTGTGTTCTTCATGCTTCGGGCGATCCCCGGAGATCAGATATCTGCGTCTTTGGGAACAGAAGCGGCGGGATTGACGGAGATTCAGCGCACGTCTCTCGAGGAGTACTACGGCCTCGACCAGTCCTTGCCTACTCAGTTCTTTTCTTGGGTTGCAAACCTGTTCCAAGGGAACCTGGGTTTCTCCATCCGCGCCCAGCAGCCGGTGTTAGATCTCACTCTCGCTGCATTGCCTGTGACCTTCCAACTGGCAGTTTTTGCCATTATCTTGGCGCTGGGTGTTGGCGTCCCTATCGGCATGCTCTCGGCATCTCGCGTGGGTGGGGCGAGAGATATTTTTGGACAATCCCTTTCCCTCTTGGGGCTCTCTGTTCCGGCGTTCTTGCTGGCCACCACCTTGCTAACCTTCCTCGCCGTGAACTTCGGGTTCAACCCCAACGGCCTCGGCTATAAGACACTTTTTGAGGATCCGAGTGTAAATCTGCAGCAGATGTTGTTGCCTTCCATCGTCCTAGGTTTTGCTATTTCAGCACCCATTATTCGCACAACTCGAGCTGCGGTCTTGGAAGTGAGAGAGCAGGATTTCATTCGCACGGCCAGGGCCAAAGGGGTCAGCTCCCGGTCACTCCAGTTCAGACATATTCTTCGCAATGCGTTAATTCCCATCGTGACGATGACAGGGTTGCAGTTTGGTTACCTGCTCGGGGGCGCCGTGGTCGTGGAGCAAATATTTTCCCTGCCCGGAGTGGGCAGGCAGGTTCTCATGGGTATTCAGCAAAAAGAGTATGCGCTCGTCCAGTCGACAGTGTTGGTCATCGCGGCGTCCTTCGTGATTATCAACTTGCTAACCGACTTGCTTTATCGAGCCATTGACCCGAGGGTGAGGGCAGAGTGACGATGTCCACGCCCTCGACTTCACCGAAACAGTCCTCGGTGTTTCGAAGACTCATAAGAACCTGGAGCGGAGGTCTGTCGCTCTTCGTTTTGCTTCTTCTGATTCTGCTTGCCGTTCTCGTCAATCTGGGCGCGATCGGCTTTGATCCCACCGCTCAGACACCGGATGATCGCCTCTTGGCGCCCAACGGCACCTACCTCATGGGTACAGACCAGTTTGGGCGAGACATCTTCAGCAGGGTGATGAGCGGAGTGGGCTCCTCAGCGCTGATTTCCGTTGTGGCTGTGACTATCGCTGGGGTTATGGGAACCCTCCTTGGTTTGGTCGGCGGGTTCTTTCGAGGCGTGGTAGATGTGGTGGGCACGGGAGTCACCAACATTCTGTTTGCGTTCCCACCACTTCTTTTAGCCTTGACTCTGGCGTCGGTTCTGGACCGAAACTGGTTCACCGTGGCCGTAGCGATTGGGATTGTCTACATCCCGATTTTTGCGAGGGTCACAAGAGGCCCCGTGCTGAGCCTTCGAGAAATTGAATTCGTGCGCGCAGCACGAAGCACGGGAATGAGTTCCGTGGGCATCATGTTCAAGCATGTGCTGCCCAACATTTACTCGATTGTCATCATTCAAATTGCCCTCTCGCTGTCCTGGGCAGTTCTGACAGAAGCTGCCCTCTCATTTCTTGGGCTCGGTTCGCCCCCTCCCGCACCCTCCCTCGGCTCGATGATCTACGAGGCGAGAACTCTTGTGCTGATAGCACCGTGGACGCTCTATGCCCCGGGTGCCATCATTGTGACGTTCGTGGTGGCGCTGAACCTTTTGGGTGATTCACTCCGGGACATTCTCGACCCACGATCGAAGGAGGCACACTAGTGGCCAGCACCATAAATTCCCGCACGGGCGGAAGGAAAATCGAGCCAGACGATGCGCGTGTCCCCCCGATAAATCCGCTCAGCGTCTCGCAGTTCGTCGCCGTGATGGAGGACGCTGATTCCGAAGTGGTACCTGTGGTGGAAGCTCAGAATGAGAGCACCTGTGCCAGTACAGCGTGGGTGAACCTGATGGTTGACGTTATCGCCATCCACACACCACTGCGGCGCAGAGCGCCTACCATCGTTCGCCGTATCACTGGGGTGGACCAGGCACACGCACGGGAAGAGTGGTCATGAGAATCCTCGGACTCATTTCGGGGACCAGTCACGATGGCATCGATGCCTGCCTCGTAGATTTCGATGCCCAAGGAGATCAGCTCCACGCCAAAATTGTGGCCACAGCGGGAAGAAAGTACTCAAACGAACTTCGCTCTTCCATCATTTCGGCGCTGCCTCCCCTCCCCTCGAGCATTGACACAGTGTGCCAGCTGGATACCGAAATTGGACAAGAGTTCGCTCTCCTCGCCCGGGAGATTGTCGACACCCACGGCGCCATCGACCTTGTAAGTTCCCACGGGCAAACCGTTTATCACTGGGTTGACGGTTCCCGGGTGCGTGGCACCTTGCAATTGGGCCAACCAGCCTGGATTGCAGCTAGCGCGGGCGCCAGTGTGCTCTCAGATTTGAGAATTCAAGACATTGTGTCGGGGGGGCAGGGCGCGCCTGTTGTGCCCGTTCTTGATCTCTTGCTCCTCGGTGGACAGGAAGGAACAACGGGATCTCTCAACCTTGGGGGAATAGCCAACATCACGGTGATTCGAGACGGCACCATCGTGACCGCCTTTGACACCGGACCAGCCAATGCGCTGATTGATGCGATAGTTCTCAAATATGACCTTCATCCCGCTGGTTTTGATGAAGGGGGGGCCATCGCGGCCACGGGACGCGTCAATCAACTCCTCCTCGAGTTCTTACTGAGCGATCCCTACTATCGCCTTCTGGCGCCCAAAAGCACGGGTAAAGAGCTGTTCCACATTCACTACGTGGAACGAGCCTTGACGGAGCTCGGGTTAGAGATATCGCCCGGCGATCTTGTGGCCACCGCCACTGAGCTCACCGCGCAAAGCGTGGCCGATGCCATGGCACCCCACGCCATTGACACCCTTGTGGCGGCCGGAGGGGGAGTGGCAAACCATACCCTGATGTCTTCACTGGAAGAGAAAACAGGGCTCGCGGCTTCCCGATTTAGCGACTATGGGATCGACGGGGAGTATAAGGAGGCACTGTCTATGGCCCTGATTGGTTGGCTGAGCCTCCACAATCACCCGGCCACTTACTCCGTCACCACGGGTGCGACCAATCCTCCCGTACTGGGACGCCTCACTCCTGGCCCTGATGGCTATTGGTTGCCCGGTGAGAAAACTCTGTTTCCCCAAAAATTGGTCATCGACGGTGCGTAAGAGAGAAACGCGAACGCACCTGACGGTGCTTTTTGCGCTGCTGGGGGCGGTAGCTTCCGCGCTTCCTGCATCTCTCCCGTCGATGGCGTTGGAGTTTGCTGTTCCCGTTTCACACCTCCTCAATGCTGTTCCCTTGATGTTTGCGGGTTTGTTCTTGGGTGTCGCACTCGCGCCTGTCCTTGCCAGCAAAATCCGTGAAGGCGCACTCATCAGGGCAGGCTTGCTCCTTGTGGCGTCTGCTCTGTTCCTGCTGGGCATCAGTCCGACACCAGCGATTTTCTTTGTGGCCGCAGTCCTGTTGGGAGGTGGGTTTGGGGTCCTCGAAGTGTTGGGGACCTCAGCTGCTAAGAGGCTTCGCGCTGACACCGCATCGAAGCTCACCACTCTGAATGCCATTTTTGCTATCAGCGCTTTCACCACACCGATTGTCTACGCGCTCATCGCCACCGTCTTCTTTCCTCAGCTCACCTTTGGCGTGCTTTTTGGGATTGCCCTACTTTTCGGTTGTGTGTTCCGGGGCGCTGAGTCTGCTCTACCTCAGAAAAGGGTGCCTGTCACGTCGGACAAAGCCACCGCTGCCTTCATGATTGCCGTGTTTTTCTATGTGGGCGCCGAGACGGTGATTGCGGGAAGGTCATCAGTCTTGGTCAGTGAGTTAGGAGGAGTGAGTGCCGAATTAGCAGCGATGGGGGGCTCAAGTTTCTGGGGGCTGCTAGCTCTTGGCCGCGTGCTATCAATCGCTCTCACCCCACGAGTTCTCTCCACGAGAGTCGCCCTTCCGCTGTGGTTGTTTCTCGCCGGAGGTTCGCTAGTTGCGCCATGGTTGTTCTGGGAAGCTATGTCTTCGCTGGGGATTCTTGTGGCTTTTGGTCTTGCCACTATTGCTGCGGGACCCGTGTACGCGCTGATGGTGGGTGTGGCATTGGACGCACAACACACCCAGAGCGCTGTGTCTCTCACTAGCGCTCTCGTGGTCGCCGGGGCGCTGGGCGGTTTCGTGGTTCCTGGCATCGTGCAGGGATTTCCCAGGATTGAATCGGCCGCTCTCATTGCTGGTGGTGCGTTTCTCGCCGCTCTAATATTCGCTGCGGCAGGAATGGTGTCCCGCCACTATGGATCCCGGCTAGAGGAGAAGGTATGAGCGAGCAGACACTGGAACTCAAGAATCTGACTATCGTCTACACGTTGTCGAAGGAGGAGGTGTTCACGGCGGTCAAGGGTGCGTCGCTGAGCATCGCACGTGGCTCGACCCTGGCGCTGGTGGGCGAGAGCGGCAGCGGTAAATCGACGCTAGCTGCGGCAGTCAACCTTCTACTTCCGGCAAATGGCACCACGGAGTCCGGGGAAATTTTGCTGGAGGGGTCCGCTATCCACGACCTGTCTCAGCCCGAGATGCGTTCGAAGCGTGGCCGTCACATTGGTCTTGTTCCGCAAGATCCGATGTCGAACCTGGATCCGATGATGACCGTTGGCCGCCAGATAGCCGAGGCCCTCACCGCGCACGGCAAAAGCGCGAGTGAGGCAAAAGATAGAGCTCTGGAACTGCTCGACATGGTCGGAATTCCTGACCCCGCCGATCGGTATGGGCAATACCCGCACGAGTTCTCTGGCGGCATGAGGCAACGAGTGCTCATCGCCATGGGCATGGCCTGTAAACCAAAACTCCTCATCGCGGATGAACCCACCTCCGCGTTGGATGTCACGGTCCAGCGAAAGGTGCTTGATCAGCTCGAGCAGATGGCGAGGGAAATGGGTACCGCTGTGTTGCTCATTACCCACGACATTGCTCTTGCCGCCGAACGGGCCGACCACATCGCCGTTATGTATCGCGGTGAATTGGTGGAAGTTGGCCGCTCCTCTGAGGTGATGAATTCACCGCAACATGAATACACCAAGCGCCTTCTCAATGCGGCACCTTCACTGCATGACGCTTCCCTTGTCCCGCCCAAGGACTTTGCCCAGGCCGAGACCATCATTGCGGCGGCAGATCTTCACAAGACCTACAAGCTTCGGTCTTCCAAGGGCACCACCAGACATGTGCATGCGCTTCGGGGCGTCACCTTCGACATCAAGCGAGGTACGACGGTCTCCCTTGTCGGGGAGTCGGGCTCAGGGAAATCGACGGCCGCCAATATTTTGCTGGGTCTGGAAAACCCGAACGGGGGCGAAATTGGCTTTGAAGGCCGGCCACTAGATCTCAGTTCGCAACGCAAATCGATGGCCTTCAGACGCCAGGTCCAACCGGTGTTCCAAAATCCTTTCGCTTCACTGGACCCAAGATTCAGTGTTTTCCAATCAATTGTTGAACCGCTCAAGGTCCACAAAACGGGGACGGCTAAAGAGCAGGCTGCCAGAGCGGCCGAGCTTATGGATGCTGTCTCGCTGCCTCAAGCTCTGCTCGCGAGGCTGCCTCATGAGCTCTCTGGGGGCCAACGCCAGCGGGTCGCGATTGCCCGTGCGTTGGCATTGTCGCCAAGCGTTATTGTGTTGGACGAAGCAGTTTCGGCGTTGGATGTTGTGGTGCAGAAGCAGATTCTTGACCTGTTGGTGACATTGCAGTCTGAGCTAGACCTGAGCTACCTCTTCATCAGCCATGACTTAGCGGTGGTAAGAATGATCTCGCACTTTGTCCATGTCATGAAATCGGGCGAGATTGTCGAAAGCGGAACACCCCAGGAATTGTTTGAGAACCCGCAGACGGACTACACCAAGCAATTATTGGGCGCTATTCCTAACCCCAAGAAACGCTAGCCCTGCAGCGGGTGGCCTCGGTCCTCTCGAGGGGTGAGCCCCGAGCAATAGGCGGGCTGAGTCGATCCTGGGATGCATGATTCTCACAAACGGGCCGCACCATCGTCGCACGCTGGCGAGCCTAGAGGGTTCTTGGCCACGATCGGGTCTTACGTGCTCTCCAACACACTCGCCGCAAAATCCATAAAAGTCAGCGCCATCTGCTCTCTCGAGGTCCCACAGACCAACCTGTTGGCCAGCACCACTGCAATGTGTCCGGTGCTGGGGTCGACCATCGCCATGGTTCCGGTAAAGCCAGTGTGGGAAAAATGCTGGGCCTGCGCGCCTACCCGTTCGATATCTCGGTATCGAAACCCGACGGATTGCTGCCATTCCGCCGTGACGAGCGGAGAGAAGAGCACCTTCCTTGCGTCATCGTTGATTACGCCAGCGCTGCCGGTTGCAACCTCAGAGAGAAAAAGAGAGACATCCCGGGCGGTCGAGAAGAGCCCGGCGTTTCCGGATACCCCGTCCATCGCCCTTGCCCTGGGGTCGTGAACAACACCGGGATCCAGACCTTCGCCTGGTTCGCAGCTCATGGCAATGTTCTCCGTGGCCAATCGCGGGAGATATCCCGTCGCGTCAAGGCCCAGTGGGTCGAGCAGAAGTTCTCCCATTATTTGGTCAAAGCGCTTGCCAAGAAGCTTCTCCAAAGAAACCGCAAACAGACTGTAACCCGTGCACGAGTAGACCAGTGTTCCACGCTGTGTGTGCTCCGGCACGAGTGCGTGAAGTGCCTGGATGGTCCCTTCTCTGGTGTCGCGCTCTTCCCAGGTAGGGGGAAGGCCACTTGTGTGGGTAAGGAGTGCGACGCTCGTGAGGTCGCCCAAGGTAGCGCTGACATCTGCCCAGCTGGAAAGAGGAGCAGAGATATCAATCTCGCCCTTGGCATGGAGCGTTGCCGCAATTGTGGCCGTGTAGAGCTTGGTGATGGAGGCAAGGTCAAACCGCGTGTCCGAAGCAATGGGGCTCGCGTCCAGGTTCGCGTCTTTCCTGCCACCAAAGCCCATCTCGGGCTCGTGTCCTGCATGGCCAATAGCAAAACTAAAACCGCTGAAGCGAGCATCCGGGGAGGGCCAGGTGTTCTTTTCTAAGAGTTGCTGGGTACGCACGGGGCCTCTTTTCACTAAGAATCAAACTATTGCCATTTTAGGAAGAAAAACCCTTGTGGGCCACGAATCGCTGTGGTGAGGCCGTGACATTCACGACTCAGCTCTACTGGCGCCTGCTTTCGTCAACCCGTCAAGAATGAGGAGCTTCGTGAGAAGAAGGGTGGCGGAATTGATTAACGAAGGCGACCCGGCCCCTAGCCTCTTGGCGGAGAGGCAAGCACCTGACGGTGACAATTCGGGAACCGGATCTTTATGAAGTCTAGTAGCCCGGATAATCTCTCCGGGCGGTCACCAGGTGTTTTTCACACACAGTGACCAAGGCCTGACTCTGGTGCTGTACTTTTGTGCGCCGGGGGATACTTGTCCCCAGCGAGAGATGCCCTCACTCAGAAAAGCCACACTCCCCGCGCTTGCGATTCGCCACCATCACGGTTGCTCTTGGCCTACCGATTAGAAGGTTCTTTGCGCCGCGCCGTTGTAGGACGAAAGCGGGCGAATGAGGGAATTATCTTCTGTCTGTTCCATAATGTGTGCGGCCCACCCCGTGATGCGGGAGGCAACAAAGAGAGGGGTAAAAACCTCGGTATCAAAGCCCATCAGGTGATACGCCGGCCCGGAAGGGTAATCCAAATTCGGCTTGATGTTCTTCTTTTCCGCCATCCCATTCTCCAGTGCGGTATATAACTCCATAATGTCTGGTCGCTTGTAGTGCTCCACCAGTTTGACCAGCGCTTCTCGCATTCGAGGAACTCGGGAATCGCCGTCTTTGTAGACGCGGTGACCAAAGCCCATGATTTTTCGCTTCTCCAACAGTGCCGTATCGAGCCACTGCGCAACGCGTTCTGTGGTGGCATCTCCTTGTCCGATGTCGTCAAAGGTCGCCATTACGGCCTCATTTGCCCCGCCATGAAGGGGTCCTTTCAGCGCCCCGATTGCCCCGGTGACGGCGGAATAGATGTCTGAGAGCGTTGAGGTGATAACGCGTGCTGTGAAAGTTGAGGCGTTAAAGGAGTGTTCTGCATACAGGATCATGGAAACCCGAAAAGCGTCAACGACTGTCGCGTCGGGGACAGCGCCAAAAGACATCCACAGGAAGTTTTCCGAGTAGTCCAGGTCATCACGGGGCTCAACAATCTCTTCACCGCGCCTGCGCCTCTGGATGTAGGCGATGATCGACGGCAAGACGGCAAAAAGGCCTTCCGCTTTTGTTATGTTCGCGTCGCGACGAGAGTCGGCCCACTGCGGGTCAGAGGCGCCCAGACCGCTGACGGCGGTTCGGACAATATCCATGGGGTGAGCCTCCCCCGGGAGCGAGTCAATGATGTGCTTGATGCCAGGCGGCAGGCTTCGCGAGTCACGCTCGCGCAGTCGGAAGGAAGCGAGTCCGTCCTCGGTTGGCAACTCGCCGTTCCACAGCAGGTAGGCGACCTCCTCGAAAGATTTTTCGCGAGCAAGGTCTTCAACACTGAACCCCCGGTAGAGAAGAGAATTGGTCTCGGAGTTAACCGTGGATATTCCGGTTGAATCCGCGACCACACCGGCAAGCCCCTTGTGGATTGTGGGCGTGGCATCTGTCATGATCGTTTTCCTCTCTCTCGGTGGCGCACAATGATATGTGCCTAGGCGTTGTTGCGCACGGTGAAGTTAAAAACCTCGGAATCAAAGTGGTTGAACGATTCGTAATCCAGAACGTCGTATAAATCGGAGCGAGTCTGCATCTCTGGCGTCACCGAAGAAAGTGTTCCTTCTCGGGCGAGAGTTTCCAGCCCCCGCACGGTCG
>Ga0222633_1000758_pt1 | contig 23675 bp, 28 predicted proteins | sample AntAcemetageno48_FD_179816 | JGI IMG/M metagenome (GOLD analysis project Ga0222633, IMG submission 179816) | Saline water microbial communities from Ace Lake, Antarctica - #48 | ecosystem: Environmental > Aquatic > Non-marine Saline and Alkaline > Saline | place: Antarctica: Ace Lake | collected...
GCCCTGGCGAATATTTATGCCTCATTACAAATGGGTGTCAGCGTTGTGGATAGTTCTGTCGCCGGGCTCGGTGGTTGTCCCTTTGCAAAAGGATCTAGTGGTAATGTAGCGACGGAAGATTTGCTTTATATGCTTGAAGGGCTCGGGATCGAGACGGGGATCGATCTCGACAAGATGATCGAGGCAGGACAATTTATCTCCAAGTTATTGGGTCGGGAAAGCCAATCAAAAGTTGCCAGAGCAAAAACCGCATGACTTCAGGTGAAATGCTTTGGCAGCCATCCAGCTCACAAATTGCGCAGACAAATCTATCCAGCTTTCAGGCGCACATCGAGTCAATCACGAACCAAACGTTCGACAACTACGCGGCCTTGCACCTATGGAGCATCGAGCAATCTCCGCAGTTTTGGCGAGAAGTATGGGTAACCTCTGAGCTGATCGGAGACGGATCATTAGATCCTGCAGCTACAAACTTTGATCGCTTTCCAGGTACGCAATGGTTCCCCGAGTTGCGGCTTAATTTCGCCGAGAACCTTCTGCGTTATAGAGATGAGCGGCCTGCCTTGATCGGCCGTTTCGAGACCGATGATCGAAGCGTTCTTTGCTTCAATGAGTTGTATGATCGAGTAGAAGCACTGGCATCGGTGCTGCGCGGAGAAGGTATCGTCGCCGGAGATCGTGTCGCCGCGTTCCTACCCAATATCAGTGAAGCTATTATCGCCATGTTATCGACCACCAGTATCGGCGCTATCTGGTCATCTTGTTCCCCAGATTTTGGCGTGGCGGGTGCTACCGACCGGTTTGGTCAGATTGAGCCAAAAATCTTGTTTGCGGTAGATGCTTATTTTTATAACGGCAAAGTCGTTGATTGCCATGACAAGCTTAAGGCGATCCGCGAAAATTTGCCCACGGTACGAACAACTGTATTGGTGCCATTTTTTGAGTCTGATGGTCGTGAGGCTCTATTAAAGCTCGATGGCGTCTGCAGTTATGGCGATTTTCTGCGGCGGCATGAGCAATTGCCTATCGTATTCGAAAGACTGCCGTTCAATCATCCGATCTACATAAACTTTTCTTCGGGCACGACCGGCATTCCAAAGTGCATTGTGCATGGTGCCGGTGGCACACTTCTGCAACATCACAAAGAACATCGATTACATACCGATCTGACGCGTTCTGACACTCTGTTTTTTCACACCACCTGTGGTTGGATGATGTGGAACTGGCTTGTCTCCGCCCTAGCGTGCGGTTGTCCGCTGGTGCTTTTTGACGGCTCTCCCCTGGCAAAAGAAGGCCACGTGTTAATCGATATGATCGATGATGAGGACATCACTGTGTTTGGCGTTAGTGCGCGGTATTTAGCCTCAATTGAACAGCTCGACATCAAACCGATCCAAAGCCATAAACTCACAAACTTGCGCGGCATCTTATCCACCGGATCGCCCCTTAACCGAACCGGTTTTGAATACGTTTACCGAGACTTCAAAAAAGACGTCAACCTAGCCTCTATTTCCGGTGGCACTGACATCATCTCCTGCTTTCTACTGGGGAACCCTATCCTCCCAGTTTACTCTGGTGAAATTCAATGCAAGGGGCTCGGCATGGCCGTTGAGTTTTGGGATGAGCAAGGCAATAGCACCGTTGGCGTCACGGGAGAGCTTGTATGTACGCATTCGTTTCCCTCGACACCCGTTGGATTTTGGAATGATGCGGACAACGAGAAGTTTCACAAGTCCTACTTTAGCCAACATCCTGGTGTATGGACTCACGGTGACTACGGCGAAATCACTGAATCAGGCGGCGCCATCATCCATGGGCGCAGTGATGCGGTACTAAATCCCTCTGGCGTTCGAATCGGCACGGCAGAAATTTACCGTCAGGTTGAAAAAATTCAAGAAGTGCTTGAGTCAGTGGCGATTGGTCAAGCATGGGAGGCCGATGAACGGATCGTGTTGTTTGTTCGTTTGGCAGATGGTGCTTTGCTGACACAGCGGCTGATCGAACATATCAAGGAGGTGATAAAAGCCAGCACCACTAGGCGTCATGTGCCAGCCAAGGTCATTCAAGTCGCTGATATTCCAAGGACTATCAGTGGCAAGATCGTTGAGATTGCCGTGCGTAATGTCGTGAATGGGTTACCGGTAGCAAATCAAGCATCCTTAGCCAACCCCGAAGCCTTGGCTCTATTTGAGAATATTGCAGAGCTAAATCGCTGAGTGACGCTACTTGAATAGGTCGTGTATAATCTTCTTCTCCTAAATTTACGTATCAATATTCACCAAAAGTGAGTCTCCTATGGAATGTCCTAAATGCCATTCAGCGATGGAAGAAGTGACCTACGGGCGTGATCTGGTTATCGACCGATGCACTAACTGCAAAGGCATTTGGTTTGATGCCGGTGAAGCAGAGCAGCTTAAGGGTAAATGGATGTCGGAGTTTATTGATTCTGGCGATCCCGAAGTCGGTAAGCAATACAACAAGATCGATGATATCAACTGTCCAAGATGCGACAAAAAGATGGAGAAGGTTGCCGATCCTAAGCAATCACACATCTGGTATGAGGCCTGCCCCGAACAACACGGTATGTATTTTGACGCCGGTGAATTTACTGACTATAAATACGAAACACTGCTCGACAAATTTCGTGATCTTGTGACGGGTAAGCGAGTCTGAAAATCATATGAAAGCTGTATCTTTTAACGTCAACAGTATTCGCGTGCGTCTGCACCAACTCGAAGCTGTCATCAACAAATATCAACCTGAAGTCATCGGCCTGCAGGAAACCAAGGTTACGGATGAGGATTTTCCTTCCGAGGCGATCGAAGCTTTGGGTTACCACGCTGCCTTTACTGGGCAAAAAACACACTATGGTGTGGCGCTGCTGACGAAATCTCCCATGCGCGATGTGCTGACGAGATTTCCTGGCGACACTGATGAAAGTCAGCGGCGTTTTGTTAGCGCAGTGATTGATGTGAATGGCACGGCGTTAAAAGTAGCAAACGGCTACTTCCCTCAGGGCGAGAGTCGAAAACACGCTACTAAGTTTCCTGCCAAGGCAGCCTACTACGCCGACCTGCTGTCGTTCTTGAAAAGAGATTGCGATGCCGAAACGCCGGTTCTGGTCATGGGTGATATGAATGTTGCACCCGGTGATCTCGATATAGGAATTGGTGAAGCCAACATGAAGCGATGGCTCAAAGATGGCAAAACTAGCTTTCTTCCAGAAGAAAGAGAGTGGTTACAGCTACTTGCCGATTGGGGCTTGTTTGACACCTATCGGCATCTTGCTCCAACAGCCGATGATCTTTTTAGTTGGTTTGACTACCGCAGTCGTGGTTTTGAGCGTGAACCCAAGCGTGGCTTGCGGATCGACTTAATTATGGCGACAGAAGTTCTCCGGTCCAAATTATTGAATGCGGGTATCGACTATGAAATCAGGGGGATGGAAAAACCCTCGGATCACTGCCCCATCTTTGCCGAGTTCGATCTCTAGGCTCTATTTTAGTAGGGGCATTTATAAAGCCTAATTAGTCGGCCTGGTTAACGATCCAGGTCGTATTTTAGGCTAAAGCTGACAGGTACCGCTGGCGTGATCGAGGTTAAGCTGGCGATTGCCCGCAGCGCTTCAATTGCTGGCACCAACTCCCACAGTGCTGCGTTCAAGATCATGGGTTTTAGGCTACTAACAACAACGTGGTTCTGGCCTCGGGTCACAGTAACCGAAGCCATGACTTCCCCTGTGATTCCATGCAGGTTGAGGGTCCCCTCTATGGTCTCCGATGTGCTGGAGCCAATTTTGAGCGCCATGTACTTCTCCATATCGAGCGGGATACGAACAACCGCTTCACGGTACTTCTCGGTATTAAAAAGCATCGCGCGTATTCGTTCATTTCTGATTGGAATTAGGGTATCGACGCTGTTGAGATCGATCACCAATTCGGCGTCACCACTGGCTTCTATACTGCCGCTTAGATTCTTAAAGTCATGGGATTCAACCACTAGACCATTTTTAATAGAAACGAACCCTAGGCTCGAATGAGCGCCGTCTAGGGTCCATTCAGCGATGGATATCATTGGCATCATCAACGCGGCCGAGGTGATCATGGCAAGCAGTCCGTTCTTCATCATTGTACTTTCTCCGGATGTTTCAGTGTTCGTAGCAAACTCAACCTTAGCAATACTGGACGGCAAAGCACAAAGAAGCCGATGCCCACGCAGTTGGCGAGCATATCGCCAAATTCAAAGTAGCGGTAACCCAAATATGCCTGACAAAGCTCAATCCCTACACCGTAGGTTGCCAGAAAAACCCAGACCAGCATGTCTCGATGTACAACAGAGAGATATCCAAAACCCGCCAAAATAAAAAATGCCAGGGCATGATTGGCTTTGTCCCAGTTGATAAGCTGACTGGCTTGGGGAGGTTCCGGAGTCAGGGCTAACCAGGTAGTGGCGCAAAGTGCAACGACCAATAGGCATCTGGCGCCAAACCGAAGTAATCTTGGGTCAACGGTAACGATTGATTGTAAGCCTGGTTTGATCAGCTGCCTGGCGCGCTGCTGCGGCAAAATCTGATTGGGCTGAGGCATAGATCACGCCGCGCGATGAGTTGATCAAAAGCCCACCGCCCTGCCCATTTTCCATAAGCTGGCCAATATCAGCCCCCTGGGCGCCGACACCAGGAAGGAGAAATTCCATTTCACCGACGAGGGATCGAATACGGCCAATTTCTTCAGGTCGCGTTGCACCGACCACCAATGCGACATTGTGGTTAGCATTCCATTCGACGGCCGCTTGCTCCGCAACATGCTCGTAGAGAGTTTGGCCACTCTCGAGCATCAAATTCTGGATATCGCCGCCACCAGGGTTTGAGGTACGACAAAGGATATAGATACCCTTGTCCTGATAGTCGAGGAACGGTTGCATGGCATCGAGGCCCATATACGGGTTGATGGTCACTGCATCAGCTCTAAAGCGCTCAAACAACTCTTTAGCGTACATATCCGCTGTACTGCCGATATCGCCTCGCTTTGCATCAAGAAGGACTGGAACACCCAATTTTTCGGCGTATTCGATGGTCGCCAGCAATGTATCTTCGGCACCAAAGGCGCTGTAGTAGGCAATTTGAGGTTTATAGCAAGCAACGAGATCGTGGGTCGCGTCTATAATTTCGCGATTGAAGCTAAATGAAGGGTCAGGATCGTTAGCGAGGATCTGAGGGATACGACTAGGGTCTGTGTCCAGACCAATGCACAGGAAAGAATCCGTCTTTAACCGGCGTTGCTGCAGTTTTTCGAAAAATGGGCTCAATTACGTCCCCTGACGTCAGTATCGACAAAATTTGTCGGCGCAGTATAACGGAACTCGCTTCAATACCGAAACCTAAAACCCATTCAAGTGGTTGTTTTATCTCATTATATTGAGAAATTTAAGAACTTGGCACGTTGTTCACAGACCAATATACATCAATCACTGACACGTACTCGGTAACAACATGGCTTATGGATGCTTTTGTCTGAGATATCAGCCTGTCCGATGCGCGTATTCTTCGATCACTAGGCTTTCTTAACCCTAGGACCTTCTTTCGTATCTTCAATAACATAACCCGCGCTGAGAGCTTCATCTCGGAGTTCATCCGCCCTCGCCCATTCTTTGTTTTGTCGGGCTGTTTCTCTGGCTTTGGCCATTGCCAGAATCGCATCAGGCACCTCGATCACTTCAGGCTTCCATTCAGCAATATCCAAGCCGAATATCACATCAAAGGCTAACAGTGTTGCCTTCTTATCTGCAGCTGGTGCATCGGCTTTAATGAGGTCCCATGCCACAGCGAGAGCTCTTGGCATATTAAGGTCATCATTAATGCAGACCATAAAGCGTTCCATATACTCTGCAATGGGCTTTTCAGAGGATTCGCCCCATTCAAAAGCCGCCTCGTAAAGCCGTCGAAGTGCAACACCATTGGCGTTCAGAGATTCCCAGCTGAAGGACATTTGAGTTCGGTAGTGGGCAGTCAGACAGAAGTAACGATACACCAGTGGCTCAATGTCTCGGTCCACTAGTACCTGAAGCCTTAAGAAGTCGCCTGTGGACTTTGACATCTTAGCGCTGTCGAGCTGCAGGAAATATCCATGCATCCAGAAGTTTGCCAGCCTTGTGCCTCGGCTCGCCTCGGTTTGGGCGATCTCATTGGTATGGTGTATGGAGATGTGATCTTCGCCGCCACAATGGATATCAAAGTAGTCGCCGAGAAATTTGGCGGACATGGCCGAGCATTCGATATGCCAGCCTGGAAAGCCGGTACCCCAGGGACTCTCCCATTCCATCTGGCGCTGCTCACCTTCTGGAGAAAACTTCCAAAGGGCGAAATCCGTCACATGGCGTCGTTCATTATCTACTCGTGCGCCAGCCATTAGCCCGTCTATGTCTAGCCGTGCCAGATAACCATAACTGTTAAGCTTTCTTGAATCGAAGTAAATGCCATCCTTGTTTCGGTAGGTATAACCTTTATTCTCGAGATCCTGAATAAACCCGATTTGTTCTTTGATGTGGTCTGTAGCTCGGCACCAGGTATTAGGTCCGACGATGTTGAGAGAAGCCAGATCTGCCTGAAATGCTTCGGTGTAGTAGTCCGCCATTTCCCACGCCGTCATGCCCGAGGCTCTCGAACCGACTTCCATCTTATCTTCACCAGAGTCTGCATCCGACGTAAGGTGACCGACGTCGGTAATGTTCATGACGAAGTCGACATCAAACCCATTTAGCTTGAGCACGCGATGGAGAATATCCTCAAAGACGTAGGTGCGGAGATTGCCGATATGGGCAAAGTTGTAAACCGTTGGGCCACAGCAATAGAGTCCGACCTTACCAGGGGTAAGCGGTACAAACGGACGAATCTTCCGCTCATAAGTGTCGAATAGCTGCAAATCAGTCATGGCTGTGGTGTTTCTCCTAAACAGCGTGAAGATAGGTTGAAAAGGCTGCGCATCTTATAGCAATTGTGCTTGATCTCAAGCTACTTGCGGTCGGGGAATCTCTCTGACATCACTCTTTCAACGGTTTCGACGATCACCTGAGTCTGGGAATCAATTTCGATATTGACCTCATCTCCTATCTTTAACAGGTTGAAGTTGGTTCGAGCCAGGGTTTCGGGGATTAGGTTAATTGAAAACTGAGCAAGTTCTCGATCAATGTGCGCTACGGTTAAGCTGCAGCCGTTTAAGGCGAGAAAGCCTTTGTTGAAAACAAATTTCAGCCAGTCAGGATCGGCTTGGAAGGTCAACCGACGGTTGTTTTCGGTCTCGAGGATGTCAGTGACCTTAGCTGTGTCGATAATATGTCCCGACAAGATATGTCCTCCCACTTCCGCATCCGATTTGGCTGACCGTTCAATATTCACTTGATGTCCAATTTCTAGATATTTGAGGTTAGTAATCTCGAGGGTTTCGGCAATCGCATCGAAACTGACCAGCGATCCATCAAAGCCGGTGACGGTAAAACAGCAGCCGTTAACAGCGACACTGGCACCCTGCTCCAATCTATCGAGAAGTTCGTCATCAAACTTTAGGCTGAAAACCATCAGTCCAGTTTTACGGACAAGCTGCTCAATTGGCAGCATGCGTTGCACAATTCCAGTGTACATAAGGGGTCCCTAGATTTCGAAGTAGGCGTCTTGGCACGCCTGAAGGTAAAGTGACAACGGTGTCACAGGTTCATCCCGGACTGCTTGTTTGCTAGCATCCTGAAAGCGGCCAACACCCAACTGCTGCTGACAGACTAGATCCAGATACTGCATATACGTTCTGGTCTGATCTTGCCGGGACAACTGCTTGGCTTGTCGCTTAATGCCGCTGAGCTGCTTTTCGGTGATTCTTGTGACTGTGGCTGACGACATGTCTATTCCGGACCTGATGTGATTCACGCAATACGCTGGGCTTTGTCCCTCAAAGAAGTTTTCAGTTCAGAAGGACCGGGCTTTGCGACCCATTGAGTACATTAGGGACATGGGATATGGATGTCAATCTGGTGTATAAACGCTGTCATCTAAAGTAAAAACGGAAATCCCATGAAATTTGCACTATTAATGTTAGGGCTTCTGATTAGTCTAGGATTGCTGGCTGCGGAAGAAAAGTTGGTTGTGGGCATCGGCGGTGTGTTCTTTCGCGCAAATGATCCGTCAGCCCTTTCAGCCTGGTATACCGAACATCTTGGTATTAGCCCCATACCCAGTTCCTATGACGAGCAACCCTGGCAGCAGGAAGCTGGCCATACGGTGTTTAGCCCGATGCACAAATCGACAGCCTATTTGGGCAACCCCGATAAACAATGGATGATCAACTACCGTGTGCGTAATCTGGATCTTCTAGTCACCAGGCTTCGAGCCAGCAAAATTGAGGTTTCGAACCCGGATAGTTATCCTAACGGGCGTTTTGCCCGTTTGATCGATCCTGAGGGTAATCCCATTGAGCTCTGGGAACCAAGCTCCTAAAAATCCCTAGTACTCCCTAGTACTCCCTAGTACTCCCTAGTGCTCAGCCTTAAGAAGGAAGTAAAAGATTGATAGATCTTCGCAGCGACACTGTGACCCAACCTGATTCGAAGATGCGGGCAGCAATGCAGGCCGCAGTCCTCGGCGATGATGTTTATGGGGAAGATCCGACCGTCAATGAGTTGGAATCCTACGCAGCAGAACTAACAGGCAAGGAAGCGGCATTATTTGCAGTTTCTGGCACGCAAACTAATCTGCTTGGGATCCTTAGCCACTGCCAACGTGGCCATGAATATATTGTCGGTTCTACTGCCCATACTTATCAGTATGAAGGCGGCGGTGCGGCGGTTTTAGGAGGTATACAACCCTGTACCATCCCCTTTGATGCGAAGGGCCAGATTCCCCTAGATGCTATTGAGGCTTTGATTAAGCCTGACGACTTTCACTTTGCGATTACAAGATTGCTTTGCCTTGAAAACACTCAGTCCGGCAGAGTTTTGGATCTTGAGTATCTTCAAGATTGGAGCAATCTAGCCACGCGCCACCAACTGAGACGGCATCTAGACGGTGCGCGGGCATTTAATGCCGCGGTTGCCCAGAATGTAGAGATCAGCGAGATCTGCCAGTATTTCGATACAGTTTCTTTGTGTCTTTCCAAGGGACTAGGTAGCCCCGTCGGTTCGTTGCTAGTCGGCGACAAAGAAACGATTCACCAGGCCCGTAGATGGCGAAAAATGCTTGGGGGCGGTATGCGACAGGCGGGTGTTATCGCAGCAGCTGGTCTTTATGCCTTAAAGTCAAACATAAAGAGATTGTCTCAAGACCATGTAAATGCTAAATATTTATCGGATAATATCACCTCAAACTCGAACCTAAAGCTTGCAGAACCTCCCCAGACCAATATGCTCATGTTAGACCCGAAGACCGATATCAACCTATTAAAAACACATATGGCGAAGCATGGAGTGCGCATCTCTGGAGCCCGATGGGTGCTTCACTTGGATATCTCTCAGGACGACTTGGGCCGAATTGTTGATGCTATTCGTAGCTACAACCCGTCAAGAAAAAGCGCCTAATGGGACTGTCAGCAGCAGATATCACTGCGATTGTCCTCACTCTTCAGCTTGCTACGGTAGTGACCGTTCTCCTTCTACTTGTCGGCACACCGCTGGCCTGGTGGTTGGCCCATACCAGGCACCCAGCGAAAGCCCCCATCAGTGCGCTGGTTGCTTTACCGCTCGTATTGCCCCCGACGGTTTTGGGCTTCTATTTACTGGTTGCCCTGGGTCCAAATGGTCCGCTTGGCCAGGCTACTATTTCGCTGGGGCTCGGCACTCTACCTTTCACCTTCACGGGGCTCGTGATTGGCTCGATGATTTATAGCCTGCCATTTGTTGTGCAGCCCCTACAAAATGCCTTTGAGAGCCTGAATAAAAGACATCTAGAGGTTGCCGCGACACTGGGTGCGGGGCCTATCGATCGATTCTTTACTATTGTCTTGCCCCTATCAAAGTCTGGTTTTATGACGGCGACGATTTTAGGGTTTGCCCATACGGTAGGAGAATTCGGTCTGGTGTTGATGATTGGCGGCAACATTCCAGGAGAAACTCGAGTTGTTTCAGTGCAGCTGTACGATCATGTTGAGGCACTGGCTTTTGATCAGGCCCATGGATTGTCGCTACTCCTGCTAGTTTTTTCGTTTCTCGTCTTGCTCGGCCTCTACACGACCCAGAGGGCTCGTGAATCGTCAGGCTGGCGCCTGTGAACTCGGAATCAGGGCTTGTTATACGGTTTGATCACCGTTGGCATTCGGGTCGAGAATATCAGTTAACGGTTGATCTAGATCTACCGTCTACTGGCATCACGGGGGTCTTCGGTGTATCAGGCTCAGGTAAAACCACCTTACTGCGAGCCGTAGCCGGTCTGCTTCCATTGGCCAAGGCGCAAATTTACTTCGGTGATCGTTGCTGGCAACACGATGGCGAGTTATTGAAGGCGGAACAGCGACGTATTGGATATGTATTTCAGGAGGCGAGTTTGTTTCCCCATCTCGACGTTGCAGCCAATTTACGTTACGCCAGCCAGCGAGCGGTCCAACCTCTCGCTAATGAAAAACAACTTGATGAAAAGCGAATTCTGGAAATACTTGGCCTTGAACACTTCTTAGACAGTAAACCCGGGGCGCTATCAGGAGGCGAGCAGCAACGCGTGGCGATCGCTCGGGCTCTATTCTCGAATCCCGAACTGCTCTTGTTAGATGAGCCAATGGCCTCTTTAGATTTTCAAAGGAAGGCTGAAATACTCCCTTATCTTTTGAAGATGAAGGCAGAGTTGAATATCCCCATGCTCTATGTGAGTCACTCAGCGGATGAGCTAGCCTCTCTTGCAGATTGGTTAGTGGTTCTCGATGGCGGCAGGGTTGTCGCAAATGGTCCCGTCGCAGAGACATTCTCCACCATATCCAAAGCTGCTCACGGTGATTCTGATCTAGCTGTGCTTCTCGAATGCCGGGTTGTGGAACACGAGAAGGAATGGGGCTTACAAAAAGTTGAGTTTGCTGGAGGACATCTATTAGTTCGAGAAAATGGACAGCAGGTGGGTGAGACCATACGAGTTAGAGTTCAAGCTCGAGACGTCAGCGTTAGCCTGATTCAACCGCACCAAACCAGTATTCTAAACAGCATGCCAGCGCAAATCAGTGGTTTGAAAACCAGCCAGGACGGCTCAATGGTATTAATAACTGCTATTGTGAGTGGCAACCATGGTCAGACCTCATTACTCGCAAATATCACTAGACGTTCCGTGGATTCCCTATCGCTCGAGGTCGGCAAGAAAGTATTTCTGCAACTGAAGTCCGCCGCTATTCTCAATTAGGCCAAGAGTAGCCGTAGGACTCGATAATTTCACGCGCAGCGGGTGTTTTGATAAAAGACAGTAAGGCTTCAGCTGCATGATTGCCTGCTGCTCTTTTAAGTAGCACAACATCCTGACGTATCGGTTGATGAAAGTGGTCGGGCACCAGCCACTGAGAACCCTTCTGAATATTAGAGTTCGAGACTAATTGAGAACGGGCCACAAATCCGAGATCTGCGTTGCCGGTGCTGACAAACTGAAAGGTTTGGGAAATATTTTCGCCCTGAACCCATTTTGGTTCTGTTCGAACGCGTAACGACAAAGCTTCTAACACCTCGATAGCAGCGACGCCGTATGGTGCGAGTCTTGGGTTAGCAATCGCAAGTTTAGAGAAGCGACCACTCTCTAATATAGATGGGCTGTTATCGATAAAATCACTTTGCGCCGACCAGAGTACGAGCCCGCCGACCGCGTAGGTGCGGCGAGAACCTTGAACCGTTTGGTTTTGTCTTTCCAGCCCCTCTGGCTTTACCTGATCGGCGGAGAAGAATACGTCAAAAGGTGCGCCATTTAAGATCTGGGCGTAAAACTTACCAGAGGATCCCAGCGAAAGCACAGTCTTGTGGCCCGTCTTAGATTCAAAGGCATTGATGATTGCCTTCACCGGAGCTGCGAAATTTGCAGCCGCTGCAATATGGACAGTTTCAGCGAAAGCTAGTTGGCTAAATATCCACAGCGTAAACGCGACTAGAAATTTTTGGATCGGGTCCATGTTGGCTAATTACCACGCGTCAGATCAAAAATCACTTCGTCCGGTACGCGATTTAGCGTGTCATCGACAACCGGGATGGAGGCGACAAATTCGAGATCATCCATCACGCAAGCTGCTCAACCACACATTTCAGCTGACGCCGAGTATTTTGCGGACAGCGGTACTCAAATAATTCTAGGACGTGCAGGCTTAAGATCAACGATTGGGGTAGAATGCCCTTCGCCGATTCAGCCGTCGCAATGTTTGGCCAATAGGCACATAGAATTGCGGCTTTAATCAGCGTTTTAATATTCATAATGTCGTTTCGGCTCTGAGCTTGGGACGGAAAGCACTTTCTACGAATGGAATGAGGATTGCAAATCCATGACTTCAGTATTGGTCTGTGGCAGTGCTGCGATAGACTTTCTAGGATCTTATTCAGGCTCGTTTGAAGAATATGAAAGTCGCTATCCAACGGCTGGCCTCAACATTTCTTTGCAACTCGCGAGGCTAAGCACCAGTTTCGGTGGCTGTGGTATGAACATCACCTATGGCTTGAACAAGATTGGCGTTCCTGTCACGACGCTGACGTCGGTGGGTCTCGATTTTCATGATCACTACATGGGTCATCTCGAGCGCGAAGGCATTGATACTCGTTATATTTGTGTGGACGAATCTTTCGATCATTCCGCCCACTGTATTATTTTTTCTGACGACAATGGCAATCAGATTACAGCCTTTAATCCAGGCGCTTCCCTATCTGTAGATAGAACTTTGCCAAGAGAAATACCACATTTCGATAACTTCTCGATCGCAATGCTGGCGCCAGAAGACGCCCCGATCATGCTGAGGCAAGCTAGGAATATCGCGAAATCCGGACTCACGGTGATTTTTGATCCTGGTCAGGGACTTGCCGAGTTTAAACTCAATGATATTCGAGAGCTTTTGGATCTGTCTCACTTTGTGATTTGTAACGATCATGAATGGGAGATCATGCAAACTAATTCGGGTTTGTCGGCCGATGAGATCATCAGCAGCCACGAAGTGATCATCACCAGGGGGGCGAAGGGTGTTGATCTTTACTCAGCGAATCGACCTTCGAGCCATGTGGATGCCATACCTAATCAACCTATTGTTGATCCCACTGGTTGTGGTGACGCGTTTCGCGCCGGGTATATTTTTGGCATGCTGGAGCAAGTCTCGGCCGAAGCCTGTGCTCAATTTGGCTGTGTGATGGCAAGCACCAATCTGAGTTGTAACGAAACCCAGCGCTATCAAGTTGATCAGGATCTGCTTCTCGCACAACGCCAACAGTACTACGGGGACATCAGCTAATCCTGAAAGCCTGGCCAGAGCAATGACCTCAGCCAATCTGCGAGGCGATTACCCTGAAGTAACTTCCGGTAATAGTCAGCCTCAAACTCGTCATAGCTTTGCGCCATGTTGAAGAGATCGCGCCGAGTTGTGATGTGCTCATCAGACAACTCTTTCACAACTCTGGCAGGATTACCCGCCACCACGGAGTTTGCTGGTACATCCTTGGTCACAACCGCTTTCGCGCCGACAATGCTATTGTCGCCGATTGAAACCCCTTTTGTGACCAGAGCACCGTCGCCAATCCAGACATTGTCACCGAGGGTGATCGGTACTGCCGATCCCGGCGCATAGATTCGGTGATTGAGGTCGTGCCAGTCTGCGTCCGAAAGGTAGCAGTCCATCGCTAACATGCAGCTTTCACCAATCCGAATCTCAGATGCACTGGTGATCCTGACTCCTGGGTTGATGATGGAGTAACTGCCGATGGAAATCCCGCCGAGGCTTTCAAACACTGCCAAACGGATGGGTTTGTCTCGTAAGGCCATGAAATGAACATGATCCGCAACTTTGATGTTGGTGCCTGAAATATCTAGATGCCGCGGAAACATGACTCTGAGGTCTTGTCCAGAAGCATCGAATCCGGGTCGTATAAAATGATTGACGTAGGCCTGGTTGAGTCGATCGCGAACTGTTTTGAGCCAAAATGGTTGATGGTCGCGTCTACTCAATCTGTTTCTCCTGATGTCTGGTCAATAGTCGCATTCTGTGTAAGCATTGCCCAGCATTTGACCCATCGAGCGTTATGAATTCAGGCAAAGTTATATTTCTGAACGGCACTTCTAGTGCAGGTAAAACATCACTCGCACACGCCCTTCAGGCAGTGTTGGAAGCTCCTTACCTGCACGTCGCACTTGATCAGTTTCGAGACGGCCTACCCGATAAGTTCCGAGGTCTCAATTCACCGCCGGGTACCATGGGATTTGAAGGCCTGAATGTTGTCCCTGTCACGGATAAAGAGAAGCCTTATACAGCGATTCAATTTGGGGAAGCTGGAAGGACGATGTTACGCGGTATGCGCCGGGCCATGGCAGCCATGGCGAAGTCTGGAAATAACATCATCATTGATGACATTCTCCTTGAGCCAGACTTCTTGCAGGACTACATCGAAGCCTTTGAAGGTTTAGATGTGACCTTTGTGGGTGTGCGCTGCCCACTCAATGTAATCAACGCTAGAGAAAAAAGTCGGCCGGGAAGATTTCCGGGAACAGCCTACGGACATTTTCATAGCTGCCATGTCCATGGTCACTACGACATAGAGGTGGACTCATCGAAGGGGACACCGCTTCAATGCGCTGCCCAGGTAGCGGCATTTATGCAGGAAAATAGCCCCCAGGGGTTCATTCAAAATCAAAGTGCCTAGATTGGTTTCGCGATGCCTCGATAGTTGTATGTGGCGAACTGCGGGCCCGGTATAAACCCCTCCTCCAAAGCCTCAAACCTAAATCCATGACTCAAAATTGACTTGTCTGGTTCTCTGTTCAGATGACAGCCACCTGCCAGCCGTTTCCAGAGGGGATTAATTCTGTCCTGCCAAACAGCAACAGCTGCGTCTTTTGCTCGTCCGTGCTCAATAAAAATCAATTTGCCCGAAGGCTTTAATACGCGACGGATCTCCATCAAAGCAGCGTCGGGATCCGGGATTGTGCAAAAAGTCCAGGTAACAACTGCAGTATCAAAATGGTGGTTGCCGAATGGTAAGTTCTCACAACCCTGGCCCAAAAAATCAACGGCAATGTTTGAGTTGTGTGCAACTTCCTGCGCGTAGGTCTGAAGTTCTAGCGAAGGGTCGACGCCAATCACCGATACTCCTGATTGATAGAAAGGTAGGTTCAAACCTGAGCCAATACCCACTTCTAGGACCTTGCCGTCAGCGATCGGCACCCATTGGCGTCGCAAAGCTTCAAGCTCGGGCGACTTCATCAATGCGTTTAACAATTTAGGTAGAAAGTACTTCTCGTAGATACCCATAGTGGTGCCTTGCTGATAGTTGTGCCTTGCTGATAGTTGTGCCTTGCTGAATTTATGCCTACTGTGCCAAACAGACATGGCACTGTAAATGGCACTGTGGCAAGGTTTGGAACATGACTGAAGAAGAACTGATCCAATTTCGCGACATGATACATGGCGCCAATAACATTGTGGTTTTTACAGGTGCAGGGATAAGCACTGAATCTGGCATTCCGGATTTTCGTGGACCTAACGGTATATGGAAGTCGATGCGGCCCATCGATTTTTCTGATTTTGTCGCCAGCGAAGACATTCGGCGAGAGTCCTGGCGACGCAAATTTAGTGGTGATGTGATGGCAAAGGCCGAGCCCAATGCCGGCCATCTCGCAGTCGCCAAATTGGTCACAATGGGAAAGGTTGGCTTTGTAATCACTCAGAATGTAGATGGTCTGCATCAGAAGTCAGGCATTCCTGATGAAAGGGTGATTGAATTGCATGGCAATGCCAACTATGCCACCTGTTTGTCCTGTCAAAGGCGGTATGAACTGGGCCAAATTCTGTCGATTTTTAGCCCTGACGAAACCGTACCCTACTGCAGTGACTGTGATGGCATCATCAAAACTGCGACCATTTCCTTTGGCCAGGCGATGCCAGAAAAGCAAATGCAGTTAGCAGAGCAGGCAACCCTAGGTGCTGATCTTTTTATTGCAGTGGGATCATCTCTGACGGTTTACCCAGCTGCTAGCTTCCCCAGGGTTGCTAAGCAGCAAGGCGCAAATTTGGTGATCGTTAACAACGAACAAACTGACCTGGACCCAATTTGTGATCTTGTTTTGCACTATCCAATTGGAGAGACCCTCACAGCCGCGGTGGACTAGTGAATAACTGCTAGTCAATAAGGCTGCTAACCATTTCTGTCAGCTCATTAATGTCGATGGGCTTACTTAAGAAATGTCTGATCTTGACCTTGCCAGCCATCTGTTCTTGGAATATCAGTTGATCGCCTGTGCAGAGAACAATGTGCTGTGATCGATCATAGGCCAGCAGCTCTTCTGCCAGGGTTGTCCCCGACCTTTCCGGCATGATTTGATCCATGATGACCAGATCAACTTCTCTCCAGTGATCACGATAATAGTCAAGCGCCTCAACACTTTCAGTAAAGGCGGTGACCTTGTATTGTTTCGCACGCAACAACTCACAGAGGAGCTTGGTGATCTGCACTTCATCATCGACCACCATCACATGTTTGCGGTTAAGCGGAATAGCGGGTGAAAATTGTTGAGCAGGCCCCAGTTTCTTGTTTTTGATCAATGCGTCCGCGCGCTTCAAGCCTTCCATTACTTCCCGTTCATAGCGCCGAATGGCAGCGAGCCGCTCACCAGAAAACTCTTCCTGCTCTTCCAACATCATATTAATGAGTTCGGTATATCCAATAGTGGAGGTTAAGACGTTACCAATCTCGTGAACAAACTTCCGTTCGGGTTGCTTACCGGACTTGAGTTGACGACCCAAAGCAACCAATTCAGAAATGTCCTGGACAACGACAGTAGATCGCGGTCCAGTGTCGGTCAGATGAACCTTCGTATGGAGACTGTTGCCGCCTGACAAGAATTGAATGTCTGCGGTTCTCGTTGTGGGATCACTCAACAATGAATCGAATGTCGTCTTCGAATCTGGATGAACAATCTCTCGCAGGTTTGCACCAAGCTCAATTTGTAAAAGCTCAAAGGCAAAACTGTTGCCTCGCTTGACACAAAAATCCCTTTCTACTGTCAAGATACCGACAGGCAGTTGGTCAAATAGTGCTAAATCAAACTGGTTTTGGTATTCCATACCTAACCATTCCTTGTGGTCCCGTCGATCCGACCTGCTTCCAGGCGGCTTGTGGTTAGTGTTATCGGCACTATAGCGAGAACCGTGAATCATAGGTAGTAGTGGGAAAATCAGCTTAGCTGTCACTATAGCCCTTTGATATGATGCTGCCTTGTTTTTGAGTAACCAAACCCATTGATTTTCAAAAATCTTACATTTCAGGTTTTCCTAGCTGCACTTCTGGGTGTCGGTCTTGCAAGCCTTATCGGTGCACCAGTCGCTGAAGATAGTTTGCTGTCAGAAACCGTTCTATTGACTAAATCAACATTTTTAGCTGCGCTTCGAATGTTGATAGCACCGATGATTTTCTTTTCGTTGATTGGCGGTATTATCAGTATTGGTGACGTACTGCGCCTTAGAACGCTCGGTGGAATTACGGTGTTGTACTACCTTGGGACAACCTTTCTTGCTATTTTGCTGGCTTTGTTTGCTGTCTTCTTCGTTCACCCTTGGACTAACTATCCCCCCAGTATTGAAATCGTCAACGCAATTCCGGCTGGACGGATGATTGATCCTGGCAGTGATTCGATAGTGATGGTGCTCCAGCAAATCTTGAGTCTGGCACTGACAAACCCTCTTTCTGCGCTGGTCGAGCTTAATATTTTGGGTATCGTCGCTAACGCCTTTTTGATCGGCGTTGCGATGGTCATAGTATTGCCAGCCAAAAGCCCCCTCTTCGACGTCGTCACCCACATCAATCAGGTTATCTTCAAAATCCTCGGTTGGGTGATCAAATTTCTGCCAATTGGCATTTTTGCTATCCTATTCGACTTCACCTTACGACTCTCAGATGGCGAAGGTCATTCTTCGAATTTTCTGACCCAGCTTTTTCAATTTGCGCTATTGGTTGCCGTGATCACTCTGATCCATGGTTTTATCGTCCTGCCACTGATCGCCTGGATCACGACAGGCATGAAGCCTTTCGATCTTTTTAGAAAGATCGCCCGCCCAATGATTGTTGCTTTTAGTACTTCATCGAGTGCAGCCACGCTTCCTGTCTCAATGAAGACCTGTGAAGAAGACCTTGGGGTGAGTAAATCAGTTACCAGTTTTGTACTGCCGCTGGGAGCAACAATGAACATGGATGGCACCGCTCTGTTTGAAGCGATGGCAGCCGTATTCCTAGCCTATTTGTATGGGATTGAGCTGAGTAACATTGCCTTGATCACCATATTCTTGATGTCTATGGTGGCATCGATCGGTGCACCCGGTATGCCTTCGGCATCGATGTCAGGTATGCAGATGGTGCTACTCGCAGTCGGCATACCCCTTGAGGCGATCGCCATACTACTGGTAATTGAACGGCCCCTCGATACCATACGTACTGCGATCAATGTTGAGGGTGACATTATCGGCACCCTCGTTGTGAGCCGATTTACCGGTGGTGAGGCTCTAGCCTCGGCGAACGAAGGGGTGAGTACTGGATAGCCCGCCGTCAACGGCGATGGCCTGCCCGTTGACGTAGCTCGCCTCATCACTGGCCAAGAATAAAGCCATATTCGCAATCTCATCCGCTGTGCCATATCGGCTCATCGGGTTAAGCTGACCTATCTTATGTTCGTTACCTCGAGACCTGGCACCATCAAAAATGGGTTTTGTCATCCCGGTTTCGGTTAGTCCAGGGCAGATTGCATTGACGCGAACACCAGTCCCATAAAGTTCATTACTGACTGTTTGAACGAGGCTGATCACCCCGGCTTTGGAGGCCGAGTAAGGCGAACCACCGGCATTAGCTCTCAAGCCAGCCACAGAAGCCGTGCAGATGATGCTGCCTTTGCCTTTTTTAGCCATATGATGGCCGGCGTACTTCACAGCAAGGAAAGGTCCAATCAGGTTGACGTTCAATACGTTTTGCCAATGCTCAACGCTCTGTTCAAAGAGCGGTACGCCACCTCCAGAGATACCGGCATTTGCGAAGAAGATATCTAAATCGCCATATTTATCCAAAGTTTGATTAACAAAGAATTCAACCGCAGCCTCATCGGATATGTTAGCCGTATGGACATCGATCAAGGCCGTCGAAGCCTCCGCCGTCTCCCTCAACCCCGCTTCATTCATGTCTACTGCAACAACATTGGCGCCCTCGGCGGCAAATAATCGCGCACTGGCTCGGCCGATTCCACTGCCAGCTCCGGTAACGATGGCTGTTTTACCACTCAGTCTGTTCATGTCTTATTCCTGAAGATTGAAGTTGGAGAGCCCATCGGAGCCCAGGATCAAACGTGCAAAATAGTGAATAAATTCCCGATGCTGCTGGGCCACTTGGAGCCGTGTCATGGCCTCCTGGCCAATTTTGGAGGTCAAATATTCATAACAACTGGTCACTGTGTTCGTACTTCCAAGCAATTCGCCGATTTCGTCATTGAGAAAATCATGCAGCACCGGCAGGTCATGTTCTGTTATGCCAGATCTTTCAGGCTCCAGTACGGCGTTACCCCAGATAGTCGCCACATAAACCCTGAAACGGTCTTTATCGAATAATTGATCGTTAACGCCTGAAGCGCTGATGATTTCTTGGATCGCGGGTTGGAAGCGGGATTTTATCTCGTTTTTTGTCATGACTTTTCGGTGGCAATTTTGAATGGCGAGTATGCCATTCTCTCGCTGGTGCTAAAAGCAAAGCCTGTTTACACTTGAGCTAAATTCAAATCAGCCAAAAAGGAAAATCAATGAGTGATCTGCTGGAAAAAATTGAAAACGGTATTGCCATACTAACAATGAATCGTCCTGAGAGCTTAAACGCTCTTTCAGGGGAAATGATCGAGAGTCTTTCTGAAACCCTGCCTCGACTTGTTGAAAACCCCGAAGTGAAATGTATCGTGCTAACCGGAGCTGGGCGAGGTTTCTGTGCAGGCGGAGACGTGAAGGGTATGGCGACTCGTAACGAAGGCGCTTCGACGGCAAAGAACGCCAAAGGTCCAACCATGGAACAGAAAGCTAGCGGTCTGCGTAAAGGCATGGAAGTTTCGAGGATCCTTTATCAATGCAGCAAACCTACCATCGCGATGATGCGTGGCCCTGCTGCAGGTGCTGGACTGTCTCTCGGTTTGGCTTGCGATATGCGCATTGCGTCTGAAACCATTCGTTTTACTACGGCATTCGTCAACGTTGGCGCGTCTGGGGACTACGGTGGCAGCTATTTTCTCACCAAGCTCGTTGGTGGAGCAAAAGCCCGAGAACTCTATTTTACGGGCAGAAAGATAGACGGTGCTGAGGCATTACAACTCGGAATGGTGAATCACCTGGTACCAGACGCTGAACTCGAAGAAAGAACAATGGCGCTGGCTAACCAGATTGCTAAGGGGCCGACGGTTGCCTTGCAATACATGAAACAGAATCTAAATGCAGCAGACACTGGGACCCTAGAGCAGGTTTTTGATATGGAAGCCTTCGCTATGGTTCGAACGATGATGACCGATGATCATAAAGAAGCAGCTCGAGCATTCGTCGAAAAACGCGCTCCCAACTTTATGGGCGAGTAAACCTGATTCACAATGACACGGCAGCGTAAAATCATCCATGTGGATATGGACTGCTTTTATGCCGCCGTGGAAATGCGCGACGATCCTACCCTAAGAGGAATTCCCATTGCCGTTGGTGGTGCTTCTAACCGTAGGGGCGTTATTTCAACCTGTAATTACGAGGCAAGAGAGTTTGGTGTTCATTCCGCTATGGCAACCGCTTATGCGATTCGGTTGTGCCCAGAGCTAAAAGTGTTGCCCGGGCGCATGTCTCACTATCAAGCTGTGTCCCAACAGATTCGCGAGATATTTTCCCGTTACACTGAGATTATTGAGCCTCTGTCACTTGATGAAGCGTTTCTTGATGTCTCTGATAGCGAACAATTTCATGGTAGCGGCACGCTTATCGCAGAAGATATTCGTCGCACTATTAAGGCAGAGCTAAACCTCACCGCCTCAGCCGGGGTAGCTCCGAATAAGTTTCTCGCAAAAATTTGTAGCGACGAAAATAAACCCGACGGTCAGTGCGTTATTACACCAGAGGACGTCGAAGACTTTGTTAAGGCGCTACCCCTGGGTAAAATTCCAGGTATTGGCAAGGTCACCCAAGCTAGGCTGGCTAAAATTGGGCTGCATACCTGCCTAGACATACGGCAATTGGGCAAACAAGGGGCACTCCTTATGTTAGGTGGACTCGGAGAGCTGTTATGGTGTCGCTCCCACGGAATTGATGATCGGGAATTAACTACTTCCTGGGTCAGGAAATCCGTGAGTGTCGAAAGAACCTTTGCTGAGGACGTACTTGAAGTTGAAGACGCGATATTACTCGTTGATAAATTGTACGAGGAGTTGGTTCGTCGGCTGGAGAAACATCAGGAACGCCCAATTAGGAATCAGCAGGTGAAGTTGAAATTCTCGGATTTTCGAACCACAACTATCGAACGTCATAGCCCGAATTTAGAAAAACATCAGTTTCTTGACCTGTTGCCCAGAGCCTGGGAGCGCGGCAATGGCCTTGGTATTCGCCTGCTCGGTTTGGGTGTCACCTTTCGAGAACTCGATCAGGTCTCTGAGAAGCAGCTGAAGCTATTCTAAACCCGCTGAAGCTTTACCTACACCCCGCTGAAGCTCTTCTTACACCCCGCTGAAGCTCCCCCAAAGAGAGCTGACGCGCCCCTAAAGTTCTTATCTACCTTAATGCTAGCGCTTTCGGTATGATGTCCGCCCATTTTTGTCAGCCTAAGCACCATGCGCAAAACCAAAATCATTTGTACTATTGGACCTGTCTCCGACAGTTTTGAAATGCTAGAGAAATTGGCGATTGCAGGTATGGATGTGGTTCGGTTGAACATGTCTCACGGCACTCATGAGGCCGCCGCAAAAGTCATACGTTCAATTAAGACGCTAAACAGAAAGTTGGTTCACCCCATTGCAATCCTGTTGGACACTCAAGGCCCCGAGATTCGAACCGGTGATCTGGCGAATGAACTCGAGCTTAAGAATGGCTCCGAAATCACAATCAGTGTCCGTGACAATACTGATGTTGAAGCATCCTCTTTTCATATTCACTACGATGATTTGATCGAAACTGTATCGGTCGGAGATCGGATCACCGTTGACAACGGCATTATCAATCTTATCGTGCTGGCGAAGAATGAAGATGGCACGATGAACTGCAAGGTCATTGATGGCGGTATGCTTAAAAGTAAACGTCACGTCAATCTACCTGGCATTCGCGTCAATCTCCCTGCAATCACTAAGAAGGATCACGCAGATATTTTGTTCGGCGTAGAACAAGGCGTGGACTTTATTGCGCTGTCTTTTGTGCGAGAAGCCGCTGACGTTAGAGAATTGAAAGCACTTCTAGGCGCTAAGGAAGGAAAAGTTAAAATCATCGCGAAGATCGAAGACCAATCTGGGGTTGCCAATCTCGAAGAAATTATGGATGAAGCCGACGGCATCATGGTGGCTCGAGGAGACCTGGGCGTAGAAATCAATGTGGCTGAACTGCCTGCGGTACAGCGTAAGATCGTCCAGCGATGCGCCGAACGAGGAAAGCGCGTTATTGTGGCAACTCATTTGCTTGAGTCGATGATCCAAAACCCAATTCCCACCCGGGCTGAAGTGACCGATGTCGCGAACGCTATTTATGAAGAAGTTGATGCAGTCATGCTCTCCGGTGAAACCACGATTGGTAAGCATCCTGTTCGATGTGTCGAACAACTTGTGGAGATTGCTGACAAAACCGAGGGAATTCCTGGTCTAGGCTTCACCAACAATTTGATTGAAACCGGTGATAAGCAGCAGGTGGCAAAACACGCAGTCCAGTTGGCTGAAGCGATCGGTGCGGTTGGCATCGTGGCCATCACTCGACGGGGTTATATGGCAGATTTTGTAACGAACTGTCATCCGCAGAAAACCAGAATTTATGCTTTCACCAATGACAGCCAAACCCGCCGTCGTTTGATTTTGAACCGAAATGTAACAGCGTTTCGCACGGCCTTCAGCAATGATCCTGAAAAAACCCTTCGAACTGCCTTTGATGTTCTCCTATCAAAAGGCGGATTAAAGGCGAACGACAAGGTTGTTGTTATTTCTGACATCCTAGCGGGCGCCGGAATCGAAGCGATCCAAATTCGCGCCCTGTGACTTAAGGCCTAGAACCTAGAACCAACCGATGCCAGCTTTAAGTCCTTATCTCTCTACGCTTATTTAATGTCGGCTTTGGCAGTTTGACGCAGGAGCTCAGGCACCCGTTGAATGATCAGTCCTGTTACGATCACCACAAGCCCTATGTAGGTCGTTGGGTAGATCGTCTCTCCCAAAACGAGGTGGATCAACCAGAGAGAAATAAAGGGAGAGAGAAAAATCAATGTGCTCACCCGGCTGGTGTTTTCTGCCAATCTAAGTGCCTTTGACCAAAAGAGAAATG
>Ga0222633_1000759_pt1 | contig 23667 bp, 18 predicted proteins | sample AntAcemetageno48_FD_179816 | JGI IMG/M metagenome (GOLD analysis project Ga0222633, IMG submission 179816) | Saline water microbial communities from Ace Lake, Antarctica - #48 | ecosystem: Environmental > Aquatic > Non-marine Saline and Alkaline > Saline | place: Antarctica: Ace Lake | collected...
CCGAGACATCGCCCATCGTCCGCCAGCTGATCCGGCTTCGCATGATCATCGACCATCCCGTTGAGGACGCTCCGCTCATCACTGAATTCGTTCATCTGGAGTATGCCGTGGCAAATATTGTCGCTCAGATTATTCAGGCCGCGATGGACGCACGAATGGAAGAGCGGGAAAGGCAGAGCGAAGCGCGGGGAACCGTTTCAGGCCAGGCCCGTAGCAACAATGATCAGCAGGGAGGCAACAGCAATAACAGCGGGAACAGCAATAACAGCGGGAACAACAATCAGCGCCAGCAGGGAAACAACAATGCCGGTAACACATCCAATGGTGTCGGGACTTCCGATCAGCCGGCTGCCCAACTGATTCCCGATGACAGACTCAATCGCGTCATGGTCGTCGCTTCTCCGAGCGACGCCGCTTACATTCTCCAACTGATCGCTCAGTTCGATCAGCCCCTTGAGACGCACGATCCAGTCGAGCGCAAGCTCCGCTACGTGAAGGCCAACGACATTCTTCCCGTGCTCGTCGACATTCTTCAGGACACTGGCACTGGTCAGACCCAACTCCCCGGTGGTCGGCAGATTCAGTCGCGTCCCACTCCGGTGACTTCGTCGCAGCTCGCCACTCTCACGGGAACGAATACCGGAGCGCAAAATAATCAAAATCGCACCCAGCAAGGTTCTCAAGAATCCGAAGTTGGGGGGCGCGTCGATCAACTTTCCTTTCCGGTGGACGAAGTGGCTCCCATTTCTGTTCTCGTTGGGAAGACGCGCCTGATCGCAGACCGCGTGTCGAATTCCATCATCGTGATGGGTACGACCGAGGCAGAGAATATGGTTCTCGACATGATCGAACGGCTCGACTGCAAACCGGTGCAGGTGTATCTCGCCACTGTGATCGGCGAGTTGACGCTGGATGACGATACTGAGTTCGGGGTCGACTACATTCAGCGGTTTCTTCCCTTCGACAGCGCTGACGACAGTGTGGGTGGGTTGGTTGGCAGTCTTTTCAATAGCCGAACCGACATCATCGATAATGGAAATATCGCCGACTTGTCGGACCTGGTCACCACGACACCATTCGGGCCCACTGGTGGATTGAATATCTATGGCCAGATAGGTGGCTCGCTCGACTACATCATCACAGCATTGGAAAAGACGGAGCGCTTTACCGTTCTCTCCCGTCCGGTCGTCTACACGCAAAATGGCAAGCGAGCTGAAATTACATCCGGTCAGGAAGTGCCCGTTCCTGTTGAAAGTCTCTCCGATGCCAGCGGCCAGGTAGACAATGCTTCCATCCGCACCTCGATTGATTTCAAGGAAGTCGTTCTCAAGCTCGAAGTCATCCCCACGATCAATGAGTTCGACGAGGTCACTCTCGATATTGTCCAGGTGAATGACCGGGTCATCGGCAGTCAGCTCGTGGCGGGTAGCGAAGTGCCGATCATCGGGAAGCAGGAGCTCAACACCACCGTAAGCGTCGCCAATCGTTCCACGATAGTCCTTGGGGGACTCATTTCGGAGACAAGCAGTGAATCCGACAGTGGTATTCCGATTTTGATGGATCTACCTGTCCTGGGTAATTTAGTGAAGACTAGCAAGACGACAAAAGGGCGATCAGAGCTGATGATTTTTATTCAACCCATCGTCGTTCACGACAACTCCGAAGCTGTCAGAAAAAGTTACGACGAAGACGTTCGCTCCAAAGTTGGAGAAAATGTCGCACAGACATTTCCCGAGCCGGGCATTCCTACCATCCAGCAGCGGGAGGTCATTGTCGAAGACGTGATGATCGAAGAGCAGCCTCTCAAGCGGCTCGGGCAGCGTTTGTTCGGTAAGAAGAAAAGAGAGCGCGAGCCGTTGCCTGCCGCCAGTGCGGTGCAGCTTCCTGAGTGAACAGGGTCTCTCGTCAAGCCGCCAAAGCCTGACCCTGTCAGGTTGGCCGCAGCCAGAGGGCTTATCCTGCCACCGCTGCTTCTGCCTTCTTCGCAGGAAGATACTTCTGCACCTTCGCAAGAGCATTCTCAACCGTCAGACCGTGCTTCTCGCGCAAGATCTCGACATTACCATGCTCGATGAATTGATCGGGCCAGCCGATTCGCTCAACAGGGGTGTGGATTCCTGCGTCGTGGAGATGCTCGATGATGGCAGCGCCAAATCCGTGATGCAGCACATGGTCCTCGAAGGTTAGTAACACAGGACATTGTCGGGCAAATTTTTCGTAGCATGCCCCGTCGAGCGGCTTGATCCAACGCGGGTTAATCAAGGCGACGGAGTAGCCCATTTCTTCGAGGCGGTCGCGTGTTTCCTCGGCCATCTCGAACATGTTGCCGAGTCCGAAGATAGCAATATCGGTCCCGTCTGCGACGACTTCAGCTTTTCCAATCTCCAGCAACTCGGGCGTCTCCTTTGGCACTGCTCCGGTTCCGGCCCCGCGGGGGTAGCGGATCGCGCAGGGGCCATCGTCGTAGTTTGCCATGGTCCAGAGCATGTCGCAGAACTCGTCTTCGTCCTTCGCCTGCATGAAGATCCAATTCGGGATGTGGCGCATGTAGCCAATGTCGAACAGCCCGTGGTGGGTGGGGCCATCGTCGCCGCTGAGTCCAGCGCGATCCATGCAGAGGCGCACGTTCAAATTCTGGATACCGATGTCATGCACGGCCATGTCGTAGGCGCGTTGGAAAAAGGTCGAGTAGATCGTGAGGAATGGCTTGAGCCCCTGCACGGCGTGACCGCAGGCGAAAAGAGCGGCGTGTTCTTCCGCGATTCCGACATCGTAGTAGCGCTCGGGTACGACTTTCTGGAACTCGACCAGGCCGGTTCCGGGCCCCATCGCTGCGGTGACTGCGACGATGTCCTTGTCTTCCAGAGCAAATTTTCCAAGCTGCTGCCCGTAGATTTGGGAGTAAGTAGGGTTGCCTCCCGCAGGCGTTTCACCCGTCTCAGACTTATAGGGACCGAGGCCATGGAACTTCATCGGATTGGCCTTGGCCGGTTCGTATCCGCGACCTTTCTCCGTGATGATATGAAGAATGACAGGCTCGTCCTGATCTTTCAGGAAGTCGAAAGTCTTCACGAGAAGATCGACATCGTGACCGTCGATGGGGCCGTAATAGTGGATTCCAAATTTTTCGAAAAGCACGTTGGGGAAAAGAAGATTCTTCGCTCCACTTTCGACCTTTTGTGCGATGTCCCGGATGGATTTTCCTGCGATTTTTTCGACAAATTCGGCAGCCTTCTCGTGAATGTGAGAATAGGTCGGACTGGTCTGCAGCGCGTGAAAGTATTTCGCGATCGCTCCGACGTTGCGGTCGATCGACCACTCGTTGTCGTTCAATACGACAATGAATTTCTTGGTCGTGGTAGCGATGTTGTTGAGTGCTTCGAACGTCGGTCCGCAGGTGAAAGCAGCATCACCGGCGACGGCGACCACATGATCACCCGATTCATTCAAGTCGCGTGCGGCAGCCATTCCCAACGCGGCGGAAACGGCTGTCCCGGCATGACCCGCGCCGTAGCAATCGTGTTCGCTTTCGGTGCGAAGGAGAAAACCGTTGAGCCCTTCGTATTGGCGGATCGTGTGAATCTCATCCCACCGGCCTGTCAGCATTTTGTGGACATAGCCCTGATGGCTGACGTCGAAGACAAATTTGTCCTGTGGGGTGCTGAAGACTCGGTGCAGAGCGATGGACAACTCGACCACGCCGAGGTTGGGACCGAGGTGGCCGCCTGTCTTCGCCAGCGAACTGATCAAAGTACGGCGGATGTTTTCCGCGAGCTTCGGTAAATCCTCCAAGGGCAGCTTCTTGAGATCGTCGGGGTTATCGACTCTCGGAAGTTGATCCGTGGGGATGTCGGTAAATTCAAAAGAGTTCTCCATCTGTCTCCTGGTCGCCTGCATCGGCGGTCGACGGCTTTTCCGTCGTTTTTGATTCCTTGTTCTTCGGGGCGTTTTCGTCACCGAAGGGTTCCAATACGGTTTCGCCGTTTTGTTTCTTTCGGATGATCTCTATACGACCGTGCGCCTCGTTGAGTCGCTTTTCACAGACTCGGTAAAGCGATGATCCACGTTCGTAGTGGCCGATCAGGTCCTCCAGCGGCATCTGGTCGGACTCCATTTCACGTACCAGTTCCTCAAGCTGCCCGAGCGCGTCTTCAAACGCTAACTCTGTCGAATCGGCCTCGGTTGCTTTGGATTTATCGGGGGATTTCGGCATGTTCACAGACATGGGATCGCACCGCGCGATTCCACCTCCTATTTCTTCGCGTGGAACGGGCCGGATTCAAGCCTTTTGATTGCCTGAAAGCTTTCTGTAGCAGGCCGGGAGCCTCACTTTTTTGGCTTCTTCGGCTTTTCCAATGTCTTGATGTAGAGAATGATGGATTCGATCTCGTGGTCTTTCAGCACGCCGAGGTAAGAGGGCATGCCGACGCCGGTCGTCTCTGTTTCGAAGCCTTCGGCAACCCGACGTCCAGGATCGAGGATCGATTCGCGCAGGTAGGTTTCGTCTACTGCTTTGACGAAGGAGCCATCAGTGAATTTCCTCTCGGTTTTCCAGAGCCCTGTCCAGGGAGGTCCGACGGCAATTTGCGCCCCTTCCGCTGCAGTCAGGGCGGGTGCAGGAATATCCGACTCGCCGGTAGCGTGGCAGGCAATGCACCCGTAGCGGAGGGCGGTTTCCTTGCCGATCGAGGCGGTCGGCTTGACATCGGCCGCGGCGAGCGAACGTTTCGGAGTCATGTCGATGTCGTCTGTGCCGAATCCGCGTGACGTCAGATCAGTTTTTCCCAATGACTGAATGGTCAGATACGCCGAATCAACTGCGGTGCGGTCGGGCACGGGGAGGCGGTAAGTGACACGAAGCGAATGCGAAGGCTGCATGTCGGCGAGGCCAAGGAAGAGGCTCTTTCTGTCTTCTGAAAGTTGGGCGCTGGTGAGAGCGACTGATTCCTGGCCGGGTTCTCCGTCGAGTTTGTAGTTCCCGGAGCCATAGTTGTGCGTTTGCTCATAGTTCCATCGGTCGACAGAGTAGCGCCCGAGATCTGAAACAAGATCGGAGGAAAGCTTTTGATCGAAGGTGAGAAGCACGCCGCGCCGGGTTGCCTCAATTTTCTGCGGGATCCAGGATTCTTTGACAGTTGGCCTAACGCGGAAAAGCCCGCTGATACGATCCGCTGACGTCCCCCAAATCTCGAACCCGGAAATGTAGAGGCGACCGTCGACTGGATTGATGCGGCCTTTCAATGTGCCGGCGGGAAATCCGGATAAGATCGGCACTACGGCTCCTTGCGACCGTTTCTCATTGAGATAGACCTTAAAAATTTCCGGTCGATTGTAGCCGATGTGTATCAGCGAGCCGTCGAGGGCTCCCATTTTCGCCTTCCCTTTCAGCCACACCTGGGAGGCTCCGGATTGATTGATGAAATGCGGAATCCATACCTCCGGTGGGTCGATGGAGGCGGGATGGACTGCTTTGTCTTTGAGCTTGGCAGGTTGGAAGCCGTAGTATTTTCCGTTCTCGATTCGGTAGATGGGAGTCGCCGGCTTCCAGTGACCCTGCTGGTCGCTCGCGGTTAGAATTTTCGATTCAGGATCGTAGCCGATATAAGGCTGACGAAGTCCGGTGGCGACGACTTCATAGTCCCGACCATCTGGATAGACTTTGACGATTGTTCCGTTTGCGATACCGCGGGTTGAGCCGACCTGGCCACCTTTTGCGATAAAAAAGCTCCCGTCGGAAGCTGCCGCCATGTCCATGGCGAACTCGCGGGTCTCGGCCGTTTGAGGGACAATATTGGAGAAATTCTCATACCAGTCCGCTTCGCCGTTGTTGTCCGTATCGACGAGACGGACGATGCCGTTGCGGTCGGAGACGTAAATTTTTTCGTCGACGATCGCGACGCTTTTCGGCTCGTGCAGCCCGGAAGCGAAGCGATACCAAGTGGCTTCCTGGCTCCCTTGCTGCAAGCCGTCGACGATCCAGACGTCTCCGTCGAAGGTGCAAAATGCTGCTCGCCCATCCTGGAAGAAATCGAAGCCGACGAGACGGACGTTCCGCTTCCACGGGTTCGTCGTCGGGATCGGGATATCGTCAAAGGTGAAGGCAGCGTCGGGAGATGGTGGGTCGGAGTTAGGGGGAGGCGAGGGGAGGGAGACGGGTTCTGGCCAAAGTTGCTTCGGTGGTTTTCCGCCGATCGGTTGAGTCTCCGATGGCTTGAGCACGAATGCTCCTTTAGAGGACACAACCATGGAAAACCCTTCTGATTCTGGAACTAGCGAAGTTGGAATTAGCAAAGTCCATTCGCCGTCAGAGCGCCGCCAAAGTTTCTTCTGCGGAGTTCCCGGTTCGATCCGAAACCAACGCTCCACTTCAGTTCCTCGAAGAAAGATCCTTTCGGCCACTTTTGTTGTCCCGACTGTGTATTCCAGCAGAACTCCTTTGCTGGTGTGTCGAATGCCCGAGAATCTTCCCATCTCCGCAGGCATCGGCCCCAACCCTACTTCGCCCTCTTCTGCACTGCCGCGTTCGCGAGGGTCCTCGTCGGTCGGCTTTTCCCCGGCCCACCATCCGGGTAAGGCGGGAGTCGCAGAAATCGGCGTCCCGATCGGTTTTGGTAGATTACTCTGACCCGCCGAGGCCTTGCGGTTGGGAAGTCGGTAACTCCCCGGTCCCATACCGTCCATCGTCAGGTATTCGCCGTCCTCGTTTGCTTTCCAGATCAGCGCCCAGCGGAGCAGGTCAGGATCGAAGCAGCCGTAATGATCGTTTCCCAGCTTAACGATGATCCCGCGTGGCGTCAGGTTGGTCGGCTCCGGATTGTCGCCGAATTCGCGGGCATCGAGCGTTTGGCAGAAAAACGGAAAGTCGTCCTCTACGAACGATCCAAAAGGCGACTCGAGGGCAAGATGAGCCTTGTCTTGTGCGTTGGTCAAAAATGCGGTGCCAATGATGATGGCAAAGCTGCTGAATAGCTTTATGGATCTCATGAATTCGATGTCTGAGCAACCTTGGCGGAACTCAAGGTGGCAATCAATGGCGCGTATCACAGGAGGAAACTTAGCTTGATCCAGATAGGTAATTCGGTGTTCAGTGACGGCATGCTTCGCAAAGTTCAGACGGCAGGCATGGTTGCGCTCGCACTTGTGCTGACGAGCCGATTTGTCGCTGCCGAATCGGTTGCGGATGTTGTGGAGTGGCCGCCGGCTTTTGCGGAGTTATTTGGAAATCCGGAGATCGTGACGAAGCCCGGCATCGAGAAAGTTCGGATTTTCGGGGCCGGGAATTACGGCCCCTTTGATGGAATTGAGCGGAATGCCGTCCGGTCGAAAGTCACCGTTGGCGCCTCTGGAAAGGATCGGGAGGTACACCTCGCACAGGCATTCTCGCGCCGGTTCTATGTCGAGACGTTGAGTAAGCGTTCACGTTCTCATTATGAGCGTCGACTCAAGATGGGAGAATTGATCGACCTAACTGAGGACGATTTCGTCGCACTTTCGACGCGAATGCTCCTCGGTGGTCGAGCAGGGGCCAAGCATTTGGATGCCTGGTGGAAAGTCCGAATGGGGCTTCCGCTGACGCCCGACCATCGACAGCACCTCCTCGTCACGGTGATTCATACGAATTTGAGCGCCGAGAAGATGAAGGAAACGGTTGGGCACCTCAGCATTGGGCTACGAGAAAAGGGAGGCGATCCCGGGGGCGATTTTATTATCGATTTCCGTGCCCAATGGAATCTCGATCGCGTGCCCAAAGTAATCGAGGGATTCAATTTTGGTAACGAACTGAAGCTCGCCGGGTTCACTGCCAATCTTTATGACTGGCTTGCGACGCAGGCCGAATACAGAAACTGCTATGTCGACTTATGGTTCCTGCCGGTCTATCAGGAGCAGGTGACTCTTCTACGACACTTCCGGAGCGAAATTTCTCCACACAATGCAGGCAACTTCCGCGCCTTCCGCAAGAACTGTACTTCTCTTGCTTTACTGTTCTTTGACCGTCTCAGGCCGATCTCTGAGCCTGGACCAGCGTCCCGGGACTTCGCCGATTTTCCGGTGGCCGGTGCGGAGAAGATTCTTTCGTGTTATGGCGAGGTTCCGCTTTATCAGTTATCAGCTATCACCGATGAACTTGGTCGGCAACAGACCGCAAAATCGGAAATCCATCGTGCAGTCCCCACCCGCGCGACATCGCGTTCGTTCCGACTGTTGGCTGCGGAGCCAAATCTGAACTGACTCTATTGCAAGAGTCCGAGAATCAGATTCGGATAAATACCCACGGCGAAGATCAATACTGTCAGGGCGATCATCGCAATACGAGTGAGTACAGCAACAGGAAAAGCGGTGTCGCCTTCGGTGGTCGTCGGGGCGCTCTCGAAAAACATGGAGACAGCAATTTTTAGATAGTAATAGAATCCAGCTGCGGCACCGACGATTCCAATGACAAGCAGCAGCCATTGTTCTTGCTCGACGGCTAGTTTGAGAACAAAGAACTTACCCCAAAATCCCGCGGTGAGAGGCACTCCAGCGAGGGATGCCATTGCGATGAGCAGCGTCACGGCGAGGAACGGGGAAGTTTTGAACAGCCCCCGGTAGGCATCGAGTTCCTCGCTGACGACACGTTGCCGAATCGTCGACATGACGAGAAAGGCGAGAAGTGTCATCAGTAGGTAGGCGCCCAGATAGAAGGCGATCACAGTGGCCGGCCCGAGCGCATTTTCGCGCGCCACTATTGGTGCGGATGCGAGAGCCAAGAGCAGAAAACCGGCGTGGGCGATGCTGGAGTACGCGAGCAGTCGTTTGAAGTTCTTTTGAGGCAACGCAGAGAAGTTTCCAACAATGATCGTCAGGCCAGCGAGGACCCCGAGGACGAGGGTGACTTTTCCTACGAGAGCGGGGCTGCCTAGAAATGGCCCCACGAGTCGCAGAAAGACGATGAACCCGGCAGCTTTGGAGCCAACGGAAAGAAAGGCAGTAATCGGAGTCGGTGCGCCCTGATAGACATCGGGAATCCAGAAGTGAAACGGGACTGCCCCAATCTTGAAGGCGATTGCGACAAGAATGAGAGCGAAGGAAAAGAGCGCGGCGGTCGCATTGACGTCTGGCGCGGCGAGCGCAGTGGCGATTTCACCGAGATCCATGCTGCCGGTGATGCCGAAGAGCCAGGCGAATCCATAGACGAGGAATCCGGTCGAAAGTGCACCGAGGATGAGATATTTCACCCCTGCTTCGATCGATCCAACGTTGCGCCGTAGATAAGCGACGAGGATATAGAACGAGATCGTGACGGTCTCGAGCGAGACGAAAATGCTGACGAGATTGTTGGCTGACGCCATCCACATGAGACCGGCGCAGGTAAACATCGGCAATGCGAAAAATTCACCTAGCCCCGCCTGCCGGTGCGCTCCGGGCTCCGGGTCTGCCGTTTGCGCGACAATGATGGGGCTGTAGTCGGCCGCCATGATCAGGACGATCAGAGTCGTCAGGACGGCGATGCCTTTGAAGTAGAGCGACAGTTGGTCGCCCGCTTTATAGAACTGCCAAAATGATCCATCCGTCGATTCCGGCCATTCTACACGAAAGAGCAGAAGAAATACGGCACCCAGTCCGAGCATCCCGATCCAGGCGATGGCGCGCTTGTCCTTCAGCTTAACGAAAGCATCGATCATCAGCATCAGCAGGCCGAGAGCGACGACGATGATTTCTAGGTAGTAGACGGGCATGGGAAACGGGCAGAAGGCAGAAGTGGTGCGGCTGATCTAACAGGGTTGAGTCATCCGGCAGTAACTAAAAAGAACCCGTCAATCGCGGGGCGGATGAATTGATTGAGTAACTCGGGCACGAAGCCGACGGACATCAGCGTGATCAGCAGCAAAAGAACAGGGAGGCGGGTCGCCCAGGTGAGATCGCGAACTCCCTTTAGAGTTGTTGGCTCCGGTCCGAAGAAAAGGGAGCGGTAGGCGCGAAGCATGTAGACGGCGGAAATGACGACGCCCCACAGCGCGATGATCGTTGCCCACTGCAGCCAGCCGAGCGAATCCCCCATGTTGGCGAAGCCACCGAAGAAAATATTGATCTCGGCAGCGAAGTTGGCGAAGCCGGGCAATCCTGCAGAAGCGAAAGCGGCGAAACCGAACAACAATCCGAGACGCGGCACTTTTCCCGCGAGGCCTCCGAGCTTGTTGAACTCGAGAGTGCCGAAGCTTTCGCGAATATTGCCAGCCAGAGCGAAGAGCAGTGCGATAGAAATGCCGTGAGCGAACATCAGCATGACTGCGCCGGAGAGTCCGAGCACATTCCCGGCGGCAATGCCGAGAAAGATGTAGCCCATGTGCATCACGCTGGAGTAGCCGAGCATCCGGTCGAGTCGCTTCTGGGCGATGGTGACGAGTCCGATGTAGATGATGTTTCCGAGAAGGAGAATGAGGACCAGATGCAGCCACTTTTCGGCTCCGGCTGGTGCGAGTGGAAGCGCGATGCGAATGAGGCCGTAGACTCCGAATTTTTTCAGAACACCAGCATGAAGCATGGCGACCGGAATCGGGGCTTGGGAATAGGCAGGAGCGGCCCAACTATGAAAGGGGAAAAGCGAAACGAGGATGCCAAATCCGACGAGGAGCAGGAGGTAAATCCAGCCCTGTTGATCGGCAGGAATACTGGTGTCGGGATTGTTCGCCAGGGCAATCAGATCCGCGATATTGAAGGTCGATCCGCCCAGTGCGACAACGGCCATGAGTAATCCAACGAGTAGGATCAGGCTGCCGACGCTGAGATAAATCGTGATGGTCCAGGCAACGCGGACGCGGTCTTCTCCGCGACCGAAGAGGCCGATCATGAGGAAGGTCGGGATCAGCGCGAGTTCGTGGAAGGCGTAGAGGAAGAACAAATCGGTCGAGCAGAACGCTCCGATCGCGCCGCCGCCAATGAGCAGTAGCGATAGATAGTAGAGACGCGCACTGCCCTTGATGTCGCTTTCTTTCGGCGAAACCCAGATGGCCGCGACCATGACGATAGCCGAGAGCAGGAGTAGGACGAGACTGATTCCGTCGAGGCCGAACCCGAGACTGATATCGGGCATGCCGTCGATATTGATGAGCGGACGGCTGCTTTCAAACTGAAGCGCACCCAAACCTTCAACATTGGTGCGGAATTTAAAGGCGGTGTAAAGGCTGAGCACGAGAACTGCCACGGACGATCCAAACGCCAGAAAACGGGCCGGTGCTCCCAGGGCGATGGCCAAAGCGGCCAGCAGGGGAAGGAGGACGATGATTTCGATGATGCTCACAGCGTTCCGGGAAAGGTGTTCGGTCAGAGAATGAGGAAAAGGATCAGGGCGACGACGGCGATGCCAAAGTAAAAGGCGTAGGCTTGAACGTTACCAACCTGGAAAATACGGAGGAATCGTCCAGCAGACATGACACTGAGAGCCGGGAAGCGGACCACGACAGGATCGAGGACGAAGCGGTCGAAGAAGTCGAGAAACGCCGCAAGGGTATCCTGGAAGATGCGGATGAGCCCGAGGTAGATTTCGTCGATGTAGAATTTGTTCGCGAAGAGCGGGATGTTGATAGGGTCCTTCTTTTTGTCTTTGTAGAGGAAGAACGCCCCAGCAACGCCGACGATCAGTCCGATGAATGAAAGAATCGCGGTGAGGCCGATGTGACCGAAGAAGTGACCGACATCAGCATCTCCCCGTGCGAGGAGTGGCCCGGCGATGAATCCATAGGCGGAGAATAGCGCCATGAATGCGAGAACTGCGAGCGGTGCCCACATGACGGCGGGGACCTCTTTGGCGTTTGCTGATTCTTCGGTTCGCACTCCGCCGAGGAAGGCGACGATGACGAGACGTGTCATGTAAAATGGAGTCAGGAAGGCGACGATCATCCCGAGCCAGTATGGACCGTGCATGTGCTGTTCGTGGGCAGCTTCGAGGATCGCTTCTTTACTCCAGAATCCACTGGTGAACGGAACGGCAATGAGCGCGGCCGTTCCGATAGCAAACGTCCAGAAAGTGATCGGCATTTTGCGGCGGAGGCCGCCCATTTTCCAAATATTCTGTTCGTGATGGCAGGCGTAAATGACTGCGCCGGCTCCCAGGAAGAGAAGCGCTTTGAAAAAGGCGTGGGTGTAGAGGTGGAACATCCCGGCGTCGCTTCCGCCGGAGATGCCTTGCGCCATGATCATGTAGCCAAGTTGCGACAACGTCGAGTAGGCGAGGATGCGCTTGATGTCGTTCTGCTGAAGTGCCATCAGCGCGGCGACGAGAGCGGTGATCCCCCCGATCCAGGCAATGACCTCGGCAGCCATGTCGGCGGCTTCAATCAGGAAAACTACCCGTGCGAGCATGAAGACACCGGCGGCGACCATTGTGGCAGCGTGGATGAGAGCGGAGACTGGAGTCGGACCTTCCATCGCGTCCGGCAACCAGACGTGAAGTGGCACCTGAGCGGACTTGCCGATCGCGCCGCAGAAAACGCAGAGCACGGCGCCGTTTAGCAGCGCCATGTTGGTGATTCCACCGACGGCTGCTTGGATTTCGTCGAAGAAAATCGAGCCGGTCAGCACCCAGACGAGCAGGATGCCGATCATAAAACCAAAGTCACCAATACGGTTGGTAAGGAACGCTTTTTTGGCCGCCTCAGCAGCAGAATTTTTGTGATACCAGTGTCCGATCAGGATGTAGGAACTGACTCCAACGAGTTCCCAGAAGATAAACATCATCACGAAGTTGTTCGCGAGGACGATTCCGGTCATGGAGAACATGAAGAGGGAAAGTCCGCCAAAGTAGCGTGATTTCCCGGCGTCGTCCTTCATGTAGCCGAGTGAGAACAGGTGCACGAGGAAACCGATCGATGTCACGATCAGCATCATGCCGCGGCTGAGCTCGTCGACTTTTAGCCCGATATCGACGCGGAAGGTGTCTCCGAGATCGATCCACGGGAGGGATCCGATTTCGGTCGAGTCGCCACCTGCGGCAAGTTTAATAGCGAGCAGCAATGTGATCAGCGCCGAACCGACCGAGAGAAGAGAACTGATCCCCGACCAACGTTTTGTGACGACGAGGATAAACGCAGCCACGATGAGGGGGAGAAGCAACAACGCCCATGCCTGAAAATTGGCGGTCTGAAGTGTATCGAGTAAGGGCATCTCCGGAATCAGTGCTTCATCGAGTTGATCTTCGTCACGTCCGTTGTTTCGCGGGAGCGGAACAAGGCAACGATGATGGCGAGGCCGACGGCGACTTCCGCCGCAGCTACGGTGATGATGAAAAAGAGGAGGACGTGACCGTCGTAGGCAGGCTCGCCATCGACGACGTTGAAGCGTGAAAAGGCGACCAGTGTGAGGTTTGCCGCAGCGAGCATCAGCTCAAGACACATGAAAATGACGATTAAATTGCGACGCACCAATACTCCCGCCAATCCGATCGCGAAAAGCAGACCGCTGACTAGTAGGAAATGATTGAGTGTGAGGGCGGTTTCCATCGCTTACTTCAGTTCTTTCTTACTCAGCACCACGACGCCTACGGTGGCGACGAGAAGCAGGATGGCTACGACCTGGATCGGAAACCAATATTGGCTAAAAAGCAATTCACCGATGCGGTGAACATCGGACGTTCCAACTCCCTCGGCTTTTTCCAGAGGAACGAGTTTAGCTGTTCCAATCTCCGCGCGTTTCAACACGATGACCAGCAGCGCGACGAATCCGGCAACGACTCCGCCGGCACCGACGAAGGTGAAGAACGGAAAGCGTTTCCGCTCTTCTTCGGGCACATCCATCAGCATGATGATGAAAAGAAACAGCACCATGATAGCTCCCGCGTAAACGAGGATTTGGAGGATGCCGACGAGAAATGCATTCAGCTGAATAAAGAGTGCAGCCAGTCCAAGAAACGACAGCACCATCGAGAACGCGGCCGAGACCGGGTTCTTATTCACCACGACTCCGATCCCTCCAATGAGGGCGAATGCGGCAAAAATGTAGAATAGAAACGTCATTCGGGTTTCAAAAAATCACTTCAGCGGATTCCACTTGTTCACGAGGCCTTCGCGCACTCCACCAATTTCATATAGCTTTTCTTTATCGTGAACCATCTCGGCACGGGAAGTTCCGACGATGGCGTAGTCTTTCCGGAGATAGATCGCCTGCTCAGGACAAACCTCTTCGCAGAGACCGCAATAGATGCAGCGGATCATGTCGATGTCGAACTTTTTGGGACGTTTCTCGACTTTGGCCCACTTGTCATCGCTCGGAATTTCTTCGGGAAGGATGGTGATGGCGCGTGGTGGACAAATGAATTCGCAGAGTTGGCAGCCGACGCAGCGTTCGCGTCCATGTTCGTCGGTCACGAGCGCAGGTGCTCCCCGGTAGTGTTCCGGGAGATTGTCATCCCACTTCTCCTCGGGATACTGCATCGTCACTTTCGTCTTGCCTCGCAGCGAGCGGATCATATGCCCGAGCGTGACCCGCATTCCCTGCGCGAGCGCGGGGAGGTAGAGGTGTTCCCACCACTTGAGTTTTGGACGATCTACGATAATGGCCATGGCTTAATTAATTCTAGAAGGTCAGACGAGCCACAAAATGAGAGCGGTGAGGATGACGTTAAAAAGCGCGATTTCGAAAAAGAATACCCAGCCGAGACGCATCAGTTGGTCATAGCGGAAGCGTGGTAGGGTCCAGCGAACGATAATGAAAAACAGGATGAAGCCGATCACTTTGACGAAGAAAACGCCGATGTGAATGAGGCCATGCCACCACGGGACTTCGGCGTTGATGCTTTCCGGCGCAAGCCAGCCGAAGGGGAGACTCCAGCCGCCCAGGAACAGGGTTACCGCGAGCCCCGATCCGATGATCATTGCGGCGTATTCGCCGAGGAAGAAGAGCGCGAACTTCATCGAACTGTATTCGGTGTGATAACCGGCGACGAGTTCAGTTTCGCACTCGGGAAGGTCGAAGGGGAGGCGGTTCGTTTCCGCGAACATCGAGGTCGTAAAAACAACGAACGAGATAAAAACGGGGATCGCAAGGAGGAGTCCTTTTACGCTCAGCCCTTCGCCCCAGAGAGGCAGCAGCGCCCAACCGTTCTCGGCTTGGTATTGCACGATGCGGCCGAGATTGAGATCGCCGTAGATCATCAGGAGCGGGACAATGGAAAGACCAAGTGAAATCTCGTAGGAGATCATCTGGCTGGTCGAGCGAACGCCGCCAAGGAAGGAGTATTTCGAATTCGACGCCCAACCGGCGAGGACGATGCCGTAGACGGTCAGCGAGGCGATGGCGAAGACGAAAAGCGGACCGACATCAAGGTCGGCGATCACCATTTTCTCTCCGAAAAGCTGGCTGCCAAACGGCAGGACAGCACAGGTCAGCAGCGCCGGAACCATCACCAGCGCAGGTGCGATCCAGAAGTAAACTTTGCGAACGTGCTTGGGCGTGAAATCCTCTTTTAGCAGAAATTTGATGCCGTCGGCGACAGCTTGGAGAAGGCCGAAGGGGCCGACCCGGTTTGGACCGACGCGGTCTTGAATCGCGGCGCTGACGCGGCGTTCCGCCCACACTGACATCGCGACGAGCGGAAGCAGCGTGAGGAAAACGAATACCACGATCTTGACCACTGCTGCGATGATGATTTGCCACTCCATGGATAAGAAATCAGCCAACGACAAGGCCTTTGGCGATGCGCTCTTTCTCGCGCTCCAGCAGTGGGATTGTCACCCCGGTTTCGATCAGGGGGATACCGAGATCACCAATCTGATCCCAGGTGAGATCAGTAAATTCTGACACTTCCGCGGCGAGTTGAGCAAAAATTTCGGTCGCGGAATAAATACCGTTTCCGCCGCCAGTCGCCTGGATGAGATCGCGAACGATTTCCCACGGTTCCAGTGTCAGGCCCGGACCATCAACTGCCTTGTTGAGACGTTGAAGACGACCGGTCACGTTGATCATCGTGCCGGACTTTTCCGCCCAACATGCGCCGGGAAGAACAAAATCAGCAGCGTCCGCAGTCGGATTCGCCAGCGGATAGGAAGTTAGGAAGAAGTCGAGTTTCCCGAGCGTCTCGGCGTTGAAGTCTGCGTCGTCGACGAGGTTCTCCTGCAAGGCGATGAGGCCTTTGATCCGCCCCTCTTCGATGCCCTTCTTAATAGCGTCTAGTTGCGAACCTGGATCGTCGAGACCGAGGACGAGTTTGACCCCGTTGGTGTTTGGATTGCCATCGTCGGAAATGAGGTAGCCGTCGCCTTCCTGCTTGCGAGGGACGGTGTCGACGTGGCCCGCACCGAGATGCTTCACGAGTCGGTTGACCATGAGGAGTTCCTCGTTGGTCATGCGGGCAGAAGCGATCACCGCGATTTCGGCTCCGTCGAGTTTGGAAAGTTTTTCGGAAGCGGAAGCCATCGCTTCGCTCCAGTCGGCAGCGCGGTGGTTGTCTCCGTCGCGGACGAGTGGCTCGGTGAGACGTGCATCGCTGTCGATCCAGTGATAGTTGAGACGGTGCGAGTCCGGCATCCAATCAGAGTTCACGTCGTTGTTCTGACGCGGCGTGATGCGGTAAATCTTACCCTGACGCTCGTGGACGACGATGTTGCAGCCGGTACCGCAATTCGTGTCGATGGTCTGCGTTTCACGCATGAACCACACACGCATCTGGAAGCGGAAGTCGTTGGAAGTTAACGCACCTACTGGACAGATATCGGCCGTATTAAGAGAGTAATTGTTCGCCAGTTCGCGGCCGGGATATACGGACAGAGTAGTGTGACTGCCACGATCGGTGAACCCAAGCACCGGATCGTCGGCGATCTCGTCGGTGAAACGGATACAGCGGCTGCACATGATGCAACGCTCGTCGTCGAGACGGATGCGCGGGCCGACTTGGACGTTTTTCGGCTTCTTGACCTTCTGCTCGCGAAAGCGTGAATTGCCTTTGCCGTGCTCAACACTGAATTCCTGCAAGCCACACTCACCGGCCTGGTCACAGATGGGGCAATCGAGCGGGTGATTCGCAAGGAGCAATTCCATCACACCTTTGCGGCACTCTTCGGTGAGCTCGCCAGTGGTGCGGATTCCCATTCCCGGAGCGATGGTGTTCGCGCAAGCGATGGCCGGACGTGGCATCCACGAGATAGGCAAATGGCCGCTTTCGTCAGGCTCGGGTGGGTCATCGCCGGGACGCGGGCGTGGCGGCATACCCATTTCGACCAGGCACATGCGGCAGTTGCCGGGTGATGTCAGCTTGGGGTGATAGCAATAATGCGGCACCTCGACATCGACCTGGCGGCAGGCTTCGATCATGCGGGTGCCTTTGGGGAACTGGTGCCATACCCCGTCGATCTGGACGTCCAGAAGGTCTGTCTTTTCTTCGCTCATTTCAGGGCGGTAGCGGCGACGAGGGTTTCGGCGTTTACGATTTCACCTTCGAGTTCCGGATTGGTGTCCGACACGAGTTCGTCGCGAAATTTATCGATGAAGCTTTCGGTCGGCCAGGCGCAGGCTTCGCCAAAGGCGCAAATGGTGCGGCCGTCGATATTCCGTGCCACCGAGTCGAGCGTGTCGATGTCGGACGGCGAGGCTTTCCCGGCAACAACACGATCAGTGATTTTTTTCATCCAAAGCGAACCTTCGCGGCAAGGTGTGCACTGCCCGCAGGATTCGTGTGCATAGAAAGCGTTGATGTTGTTCAGCACCCAGCTGATCGAGCGGCTGTCGTCGATCACGATGACTCCACCGGAGCCGGCCATCGAGCCGCAAGCTGCCAGCGTGTCGAAATCCATCGGGATGTCCCAAATCGAAATCTCTTTCTCGTCATCGCCCTTGCCAATTTTGAATGTCTCACCTGCCCGCAGCACTTTCGCTGACGATCCGCCGGGGATAACGGCTTTGAGCTCACGGCCCTCTTTCAATCCGCCACACATGTCGTTGATGAGTTCGCCCATCGTGACCTTACCGACCTCGACTTCGAAATAGCCCGGCTTCTGCACGTCTCCACTCACGCAGAGAATCCGCGTGCCGGTGTTGTTCGGCGTGCCGGTCTTCGACCATTCTTCGCCACCGATTTCCATGATGTGCTTCACATGGCACAGCGTCTCGACGTTGTTGACGATAGTCGGGCAGAGGTAAAGCCCCATTGCAGCCGGGAAAAAGGGTGGCTTGATTCGTGGGTAGGGGCGCTTGCCCTCCAGTGATTCGATGAGGCCGGTTTCCTCTCCGCAAATGTAAGCGCCGGCGCCGCGGTGGACGTAGAGCTCCAAGTCGAAACCGGATCCGAGGATGTCCTTTCCGAGAAAGCCTTTCTCATGGGCTTCGGCGATCGCCGTTTCCAGAATCTGAGCGCCTTCGGGAAATTCCTCGCGGATGTAAATGTAAGCAAGCTTCGCCCCGACTGCGAAACACGAGATGATGATGCCCTCGATGAGCTGGTGCGGGTCCTGATGAATGATGTAGCGGTCCTTAAACGTACCCGGCTCGGATTCGTCGGCGTTGCAGATGAGGTAGACTGGCTTTTCGTTTTTTGGCGGGATGAAACCCCACTTCACACCGGCAGGGAAACCCGCGCCGCCGCGGCCTCGGAGCCCGCCTTTTTTCACTTCGTCAGTGATTTCCTGGGGCTTCAGCTTGATCGATTTCTTCAACTGATCATAGCCGCCTTCGCCCATGTAGGTGTCGATGGATTGATCCCAGCCTTCGCGATCGACATTCTTGAAAACAACGCGGTGTTCTCGTTTGTGCGGCTTTTTTCCCGCGATGTATTTAACGTCGCTCATCGTTTAGGAATACTGCTTCAAGAGACCGTCCACATCGGACACTGCTTCGTGGAAATCGTCGCTCACCAGACAAACCGGTCCGGTTCCGCAACTGGCAAGGCATTCGGCAAACTCGATGCTGAACTTGCCGTCCGGGCTCACCGCGATCGGATTGTGATGCGTCACACCCGAGCGGTCGATGCCGGTTTTGTCACAGAGGGACTCCATCAGCTCGTAACTGCCCGCCATCGCGCAGCTCAGCGTGCGGCAGACACGGATGTGATACTTGCCGGGTGCCGACTGTCGGAACCCAGGATAAAAAGTAACCACCTCGAGAACCTTGATCGGTTCGAGTTCCAGCTTTGCAGCCGTCCATTCGACTGACTCCTCCGAGATAAACCCAAAGTGATGCTGCAGCGCATGAAGTACAGGCAGTACCGCCGAACGCTTACTCACTGGATAGTGAGTGACGCGTTCGTCGATTTCCTTTTCCAGGTCAGCTGGGACTTCGAGGGACATGAATATTTAAAAGAATTGCCGAATCACCGATCGCACTCGCCCATCACGAAATCGAGACTTCCCAAAATCGAGACGGTATCGCTCATCATGGTGCCCGGAAGCAGTGTCGAAAGAATGCTCAGGTTTACGAAAGAGGGGGCGCGTATCTTGAGGCGGTAGGGGACTCCGCCGCCTTTTGAGTGGATGTAAAAACCAAGTTCGCCCTTCGGATTCTCTGCTCCAAAATAGACTTCGCCCGCCGGGGCATCGATGCCCTCCGTTACGAGGATGAAGTGGTGGATCAGCTCCTCCATGCTCATCAGGACACGCTCTTTATCAGGTAGATTCTGCTTGCTGTCGGCCACATTGATAGGGCCATCCGGCATGTCAGCCATGGCCTGACGGAGGATGCTGACGCTCTGGCGCATCTCCTCCATCCGCACCTGATAGCGATCGAAGCAATCGCCGACTGAGCCAATCGGAATGTCGAAATCGAAGCGCTCGTAGTCGAGGTAAGGATTGGCTTTGCGGACATCATGATCCACACCCGAACCACGCAAGTTCGGACCGCTCAGGCCCCAGGCGATCGCATCCTCCTTCGAGATGACGCCAATGTTGCGGGTCCGGTCGAGGAAAATCTTGTTTCGCGTGAGTAGCGTGTCCACCTCGTCGAGACAGACCAGGAACTCTTCGCAGAATTTCTCAAGTTGATCGAGGAAGCCGTCCGGTAGATCGCGAATCTGACCGCCGACGCGCGTGTAACTCGTCGTGAAACGCGCCCCTGTCAGCAGTTCACACAGATCATAGACCGTCTCCCGCTGCGTGAACGTGTAGAGAAAGACCGTCATCGCCCCAACGTCCATCGCGTAGGCGCCGAGCCCGAGCAGGTGGGCGGAAATGCGGGCCATTTCGCAGCAGATTGTCCGGATCGTCTGGCCGCGCGCCGGTAGCTCCCAGCCCATCAATTTCTCCACCGCCAGCGCATAAGCGACGTTATTTGCTAGTGGAGCTAAATAATCCAACCGGTCCGTGTAGGGCACGAACTGGTTATATTGCATGTTCTCCGCGATTTTTTCGTCACCGCGGTGGAGGAAGCCAATGTCCGGATCCGCCTTCGTGACGATCTCTCCGTCCATCTCCAGGATCAGGCGCAAGACCCCGTGCGTGGCCGGGTGCGACGGGCCCATATTGATAACGAGCTTCTCACCGACCAGATCTTCTGTGGTCTGCTGATAGCCCTCCAGCTCCGACGAGCGCGAGGCTGCGTCAGGAATTTCGAGTTCTTTCGTGGTGGTCGGCATTGCGAGGCAGGCGATTCGGAAAGCTCCCCGAGCCCTCTGAATCGCGACTATCGGGGCGCCGATTTGGAGTTTCAAGGCGAGTTTGTGAAAAATTTCACAAAGTCCGGACGCTTTTGATACGTTATAAAAGCGGCGGCAGATTCTACTCGTCGCCACAACCCATCGAGAGCAGTATTTAAACCATGGAAAAAGAGAAAACGGTCGAGGGAGGAATGGAGGAGAAGAAAAACGTCGGCACCACCATCATCGTCGGAGCACTGGGCGTTTTGAGTACGCTCTATCTGTTGAATCCAACCGGCGGATTCATCGAGTTGATCCCCGATAACTTCCCCGTGATCGGCAATCTCGATGAAGTTGCCGCGACCGCTATGCTCGTCAGCTGCCTTGCCTATTTCGGCGTCGATGTCGCAAAATGGTTCGGGCAGAAGAAAAAAGACGCGCAAGACGATGTGATCGACGTCGAAGTCGACGATCAGTGATTTGAATTGAGACGGAGTGTGCCGCTGACGCGGTTGTATTGGAATTGGCAGCCGGAGCGGGCGCCCTACATTTCTCTAACCAATTCAAACAGAGGTTTACTTACCGACCCAATTGACTTCGTTTCGCTTTGGACGTTCCGCTTGCTCCCCTGGAGCGCCTATCCCGCGTTGCCCGGTTGTCTTTCTCCGCTTCGCTCCGAATCTGTTTACTTCGTCCTTTCTCACTAATTTGCCGCTGCCACGATGCGTGGCATGTAGGGAGCAGGATTCGCGTCGAAAGCCCGGACGCAGGGGGTGCAGCAGAAAAGGACTTCCTGACCTTTGAAGACCCGACGATGTCTGACAGGCTTTTCTGCGAAGGGTCTCTGGATGACGGCGCAGTGGTCGAATGGGTAAGGGGTGACGGGGGCACCCGCTTTGTCCGCGAGTTTCGTCTCGGAGAACGATGAGCCGGTTCCGGTAGCGGCGCCGGTGTTGACCGTGTCGCATGCTGTGAACGCGAAAAGCAGAGAGGTCAGGAGAAGTGCTAGGGATAGTGGTTTCATGGCTGTCATTAGTTTCCGACGTCTTTTCGCGGCGGCAAGCGGATTTCGCAGGGCAAGGTCGCTCCGATTTTCGTTTGCAGACGTGCTGGATTCCGCTTTTCTATGACTCCCCATCGCAATCGGCGATCTGTAGGGGATTTTTTACATGGCGACAATCAAAGTGGCATGCCCGCGATGCGGTCAGAAAGTGTCGGGAGACGAGAGTTTCTTCGGGACGACTGTGGAGTGTCCGATTTGCTCGTCGTCGATTCTCTTTCCCGGTGAAAAACGCGAGGGCGTGCCGCAGGGCGAGCTTCATGCTGAGCCGGCCAAGGAAGGGCTTCCCCCGAAGGCCGAGCCTGCTCCGGAACCTTCGCCCGAGCCAATTCCTGAAGCTGAATCTGCTTCCGCCCGCCCGAAGGCTAGCACGGAGCCTTTGCCCGGGAGCGATTTCGAAGTGCCGCCCAAGTCGCCTCGACACAATCCCGATCCGGATTGGGATGAAGAGGATGAGGGCGGGGACGAAATTTACGACGAGCCCCCATCGCCCATGTTCGGAGCGATCTCCATCGTCTCTGCGGTGATCGCGTTGGTGACCTGCGGGATAGCCGGTCCGCTTTTTGCACCGCTGGCGATCATATTCGGGCACACCGCATTGGCCAAAGCGAAGCGCAGCCCTGTCCATCCAGCTCCAGGTCAGACGCTGGGCGCCATCGGTCTCATGATTGGTTACGTCAGTTTGCTGATGACTATTCTGGTGTTGGTGCTGCTGGTTTTCTTCGGCGATTCGATTAGAGGCTATCTTCCGGCTGCGGAGGGCTAGGCGATTTCTTCTATAGCCGGGATCTGCGACCCCGGCGTTCAACCCCGGGCATCCGAACCCGTGACCCATCCGGCGAACGACGCGTAACGCTCCCACAGGGAGCGGCTACGGGGACAACCTTGCCACTTGCATTTATTTTGGCTCGGTTTAGGACTTCGCCAGAAATCGGGGCTCGAATTTCAATAATTTTAGTCTTTTTAATATTGAAGATTTCTTAATCAATAGGAAACTAAACAGTCTGAAGAACATGTGTGAAACCACGATTACAAACATCCGCGGCCGCGAAATCATTGACTCGCGAGGAAACCCCACCGTTGAGGTGGATGTAGAACTTGAAGGCGGAGCCATCGGCCGCGCCGCTGTCCCCAGTGGAGCCAGCACCGGTGAACACGAAGCATGGGAATTGCGCGACGGTGACGACAGCCGCTATCTCGGCAGAGGTGTGCTCAAAGCAGTCGAGGCGGTAAACGAGAAGATCTGTCTCGATCTTGTTGGCCTCGACGCGACGGATCAGACAGGCATCGACAAGGCCATGTTCGAGCTCGATGGCACGCCTAATAAGAAGGAACTCGGGGCCAACGCCATCCTCGGTGTATCGCTCGCTACGGCTCACGCAGCGGCGAATCAGCTACAGCAGCCTCTTTATAAATACCTCGGTGGACCCAACGCGAAAGTGTTGCCGGTGCCGATGATGAACATCATCAATGGGGGGTCTCACTCCGATGCACCGATCGACTTTCAGGAGTTCATGATCGTGCCAAGGGGGGCAGAGTCTTTCCGCGAAGCGCTCCGTCAGGGGGCTGAAATTTTCCACGCACTCAAGAAAGTGCTCAAGGACCGTGGCCTTTCTACCGCAGTCGGTGACGAGGGTGGTTTCGCCCCCAAGCTCGATTCTGCTGACGATGCTCTCAAAGTGATCGAGCAGGCGGTCGATAAAGCAGGCTATAAATTCGGGGAGGATATTTTCATCGCTCTCGACGTCGCTTCCTCCGAGTTCTACGACAAGGAGAAGGGCAAATATGTCTTCCACAAATCCGACAACTCTGAGAAGTCTGCCGAAGAGCTCGTCGATTACTACCTCGACCTCCAGTCCCGCTACCCCATCCTTTCGATCGAGGACGGCTGCGACGAGAACGACTGGGACGGCTGGAAAGTCATCACCGAGAAAATGGGACATAACACCCAGCTCGTGGGCGACGACCTCTTTGTGACCAACGTCGACTTCCTTCAGAAAGGAATCGATCTCGGCGTGGCGAACTCCATCCTCGTGAAAGTGAACCAGATCGGCTCACTGACTGAGACTCTCGATGCCGT
>Ga0222633_1000760_pt1 | contig 23652 bp, 26 predicted proteins | sample AntAcemetageno48_FD_179816 | JGI IMG/M metagenome (GOLD analysis project Ga0222633, IMG submission 179816) | Saline water microbial communities from Ace Lake, Antarctica - #48 | ecosystem: Environmental > Aquatic > Non-marine Saline and Alkaline > Saline | place: Antarctica: Ace Lake | collected...
ATCACGCATGCGCTCCATGGTGTCTATCCTGTTCTGCAATTGCACCCGGAAACCTCGACTAATTCTTGTCCAGTCTTTCTGCGTCGGTGCTCGATGACTGGGAAGGAAATCCAATTGGCTACGAATTTCAACAATAGAAAAACCGAGCTGCTGGGCAATCAGCACAAAAGAGAGTCGTCGAATGTCCGAGCGTACAAATTGACGTTGACCGCCAGAGTTCCGCTTTGGCAGTACCAGACCCTTAGATTCGTAGAAGCGAATCGCTGACACCGAGAGTCCAGTTCGCGCAGCAACGTCTCCAATACCCAGTAGTTTTTTTATCATGACACACACCTAAAATTAGACCTTGACCTCTACTAAGGTTGAGGTATTAACGTAGTGTTTTCAATCACTAAGTTAAGGAGAAGCTGAATGTCCGGAATCTTAGAACACGTCAATTTCACGGTCACCAATCCAGAAGCCACCGCCCGGGTGCTGTGCGATCTATTTGATTGGCAGGTCCGTTGGCAAGGGGAATCTAAGATGGGAGGCCGAACCGTTCATGTCGGGGCTGAAGATAATTATTTGGCTCTTTATGCACCACTCAAAGTGTACGAGAGCGAACGACCTCAAGGGGTATTGAAAGGTGGCATGAGTCACATCGGGATTGTGGTTGATGACCTCGATGCAACTGAAAAAAAGATTCATGCAGCGGGATACAACACCATGAGTCACGGCGATTACGAGCCCGGAAGAAGATTCTATTTTTTAGACGCAGATGGTGTGGAGTTTGAAGTTGTCAGCTATTCGTAGCCAGCCTAAGTGGGCAGCCCTAACGGTCCTGTCGATGCTAATGCGCGAGCGGTATTTTTTGCTTTACGACTTACCCAGACGTTGCCAATTCTTTTGCGCGAGCTTTTTGCCAATGACACAAAACACCTGGGGATTAACCACCAGGCCAGAATGGCTACCGGTGACTTCAATATTCTCGGTGTGGTCTGTGTTTTTTTCCTGGGCAAAGTGATGTGGAACCACACCATCTGTTTTGCTAAAGATCGCAGTAGAGGGAACCGGCATCGCAGCCTTATTACGTTGCTGGTATCGGTCCAGTGCATCCCGGGCATTTTCAGCACTATTTAACCGCTCGTAGGTTGAATAGGTACTGGCCTGGCTTGGATCACTAATCGGAGAACCTAAACAGATCACCTGCCTGACTTTTTCAGGCGCTTCCCTGGCCAGGTGCCTCGCAAAGTTACCACCCAAACTCCAACCCACGAGACTCACTTCTTTTTGGCCAGATTTTTCAAAAACTTGTTCAAGCTTTTCTAATAGCGCTGGAAATCCACCGACTCGACTCAAGCCAAGGTTTATTCCGAGACCCCAACCTGAGGTTCGATATCCCTTTAGATCTAGATAGTGCCTCAAAAGTGAAGTACTCATGTCACTACCCAGAAAACCAGGCAGCACAAGGACCGGGTGGCCATCTCCAGCGGGCACTGCGTGGAGCGCTGGCAGTGATGGGCCTAGACTGGCTAACTCCATCATCGCGCGGGGCATTTCCATCATGGCGAGAAAATTGAATGAGCGCTTGTGCATCCCTGCGATCCTTTCTTCTTATTATTACTATTCGTGGCGCTTACTTAATCAGAAGAGCCTAAGTTCACCTACTGTTTTATCGGGACATTTAGCAGGGTGAGGACGCGACAGAAGCCGCGCTTATTGACCCTTATCGCAGCCTTTGACCCTTCCTCTGCTATTCGAAGTTGGCCACAGGGTATTTCGGCCGCTTCTGGGCGAAACTGCAGAGTCCAATTTTCAACCGCCTTACCGGGATTCATCTTCAAAGGCGCATTGGCTATGAGCCGCAGCAATGGCACACTGGACAAGTCATCAACAGTTACCAGAGGGCAATTCATGTCTGATCCAACTCAAGACGATAACATCAGCCTACCTGTTGGCATTGCACTGACTCCGTTAGACGAGCATTTTCGAAATGACCCTTATACAGTCTTGAAAAAAATTCGGGAAGCCACACCCGTCCATGAAGATACAGAGCTACGCCGTTATATCTACACACATCACGACGATGTTAAGTCGATATTGCGGGACGCCCACTTTTGGAGCGACCCACGCAAGGGTAATCCCGGCTCTTTCAATCGCGAACTGCTCGGCAATGGTATGCGCGAAGATGAAGAGCCCTCGATGTTATTGATGGACGAACCCGGCCATCGCCGTCTACGCTCCCTGGTAAGTGCGTCATTCACACCTAGCGCCGTAGAAAAATGGCGCGACCGGGCTCGCCTGGTCGTCGATCAGGTTCTGAATAACATCCGGTCGACTGAATTTGACGTCATCACGGAATTCGCGGGACCGGTACCAACCGTTGTAATCGCAGAATTATTAGGTATTGATCCTGCGATGCAGGACAAATTTAAGCACTGGTCTGACGAGGCAGTTAAGGTTAGCTTCAATCCATTTGCATCTGCCGAAGAAAAGGCTATTGGGGACGCGGCTGGCGCGGCCCTAGAGCAATTTTTTAGAGAGGAGATAGAAGTACGTCGACGGGATCTGGGAGACGACCTGTTATCCGACATGATTCGCGCTGAGATGGATGGCAAAAAACTATCTGTTGATGAAATTATCAGGCAATCCAACTTGCTACTCATTGCAGGCAATGTCACCACTACTGATCTAATAGGCAACGGTGTCAAAGCGCTTTTGGATAATCCCATTCAACTGCAAGCTTTGCGAGACGACCCCACAAAAATCAACAAGGCAGTCGAAGAAATGCTCCGCTTTGACTCACCTGTTGTAAACTCTGGTCGCATTGCAAATCGCGATATTGAAATTGGTGGCTGCCCAGTCAAGAAAGGAGAATCCTTAAACACCGCACTTGCAGCCGCCAATCGTGACCCAGCTATCTATCCGGACCCTGACAAGTTTGATATTTCGCGAGCAGACACCCATCACCAGTCTTTTGGCGGCGGAAGACATCTATGCCTGGGCGCACACCTCGCCAGGCTAGAAGCCCAAGAAGCAGTTTTAGGCTTACTGCGTCGTTACCCCAATCTTCGCAAAGGTGACAAGGGCCATACCTATCACTCAATCCCGTCTTTTCGAGGCATGAGCGAGTTTTGGGTTTCCGCAGGCACCGCCTAAGTTGGCCCGACTAGTTTGAGTCCTTGACCGCCTGTTTTTTTCGATCGGCATCTTTGTTTAGAATCCCCTGCACGGCTTCAGCATCCCTGATCAGCTGTTGCTCCGCTGCTAGCGGGTTGTTTGATGGCTTCGCTGCAGCTTTAGGCAGCTCAGCAGACGCCGCATTAGATTCTGCAGGTTTATCGCCACCACAGGCGACAAGCCCAACGCACAAAAGTATTGTGAAAATGATTCTTATGAATTGATTCCAACAATGAGTAGGTGCACAGGTTGACCGTCTGCTGCCAAATTGTAAATTGGTTTTGACATCCAAGCACGCCGGCGGGTCTGACAAGGGCGCTAGCTCAAGATATGCATTTAGCGCAAGGACCCACTGGCGAAAGCTTTTGCTCGTCAGTGGGTCCTTACATTCTGGCTACTTCTGCTTCATATCCAGAGGTCGGTAGTAGTCTTTTCCAGAGGAGATATAGTCTTTCATCATGCTCATAAAAGATGCCCCAGCGGACCCTTCGGCAGACAAGGTCAGATTCTGTCGGATGTAGTTCACACTGTCGGGGTTAAGCGTTTTGGCCATTCCCCAATACTCTTCTGTCTTCTGAGAATCGCCGTGATCTCGAAAGAAGTTACCGAGGCGGAATGCCGCTTCAGCCCTTAGTTCATCAAAGGATTGAGGTCGGATATTCTTAGTGACAGTACTTGCACTCTGAACAAACTCACTCTGCTCACCATTTTTCACCCAGTCTTTTAGCGCAGGGGCATAAACATCATTGCCGCCAAAAGGGTGTTTCTTGGCGTAGGTACCTTCATCGATCCGAACGATCTTGCCAGTCTCGTCTATCCAGGCGGCCGCGGGTACATTGATAAAATTGAATGCACTGCTAATCGTGTGATTAACATCCACAATTTGTACATAGGTTGCGCCAGCCGCATCAAATATTGGCCCGGCGACAGCCTCACCGCCAGTATCCTGGGCTGCAGAAATGATGACAAAATTCGGGTCGTTTAATTCTTCATGAATATGTTGCCACACGGGCACATCAAGTTGGCATCCTCACCAGGAGGACCAGGTAATGATCAGGGCCTTTTTGCCCTTGTAGTCCGACATTCTAACGACCTTGCCCTGCCGGTCTCGAACTTCAAACGCGGGCGCCATGGCATCCGCGATCATACCTTCGCGTTTAGCTGGGACTTCGCCGAAGCTCCAGACTCTATTTTCAGTGTCCGCAACATAGGGCTGCTCAAGCCAATCGGCAAAACCCAATAGATCAAACCAGCGCTGTCCATCCACTTCTTTTAGCAGCGGCGAGCTCTCTTTAAGGGGAACACAAAGCTCTTCAAAGCAGGCACCCTCGGGCTTGAGCTCGAACCCATTGACCCTGGTGAGATCCTCGGGGGTGACCCAAAGTCCATCACCTTTCCGCACCTTTTGAAGATCGATCACGTTTCCGGCATACAGAACCTTCGCCCCGCCATCAAAGCGAACAGGTTTTTGTTCAAACGGATGCCGAAGATCGGGATGCGCCATCCTGACTTCTTCTGCCATACCTGACTCCTAAATTAAAATGAATCCATAGAACAGCCAAGACTATCAGCATACTCCCAGTCGCGCGAACACCTCTGGAGGGGTTTTGCGCAAGCAGGCTTGTTAAGGCAATTGACCGCAGAATTGGATTCCACCATCGATCACAACCAGGTTGTGATCGAGGCAATAGCCAAGCTGAGCCTGATCCCCTTTTAGCTTGTAGTAGATTGTCTGGGATCTCGTCGAATCTCGACCAGTTCTGCATTTCGCAAAGAGGACAAGTGTTGGCAAAGCGCGCCCTGGCTAAGTGGAATCAGCTGATTTAGCTCACCAGTGGAATACTCTTCATCAATCAAGGTACACAAAATCACCAGCCGATTTTGATTCGACAACTGCTCCATCATTGCCGCAACCGCACCGGCGTTCTCCGCCATGTGCGACATACCTATTTTCCGTACTCTACTAATTTCCCTTAACAGACAGCCCAAACCATTCCTAAGGTCCTATCTTCGTTCTTGTCATCTGGACGACGAAGTGAAATGCTTGCGAAAATTCGCCTCACACAGGTCAGAAATCTCCATGCTGGAATCCGTACAACTCGGTCGTAACTCAGGCTTGCTGGTCTCCAAACTTTGCCTTGGCACCATGAACTTTGGCGAACCCGGCCGGGGCCATCAGGGAGACTGGACACTGGATGCAACCCTGGCGGAGCCTATATTTAAGGCAGCCATCGATAGTGGCGTGAACTATTTTGACTGCGCGAACGTGTACAGCATTGGCGCATCGGAGGAGGTGGTTGGCAAGTTGCTCAATAAACTGCTGCCGAGAGACGAATATATTCTCACCACCAAAGTCTCATTTCCGATGGGACGAAAACCGAATCAAAGCGGCCTCTCGCGAAAGCATATTATGGAAAGTGTGGATCGGTCATTGAAGCGTCTGGGCCATGACTATATCGATCAGCTCATCATTCACCGGCACCCTCACTCTATCCCTGGGGCTGCAGTCACACCATTAGACGAAACTATGGAAGCGTTAAACGATGTTGTGAAGGCCGGCAAAGCCTTATATCTGGGCGCCTCTTCAATGTTTTCCTGGCAGTTTGTCGAAATGCAGATGATGGCGGAACAACGAGGTTGGACGAAATTCATTTCGATGCAGAATCACTACAATCTTATTTATCGCGAAGAAGAACGAGAGATGATTCCTTATTGCGCTAACTCTGGAGTCGCTGTAACACCCTGGTCGCCCCTGGCCCGGGGCATCCTCGCCGGCGCCTATAAAGGTAGCTTCGATAATGGCACAACGACCCGCTCCAGCGGACAGGATCGACGCAGAACCGAGAGCCTCTACCATGGCGCTGCAAAATTCAATATTGCGGCAAGGGTTGAAACCGTCGCCGAAAAGTACGGCGTCAAACCTGCTCAAATTGCTATCGCCTGGGTGCTCAAGAATGAAGCCGTTACCTGTCCAGTTGTTGGGGTTTCCAAGGTTGAGCAGCTAGAAGGTCTGGTCGCGGCAACTCAATTAAAACTTGAAGCCGAAGACGTTGCGTATTTGGAGGAGCTTTATGAACCCGTCGATAATCTACTATCCTTAGGTGCATCTTAAACCCTAAACGAGCAAGAATTGATCCAGGAGCTCTGTCGTCTCAGCACAATTATGAGCTTAGCCGCGCTTGTGTAACAGGCGACAACAGCCGACCCTCAAACTGCTTCAGGACAACTTCAACTTCTTGCACAAACTGCGGCGGATGCGTCATACAACCAGCATTCTGCCACCAGTCCCGCGCACCGGTATAGGTAAGGATATTCGCAATCACCGGACGTCTGGCTTCATAGGCATCCCGGCCAACCATGCCCGCTTGATATTGAAAGTAGAAGTTCTCGAAGCCAATCATATAACTGCTAACAACCTGCAAAACCCGCCGTTGCTCCAGAGGATCAAGAATTTCGCCACGTTCCGCCTTCATCCATGCCTTCAGCAGCTCAGTATCTTTCGCGATATCGAGCTGGATCCGCGAGAAATGAGTAGTCACCTCCTGAGTAATACTGCTTTTAAATCCGTGCAAACCATGCCTGATCTGAACCGCCACGTAGATCAGAGAAACAATCATGGCCACGCCACCGATCAATTCTCCGATAGCACCTAAATCCTGTAGCGTCATAAATAATCCTCGATATTTCCAGCATACAGCAACCAGATTCAATATTAAGGTTAAAGTTTTGTGCTGTTTGAGAATTGAAATGAGTCATGCAAATCAGTCGATCGGCTGGTCAGATCAATCCCCCAATGATCCCGAGGTAATCAAACTTCGGGATCATCTAGAGACGAAAAATGGCAGTAAGGGTCTAAGCATCCTTGAGCACGATGATATTGTTCAAGCGGTTAGAGTCTTCCAACGAGGTAGCTTCGTCGTTATCGGCGGCATCCTTGATACCGAACAAATCGATTTTCTTGCCAAGGACTGTGATGAGGATATCAGAGAGGTTGGGCCGGGCTCCGTTGAGCTGCTCACCTCAATATTGTATGTGCCTGAAATTACTCTCAGCACGCAAACACTCGCGCAATTAGATGAAATATTTCCGCCTTTTGGTGAACGCCAGAAGCTTACGCCTGGCAACTATTGCCCAAGTAAAAAGCCTTTTACTGCAACAAGATGAGACTCGAACTGTTCTCAACCGGTATTGAGCCCAGCATTTTCGATATACTGCACCTTAAAAGCACATGTTAGCTGAAGTGATTTTCTGGGCAACATCATGGGTCACAAGCCCATCTCTATCAGCATCGGCATAAACAAGTAACGTCGGGCGCTGGATATAATCGACTGTGTCAGCCCACTTACCCATCGACAGCCCTTCCTTGGCCTGGGCACCGATTAGTTTTTCGATGCGGCCCAGGTAGGCATATCTTCTTCTTGCTAGGTTGGATTGGTCTTCTTACCAAGGCCTATGATTTGGGTTTCGGACATGGAGTCCAGGGAGGATCCTCTAAAATACGCTTTGAAACCACCTCGGGACACCGAGCCGTGAAATCCAGGATGACAAACGTGGGCCTAATTCCTTCAAACTGGACTTCAAAATTCGCGTAACCTAACTAATTGCTTTAACGTATGAGCAACGCTTATATAGACCCTTTAGAAAGTAGTTTGAGCAGGAAGAGAAGAAATGGCACTACCGATCACTGTCCAAATAGAGGATGAGCTATACGAGCGCACTCAAAAGCTCGCGTCCAAACGCGGCATCAGCATTGACCAACTAGTCGCCCAGCAACTAGAGCGCGCCGTCGCCCAGGAGCAATACTCCAGACTTCAGCAAAAAGTTGCCCAACACCGTCAGTCTAACCGGGTTGCTCGACCAGCTCAGAGTGTGGTTAAAAGTGCAGATAAAAGTTCGGTTAAGAGTGCCGCTAAAAGCGCGGGCAAACGCAGCCGTTAGAAGGCCATCAGAACAGCCGCAACCAGAATACCCCTCTACACACTCGCACTAGTTCACTGCTTGACTATGAAGCGCTATAGGCTTTGACGATTGGAGACAGTTCGGTAGGTGTAGCGCCGTGGAGAATCACACCATCGCAGCCTAGATTGAACTGATTGCGAATGGCCGCCAAACATTGATCAACACTACCGGTAGCCGAGGGCGCTAGCCATGCTTCGGGTATGAGGGTTGAGATATGTTGCAATTGCGCTGTTGTGGTTTGTTGCCCATCGATCGCGCCAGAGAAGTTCGCCACCGTATTGTCGGCACGAAAGTCTTTAAGCACGGCGGGATCCCAGTTGTTAGTGCGAACCATCAGATCACCATAGGCTTGCAAATAGGTCGACAATCGGCCGACAGTTTTTTTAAGTCTTAACGGCTCAGAAATATGATCGCCAATGGTAGCAAAGCATGACCAAACTCGAACCGAATCAGGATCTCGGTCTGCTTCTTTCGCCGCCGTCTTTACAATCTTGACGGCATTCGCAGTGGTCTCATCGGTAAAAAAAGTATGCAGAATCACATCGTCAAATGCTCGCCCACCTAAGGCTAGCGAGTTTGGTCCAAAAGCGACAAGCCCAAGAGGGATCGCCTCATCAAAACCGGGATCGAGTCGAAGGATCGGGAACCTACCAATAGGGCCATCGTGATTCACAATGGTCTCACCCCGCCACAGTCGACGCATCACCTGGGCAAAGTCTTCCATTTGTGCCGTCGTGATTCGAGACATGCCGTAAGCATCTTGCAACTGGGGAATACCTCGACCAATACCTAGTGTGAATCGCCCTCCGGTCAGAAAATGCATCGTCGTGGCGAAAGAAGCACTAACAATAGGGTGCCGGGTATTGTGATTAGTTGCAGCAGTAATGATGCGCAGCTTCGAGGATACTGCACCAGCAGCACCGGACAGGGTTGCTGCCTCTTTGATGTTAAATCGTTCGGAAATAAAGGCCGCACCAAGACCCAAATCTTCTGCCATCCGAATCTCGTCCAGTAACTCGACGGGGGATTTGGGCGCACCGGCTAAGGTGTAGAATCCAAGCTTATCCAGCATCAGTTAGTCTCGGCTTTATGCCTCTCAATTTTGGCAGGAGGTTTCGAGAACACTGGCTCCGTCGTCTTTAATTCTGCAAGCGCTTCGCTTCGGTCATCGGTGGAAAAGGAGCCGGTGGTTAAGCAGAACTCAACCAGGTTGTCATTGGGGTCTTTGGTGTAGATGGAATGACACCAGTTGTGATCAATTTCCATCACCTCACAGCCCGCCCCTATCCATTGCGCTTTGCGCCTATCAAGATCAGCTTTGTCCTTCACATCAAAAGCAATGTGATTGATATGATCTGGCAAGCCAGCGGCTTTCGAGATATTGGTTTCAAATCCATCTTCTACTCCGGGAAGATCGTGGAGCTCCCAAAAAGCGATAAACTTTGAGTCGTCTTCCATACGATAGAAAAAGTGCTTGGCCCAGCCACCGGCCGGGTTAGGGCCAACTTCGGCCTTAACAAGCTCGAAACCCATAACACCTTCATAGAACTGGTGAATTGCCTGCATATCTTTGGCGGCAAATGCGAGATGGTGGTAGCCCATAATCGTTCCCTCTTTCGTTACCTTGTTTTAGGTTACCAATTACATTACCTGATCAATATGGTGGATTCCAACTATGTCTAGAGCATCGCCTCGCGCATCTTGAACTTTTGGATTTTACCCGTAACAGTCATAGGGAATGACTCAACAAACCGAATTAGCCTGGGCACTTTGAAGTGGGCAATCTGATCCCGACAGTAAGCCTGTATGTCTGCGCCTTCTAGTCGCGCACCCTCGCGCAGCTGAACCCAGGCACACACAGTTTCACCATATTTTTCATCGGGTATACCGAATACCTGAACTTCCTGTATATCAGGATGGGCGTAGAGAAACTCTTCCACCTCCCTTGGGTAGATGTTTTCACCGCCTCGAATGATCATGTCCTTGATGCGGCCAACGATCTGCACATAACCTTCCGCATCCATTTCCGCAAGATCCCCAGAGTGAAGCCAACCTGCCTGGTCTATGGTTTCTCGCGTGCGCTCCGCATCATTCCAGTAGCCTTGCATCACCGAATAGCCACGACAACAGAGCTCACCTTTTTCGCCAATGGCCACCAAACGCCCGGCGTCATCGATGATCTTAACTTCTTGATAGGGGCCAACGCGGCCCACTGTACCGCAGCGTTTTTCTGCCGGGGCATCGATGTCGGTCATATGATTCACCGGGCTGGTTTCCGTTTGGCCGTACATAATCGTAATTTCGCTCATATTGAGCGTATCGATCACCTTGTGCATAAGCTCTAGAGGACAGGGTGCACCGGCCATGACCCCTGTACGCAAGCTTGACAGATCGAAGCCAGCAACTCCCGGCAGATCCGTTTCAGCAACAAACATAGTCGGGACACCATGCAGAGCAGTGCACTTTTCCGCCTCGATGGTTTGTAGCACCGTTGCAGGGTCGAAACCTTCGCTAGGAAATACCGCACAAGCACCATGGGTCATACACGCTAGATTGCCCATCACCATGCCAAAGCAGTGATACAGAGGAACGGCAATACACAACCGATCAACCTCAGAAAACCGCATGCCAGCGCCTACTTGCAGGCCGTTATTGAGAATATTGAAATGACTTAAAGTGGCGCCCTTGGGACTACCGGTGGTGCCACTGGTGAACTGAATATTGATAGCATCATCGGGCTGCAGCGTCGGGGCGATCTCAGCCATCCTAACGCGATCCTGCTCGTCTCCCAGCTCACAGACAGCACCAAAGTTGAACATGCCCGCTGTTTTCGCATCACCCATACGAATGACCGTTTCCAAACAAGGCAACTTCTCTGATCGCAATTGGCCGGGCTGGCTATTCTCAAGCTCTGGAGCAAGTTCCTGCAGCATTCGCAAATACTCACTGGTCTTAAATTGTTCTGCCGCAATAACCGCTTTGCACTCAACCTTGTTCAAAGCATATTCCAATTCATACAAACGGTAGGCTGGGTTAAGACAAACCATGATGGCGCCAATCTTGGCCGTCGCGAACTGAGTCAGGCACCATTCCACCCGGTTCGGCGCCCAGATACCGACGCGATCCCCAGGCGCGATACCGAGATGCAGCAGGCCCGTTGCCAGAGCATCAATCTGCTGTTGATACTCACTGAAAGTCCAGCGGATATTCTGGTGCCGCACCACTAAAGCTTCTCGATCTCCAAAGCTTGCCGCGATACGATCGACGCAGGCGCCAATGGTTTCGTACAGCAACGGTTGCTCAGCACTGCCACACAAATAGCTTTTCTCACCGGGTAGATTGGTCATTTAGTTTCCTTTGTTGCACTTGTTATCCAACCATAGAGAAGACCATAGAACGAAATCCTTCTCGCTACCAGTTTGAGCTAGCGTACAATGCGGCCAATATTCTCGACCACCGCTACACTCACCCCATGCGAATTGTATTAGCCCCAATGGAAGGCCTGGCAGATGTCCACCTTCGCCGATTGCTAACTGCCCAGAGCGGTTTCGATTGGGTGGTGTCGGAATTCGTCCGGATCGGCGAGCGGGTTTATCCAGACCATGTTTTTTACACCATTTGCCCCGAATTAAAGAATGCTGGCCGAACCGAATGTGGCACTCCAGTACGAGTACAACTTATGGGTAACGATCTTGAGGTCATGGCCGCCAGCGCACAGCAGGCAGTTGCACTGGGCTCCCACGGCATCGACATCAACTTTGGTTGCCCGAGTAAAACCGTGAATCGCCGCCAGGGTGGCGCGGTGCTCTTGAAGGATCCCGACACGCTTTATCGAGTTGTAAAGTCGGTTCGCGATGCTCTACCCGCTTGCGTTGTTGTATCTGCAAAAATGCGCCTCGGCTTCGATGACACCTCGCTGATGCTAGAGAACGCTTCTGCCATCGAAGATGCTGGTGCAACCGAACTCACGGTACACGCCAGAACAAGAGCCCAAGGTTATGCGCCCCCCGCCCACTGGGACGAACTGGGGCGGATTCGGTCAAAAATCAAGATCCCCCTCATCGCTAATGGTGATATCTGGACCGTGGAGGACTATCACGCCTGTGTCGCAGTCTCAGGTACCGAGGACGTAATGTTAGGCCGCGGAGCGGTACGAAATCCAGATCTGGCTGCACGAATTCGAGCTAATGAAATAACAATTGCCGAATGGAAAACGGTCAGCTCCCTACTCGGCGAATTCTGGGAAGAGATTAAACCAGCTCTTTCTGACAAAGATCGCGTTGGTCGCTTGAAGCAGTGGGTCAACCACCTCCGGCAAGTCCATCCTTGTGCCGAAGAACTCTGGCAGCAGATCCGCACCGAGCGCAACGTCGAAACCCTCGATCGATTAATCTATACCTAGCTTAGAAGTTAATATCCGGAGCAAGTTAAGATACCATTGCCGCCTCAAAAATCACTCAATAAGCGGCACATGACCCCTCTACACCTCGGTACCGAAATCGAATTTAATGTCCTTGGCCTGCGCATTTGTGCAAAGCAATGGGGCAACCCCGAGGGTGACCCCACCATCGCCCTTCATGGCTGGCTAGACAACGCCAATACCTTTGACCAATTGGCGCCGTTATTACCGGAGCTCAATCTAATCGCTATCGACTTCGCTGGCCATGGCAAATCGGATCACAGGGCTGAGGGTGTTCACTATCACCCCATTTACGATATGCAGGATGTATTGGCCATTACTAACGAGCTCAACTGGCATCAATTTAATGTCATTGGTCATTCTATGGGAGCAGCCATCGCCAGCGAACTGGCCGCGATGTTCCCTGATCGAGTCAGAAAGTCTGTCCATATCGATGGTTTTCTCGCCACCGGCGGCAACACTCCACGAGAAAGAATTGAACAAAGCCGCATGGCCATCGAAAAGATTCTAAAGCCGCATCACAAGGCACGGGTTTTTGAAAATGTTGAAGCTATGGCGCAACGAGTCACGGAGGCAACGGATCAATCTTTTGAAGCTGCCAAAGCATTAGTAGATCGTGGCCACAAGACCGTCGAAGGCGGTATTACCTGGAGAACGGATCCTAGAATTCGCTACCCGACACCGCTTCGACATACTCGCAGCCAAATTGACCTTTTACTGCAGGACAGCACGAGTCCGGCGCTATTGATTGTCGCGGAGCAAGGGGACACCTGGTATCAACCAGAAATCCCCGATGCCAAGGACTACCACCCTAATCTTCGCATTGAACGTATGGAAGGTACCCACCATATTCACCTCGAGCCGGCCTATTTTGAACAGGTTGGTGTTTTTGTGCGAAGATTCTTTGAACTGGATTCATAGCGAGCGGCCAGCTACAGCAAGACCGGGTTAGGATGCACAAACAAATCGATTTAGGGACAATTGGAATGCGAGTACTCAAGGGCATTGGTATATTTTTGCTGGTTGCACTCATTGCTGCAGCAGCACTTTTATACAAAGGGGATATTCCCAAAGATGTCGTTGACGCGAAGTATTCAAGCCCGACGTCTCAGTTTTTCGCAATGGATAACGGCGCAAGGGTTCACTTTCGGGACGAAGGAAACCCCAATGGCCCGGTCATGATATTGATTCACGGTTCTAATGCGTCGCTCCATACGTGGGAGCCCTGGCTTGCTGAGTTTGCATCTACCTACCGAGTCGTCACTCTTGATCTACCGGGCCATGGCTTAACCGGTGGCGTGCCTGACGGCGACTACTCCAGCGCAGCGCAACTCAAGACTGTCGCAGCGATTGCGGATCACCTTGGGCTTGAGCAATTTGTCTTAGGTGGCAACTCTATGGGCGGCGGCGTCACCTGGCGCTATGCTCTTGAGCATCAAAATCAGGTAACAGCCATGATACTTGTGGACGCTTCTGGTCCGCAGGCCTGGTGGCAGCAACGTCGAGCAGCACAGTCTGACGACAAACAGCCGCCCCTGGTGTTTGAGCTGCTAACCAAACCCTGGTTTCGAGCAATCGCGCGACACATTGACCCCTACCAGTTGACAGTTCAGGGTTTGAATTCTGCCTACAACAACTCACCTGTGGTGGATCAAGCATTAATAGATCGTTACTACGAGATCAGCCTGCGAGAAGGCACCCGAGATGCAACCATGTCAAGATTTGGCAGCCGTCGCGCCTTCGATGAAACCTTTGATCTATCGGTGCTGACACAACCCACCCTGGTCATGTGGGGCCGAGAAGATTCTCTGATCTCGGTTGATATAGCCGACAAGTTCGCAGATGCACTACCGAACACAACCGTCGTGATCTACGACGACGTCGGGCATATACCCATGGAAGAAATTCCCGTCCGGTCTGCTAAAGATGTCTTAATCTTTCTCGGCACTCTTGAGAGCAACGAGTCTTAAACTGGATTTAGCTCCGGCTTCTAGTAGGGTTTATCGCCACTAACGATTCATTCATATTCTAGGGTAATACCCAACCCCGTTCGATTGAATGCCGGGAACACTTTCTCAATGCCACTCTTGCTCTGCCCTACCATTTGGCTAGCCATCGCTACGCATTCAATAATTTTTTATTACCGAAAATATTTACAACTGCGGTTAAAATACGCGTTTCTCGCGGACTTGTCGGTTGCCTCGTAACTCCTCACCCATCTTTTGCAAAGCTAAGCGATTATTATCGTTAACTTCCATATAGGCCGTTTTCCAATCATCACTACCCCAGGACTCGTCCGAGTACTCAACGGTTTCTGCGTGTGCTGCCCGCTCGAGTAGTGATAGACCATGAGTAACAATCCGCTTTTGCATTAAACGATCCCCGGGTTTGCCGCAAGGATTGCCTAGCGGAAAGTCTACGAACAAAAACCGAGGGACCTTGCATTGTTGGACAATATCGAAGGCTGAGCCAATGACGACAGTAGGAATACCAGCTTGTTCAATGTGTCTTGCGACCAGACTCACGGTCTGGTGACAAATTGGTCACAACGGAACAAGCAAGACAACATCAACTTCTTCTTGTCTGAGGTATTTCAGTATCTTCGGTCCATCATGCTCATTAGTGGCGCGCTGACTATATTCAGTCGGTGCACATAAAAAGTTCTCTGCAAGGCTGCCGATCAACCCCGCCTCTTCCAGTTGCCGCAGTGGACCGATCGGGCAAAAAGAGTCCACATCGTTGGTATGGGTCGCCTGTTTATCCCAGGAAAGATCATCAGTAAAAAGCTTCTTCGGCGGTTGCAATGTACTGCCAACGTCCACCTTTCGCGGCTCAAGATCGAGTCGGTGGTAAGTACTGGCGGTGGTGACCAGACCCACTCGACATTCTGCTAATGGCTTATCGAGCACAGCGAAGGGAGCACTATCGTTTTTCGCATACTGGTAAGCTTGGCCAAACCCTTGGGCTTCGTAGTACTGACGGGTTTTCTCCATATACCTAACTGGCTTGCTATTCATAACTTGTACCTCCTGACCAAAGACGGCTCTCTGTAATCATATTGTGCCGCAGTCAGAAGCATACATGGGGATCAAGGTAGGAAACTAGATCTTACTGGCGTCTCTGAGATCTAACTCCAGCAGCTTGCCATTCACCATTTTTGAGGCTCTATCGAGCAGATAGGACTCCAACACCTTTTCACCCAGAGCAAAGCGCACTCGTCGGGCAATTGGAGCGGATTGGGTTCTTAGGGTTATCGATCTTGGTCCTAAGGACCTCCTTGGGTTTCTCTTACGATTTATGTATTGTTTCGCACAATATTAGAGCTACAAGTCAGTACAAAAAAGGTCTCGGCATCCAAGCACCGCGGCAGACCTAAACAATATGATCCGCAGCAGGCGATTCTTGCTACCAAGCAGGTGATTTACCTTAGAGCCCTGAACACTTTTCGCGATCAACTGGATCGCCGCACTTGATGGTACTCTGGGACACGCTGCAAACTTTGAAACAGGGTTATTGCGTTTTTACTTCAAGGCGTACTGCATACCCTGGCAATTCGCGCCAGAGCAGTTGAATCGCGGAGCCAGCTGCGAAAACTAGCCAGACAATTCGTCAAACAATTCTGCCGATAAGAGAGACCTAGCATGAACCTTCAGGCACAGATAGAAGTCAGTAGCATCAACTCGATGGCGGGTATCGACATCCCGTGGATGCTAGGGCAATGGGCAAACCGCACGCCCGACAAACCTTGCTTAATTTGGGCTCCCTTTGAAGGCAACCACCAAACTTGGAGTTACAGCGAACTGCTGGTCGAGGCAACCCAAATCGCGGCCGGCCTACACAACAGAGGTGTTAAAGCTGACGACTTTGTCCTGATACATCTCGACAATTCCCCTGAGTTTATTTTTTCCTGGTACGCCTGCGCTCTACTCGGCGCTGTCGCTGTCTCAACCAACACACATTCCGTCGCTCGTGATATGACGTATTTCTCAGAAGTCACGAATGCTGTCTGCGCCATCACCCAGCCCCAGTTCGCCGAGATGATCCGCAATGCCTGTCCTGACCTATCTTTTATTGCAGTCACCGACAACGATGCAGGACAGCAGCGGGCCGATCATAGGACCATACTCGAAGCTACCCAGAGTATTTCCTTTTCCGTGCTTTCCTCCACGACACCGCTGCCGAAATTAAAAACGGACTCAATGAGAAATCTTAGTGTCCAGTTTACTTCCGGCACAACCTCACGACCCAAAGCTGTGCTTTGGACCCATGCCAATGGGCTGTGGGCAGGAAAGATATCGGCCCAACACATGCGTCTGCGACGTGATGACACGACCTTGATCTATATGCCGCTGTTTCATACCAACGCCCAGGGTTATTCGATGCTGGCGACTCACTGGTCCGGTGGCACCATTGTGGTTCAGCCAAAGTTTTCGGGATCACGCTTTTGGAATATCGCCCGGCAGTATGGAGTGACCTGGGCATCAATGATCCCCTTTGCCTTCAAAGCTCTCATGACACAACCGGTGCCGGACCATCAAATGCGTTTCTGGGGCGGCCCCGCTAACCTGCCTAAAATTGGAGCGCACTTCAATGTGGAAACCATCGGCTGGTGGGGAATGACAGAAACCTTGACCCATGGCATCGTCACGGACGTTGACCATCCAGGGCCCCATGGCACCCTGGGCCGAGTTGCTCCGGAATATGACATTGAAATTAGAAAATTTGATGGCACTGTAGCTGGACCCGGAGAAAAGGGAGTTTTGCATATTCGCGGCGTTCGCGGCGTCTCACTTTTTAAAGAGTACTACCAAAACCCTGAAGCCAATCAAAACGCTTTTGATGATCAGGGTTGGTTTGATACAGGCGATCTCGTACGCATCGATGAACAAGGCTGGTTGTATTTTTCTGACCGGGAAAAAGACATGCTGAAAGTGGGCGCCGAAAACGTTGCCGCGTCAGAAATCGAGAGCGTGATCATGCAGACCGGGCTGGTCGAAGAATGCGCGGTTGTCGCTCAAAAACACTATATGTTAGACGAGGTACCGGTCGCCTTTGTGATTCTAAATGCGGTCGGCCTGGCCCTTGAAGAACAAGAGCTAAAAGCCAAATTGATGACCCACTGCACGACAAATCTCGCGAGCTTTAAGGTCATCAAAGATGCTCATATTGTGACAGAGCTGCCGCGGTCCACTCTCGAGAAGATAGCCAAGAATGAACTGCGATCGCGGCTGCAACCCATCACGGAGACGGGTTAACCACCTTCTTAGCTACTTTATTAAAGACGCGAAGAAAGTTGCCACCCCAGATCTTTTCAACATCCGCTGGACTGTAGCCTCGCGCCAACAAACCTTTGGTGACATTTAGCGCTTCACTCGCATCATCGTATCCATTTATACCACTACCGTGATTGAAGTCTGTGCCAATGCCAACGTGGTCAATACCGATACGGTTAACAATGTAGTCGATATGATCAATCATCGCGTCAATGCTACCTGGGCCTAACAGATCACTGACAGTACTGAGAAATTTTGTTTGAACTTCCACGTCGGTAATTTCCCAGTAAAGCTCAAAGGGATAATAGGAATCTTCCTCGATGCCAGCTTCTCGTCTTGCCGCTCGGATCTGGACGTCCAGATCGGCATTCGTCGAATCAAATAAGTAACCTCGGAAAGGGGCAATATGGATCACGCCTCCAATTTCGCCAATTCGATCAATCTCCTCATCCGACACATTACGGCTCACGTCAGTTAGGGCTCGCACATTGGAATGGCTCGCAATGACTGGCGCGGTAGAAAGGTTCAACACTTCAAGCGCTGCCGCTTGCGACAGTTGAGAAATATCCACAATCGCACCGAGTTCATTAATTCTTTTAATAGCGGCTCGGCCACGATCAGACAGTCCACCATGTTCCTCCACTGCTTCATGGGACGCCAGGGCAGCAACATATAGAGGTCTCGATGAATCCGCAAAATCGTTATGGCCCATATGTGTCAAGGCAAAAACTCGAACGCCAGCGTTGTAAAACTCATCTATTCCTGCATCATCGTCACCCAGGATGAGGGCATTTTGAAAGCCAAGAATCAGAGCGCCCTTACCGGCTTCGTGGGCAGCGACTAATTCTTTTCCGCTCCGCGCTAGCACTAGATTGTTGGCAGGATCAGCCACCATATCAATCACCGCTGCAAGTTCTGCATCGGCCTGCAGTCTTGCTGCTGCGTATCCTTCGGCTGTTCTCGGTCCTGGGCCTACAGCCAGGGACATTACGACAGCATCAACACCACCCGCACGCATCTTGTCTGGTGCAACCTTGGATTTACCGTCGGCGCCTGCGTAGCGGTCCTCTTTACCCGGGATTTCAATATCCGCGTGGGCGTCCAGCACCAAAGCCTTTTGATGGACAATTTCTGGACTAATCGTCGCCTCAGGCTTTTTCGCGACAGGTGTCTCGGCTTGTTCCGCACAGGCAACAAGCGCAGTCAAAACCGCCAGTAACGTGAGTAACTTCAAATTTGATTGCATAGGCAGTGTCCCTCTAGTCTTGCATTAGGAATCAATCCTACAGAGATATCAGTTCACTCTCCACAAACGGTCTGCTCGACGTTAGAGCCTTTAACTGCAGGTGTTGTTCAAGGTAGAGTGTCACCAAATTGAGCTTTTGAATCGAGCGGCTGCTTCAAAAGACCGGCTCGAAAGTGAAGGCGCTACAGCGAGGAGTAAAGGTGAAAACAGTAATCCCCATTTTTTTTGCAATGTGCCTGAGCATATCAGCGATAGCGGAATCTCCGCGTGAAATTCACGAGTCGTTATTGGTCATGGATTCGCATCTGGATACCCCAGCGCTGCTGATACGACCTGAGTTTGACATTATGGCTCGCCATGACCCCTATCAAGACGGCTCCCAGGTGGACTATCCGCGCATGCAAGACGGGGGCCTTGATGGAGGCTTCTGGGTCATATTTTCGAGACAAGGCCCGCTGACTCCTCATGACTTTCAGAAGAACCGTGATACCGCCTTGCTCAGAGCCTTGGCGATTCACAAGATGGCGGCCGCCCACCCTGACGTTTTTGAGATCGCAACCCGGTCCGATGATGGCCCCCGCATCCATGCCGCAGGCAAGCGAGTTGTTTATCTCAGCATAGAAAACTCCTATCCTCTGGGAGAAGACATTTCTCTGCTCAAAACATTTTACGACCTTGGGGTGCGAATGGTCGGGCCCGTTCACTTTGCTAACAACCAGTTTGGCGACAGTTCCACTGACCCGAAGGGTCAGGTGTGGCAGGGCCTGTCACCTTCGGGAAAAGAATTGATTGTAGAAGCAAACCGGCTTGGCGTGATAATAGACGGCTCCCATGCCCATGATGACGTCGTCAGGCAAATGATGGATTTGTCCAAGACTCCTATTGTCCTATCTCACTCAGGAGCAAAAAGTATCTATGATCATCCCCGCAACGTCCCCGACGATATTCTGCTCAAGCTCGCGGAAACTGGCGGTGTGATCCAGATGAATGCGTTTAGCGGCTATCTAACGAAACTGCCGGATAACCCCGAACGGACCAAAGCTTTCACCGAATTGCGAGCCGAAATAGCCGCTGCAGGAAAACTCACCGAAGCACAGGCAATCGCGTTTCGGCAAAAACAGACCGGCATCAACAGCCAATATCCCCCAGCGCTTGCCAGCTTTGAAGAATACATGGATCACTTTCTATATGTACTCAAACTCATCGGCACAAACCATGTGGGTGTTAGTGGCGACTTTGACGGCGGCGGTGGTGTCGAGGATCTCTATGACATTGCAGCATTCCCCCATCTGACCGAGCGCTTACTCAAAGAGGGCTACAGCAAAGCTGACTTGGAAATGATCTGGGGCGGCAATCTATTACGACTTCTTGCTAATGCTGAAAAGCATGCCGCCACGCTAACGTCGACACCCGCCCAGTAGCAGCCCATCGGGCAGTTTATAGGCGCCGCCTGCCATCGCCATGCGCCGAATGAATGCTTGATTAGTTTATACTATTTAGTTAGTTTGGCTATCTATTTAATAACTACGCATTGATTGGGAAGGTGATGTTAAAAGCCACTAGCACCAGCAGCCTAATAATCAGCCGCCTTGCGCGATTCAGCCGGCTCTCTGCAAAGTTACTAGAAAGACGTCTCGTACCTCTGAGTATCACGCTGCAAGAGATGCGAATCGCGGGTTTGCTCATGGAGGAACAGGGCATTACCCAGAAGGATCTGGCGGAGAAACTCTCAGTCCGAGCTGCCACCTTGTCTGTGGCGATCACAAAATTGGAGAAACAGGGGCTCATAAAAAGAACAGTCAACAGCGCAGATAAACGTGTTCAGTTCTTATCGCTCAAACCCAGCAGAAAGTTTGCCCAGGTCGACCAGGTGTTGACCAGTTTGGAGGCGACAGTTTGTGAAGGCATTAGTAAACGGGATCTGGCAGTGACTCACAAAGTCATTAGTCAGCTAATTGGAAACATCGAAATCCTCGAAAAATCAGGAGAGTTATCATGATTGTACTCACTTTAGGAGTTGTACTGTTTTTTGGCGTTCACATGCTTCCAGCATTTTCATTGAAAACCGGCATTGTGAATGCACTTGGTGAAGCTCGTTACAAGATCGCCTTCAGCTTCATCTCCATTGCTGGCCTTGGCCTGATCATCTACGGGTTTATTCTGTCGGAATTCGTGCCGCTTTTTACGCCGATGAGTTGGGGTAGGTCCCTTGCCATCGGCCTAATGCCAGTGGCCGTGGTCCTACTCTGTGCCGCGGATGCGCCCAACAACATCAAACGCTTTGTGCGCCATCCAATGTTAATTGGTATTACGCTCTGGGCAGCCACGCACCTGGCCGCCAATGGAGACCTCGCGAGCACAATTCTCTTTGCTAGCTTCCTGGGTTTTTCCATTCTAGATATTGTCATGGTCGAAACGAGCGGTCGATTCAAACCAAAAGAGCCTGTCAGCGTGGGCTGGGACATTGGCATCGTGGTTGTCGGTCTCGTTCTCTATGGCGTTCTATATTACTTCCACGGCAGCTTCACCGGCATGCCACTGAGATAGCACTTACAGCACCTAGATCAGCTTTAACTCAATGGCAATGGAACCCTCTCGACTACCAAATAGCTTGCCGATGAACGTATCTCCCCAGGTGTACTTGGCCTGCATCGCCTGATTCACGACCTCGCTCTTGCTGGGGTCGGGAACGGCATGGAAGCTAAGAGTATTGTCTTCCCGAGTGAGCTGAACTTCGGGATTTGCCTTAAGACGAGAGAACCAGCCAGAGCCATCGGCACCCACCCGTAGGTACTGCTTGCCATCGTGGTCAACAATCCAAAGTCGTGTGATGACAGTTTCACCGGACGCATCTTTTGCATGAAGTTCTACTACCTCAATTCTTTCAGCAGCCAGTCGTTCGACCAGGACCAATAGTGCAAGGCACGAAAAAATCACACCAAAACTCCAAGCAATGTACTTCATCCGACTGTCCTTTTATTGCGTTGTGATAGCTTAATATAGAACAGTTGATAGCCTAATATATAACTGTTTAATATAGAACTGTTTAATATTGTACTTTTAGAGATCCGGCAATCCATGGATTAAGTCTGGGAAGTAGATCTGCCTTGCCTGTAACTATTTGTCAGCAAGGGCCTGGGAGAGTTAGGATTCATCAAACCTTTGCGAAAGGAGAAGATGGGTGATGACGGATCTGGCGACGTTCAGAAACGAAACTCAAGATTGGCTAGAAAAAAACTGCCCACAGGGCGCACGTGGGCCCGGGCCCGTCCATTCTGGCAGCAGCAAACAAACCTTTAATGCCGACACCCAACAATGGTTGGAGGTTATGGCCGAGCGCGGTTGGACTGTCCCTGGCTGGCCGCGGGAATATGGCGGCGGCGGACTAAGCAAAGCAGAAATCGAAATACTCTATGAAGAAATGGCGGCAATAGACGCGCGCCTACCACTTGTTAATATGGGCACTCGAATGCTGGGTCCGACGCTTCTTGAGTACGGTACCGAGGAACAAAAGAAACAACATTTGACGGTCATCGCCGCAGGTAAAGCGGCCTGGTGCCAGGGTTATAGTGAACCGGGAGCTGGATCAGATTTGGCTGGCGTACGCACCCGCGCCGAGGACAACGGAGATCAGTACCTTGTTAACGGACAAAAAACCTGGACCTCTGGCGCGCAGAATGCTGATTGGATGTTCGCTCTGGTTCGTACCGATCTAAAAGCCCCAAAACATCAAGGCATTAGTTTCATGTTGTTATCCATGGATCAACCTGGCGTTACCATAAAACCTATCCAGCTAATTTCTGGCAGTTCGCCATTTTGTGAGACTTTTTTGGACGATGCAATCGTTCAGAAAAACGACCTCATTGGCACTTTGAACGAGGGATGGTCCATCGGTAAACGATTGCTACAGCATGAACGATCAGGCCAGGGAGGATTGGGTGCCGGAGGCGGTGTTCGGTTGCCAGTAGGTGTCACCGTCAACCTCGATGTCGAGGAAGTCGCGAAAGAATATCTTGGAGTCGAAAACGGCCGTATTTTACAACCAGAGCTTCGCAATGAAGTGATTAGTTGGCGAATGAACGATGCTGCATTAAAACTTTCTCAGCGCAGGGCTAACGAAGAGAGCAAAAGTGGTAAACCGCCAGGGGACGTAACCTCTGTGTTTAAACTCTTTGGTGCTTCTCTGGCGCGGGAGCGGCAGGAACTTATCGTCCGACTTATGGGTTCAAGCGGCATTGGTTGGGAAGGCGATGACTTCACCCAAACCGAGCTTGGCGCGGCTCGATCCTGGCTAGCCAGTCGAGCCGTCACGATTTATGGCGGCACAAATGAAGTCCAGGCGAACATTATTGCTAAACGAGTCCTCGGACTGCCTGATTAGCAAGGTTCAGCCTATAGATCGGTGTTTGAATCGTCTTTAACGAAGCGCCAAACACCGAAGATCGCGACCGTGAATAGAATGTGGACGGCAAGTACGGGCGGCCACCCCATTAGATAAATGACGTCGTTCGCCAGACTCGCCTTGAAAGGACCACCACCAAAGGCTAATCCACGAGTACCAAAAAACGTGTTTGCCATCGCTGGAAGAGTAAACA
>Ga0222633_1000761_pt1 | contig 23613 bp, 22 predicted proteins | sample AntAcemetageno48_FD_179816 | JGI IMG/M metagenome (GOLD analysis project Ga0222633, IMG submission 179816) | Saline water microbial communities from Ace Lake, Antarctica - #48 | ecosystem: Environmental > Aquatic > Non-marine Saline and Alkaline > Saline | place: Antarctica: Ace Lake | collected...
GATTCGCTGCCTGTCACCTGGATAGGGAGGTCCCTTAAACCGGCTGACAGTGCTAACGGGAGCGATGTTCGAGTGGTCGTCATACCCGCTCCATTCGGCCACCGAATATGAACTCGATCATCGTCGATGAGAACAGAAATTCCGGTATCGCAGGGAAGCAGATTTGCTTCAGAGGCCATATAGCCGATATCAACCTCTAGCACCTTGAGCCTGTCCAGCCAGCCGCGCATTATCGATCGGTCAACAACGGCAACCTGAATCTCGTTATTGACGTTGCGTGAGCCAAGAGAGAAAAAACAGTCCTCTACGTCCATCGCCAATTGTTCTTCGATGGCATAGGGCACTGCCTGGACGATCTGGCGATGTTGTTTGGATGGAATATTGGCGGTTGTCAGGAGGACTTCCTCGCCGGGCGCAATAAATACAACACGGCCTTCAAACGGCTGCTCCAGACTTTCATTAAGTTGACCGGCAGGGCCGAGTCCTTCGGATGTCTTCTGACCCGAAGAATCAAATATCAACCACTCAAACTCTTCATCTCTAAACCTGAGAAACAGGGAATCAGCCATCTGTATCCTCCACAGTGGCTTGTTGGGGACGGAAGTTCTTTGAGAAATCGCGATAGATAACCCGGATACTTCCATCCAGAGAATTTCGATGAAGAATACTCGTCAAGTAACTGAACCGTTCCTGGTAGCGTGCGATAGTTCGAACTTCGAAAAAAGATGATTGTACACCAAGTCCATCGGTAACTACGCCGACTCCCGCAAGTTCGGGCATTTGAAGAAACACCTGTACACTCTCGAACCCTTCTTCGAGTTCCTCCCTTCTCTGAACCAGCGCCGCCGCGTCGAACGACAACTCTGGCGACAGGGCTTGCAGAATGTATGCAGATGCTGTGTTTACATTAATATGGGTTCGGGCATCAGGCAAAGCGGTAAGAAACGGAAGGACCTGCTGAAGCACTTCTCGCTCGAGCCCGAGCAATCCCACCTCGGAAACATCCTGAACCATGGCATTGCCGGCCCTGTAAGGAGGCTCGTAAACCAGGTACTCGTAGTCTTCAGCCCCCGTGGGTCTTGCACTTGTATCCGCATCAATCCAGTCTTGTATGCGATCTGCCAACATCGGGTCCACACTCATTGAGGAAAGCAGGTTCACCAGCCTTTGTCGCGCAATTCCAGCCGTTCTATTTTCAGTGGACAATGAATTAACATTGAACAGGCCCTGCAGATCCGTGATCTGCAGATTCACCTCACCATCTTCAAACTCAAAGTGCAGATCAGGGCTCGCCCATGTTTCAGTGAGGTAATCCCGGTTGTCGCCCTCGGCGTAGTCTTCCTGCAGTATCTGGCGTGCAAGCTCCTCACCCCCCAGTGCATATTGGCTTGCCTGGCCCCGGCTTAGAAAACCGCGAGTGATATGAATAGAGCCCTGCTGTTCCTGAACCATCGCGACGGCCATTACCGTCGCGATGGCAACGACTAACAGCACCGTCACCAGGGCTATGCCAGACTGTTTAGCGTTCATCTTGTGCACTGTCTGGATTATTGTCTGGATTATTGTCGGGATTATTGTCGGGATTGTTGTCTGAGTTGGCGTCACGTTGATTGCCGGATGCACCACCCGACACGATCAGATAGGGTTCAACCATCTGGAACAAACGATAGCTTTCACCCAGCACGTCGGTTGTGATCACTACCTCCATCGCAAGAGGAGCCACCGTCCCCTCGTCGTCCAGTGTGAACTCGGTTTCTATATCAGATTCGTCACCGGTAAAGCCGGTCACTCGAAAATCTGTCACGCCTTCCAGCAGCAGCTGGGAAATCGGCTCAGAATCCTCGGCTCGATCAAGTACTTCCCAAAAGTGACGAGTCAGGGTCTCTTCCTCAAAATCGAGACTGTACGCCACTCGTTGTAATCGACTTCTATTGCGACCCGCGGGGTTACTCCAGCCTCTGCGGGTAAATTCTATAATGTAGTCTTCGTTCTCAAAAACGATCGCGGGCAAAACATCGCCATACTCATCCCTGACCGTTCGAGGCGCGAACTGGTTGAAATCCCGCTGGATGATCGAATAAGCAAGATTCAGCCCGGTAAACGCATCTGCGCTGGAGCGCACCCTCTCATGACTGTCAGCGACCGTTTGTAACATCTGGTAAGCACCCAGTCCAAGCGTCGCGAAAATCGACATTGATACCAGAAGTTCCAACAGCGTGAAACCACGACTTTTCTGCCCCGGGTTCTTTTTCAGCCGCACCTTATTCATCAAAACCGGCCCAGAAAGCCAATCAATCTGGCCTTGGCGTCTTCCTGGTTTTCCCTATAGACACTAATCACAATTCGCCGTACATAATCGTTTTCAGTAGCTTCTACGGTCGTCTCGACATCCCAGGAGTTACCCCCCATTTCGACGACTTCGCGAGATGTACCGCTGTTTGGATAGTTCTCATCGCTTCGAGGGAGCAATCGCAGGCTGGTCATTTCATTTTCCGCCAACCACCAGGCGATGGTGCGATCCTCGATCATCCCTGACTGCCTGAGGCTTGTTGTTGTGTTTTTTACCAGTGCAACGGACACGACCGAGAACACCACCAGGGCTACCATCACTTCAATCAGAGTGAAACCTCGTAACCCCTTCATTGCTGATCCCATGCAAACTCACCATAACCCTCTGACATCAACGTCCTGGAAGTGTCCTGTGATCTGGATTGCAGTGTGAGACGAAAGGGTGTGTTTTCACCACTCGATAAGATAAGTAAGGGCGGCAGGTCCTCGCCCATCAAACTAAAACCGGCGCTGTCTGCTTTAATAACCAGTTTCAGGCCATCGGGTAATGACCTCTCCTGGAACGGACTTTCAACATCCGCCCAACGCTGGCTACCGTCATCGAATTTAAGAAATTTATAACCCTTGTCAGTAAGGCGAAAGCCGAACTCTATAGAGTCCAGAATCGACGCCTGCCGTGCCATGTTAAACAGCAGCGAAAGACGACGGGTTTCAGTCTCAAAGTCGGCGTTTTTTGTAAAAGCCGGCAATCGCGCAATAGTGACGCCAGCCAAGATGGTGACGATAAACAAGACCACCAATATCTCTATCAGGGTGAAACCTTTCGATAAGGATCGCGCCTTCATCGCCAAAGTGGCATTAGCTGGTTCTAAAGTTCGGACAGGCGAATATCAGCGTCTACGCCGTCACCGCCTTCCTGCCGGTCTGCACCGAAGGTGTAAACATCAACGGACCTGCCTTCATTGAAGTACAGATAGGGTTCACCCCAGGGATCTTCCGGCACGTTACTCAGATACCCTTCTTCGTTCCATTTCTTGGGCTCGGGAAAACCGGACGGTTGGGTAACCAGCGCTTCCAACCCCTGGTCAGAAGAGGGATAGAAACCATTATCAAGCCGATAATATTCAAGCGCGTTGCCAATTTGCTGCACACCCAGCTTTGCAGCAGCAGCTCTGGCTTCGTCAGGCCGACTTATTACATTAGGAACAATGAGTGCGGACAGGACACCGAGAATAACCACCACCACCATTATTTCGATCAGTGTGAATCCATGGTTAGATGTTTTCATGCTGTTATAACACTCCCTAAATCTGACATTTTATACAAGTACGCTGAACCGCTTCTGAATCGATCAGACAACCAGCTGGTTCAGATTAATGATAGGCAACAGAATTGCCATTACAATTGTAAATACCGCGCCACCCATAACAATTAGCATCAGAGGCCCAAACAGACTAAGCAAAAGGCTCATTAACAAATCCGCATCCTGCTGCTGGTGTCTCGCTACCCTGGCCAGCATGTCATCAAGTTCGCCGCTTGATTCACCTGACGCAATCATATGCAGCATCATCGGAGGAAAGTTGCCACTTTGCTCAAGCGAGCCCGACAGACTGCTTCCTTCAATAACGCGGCCGGTCGCTTCGGTTACTTTTTGGCGCAGCCAGGTGTTAGACAATACCTCGCCCGCAATTTTCATGGCGTCCACCAGGGGAACCCCACTGGAGGAGAGAATGCTCAGGGTACTGGCAAACTGCGCGGTATTGGTACCGCGAGATAACTTCCCAACAAGTGGCATGGCGAGAATGCGGTGATCATATCCAAGCCGTACCGATGGTACCTTGAGGACGCGCCGAATACCGAAAGCCAGTAAAATCACCATCACCAGAATCAACAATCCGTAGTCAACGATAAACTCACTGGTCGAGATCACGGCGATCGTCAGCCACGGCAGTGCCTGCTCGGATTCTGCAAAGACCTTCACGATGTCAGGCACAACATAGCCAAGCAGTCCGGCGAGAATCATTACCGTGAGGACAAAAAGAATAATCGGATATACCAGGGCCTGCTTAACCTTCGAGGAGGACTCCTGTTGCGTTTCTGTAAACTCGGCCAACCTGTTCAACACCAGATCAAGGTGCCCGGCTGATTCCCCGGCAGCCACCGTTGCTCGATGCAGATTAGGGAAAGCTCTCGGGTATTCACCCAGGGCATTGGCGAGAGAGAACCCTTCCATGACCTTGGCCCGGACCGTTAACATCATGCTCTGAATCGAAGGCTTTTCGCTTTGTTTGGAAACTGCCAGCAACGCTTCTTCTATTGGCAGCCCTGCCCCTATCAAGGTCGCCAGCTGACGTGTCACCAGCGCTCTTTCGTTCACCGATAAAGTAGGTTTGAGGAGCTCTGACAGAAACCCTAACCTGTCGGCGGCCTCCTTCTTTCGCGTGGGACTAACGCCGAGCGGCGTCAGTCCCTTGTCACGAAGCAATTGCCTGACCTGGCGAATGCTATCAGCCTCAAGAACACCCTTTTCTTCCTTGCCACGAACGTTTAACGCGTTGTATTCAAATGCAGCCACTTAGCTGGTTCCCGCTCTGAAAGCCTTCTTTTGAGCCATGTCCTGAGCCTTGAAAACTCGACATAGGCGCTATGTCGGGCAATCTAGTCTTCCATAGTAATTCGAAGTACTTCATCGACGGTGGTCAGTCCTTCAAGCACTCGTGACCTGCCATCATCCCTGATGCCTGTCGCCTGCCCTCTTACATGCTGCTCCATATCAAGTTCTGAAGCACCACTGTGAATCATTCGCCTGAGCTCATCATCAACTGAAACAACCTCATAAATGCCCATTCTTCCGCGATAACCCTCATTCGCACACTCTTCGCACCCGACGGGCCGGTATATGGTAGGCGGGTTGGCCGGTTCCGCCTTTAGAAACTCGCATTCGTACGCATCCGCGCTATGTGCTTCGCGACAATATTTACACAGCACACGGACTAACCGCTGGGCAACCAGACCTATTAAGGAATTGCTGAGCAGATAGGGCTGAACGCCCATGTTGGCAAGCCGGGTTACCGCCCCGATGGCGGTGTTTGTGTGGAGTGTGGATAGCACCAGGTGCCCGGTCAGGCTCGCCTGGACCGATATGTCAGCTGTTTCGAAGTCACGAATCTCGCCGACCATCACCACGTCGGGGTCCTGCCGCAAAATTGCCCTCAGCCCCTTGGCGAAAGTCATATCGGCCTTGGCATTAACCTGGGTCTGCCCTATTCCCTCGATGTCATATTCAATAGGATCTTCTACCGTAAGAATGTTCCGGCTTCGATCGTTGAGCTGGTCCAGGCAGGCGTAGAGCGTTGTGGACTTCCCGGAACCCGTAGGACCGGTCACGAGCAATATGCCGTGAGGTCGCCCGATCAGCGATGACATGGATTTTTCGTCTCGGGTGCTCATGCCCAGATGTGAAAGGTTACGCATGCCCTCCTGCTTATCCAGCAAACGCATCACGACCCGTTCACCATTGCTGGCAGGTATCGTCGACACCCTGACGTCGACCTCCTTTCCACCAATACGAATAGAAATTCGGCCATCCTGTGGCAGTCTTTTTTCAGCGATATCCAGCTTGGCCATCACCTTGATTCTGGAAACCAACAGCGGTGCAAGCGCACGGCGAGGACTGACAATTTCCCGCAGGACCCCGTCAACCCTGAACCGGACCACAAGTCGTGTTTCATAGGTTTCAATATGAATATCCGAGGCACCCAGTTTGACCGCCTCGGCCAGAAGACTGTTGATGAGTTTGATAATAGGTGCATCATCTTCCTGTTCAAGCAGATCACCTATTTCCGGAATCGCCTCTGCCAGGCTGGAGAGGTCAACTTCCTCACCCAGGTCTTCGATCATCTGCATCGCGGCACCTGAATCGTTCTGGTAGGTTTCCGAGAGATAACGATCAAACATTGCCTGGTCGACAAGGCGAGGCGAGATGCCACGCTGACAAACTCTCCTGACTTCTGCGAGAATCCCGGCGCTGAGTCCTTCGCGAAATACAAGATCAACCATTCCTGAGTCTGTTGCGCCAGGCACAACGATAACCCCATGCCTTTTTGCAAACCCAAAGGGCAACACCTGAATGCCTGATGCATCAATCATTACAAGGAACCACTTTATATAGTGTGAATAACCGGTTGAAAGTTCTGGTTTTGTTTTTCGAGCGAAGGCACATCTTTCTATTCTACCTCCCACAACGACCCAATTGGCTTCAGTCATTCCAACGCTGGAAAGTTTTGCTCGAATCAACACTTCAATCCTGATCGATTCGAGCTTACTATAAGCCCTACTTATCTGCTTTAATTAATTTGATTCAGTTGCGTGATACCATGAACACTGCGACCAACATCATAAATAAGAATAATCTTCTGATAAAGAGGGATCAGATTCATGAAACTTAGCGACATTGACCTAAACCTGTTTGTCGTGTTTGACGCTATCTATACTGAAGGTAACCTGACCAGGGCAGGTGAAATAATCGGTATTACACAGCCAGCCGTCTCAAATTCGTTATCCAGGTTAAGAAACCTGTTTGATGACCCCCTGTTTGTCAGGACTGCCGAAGGCATGGTGCCCACTCCGGTTGCCCAGAACATTATCGGATCGGTTAGACAAGCGCTTGGACTGATCCGCTCCAGCGTTCAGGAAAGTGAATCTTTTGATCCCAAAGTCTCGGACAAGCGTTTTAGAGTGAGCATGACTGACCTGAACCAGGCCATCGTGTTACCGAACCTGTTTAACCAGGTCAAAAAGCAGGCACCGGGCGTATCTGTAGATTGCTACCAGGTACATCGCCGTGACATGAACATTGAACTGGCATCCGGAAACCTGGATCTGGCCATCGATATTCCATTGACCCCGGACCCCCAGATCAAGCAGACCGCACTCTTTTCACACCCCTATGTCTGCGTGGTCAACAAGGACAACGACCTAGTCGGCGAAAAGCTTGATGTAGACACCTATCTGAAACTGCAACACATTCACATCTCGACCAGGCGTGGCGGGTTAGGCCACGTTGATCTTACCCTTGGGAAAATGGGTAAAAAACGTAACATTGTCCTGCGAACACAACATTACCTGTCGACGCCAACGCTCGTGGCCAGTACTAATTTTGCACTAACGGTTCCCAAAAGTTTTGCAGAATTCCTGATAGCTGGCACAACAACGCGATACCTGGAGTTACCTTTCGATGTACCAAACCTGGAGTCATTCCTTTACTGGCACGAGAGTACAGACCGAGACCAGGCTAACACCTGGATGCGCGAACTGATCATTGCCGGATACAAAGACTAGACGCACACAAATATAAAGGTGGAATCCAGCCCGACATGAATTTTATCGGTTCTCATATTCTCTCAGTGTCACAGTTTCAGCGTGACGATATTGAGACCGTGTTTGATGTCGCCGACCAGATGATCCCCTACGCTAACCGCGATCGCGTCACCCGGGTTCTTGAGGGAGCGATACTGGGCAATATGTTCTTTGAACCCAGCACTCGGACCCGGGTCAGTTTTGGCTGCGCCTGGAACCTTTTGGGTGGTGAAGTACGTGAAACAACAGAAATCAAAGCTTCCGCCATTGCCAAGGGTGAGTCTTTCTACGACACAGCGCGCGTTCTCTCAGGTTACAGCGATGTGATCGTCATGCGGCACCAGCTAGAAGGCTCTGTTGAAGAATTTTCAGCGGCAAGCCGGGTCCCGGTGATTAATGGCGGTGACGGCTCAAACGAACATCCAAGCCAGGCACTACTGGACCTCTACACCATCCGAAAGGAGGTGGAGGGTCATGGCAAGACTGTAGACAACCTGCGAATCGCCCTGATTGGTGACTTACGCTACGGACGAGCGGTGCATAGCCTCTGCAGATTACTTTCGCTCTACAAAAATATTCACTTCACCCTGATTAGTCCGCCCGAACTGCGATTACCCATAGATTATGTAGAAGACATCAAGGCGGCGGGTCATGAAGTCGTGGAGTCAGAAGACCTGCAGGCAGGGATTGCACACGCTGATATCCTCTACGTCACCAGAACGCAGGAAGAACGCTTTCCCAGTCAGGAAGAAGCCGATAAGTACAAGGGTCTATTCCGTCTGAACCAGACCATTTACACGGAAAACTGTGAACCCAATACCGTTATCATGCACCCTCTTCCAAGAGACAGTCGCGGAGGTGCAAGAGAACTGGATGATGACCTGAATGAAAACCCAAACCTCGCCATATTCAGGCAAACGGATAATGGTGTCGTCATCAGGATGGCGCTGTTTGCCCTGATTCTGGATGTCGCAGACCAGGTAGAAATATCCGCGCGGGATGTAAACTGGTACACAGCAGGTCGATTCAGGTAAACGGCACTATTGAATTCCAAGGCACTATTGAATTCCAAGGCACTATTGAATTCTAAAGTTGTCCAGCCAGTTGTCGTCATCTGCGCGAAACGGCTCCAGCAAATCAAAAACTTTAATACCTTCTTCAAGTAACGTCTCGCCTTTTTTCCTGGCCTCAAAATTAACCCTGACGACAGGTTCGGTTTTGGATCGCCTAACTGAAAATCGCCAGTCACCTGGCATGACAAAACTTAAACCGTCGAAATGATCAACATCGGTCGCCTGATCACCGTAGGTCTCGAGTATTCTGGCAAACGCAGCATCTACATCAGACAGTGACAGCGTCACCTCGGGTGTACAGCAGATTTCGGCTCGACGCTCCCGGATTAATTCCTGAATCGCCTCCCCTTTTTCATCGAGCAGTTTGAGTACGGTCAGCCATGCAAACATCCCTGAATCACAACCAAAGAAATCACCAAAGTAATGATGAGATGACAGTTCTCCGCCATAAACCGCACCGTACTGATGCATCTTCTGTTTCATGAACGCGTGACCGGTTTCAGCAGGAACTGCCTTGCCTCCACCGTGATTAATCATGTCCAGCGTATTCCAGCAAAGCTTGGTATCAAAAACAATCGTCCCACCTGGCTTTTGCGAGAGGAAATGATCGACGAAAAGCCCAATCAGATAATAGGTCGGTATCAACTCGCCGGAACCATCAAAACAAACACACCGATCGCAGTCACCGTCCCACGCCACACCCAGGGAAAAATTGCCGCCCGTCATAAACCCGCGCATCTCTTCGGCCAGTCGAGGGTTAGCAGGATCTGCGCCTTGTTTGGGTATGGGTCCGGGTGCTTTTCTAAACCATGTGACAGGGAGGTCAAAATCTTTCGCTATCAGCTCGGCCATGGTTGCCGCCGTACCGTTGAGTCCGTTTAGTGCAACCTGACCGCCCCGAAGATGTTCAGGCGGAAAATGCTGTTGCAAAAAAGACAGATACTGCGCGTGATAATCAACCCTGGACAACGAACCCCGGGCAGCATGTTGACGATAATCACCTGCCATCAGTTGTTTCAACGCCGACAGGCCGTTGTCGTGTGTAATGGCCTGGCCATTTTTCAGAACGCATTTCAGGCCATTGAAGCTGGCAGGATTGTGACTTGCGGTGACGACAATGGCAGCGTCGATCCCGGGCATGCCCGATGCAAAGTATCCTAATTCGGTGGGACAAAGCCCGATATCGACCACGTCGATCCCAATAGATGACAAGGTGTCATTCAGGGCATTCTGCAGCGAGTTGCTGGAACTTCGCATGTCACGGCCGGTCGCTATGTTGCCGGTCAAACCAAAATGTCCGACAAAGGCATGCGCGAAGTCTTCGACAAACTGTTCGTTAATTTCCTCCGGATAGATGCCGCGAACATCACCCAGGCGGAAAGCCTCAAACCGATCATTCATTTTTCGGGATTCCCTGGCACAGCTGGAATGTTCTCATTGACGAAGTATATGAAGAATAGATCACCTTCCTCTAACAGGCTATGTTCGCGGAGAGCTAATGACTTTCGTCATGATCAAACCGCTTATCAAGCCTATTTCAGGCGTCGTCGCATTACGCCGCTCTGATGCTTCATTGTGCCGTAGCCCAAGCGCGTGTCTATCTGCGGCTCGCGATCTGTGCAGGTGCTTTGTATTGAGAGCTGATCAGGTCAATCGTTCGTGAAGAAATGGATTCAGTCAGTCCCAGCAAACTGTTGTCCACTTTTTTGAGCAAACAGGCTTCACTGCACGCCATTTCCACAAGACTCGTTCGTCCCGTTTCATTGAGTTTCGTATAAACAGTTTCACTTGCAACGTCATAAAGTTGTAATTCCAGACTGACCAACACCCTGGACTCATCGCCCGTTAAGTCCGGGGTAGCAAAGCCTGTGACAATCACAATCGTATCCAGGTAGGGATTGTTGATTTCTTTAAGCACCTCACTAATTGCCAATGACCCCTGTGACCAGTCTGGTTGACGGTCGGCAGGAATAACGGCATTAAAAATCAGAATATCTGACTGACGAAAAGTCCTCTGCAGCTTTCCAACGATCTGCTGGTAAACGCGGTTCCCCCGGGAAATACTGTTGTCCTGATTTGCCAGAACGATGAAAGCTACACCCGTTTCATCAAGTATCTCAGGAATCGCCTCAGCAGTATTTGGAGAACCCATGGCTATTGCCGACCACAACAGCAGAGCGGTAACTCTAAGCATTATAGTACTCATAGCTCTGACGCCTCGTCTCTCGTATAGAAAACCCCGTCACACTCAAAGCCCGAGATGACGGTAGATCTTATTGATTCGACGGAGCCATCAGCATTGTGAGACAGCGCCCATTCATTCGGAAGCCAGCTGATCAGATGGAAAGTGGCAGGTTGACCATTTGCAAACCGAGCAAGCTCAACTACGCCAGTAGACCTGTCGAGAAACGCGGGCCTGAACCTTGGCCCTGCATTCTGGCTGATCCCGTTTGTATCGGCGAAGCGATAATTTTCATGACGGAGCGTATGCGTGTTCATCTGTGCAACTACCCTTGGTTTGCAATGTACTCAAGATATATGCATAAGTCGTGCCCAGACAGATAATAGCCTTATTAATGTATATATATCAGTTAGTTACAGAATAAACGAGAGATATCCTGTTGAGTCTGTTGTGTGACAAGAATTGTCAGTATTCCTTCAAATTCGGCCTACTTTCCGAAATGGCTGCAGAAACATACAACGCAAGTAGCAGATACAAAGGTCTCTCATTCTTCCGCTTCTATTCTTGGTAATACGCGCTTGAAGCCGGGGTAACAGATTTGTCCGCCCAGCGCGAAGGCTAGATGACACCAGCACCCGTTTTGCTTATCCTCAACTCCCACTTTAGTCGTCAACGAGAACTCACATGATCTACAACAGCATTCTGGATACCATCGGCAACACGCCTGTAGTACGGCTAAATCGTATTGCACCTGCCAATCACACGATCTACGTCAAGGTAGAATCATTCAATCCGCTTGCTTCCGTTAAAGACAGACTCGCCATTGCCATTATTGAGGATGCAGAACGTCGGGGGACACTGGCTCCGGGCCAGACCGTTATAGAAGCAACTTCAGGTAATACGGGTATCGCCCTGGCGATGGTTTGCGCAGCGAAGGGTTATCCCTTCGTGGCTAGCATGGCGGATTCCTTCTCCATTGAGCGCCGCAAGATCATGAAGGCGCTGGGTGCCAAAGTCGTCCTCACGCCTGCAGCCCAACGAGGTTCAGGAATGGTGAAGAAGGCGGAAGAACTCGCCGCAAAACATGGTTGGTTCCTGGCCAACCAGTTTGAGAACGAGGCAAACCCTGCCTATCACAGGAATACCACAGGTCCTGAAATACTCCGCGATTTCGCCGGCAAGAACCTTGACTATTTTGTGAGTGGATGGGGAACCGGGGGGACTATCACTGGGACCGGTGAAGCGCTCAAAATGGCAAGGCCCGACACAAAAATCATCGCTGCAGAACCCGAAAATGCCGCAATGCTTTCGGGTAAGGAATGGTCGCCGCACAAGATCCAGGGCTGGACGCCAGATTTCATACCTGGCGTTCTTAACAAAGACATCGCTGACGAATTCGTTTCGGTCTCTGACGATGCCTCTATTGCGAACGCCCATCGACTGGCGAGAGAAGAAGGCATTTTTGTCGGCATATCCGGTGGCGCGACGTTAACCGCGGCGCTCACCGTGGCGGAGAAAGCACCGGACAACAGCACCTTTCTGGTGATGCTGCCTGATACAGGGGAACGTTACCTGTCCACACCGCTATTTGCCGATATCAGCGAAGATTCGGATGAAGACAGTCTATAGACGCTTTTCCAGTGCTACCGCGCGGGGTCTCTACTCCGCGCCGGGTTCTATTTGATTCCAGCTTCCAGTCCATTATGGATGCTTTAAAAAGTAAGGCTTACCAGAGCCGTTGATAACTTTTATTCAGGCCCCACAAAAAAGCCCCGACTAGCGGGGCTTTTCGTTGAACCTGGATTTCTGTCTACAATTCGTCTACCTACAGTAACGAATCCAGTTCCGGAACCGCCTTGAACAGGTCAGCCACCAGACCGTAGTCAGCCACCTGGAAAATCGGTGCATCCTCATCTTTATTGATAGCAACAATCACTTTACTGTCCTTCATACCCGCAAGGTGCTGGATGGCACCACTGATACCAACGGCAATGTAAAGATCAGGCGCAACAATCTTACCTGTCTGACCCACCTGCATATCGTTGGGAACGAAACCGGCATCAACTGCAGCCCGCGACGCGCCAATAGCGGCACCAAGCTTGTCGGCAACAGATTCAAGCAGCGAGAAGTTCTCTCCGTTCTGCATGCCACGTCCACCAGAGACAATGATGGAAGCCGCTGTCAGTTCCGGTCTTTCAAGCTTGACAATTTCGTCACGGTCCCAGGTAGTCAGTCCCGTGTCGGTGACATTATCAATAGCCTCAACCGTCGCACTGCCACCTTCTGCAGAAACAGGGTCAAAAGCTGTACCACGAACCGTCAGGACTTTGATCGAGTCACTTGATTGAACCGTCGCAATCGCGTTACCCGCATAGATGGGACGTTCAAAAGTATCTTCACTGATGACACCCGAAATATCTGAAATCTGGGCAACATCAAGCAGCGCTGCGGCGCGCGGCATGAAGTTCTTACCGGTGGTCGTCGTTGCTGTGAGGATATGTGAGTAGTTAGGGCCAAGTTCTACGACCAGTGCTGCAATATTTTCTGCTATCGCATGCGCGTAGGCGGCGTTGTCCGCAACCAGCACCTTGCTCACACCCGCGATCTTTGAGGCAGCCTCACCAGCCGCACTACAATTCTCACCTGCGACCAACACTTCAATATCACCGCCAATAGCAACAGCGGCAGCTATGGTCACCAGCGTTGGTGCTTTGATTGTCTCGTTGTCGTGGTCTGCAACTACTAAAATACTCATGAGATCACCTTCGCTTCGTTCTTAAGTTTGTCGACCAGTTCTTCTACTGTCTCAACGATAATACCGGCCTTGCGTTCTGCTGGCGGGGTTACCTTCAGCGTCTTCACTCTTGGGGTTACTTCGACGCCAAGATCCTCAGGTGTATAAATATCGACCGGCTTTTTCTTGGCCTTCATGATGTTAGGCAATGAGGCGTAGCGTGGTTCATTCAATCGAAGGTCAGTCGTTACAATTGCAGGTAACTTAACCGTAATCGTTTCAAGTCCACCGTCGATTTCGCGAGTCACAGTTGCCGTTCCATCGCCGATGATGACTTCTGATGCAAACGTAGCCTGTGACAAACCCGTAAGCGCAGCGATCATCTGGCCGGTCTGACTGTTGTCATCATCAATGGCCTGTTTGCCGGTAATGATTAAGCCAGGCTGTTCCTTTTCGATCAGCGCTTTCATGCACTTGGCAATCGCCAGTGGCTGCATGTCTTCGTCGGTTTCCACGAGGATCCCGCGATCTGCACCCAGTGCCAGAGCAGTTCGAATCTGCTCCTGACAGGCTTTGGTACCAATAGATACCACCACAACTTCTTCTGCTGTTCCGGCCTCTTTAAGACGTACGGCCTCTTCGATTGCAATTTCATCAAAGGGGTTAACGGACATCTTCACGTTATTAAGGTCGACGCCGGAGTTATCGGACAACACACGTACATTTACGTTGTAGTCAACGACACGCTTGACAGTTACAAGGACTTTCATGTAATTCCTCTATTCGCGTAATAATTAATCGGGTCCGGAGAGAATGCCCGGATGGCAAAAAGGCCAAATCTGAAAAGCGCGTATTCTGCCGGTAAATGCTGCCATAATCAATAGTGTGCACATGCACAATTTTGACGAAAATGCTATAAATTCAATGCTTTAACCACAGAACGGGTAAAGAAAAGAATTACAGTTAAGTTTCTTTGGCGCCCTTCTTTCCTTACAATACCCGATTCTCGATTTAACCTACTTTTAAGGAGACACCCACATGGAAAGAGAATCCATGGAATTCGATATGGTCGTTATTGGCGGAGGTCCAGCTGGACTGGCCACAGCGATCCGTTTTTCCCAACTCGCCGCGGAAGCAGGTGACGAATTCACGGTTTGTCTCGTGGAGAAGGGTTCTGAAATTGGCGCGCACATTCTATCCGGCGCCGTATTTGAAACTCGGGCATTAAATGAGCTGATTCCAGACTGGAAGGAAAAAGGCGCCCCACTTAACAACCCGGTAACCGAGGACGACGTTTACTACCTGGTTGATGATAAGCAGGGCATGAAATTGCCTGGCATCTTTATCCCGCCTGCACTGCACAACACGGCGGAAAGCCATGCCATCAGCCTCGGCAATCTTTGCCGTTGGCTCGGTGAACAGGCAGAAGCGCTTGACGTCATGCTGTTTCCGGGATTCGCTGCCAGTGAAGTTCTCTACAACGAAGACGGCTCTATTAAGGGCGTTGCTACCGGCGACATGGGTATCAGCGAATCCGGTGAGCAGAAAGGCAATTTTCAGGCTGGATATGAGTTGCATGCCAAATACACGGTATTCGCCGAGGGCTGTCGCGGTCATCTGGGCAAACAGGTAATGGAGAAGTTCGACCTCCAGGCAGATTCAGATACGCAGCACTATGGGATCGGCTTTAAGGAAATCTGGGAGATCGACCCGGACAAACATGTACCGGGAAAAGTTATGCATACCGTTGGATGGCCTCTCGGTCATTTCCCAGGCCAGACGCTGGGCGGGTCCTATGTGTATCACATGGAGAATAACCAGGTTGCCGTGGGGCTGATTATCGACCTGGGCTACAGCAACCCTCACCTCAGCCCCTTCGATGAGTTTCAAAGATTCAAACAGCACAAAGTTATCAGGCAGTTTCTGGAAGGCGGAAAAAGGGTCTCCTACGGGGCTCGCGCAGTAGTAAAAGGTGGTCACCAGGCACTCCCCAAACTGATCATGCCAGGTGGATTACTGGTCGGCGATGACGCCGGTTTCCTGAACAACCTGAAACAGAAGGGCTCACACACTGCCATGAAATCAGGCATGTTGGCTGCCGAGGCCGTCTATGCCTCAGTAAAAGGTGGTTCAACCGGCGGTGAAGAACTGGAGAGTTACGTAACGGCCTATGAGAATTCCTGGCTCTACGAAGAGCTTTATACCGCTCGAAATATCATGCCCTTACAGCACAGGCTCGGATTGTTTATGGGGGCCGCTGCTGCCTGGGTTGATCAATATATTTTCCGCGGCCGATTACCTTTCACACTCAAGGATCCAACCCCGGATCACGCCCGTTTGAAGCTGGCCGCCAAGTGCAAAAAACCCGATTACGCCAAGCCTGATGGCGTCCTGACGTTTGACAAGTTGTCGTCGGTGTTTCTGACGGCGACCAATCATGAAGAAGACCAGCCATGTCACTTACAGTTGAAAGATCCCAACATCCCGATTCATACCAACCTGCCTCTCTATGATGAACCTGCGCAGCGCTACTGCCCTGCCGGTGTTTATGAGGTGATGGAAGAAGAAGACGGATCCAAAAGGTTCCAGATCAATGCCCAGAACTGTATTCACTGCAAGACCTGCGACATCAAGGACCCTGCCCAGAACATCAACTGGGTTGTGCCCGAGGGTACCGGTGGGCCCAACTACGGCAATATGTAGATGACTATGATTTGTGGAACTTGGATCGATTTACTGTGTTTGAATAGTAAATAGTAAACAGGCATCTCAGTTTAACGAACAAGCCAAGGTGTTTGGTAGTTCAGAGTATTGGGGTCGCGCCAGGAACATTGGTTCAAGGGTGACCCCGGTATGATTTCAGTAACGGGATGAGGGTGTATTGGGTGCAAGTATTCTCTTTGTTTTCTGTTATCTTCCGAGGTTAGTCGTCGCGAGTTCGAATCTCGTCGCCAGGTCCAACAAATACAGCACCGTGGAGACTTTCGAAGATGAGTGTTACCACCCAGGGGCGCACAGCGGCCCTATCCTCCTTGAACTGTGTGAACGTTGGTTAACGTTTTGTTCTCTGATTTATTCCCTGCCGTTCTTGTCTTCCTATAAGGTCACCTTCGTATGATTATTGGCGGATTTCAATCAGGTCGATGTTGCCTCTAAACGCCGGTAAAAAGTGCCACGAACGTGCAACTCATCTAAACGCCGCTCAGCAACGTTACCATCTGATATCCACTTTTACGGGCTGCCAGCTTTCTGCAACGGTTTCGAGCCCGGCTTATGACCCGATCGAAGTGTTGACTGGTCAGGTTCTTTTCCCTGCATATATCGGTTTTGTCTTCTTCGTGAAGATAATGACGAACCAAGACCTCACGATCTCTTGTCACGCACATTGATTCCATCAGTGAGGCTACAATTTCGCGGCGTTCATTATCAAAGATGACATCTTCTGCACTGGGGGTTTTGTCATGTATCGGCGTATCATCGATCGATGCATGAGATTGATTGGCTGCCCTTCGATACCATCCAATTACCGTATACCGAGCGGTTTGCATCAAGTATCGATTCAATAGCTCAGGTTGCTTCACCTTCCCCTCTCGAAGTTTTAGAAGCACAGTCAACACTGTTTCCTGCGTAAGATCTTCTGCCAGTACAGGCTCTCGAACCAGCTTTCGAATCAATGCGAGCGTGGAACTATAGAAGGACAGGCAAAATTGCTGCTCCGCGTCGCTATCCCTGTTCTTGATTCGATCTACCAGTTGTTCTACTTTGCTCTCGGTAATCATTGTGCCGCCCGTTCGAAGATTGAACACCGACAGTAAAACCTGGCCAAAAAACCGGCAATTAGTCGATGGTTTAAACCCACTAAACTAAAGTTTAGTCCGCTCCGGTGGTTGTTATGTCACTATGTGAAGCAAGGCCAATCGAGGTCCGATTTAGGTGCAACCTTATTTGTTTGCCGCGCGTCGCTGCAATCAATTAGTGTTTCTAATCAATCAGTTACGGGATGTATTATGCTGGACTCGGATCTATCTAAATCATCAGGGCTTAGATCAAGAAGCACGCCACCTCAAATAGTTTGTCCAGTACTACGCGCGATGGTTCACGAGGAAGAATTAGCCCTTGATTCCAACGGTTTCGCTGCTGTTAATCAACTAAGTGTCTTGCTTCGTCAGCTCTCGATGCCATTCTTTTCATCCTGGGTAGCCTATTTTTCCAATCGTTTCAAAGACATTGTGGGAAATCGATGGCATGGTCGATTCAACCCCATGGAGATGCATAAAGGCCTGATCAAACATACTTGTACAAGCACCGTTCTCACCGCGGACCAACCCGGTGTATTTAATGAACCGCGATTTGGAGAAATGGTTGCCGCAAGCGGAGATGGTGAGCGAATGACCTCAGGTGATTTTCTCCGCTATAACAAACAGCTCCAAACTGAGCCGGGAAGCACCAGGGTGGGCGCCTGGTTGAATCGGTTAGAATTTTCCATTTTATTGAAATTTCTTGGTGATATTGACGACGCGGGCGAACGGTTTATGACGATAGACAGTTTGCGTGATCTCTATCAGGACGCCAGATTGCCAAACCGTACTATGGTCAAACTCACGCAACGTAATGAATCTGTTATCAGCGGTCGTGTCATTAGGCAGGAGTCTCGCAAGGATTACTATTTAGCGGGTCTGAAAGTTGAGCTTTGGCAAAACCCGCCGATCGGCCGCCATAAGTTGCTTGCAACAACCGAAACCTCAGGTGGTGAGGGAGCATTTAGTTTCCAAGTTACTCTGCCGGCCAAAGGGCTGCCGCTGCAGCTAAGGTTTATCGACCCAAGACCGAGTATGGAACGAGATCGAGCGTTTTATGAGATGAATTGTCCTGGCAGGGTTAGTGGTCACCTAAATCTAGGTCTGCTCAGGGTGCCGCACTGGCAATACGATTCGTCATTCCCATTTCCTGTAGCCAGGATAAATGATCACACCGGGCGGGTGCCGCAGCGCTTCACCCTGCGCATGGCATTGTTCTTTTATCCAAATGCCTTCTGGTGGCAAAAATTCTTAGTAGGAATTTTCTCGGTTTTCAGGCCCTTCTTAAGCCTAAAGCTTTTGCATTACATGCTCCGTCCAGAGAAAAAGCAGAGGCAATTGCAGGACGAGGATTCTGACAACTACCTTATGTATCGTGTCTTGAATGGGTTCTATCCATCGCCTGTTTATCGGAATACAGAAAATAATTCGGGATTTCCAGGAGCAGACTTTTTTTTGGACTGCAATTTCGATGGCTACGAGAGTGATGGGAGTCATAACCTGATCACTGCTCAATTCTATTTTGATATCAAAGACTACGATTCAGAGCCGATACCACGCGGTATCCATCTTCGAATACGAGCCACAACTGCTACAGATCCAGGATCAGCACCGGAAACGATAAAGGTAGTGCCCTGTGATGGCAGCCTGGAGTGGGTTCAAGCGAAACGGGTTTTCCGTTCCGCCTGGGCAACGGCCGGAGAGTTGGATGCACACCTGGCCACCGGACATTTGAATGTCGGTCAATATGCTATCGCTGCCTATCGAAACTTTTTTGTATCCCCAATAGGTCGATTGCTACTCCCTATATTGAAGGGGGTGACAGATATCAACGAGCTCGGAAAGGACTCGATTTTTGGGGTTTCCGGGGTGCTGAGCACAAACACACCCTTAACGGCCGGTGCAATGTGGGCGCGACTCGGGAATCAGCTGGGTTCTCTCGACTGGTATGATTGGGAACCCCCTCGCCCCTTGTATGCAGGTCACACCTATCCTCTTGCGGCACATCTATTTTGGGATGTTGTCAGGCAATTGGTGGACGAGTTTTTTGAGCAGCATGAAGCAGCTATTGAAGAACATGCTGAAGAAATCAAACAATTTTCATGCGACGTCGTTGATAACTGCGTTCCTTTCGAGCAGTCCAATCACTTTCAATTGGCCGGCGAGAGTGAAAGTCGCGTTTCGAAATCCACGAAGAGAGAGCGTCGATTTGGTTTCTCCCCCAACCAACAGAGTTACCAAAAATATATGACGCTCGGCAATTTTGAACCTCGTGAGAAGAATGAAGATGAAGTGGATCATCCTGTTGCTATCCATGAAATTCATTCGACCGAAGACATAAAGCAATGTTGCCGGTATATCATTTTCCACGCCACCTTCTTCCATTGGTGGTCGAACGATCTTCAAGAGACGGATCTGTCGAACATTTTCTACACCAGCCTGGGACTTAGAGGTGGCGCCCTGGGTACGGAGCAGGAAGGACTTCCACCAGTTCTCGAGGCGGCGGGACAGCTCCTTTTCGCGAAACTCCTGACGAGTGTCAAAGCCGGTACAGTAAGGGATGGAATGCAGGGTCCGGTCATGGATCGTTTTGCAGAGCTTTTGAACGAAAAACGGACCGATTTCAATCGGCTACGAAATCCCTTTGAACGGGATGAGACTTTTAACGTGGACAACATTCGCTCAAGAACCAACATCTAATTATTTAAAAGCATGTTATCTTTCTTAACTACAGTCCAAAGGTGTGATTTTCAGTTACAGTAGTCTGGACGCTCCGAAATATCAGGGATAATGAATGCCTTTAAACGAGCCTGTTGCGACGAGGACGAAAATTCCCTTGTTGTTTCTCAATATGTTCGACTGCCCAGCCAGTGATGAACAAGCTCACTTTTACGCTCGAAAGTTACCATCAGATATTGGCCGGTGGAGCGTTACCGCGCCGTACCACACTACTCTAGGAAACTCGTCGGATATTTCACTTCGGGTGCAAGAAATCGGTGAGCAATATCAGGCTGACTATGTACTGAGTGGTAATTTCATGTGTTTGGAAGATGGAATCCGCTCATCGGTAATGATCCTCGAACCCAAAGAGGGCCGGCAGATATGGGCGAAAACCTACAATCTAAGCGGTGACGACACGACCGCGCTGGTGGATATGCTTGCTGGTAATATTGCGGCAGCAATCTCCATGAGTTTTTATCAATTCGAGGTAGAACGACTCAAAGATGTACCGGAGGATAAGCTGGACGCCTGGGGGCTGGCAGTCACCTCAATGGGGTTCTCGATGCGCAACAATGAAGAAGCGCAAGAATGGCTGCGTATTGGTAGATTAGCCGTTCAGCGAGATAAAAATTACGCAGAAGCCCATGCTAATCTTGCTGATGGTATCGTTTCCATACTGCTGGCTGGATTTGACTGTGATCTTAGCAACGAAGAGCTTGTGAACGAGGCTTTGCACCATTGCGATCGCGCTATCATCCTCGACAAAGACAGTGTCTACAATTTGAATCGGTGTTCACGGGTGCATCGCGTACTGGGTAGTCTCATGTTGTCATTACAGTTGGCTGAGCGAGTCGATGAGCTAACCCAGGGATTGTTCACGTACACCTTGTACCCGGCGCTTATCGCCAACGGTAAATCTCAGGAAGTAGTGGAGCACGCGCGGGACAACCCAAAAGCAACCCTATCCTGGGCAAGCGATGCTGGAGTAATTGCCGGAAACTATGAGGAAGCCGAAGCGATCATTCGAGATTCTGTGACACGTTCCCCTTCAGCTTATCTCGGATGGATGCGACTGGCTAATGTACTGGGTATATTGAAAAGGAACAAAGGAGCTCGGGAGGCATTGGCTGAAGCCGAGCGCATTGGTCCACCAGGTTGGAACCTTGAGAACTACCTACACAGTTTGAGGACCAATTGGCGGGACAATGCAGATATTTTACATCCGCTGACCGCAGGCCTAAGAGCTATAGGGGAAGAGCAAGTACCTCTTTTTGAAACTACGGATCCCACTAATGCCGGAATGTTAGCTGAGGTCGCATTGCTTGAACGGTTGTCCATGCGGCAGCGAGCGGTGCTCAGCCTGGCGCTCAAGGGAAAATTGAATAAAGTCATCGCCGACGAACTCAACATTGCTGAAGGTACAGTCAAAGCACACCTTTCTGCCGTTTTCAGGGTCTTAGGTGTGAAAAATCGCACCGAAGCAGTCTACCTATTGTCACGTAAAAGTATGACATTAGACCTCTAGAGGGTCTGATTCAGACTCCGCATGATCTGACTTCCGAAATTAGCCGCCTCACAACGTCAGCGGAGGCCGAGGGGCCGATTTCTTCAACACCTCAGCCACATCCCAGGACCCTGCCCGGCCCAAAACCCTACTCAGCGAACGACCTGCTTGAGCGTAATCCATACGATCAACACCTATCCAGCCATTGGCCATCGTTACGAACACCGTGCTCAGTCGTCCTCTATTTGTAGGAAAATCAGCACTTACCGTACTTGCAAGATCTTTTGAAAAAGTGGTTTATTTTCCTTATCCTCCGTGTGTACTTCCCGCATCGATGGACACGCATGCGGGCAGGGCGCGAACCTGCGGGACTCATTGAGCATTGCTGCTGGGTCTCCAATACTTGTGGCCAGGATGGATGTCAGCGCAGCGTAGACGCCCGTTGGCCGGGAGTAAAAAGATGATGGCGAAAGATCTGCAGGAGCTGAAGAGCAAAGCACTCGAGACGGCACAGCGATTGATCGACCAGCAGATCTATGGTCGGCGCGAATCCCGGGCGATAAGCGCGCTCAGGAAACGCGTTCCGGGATGGGAACGACAGGACTACGAACGCTGGTTCGTCAGAGCTCTCGCGGCTCATGAGGAGGTGGTCAAGGCCATCAAGGATGAGCCTGATCGCCTCTGGAAGCTCTACCATGAAAGCATGCAGCGGGGCAGCCGCATGGACTTCACGCCGATTGCCGAGCGCATTCACGCAGCGCATCCGGATTTTTCAGTTCAAGAGCTCAATGTCATGATTGCCATGTCCTTCAGCTGGAGGCTCCTGAGATAGTCACGCAACGACGCATCTCCAGCTGCATCAACTCAAGCGCTGCGAAGCGGCGCACGGCGCATGCATAGACGACTGGTGAAGCGGCTTGGCGGTATGCTCACGGCCGCGGTCCTGCTTTTATCGGGGCTTCCTCTGTACCAGTACCACGTGGATACCAACGCCGCCTATTCCCTGGTGTTCCGGTATCTGGCGGCGCCCATAGGCATTGGCGTACTGCTGCTCTGCGCGCGCTATCTGCCTGGTTGGCGTGATCCGGTGAAGAGAGTTGGCAGCCTGCTGATTACGCTACTGCTGGCAGCCATGGCGATACTGGTGAGTGGCGGCTACGTCACGGGCTTCAATGCGTGGGTGGGTAAGCAGGAAACGCTTGAACTATCCGGAGTGATCACCGACCTGCAGGTGTCACACAGCAGAGTTTCGACGGCTTATCACGTCACTTTCGAAGACGCCAAGACCGAGGAAGTCCGCAGGCTCGGCATTGGCGAGGAAGCCTATAGACGGCTCGCCGTGGGGGACGTCTATTCACAGCGCTGGAACAGGGGCTCGCTGGGACTGCTCTACAGCAAGCGATAGGGCTTGGCACCACTGGAAAATCAGGTAGAGCCAAATATTATCGGGAGAACGTGCCCACTCAAACAGCACTTCAAACTCTACTTAACCGCGTGATCCATCGGGAAATTCGCAGGCTCGAACGAGCAGGCTTGCTCAATACGGCTGTATCTTGTCAGCCCTATCAGCACGACCGACCGGCACGCTTATGCAGGTATGTAACCCGGCCTGCTATATGTCTTGAGCGACTCACCGTCAGAAACGATGGCAATATCCAATACGAGCTAAAGAACCCATTTCGTCGGGGCCGCCATCGGACGGCACCACACATATCCTGTTTTCTCCTGTTGATTTTCTTAGCAAGCTTGCTGCCCTGATACCTCGACCCTGACACAATCTTGTTCGGTATCACGGCATACACCGATGTAAGTCAAAAAATGTATATAGCCGTGAAGAAATTACGATTGGCAGGTCAGGTTTATCGTGTACCGGTGTGTCGGGTGGAAGCAACCGTTATCGATGCCCGGCCCAACACCCTGCTCAGTGAACGACCTTCCTTGAGCGTAAGCCATAC
>Ga0222633_1000763_pt1 | contig 23470 bp, 15 predicted proteins | sample AntAcemetageno48_FD_179816 | JGI IMG/M metagenome (GOLD analysis project Ga0222633, IMG submission 179816) | Saline water microbial communities from Ace Lake, Antarctica - #48 | ecosystem: Environmental > Aquatic > Non-marine Saline and Alkaline > Saline | place: Antarctica: Ace Lake | collected...
TAATGGTTTCGTACTGAGTCATGAACAGCTCCTTTTCGACATTGTTTATTAACGTAATTGCGTTGGTGGCGCACCACATACTTCCAAGGGACACTAACGCCTCGGTACGAGTCGACCAAGGGTTAGACCAGAGGCCGGCTTGTTATAAAATTCCGCACTACTGAGCAACAGCATTACTGACTGAAAAGCTAACTCAGCTGAAACGCTGGCGAAGCAAATTTTTCTGCACCTTGCCCATAGCATTTCGCGGCAGTGCATCGATGATTTCTACGCGCTTGGGTATTTTGAAATTCGCTAGCTGGGTTCGACAATGTGCGATCACCTCTGTTGCGGTTGGGGCATGCTCCCCTGCTTTGATAATGACCGCGACCACCGTTTCACCAAAATCAGCATGAGCAACACCGATCACCGCGGACTCTTTGACACCCGGTAGCTCATCAATGACCAATTCGATCTCCTTGGGATAGACGTTTAGTCCACCGGTGATGACCATATCCTTTTCGCGACCCACGATCGAAACATAACCTTCCGCATCGATCGTGCCTTTGTCACCTGTATCGAAATATCCATCACTGGTGAAATCTTCAGCCGTTTTCTCTGGCAGACGCCAGTAGCCAGAAAAGACATTCGGCCCTTGGACTTGAAGATTCCCGATCTCACCGATAGCCAGGTCCGCACCGGTGTCCCCCACCACGCGTACAGAAACACCCGGCAATGCCAAACCGACAGTGCCCCCACGACGTTCACCCACAAGAGGGTTCGATGTATTCATGCCTGTTTCCGTCATGCCATATCTCTCGAGGATCGTGTGCCCTGTGCGAGTTTGGAATTCGGCAAAGGTTTCTGCCAGCAGTGGCGCTGACCCGGAAATAAACAAACGCATGTTCGAACAGCAGGCTGCACCGAATTCAGGGTTGCCCAGCAGCCGAGTGTAATAAGTGGGCACGCCCATCATCACAGTGCAGCTCGGCAATGCATCAACAGCTGCCTGATCGTTAAATCGACTGTGCCAGACCATGCTCGCGCCGCTCATGAGTACACAGCCCAGTCCTACAAAAAGACCATGGACATGATAGATCGGTAACATGTGCAGAAGCCTATCTGAGTCTGAAAAGCCCCACAGGTCTTTGAGGGTTTGCGCATTTTCTCGCAGATTATTGTGACTCAACACAATGCCTTTTGGTTGGCCAGTGGTTCCCGATGAATAAAGCAAGGCCGCCATGTCGGAACCTTCACAATGTTGGATCTCAAAATCAGCTTGCGCCTCCGCCGCCCCGTCCATCAACGAGCCTGAACCATCCTCATCCAGGGTCAGCAGCGCTTTGAGACTAGCCATTGAAAGGATCGATTCCAGGGTAGCAACTGCGTCCGGCACGCAGATCACAATAGAGGGTTCTGCATTGCCCAGAAAAAATTTTAGTTCCGATGCTGTATAGGCGGTATTTAGCGGGTGATATACAAACCCGGCCCGAAGGCACGCCAAGTATAGAAACAAGTTCTCGGTGGATTTTTCAACCTGCACCGTAATGCGGTCGCCAGGCAAGGCGCCATGCGCTCTTAAGCTATTGGCAATCCTGGCTGACGTCTGGTCAGCTTCGGCGTACGTGACTCGGCGAAGATTAGTGTCAACCAGCAGAACCTGCTCCAGATCCACAGGAAAATACTTCTTGAACTGCGCGTAAAGATTACCGTTGTCGACCATGCATGGTTCCCTTGGGATGACTGAGACAAGAGATTCATCCAACTTTGATAGTGTGAATGATATCCTGTGGCTTGAAAACAAACAGCACATTGACCACCAACTGTGATATCAAATGCTGCAGCTAGCCTGAACAAGAATAATTGCTCAGCGTACACAATGGAGCAACAGCGTGACAGATTTACAATCCAAGCCTAAACCTACCAAACAACCAAGCTACTTATCAGATAAAGCAGCGGTGTGTCTTGAGGCTCTTCGACAAGAGGTCGATGCAGCACTCCGGCATCTCAACCAAACCTGCACTAAGGATGGGCAGCTATTACCGCAACAACTCGACGCACACCAAAAGGTAAGTTACGAGCTAGCATTCTGCGTGGCGGAATTGGAAGCAGCTGCAGTGATGTTGAAATATGCTGAAGCTGTGTATGAACAAGATACAATTACCAAGGACTTATCTAATGCGTTCTGCGCCGAGAATATTCGGTCGGTTTGGCAACGACTGTGGGCACATGGAGAAGAAATGGGGCTGTCTAGTCAGCATTTGCTAGCCCTGGTTGGTCATGAGCCTCTGGCCGGGTTTCTCTCGAAGCACGGAAACACCGCACAATTCGCCGCGATTGGTGCAGAACTCCTGGCCCGGGGCAATGTCAGGTTGCCGAGCGGATTAGGAGATGAAAAGGACATGATCCAGGACAGTTTTGCTCGTTTCACAGAACAGGTTGTGATGCCTCAGGCCGAACATATCCACCGCTTCGATACGGACATTCCCGACGATATTATTAATGGTGCAGCAGAAATGGGTTGCTTTGGCACCTGTATTCCTGAGCGTTTCGGTGGCCTCATGCCTGACGAGCAACACGATAGTATCGGTATGTTGGTGGTGACAGAAGAATTGTCCCGTGGCTCATTAGGTGCCGCTGGCAGTCTAATCACTCGCCCAGAAATCGCCGCTCGAGCGATATTAGCGGGCGGCACCGAAGCCCAAAAAACATCCTGGCTACCTCGCCTGGCGGCAGGTGAAAAGCTTGCCGCCATTGCCATTACAGAACCAGACTACGGTTCGGATGTGGCCAGCCTTACCCTTAAAGCGTCTCGCGTTGAAGGAGGTTGGATCCTCAGTGGCGCCAAAACATGGTGCACTTTTGCCGGTAAAGCAGATGTTGTGGTCGCGATCGCTCGAACCGACCCTGATCGAAGCAAAGGCCATAAAGGCTTAAGTATGTTCCTGGTCGAAAAGCCCAGATTCGAAGGGCATGGGTTTAGCTATGAAAATCCCAAAGGCGGCCGGATGATCGGTAAGGCAATTCCCACAATTGGGTATCGGGGTATGCATTCGTTTGACATTTCTTTCGAGGATTTTTTCGTTCCAGAAATTGCCCTGGTCGGAGGAGATCATGGCATCGGCAGGGGATTTTATCTAACAATGGCTGGCTTATCCGGCGGCCGAATACAAACTTCTGCTCGAGCCTCTGGCGTCATGAAAGCAGCCCTCGAGAAAGCTGTTAGCTACGCTGCAGATCGTAAGGTTTTTGGTGCGCCGGTTGGTGACTACCAATTAACGCAGGTTAAGTTAGGTCGAATGTGGGCGGCGCTCGTTGCATCGCGCCAGTTTAGTTACGCTGTCGCTAGAATGCTCGATAACGGCGCAGGCAAAATGGAAGCGAGCCTGGTCAAATTATTCAGTTGCCGCGCCGCTGAATGGGTGACCCGAGAGGCGCTTCAAATTCATGGAGGTATGGGTTATGCCGAGGAAAGTGACGTCAGCCGCTATTTCGTCGATGCAAGAGTGTTGTCCATATTTGAAGGTGCCGAAGAAACCCTCGCCCTGAAGGTCATCTCACGGGAACTCATCGCCAATGCAGGCGCACCTAGCTCAGGAGAGAAGAACACAGGGGTAAACAAATAATGCAGGACGTATTATCCGGCTTACGTATTGTTGAAGGCAGTGCATTTGTCGCGGCACCATCCGGAGGCATGACACTCGCCCAACTTGGCGCCGATGTCATTCGCTTCGATCCTATTCAGGGTGGCATCGATTATCGTCGTTGGCCGGTGACTGAAAACAACGAAAGCATCTACTGGCATAGCCTAAATAAGGGTAAACGTTCGATCGCGGTCGACTTTAAGTCACCGGAAGGTCGAGAACTCCTCACTCAATTGATTACGGCACCAGGTGACGACTGCGGATTGTTTCTGACCAACTTTCCTGCCAAAGGCTGGTTAGCCGATGAAAAATTACGTGTTCACCGAGAAGATTTGATTTATCTCAACCTCACGGGAGATCGCCACGGTGCTAGCGCCCTGGACTATACGGTCAACAGCCGGCTTGGCTTACCTTATCTAACGGGTCAAGGGCAGGCAAACGAGCCGATTAACAATCCGCTTCCAGCCTGGGATGTTATCGCCGGTCAACATATTGCCATTGGTTTGCTCGCCGCCGAACGGCAACGCTTACGCACCGGCAAGGGACAGTTTGTGAAACTCGCCCTCGCTGATGTCGCTCTGGCGACGATGGGGCACCTTGGATACATCGGCGACGTCATGGTCAACCAGATGGCCCGGAAACCGATCGGCAATCATATCTACGGTACCTTCGGTCGCGACTTCAAAAGTCGAGATGGCGGCCGGGTCATGATTGTCGGCGTCAGCGCCAATCAATGGCAGGCAATTCTTAAGGTCACGGACCAAACAGAGGCGGTTGCTAAACTGGGCAAGAAAATGAGCCTCGACTTCGATCGTGAAGGCGATCGTTATTTAGGGCGAGAAGAAATCTGCATTTTATTGGAGCCCTGGTTTGCCAACCAGGACCTCGCACCTCTCACAGCACAACTCGAAGCGGCCGGTGTGTGTTGGGGGAAATATCAAACGGTCTCGGAACTCGTCGCCACCGACCCTGACTGTTCAACTGAAAACCCTTTGTTTGAAGAAATTAACCAGCCTGGCATAGGAACTTACCTGATGCCCCAGAATCCGCTGAGTTTTACCGCAGCTGATCGCGGTCCCGTTCGCCCTGCACCTCGATTGGGGCAACACACAGATGAAATTCTGGCTGACATCCTGGGCCTGAGCGGCAGCGAGATCGGGCGTTATCATGACGCTGGCATTGTCTCAGGGATTGTCTCAGGGATCGTCTCAGGCTAAATCAGCGTCAATCACGCTAACAACCAGAACTCGAAATTGATTTGGAGAACTAATACTATGCGCAGAGCCGCCATCGTTTCACCGATCCGTACACCTGTGGGGAAGTTCCTCGGCAGTCTTAAATCAATTCCAGCCGGCGAATTGGGTGCTCTGGTCATCAAGGCGCTAATGGAGCGTACAGGTTGTGATCCTGAACGAGTCGATGATGTGGTCTTCGCCCAAGGCTATGGTAGTGGCGAAGCGCCCTGTATTGGCCGATGGGCAGCTTTGGCGGCAGGTTTGCCCGTCTCAGTACCTGGCCTACAGGTCGATCGACGCTGTGGCAGTGGCCTACAGGCAGTTATAGATGCCGCCATGATGGTCCAAACAGGGGTTGCTGATATCGTCATCGCGGGCGGCGCCGAAAGCATGAGCAACGTTGAATACTACAGCACCGATATGCGCCAAGGTTCTCGTATGGGATCGACGACTTTTCATGACCGTCTCAGTCGTGGTCGGGTTATGTCCCAACCTGTCGAGCGGTTTGGTGTGATCTCTGGAATGATCGAAACTGCTGACAATCTCGCCCGCGACTACGACATTAGCAGACAGGCCTGCGACGAATATGCCGTGATGAGTCATCGGCGCGCAAGCGCAGCCTGGGCAGAAGGTAAGTTTGACGATGAACTCGTGCCGGTGTCAGTACCCCAGCGGCGCGGTGAACCGACAGTATTTGCAAATGATGAAGGCGTGCGCGGAGATGTATCCATCGAAAGTATGGCTGCCCTGCGACCTATCGACGGCGGCGTCGTCACAGCGGGTAACGCCAGCCAACAAAATGACGCCGCAGCTGCTTGCCTTGTGGTCGCTGAAGACAAGCTCGAAGAATTGGGCCTCGAGCCAATGGGCTATCTCAAGGGTTGGGCAGCAGCAGGCTGTGAGCCCTCTCGAATGGGCATCGGTCCTGTACCGGCAGTAGAGCGATTGTTTGCTCGAACAGGGCTGGGTTGGTCCGATATAGATCTAGTAGAACTCAATGAAGCCTTTGCGCCCCAGGTGTTAGCCGTTCTAAAAGGTTGGGGCTGGGATGATCGTGACAAGCTCAACGTCAATGGTTCAGGGATCTCACTCGGTCACCCTATTGGTGCCACGGGGGGACGAATACTTGCAAATTTATTGCGTGAACTCAGCCGCCGGGAAGGACAATACGGGCTGGAAACCATGTGTATTGGCGGCGGTCAGGGGCTTGCCGCGATTTTTGAAAGAACATAGCAAACCTACAAAAATGTTAATCGAAAAGGCTAATCGATTAGATAAGGTCTTCACGACCACCCTTACTCATCAGTATAGTCTGGTGTTCAATGTCAGCAGCGAGACTCTATGCGTCCCCGTCAAATGTTGCCTTACCGTATCTTTGTGCTATTGGTGATTCTTTTCACCGCATCAGCCGCGCTCGCAGCACCATCAAAACCTTCCAAGCAGACCTTCGAGATCCAGGGTTTAGACGGAGATGCCGAAATCCTAGTCGACAAATGGGGTGTGCCGCACATATACGCCCAACATCATTACGATGCGTTTTTTGTTCAAGGCTTTAATGCGGCACGAGATAGGCTTTGGCAGATTGATCTTTGGCGTCGTCGAGGCTTAGGTCAACTTGCTGAAGTGCTTGGTTCAAACTTCATTGAGCAGGATAAAGCTGCTCGGCTATTTCTATACCGTGGCAGTATGTTTCGTGAATGGTTAGCTTACGGTTCAGATGCAAAGCAGATCGCAACTTCGTTTACTGCCGGGATCAACGCCTATGTGCAACTGATTGAATCTAGCGCCGCGCCATTGCCGCCCGAATTCAAGGTGTTAGATTACAAGCCTAGCCAATGGTCTGCCGAGGATGTTGTCCGAATTCGGAGCAACGGCCTATGGAGAAACGTGATCAACGAAGTCCATCGCGCTAATGTAATTTGTAAACACGGAGTCGAAACCGATGCGCTGCGGCGTAAATTGGAACCTGACTGGTCACTCACTGTGCCTGCAGGTTTAGACCCATGTGATGTACCCTATGATGCTATTAAGCTCTACGCCCTCGCCCAGGCGCCAGTCGATTTTAGTCGAGTTAATCACCTCGCGGGGGGGAAGCGCCCAGATTTCGCCAAAGCACTGGCGATGTTGGACGACAATATTATCGATGCCGGTAGTAACAACTGGGCTGTGGCCCCAAATAAAACAAACACGGGTCGCGCCATCCTCGCTAACGATCCACATCGAGGTCACGCCGTGCCTTCCTTGCGATATATAGCCCACCTCGTTGCACCGGGTCTAAATGTGATTGGCGCCGGTGAACCCGCTCTACCGGGAATATCAATTGGTCACAACGAGAAAATTGCTTTTGGCTTAACCATCTTTTCGATCGACCAAGAAGACCTGGTTGTCTACGAAACTAAGGGTGACCAATACCGCTATCAAGATAAGTGGCAACCGATGACGATGGTTAAAGAGAAAATTGCGGTCCGAAATGAACCATCGGTAGAACAGGAATTAAAATTCACTCGCGATGGTCCCGTGATCTATACCGAGGACGATTCTCATCGAGCCTTTGCCGTTAGAGCCGCATGGCTAGAAGCAGGCATGGCGCCCTACTTTGGATCTGTGGAGTACATGCGCGCCAACAATTGGCATGAGTTCCTCGGCGCTCTAAATCGCTGGGGCGCACCGTCTGAGAATCAAGTTTATGCAGATACTGATGGTAACATTGGTTACAAACCCGCAGGTCTAACCCCCATCCGCAACAACTACGACGGTCTTTTACCGATCCCCGGAAATGGCGAATTCGAGTGGCACGGCTTTTACGATATGGACCAATTGCCTGTGCAGTACAATCCACCAGAGGGTTTTGTCGCCACGGCCAATGCCATGAGCCTGCCGAAAAGCTATCCCTACCAAGAGCGCATCATCGGCTTCGAGTGGGCTGACCCTTGGCGCATTCAAAGAATCAAAGAAGTATTAGGTTCCGACAAAAAGCATACTTTCACCAATTCGGTTGAGCTACAACGCGACTATCTGTCGATCCCAGCCCGTAGGATCCTCAGCCAACTAGATATTGAAGCGTTACCGGAATTTGCCCGCCAATTCTTTTCTGGTTGGAACTACCGGCTAGAGCGAGATTCTGGTGCGGCCGCACTGTTCGAGGTCTGGCACAATGTATATCTCATGCCAAGCCTATTTAGTCACGCGACCGGGCTACGAGACTTTTCTGACATCGGCAGTGTCGATAAGCAGGTCATGATTGACCATTTCGATAAGATGCCACCAGATGAGCGCCAAGGACTGGCGAACTCGACGCTTCGATCTACCATAATCGAGTTATCAGAAATGTTAGACGTCAATCCAGAACAATGGCGCTGGGGCGATCTTCACAAAATGAAATTTGTTCACCCGCTACTGGATTATGCAAGTGAGGCACAAAAAAAACAAATGTCGATTCAACCCGTCCCCCGAGGTGGCAGCGCCGACACAACTAACTCTACACGCTACCGACAAGATTACTCAGTCGCGAGTGGTGCTTCTTGGAGAATGGTTGTAGATGTTGGTAATTGGGATGCAGCTGTCATGACAAACGCTCCGGGGCAATCTGGTGATCCGAGTAGTCGACACTATGATGACATGCTGAAGACATGGGCCGATGAGGGGCACATGCCGCTACTGTTTTCCAGAGAGAAAATCTTGGCCAACACAGAACACATCATCATACTCAAAGCCCTATAATGGATTTCGCCGAGATTTTTCGATCTGATACCCCTTTGTTAGATGTCAGAGCGCCGATCGAATTTGCCAAGGGTGCTTTTCCGGGCGCATCCAATTTGCCAATTCTCGACGATGAGCAGCGCCACCTTGTGGGCCTTTGTTACCAAGAAAAGGGCGCCGCTGCTGCGGAAATCCTGGGTTACGAGTTGGTTGGCCCCCTCAAAAACGACAGAATCCAAGCGTGGCAACACTTTATTCAAGCGCACCCCACGGCTCTCCTATATTGCTTTCGAGGCGGTCAACGATCTCTAATCACTGAGCAATGGCTCGCCGCTGCCGGCACGAAGATCAGCCGGGTACCCGGTGGCTACAAGGCACTCCGACAATTCCTGTTATCGGCTTTCGACCAATTACCAAAACTTACAATCATCTCTGGCAAAACTGGTGTCGGCAAAACCGAACTGCTGCATCGATTCAAGAATGCAGTCGATCTCGAAGGCCTGGCAAACCACCGAGGTTCGGCCTTTGGCAAGACTCGAACGGATCAACCGGGTCAAATTGATTTTGAGAACAGTCTCGCTATAAAGTTATTGAAGCAACCCCGCGCCATTGCTCTTGAAGATGAAAGTAGACTGATAGGGAGAGTTTCCCTGCCGATACCACTGCAGGATGCCATGAAGCGCGCCCCGATACTTTTGTTGGATGACAAAATTGAGAACCGCGTGCAGAGAATTTTGCGGGAGTATGTCATCAATCAGTTAGAGGTAATGCCAGAACCGGACGCTCTTGTGCAGTTAGAAATAGAATTCACAGCTGCTCTGTCGGCGATTCAAAAAAGACTAGGTGGCGATCGTTATCAGCAAGCAAGCCGACTCATGTCAATTGCCTTCAAGTCTCATCAAAAGGGCGACGTCCAAGCACACAGCAGTTGGATAGAATTGTTACTGGTTAATTACTACGACCCAATGTACGAGTATCAACTTGCCAAGAAGCTCGACCGAGTCAAATTAACCGTTGATTGGGAGCACTTGCCCGAAGAAGCCTTACTAGATCTTTAGTGAATTTGGAGCCTAAAAATAGTGAGGTTTTATAAGGTGTCATACGGTGCCGGAGCTGGACCAAAAAATTAATTGCAATTTCTTCGGTTGATTGTGGTTTGCTAAACATATGGCGTCAATACATTCCAATCCAGAAATGAGCCTGAAGGCAAAAGCCGTTAAGCCCTAAGTCGAAGTCGAAGTCGAAGTCGTTCGTGGGGTGTCATCTTGCCTTTGTCGTGGTATTTCTTTTTCTGCTTGCCTTTATCATCGGTGACAGTGGCTGGCAAATAGCAAGCTCAGTAGTAGGTCAAACACTACCGCTTGTGTTCCTGCTAAAAACAGCCGTTTCGCTGCTATTGTAGTGAGTTGCTCCAAGCTCATCTCATGTTGGAGAAGACTGCGTCTTGCAGGGCTGGGTCCTACAGGTCATAGTGAAAGAGGAGGCCATACGGCAATGAAATTACCACGGGCAAGATGTTACCCAACTAGATCGTTCTTATTCAGTGTAAATCAGGATTTGAAACTCGATTGATGTGTTCATTGTTTTGAATGGAGAGTAGCAAAAAGATGCGCAAGTGGCAGTCAAATGGCTTAAATATTACGAATTACCACCCATAGAAGATATTGCTTGTGACAGAAGAAAGCGACGACGTGTCTACCGACGCGCCAGATCGTTGGCAGCTGATTCGAGACATCGTAGGATTCCAATTTAAACTCGCCATGGACGGCATACGAGACCTAGTGCTCTCTCCTATCTCGATAATCGCAGGCGTCATCGGTTTGATCGCCTCACCGGACAACCCAGGGAAGTACTTCAATCGACTATTGAAATTCGGTAGAAAATCCGATGTCTGGATTAACTTGTTTGGCGCATCTCACCATTATTATCGAGAGGGTGATCAGGACTCTGAGGCACCTTCCTCAGACGCTTACATCAGAAAGCTCGAAGAGATGCTCGTCGCTGAATACCAACGTGGCGGTGTTGTCAAAAACTTGAAAGACCGCACCGACAAGTTGATCAATCAGATCCGCAAAGACACCGATCAGGAAGTCTGACCGGCCGTCGTATTAGATTGCTGCCGTTGTGCATCAACCTTCTCAACCCCTGCCCTGATCTCGGGATAATCAGCACAGATCTTATCCAACTCTGAACGCTTGAGTTCATACATCGAACATGGCGTCGCTGCGGTTGCTGTGGCATTTCGTGGCGTGTCATGGAGTAAGGCAGACTCGCCAAAGAAATCACCGGCGTAGAGTGTCGCCAAATTTCTTGATTCACCGTCCTCTGCCAATGAAACGTTGGCAATACCCCGGGCGATCAAGAACATCGAATCACCCATTTGTCCCTGACGGATGATGTCCGTACCACGTGGAACGGTGGTCGAACGCAGATGCGCCGCAATGACGTCGTACTGTTCTGGATCGATTTCAGAAAAGAGCGGCACCTTAGCAAGTAGCTCATCGATTTCAATTTCGAAGCAGGCCGACATATTATCCTGGGCAAGCGTCCGTAGCCTCTCTGCCTGATCTTTGAGGATGGCGCTGGCAATACCAGACTGAATAACACCTAACTCCTTGGCGTGTTCAACAGCGTCGTGTTCGGCAATCAGCATCAGCCTCTGACCCAACTGTTCCTGCATGGTTTCGACAAATTCCGGATACTGTTCCCCTACCTCGTCGATTTGAGATTTTGCCTGAGACGCTATGTCTTCATAAATAGAGTTCAGCCGCTCAACACTGTTCGCATCGATTTCTGATCCCGCCAATTTGGTCAGCTGGGTTAACACACTCTGGCAACCACGATATCGACCCCAGGCCACGGCGTAGTCTCGCACGATCCATTGAGTTCGCAGCGCTTCCAGGGACCGTCTCATGCCGGGTACGACGCCCATAACAACCATCAAAACGAGACTGACGCGCTTACCGATGGATGTTTCTATGTGAGCGCTTGGTGTGCCATCACTATGTCGCACGCTGTCCATCTGAACGTCGATGGTGTGGTTAAGCTCTCGATAAGCCCACTCATTAATCAGACCCTGGGCAAACAATTCGCGGTATCTCGCCTTCTCTCGAACCAAACATCGAAGGGCAAGGATTCGAAGCATCTCATCGGTATCCATCGCACCATGAATGCTTGAAATTTCGGTATCCAGATCCTCTATTTGACGGTCACCTTTCTGTTTAATGTTGTCTGCAATCCGTTGGGAGAAGAGCCCGCTGGTGGCGAGCAGGTCCATTCGAGATAGCCCCTCAGCCCTGGCATCACGATCACCTTCTAATTTGGTTAATTGATCTGACAAACTAAGCTGGTTCAACTTGAGCTTTTTGACCAGAAACTCAATCGATAAACCCTGAATCACGAGGGTAAAGACCACAGCACCCATCACGACAGCAACCAGTGTGTCCTTGTACTCAAACTCGGGCATTGATAATACGATGGCAAGTGCGATCGCACCACGAAGACCACCCCAGTACATTACCATGCGATAAGGCATGCCAATAGCTTCCGAACCTCGAAATTTGCCGATAAGGGGCACAACACCAAACACCACCACAGCCCGAGAAATTAACATTCCAACAAACACCAACAGAATCAAATCGATCGATGCCCAGAGAGCAACCAGATCAATTTGCATACCCACCATCAAGAAGATCAATACGTTGGCAAGGTAAGCAAGATACTCCCAGAAGTGCTCCATAAACTCTTCAGTCGAAGGAGAAATTTTTGTTTTGCCCCAGGAACCCATCATGATTCCGGCCGCAACTACGGCCATAATGCCGCTGACGTGGAAAACATGTTCGGCAATGATAAAGGAGAAGTAGGCAAGGATCGTCGAGAGAGTAATCTCGATGGCCGCGTCAGACTCGATAGCCCCCAACATTTGGCCCACCGCCAGAGCGAGTAACCAACCAACGAAGGCGCCCCCCAGGAATACGACGAGAAATTCTCCAAAGCCTGAGAACACGACATCTCCAGAAAAGGTCCCAGCTGTGAGAATACCGATCAATAAAGTTGCCAGCACAAGTGAGGTCGCATCATTAAACAGGCTCTCTCCCTCTACCAAAACCGTTAGCCGCTCGGGTACGCCGAGTTGTTTGAAAATCGAAATCACGGCAACAGGGTCTGTGGCGCTTAAGATCGCGCCGAGCAGCAATGCGACCATCAGATCAAAGGGCGAAAAGACCGCCATAATAAAACCGATGATGGCGGTCGATAACAATAATCCCGGCACGGCGAGGGTCAGAATGGGCAATATATTCCGCATGACGTGTCGAGCATTTAGATTAAATGCAGATTCAAAAATGAGGGTGGGGATAAATACAAAGAGAACAAGGTCCGGCGAGAGTGCAAAGGTGCTTAAGGAGCCAAATCCCGGCACATATTGCGCGGCATAGGACACGCCTATACCCACAAACACCAGACCAATCGTCAGCGGTAGTTTATCAATTTTTTTGCTAAACATCGTAGTGATAGCAGCGACGAGCATTAACAGGGTAATACCCGTCACTAGCTCGGCAATATGAATTCCTTCGTGTTCCACAGCGATACCCCTTTATTATTGGTTACGTTTTAGATCGCTTTACTGTGAGCAGCCTAAACCACAGAGATGACTATACTCAATTTTGTCCCTGATCTGTAAACAAAACTACCAATGCTGTGATAGTCGTGTGAAATTCCGTTAGATACCACTTGGTAAGGTGGTTGGCCGCCCTATTGAGTTTTTGAGTGTTATTGCCTGCCCCAGGAGACGAGAGGCAGGACTCTACAATCCAGGTGAGGGGCGGCAGATGCCGAATACGAATTAACTCGATTCCCAAAGCTAGAGCGACAGCGCTAGACGATTAGCCCCGACAAAAACCAATCGAGAAAGAGCGAGCTCTTTAACTTAGTAACTCTTTTCCTGACCTAGTACCCGCTCGGCGATAAAGGATTTGATTAGCTCCTGACTGATCGGCGCTATGACCGGGATCATGATCTCTCGTAAATATCGCTCGACGTGGTATTCCTTGGCATACCCCATACCGCCGTGGGTTAATACCGCTCGCTGGCAGGCCGCCAATGCGGCTTCCGCCGCGAGAAATTTTGCGCTATTGGCTTCGGTTCCGCAGGACTGCCCGCCGTCGTAGAGGCTCGCTGCCTTCCAGACCATCAGCATCGCCGCTTCTAAAGACATCCAGTTTTCTGCCAATGGGTGCTGAATCCCCTGATTTTTGCCGATGGTACGATCAAATACAACGCGTTCTCGAGCGTAACGGCTCGCCCTTTCAAGTGCCAATTGGCCCAGTCCAACCGCCTCTGAGGCAATCAAAATACGTTCCGGATTGAGGCCATGCAGAAGACATTTCCAGCCATCGCCCTCCTCACCAATTCGGTCTGTTACGGGAACCCTTAGGTCATCAATAAAAAGTGCATTGGAATCAACAGCTTTGCGCCCCATCTTCTCGATCAGGCGCACTTCTATGCGGCTTCGATCTAGATCCGTATAAAACAGCGACAAACCTTCCGTTGGTTTTTTGCAGTCCGCCAAATCCGTTGTTCTAGTGATAATCAGAATTTTGTCAGCTGTTTGCGCTGCCGTGGTCCAGAGTTTCCGGCCATTGATCACATAATCATCGCCGTCCCGCACTGCTTTGGTGGACAAATGAGTGGTATTTAATCCTGCGTCTGGCTCGGTGACGCCAAAACACGCTCTGTGTTGGCCGTCAATCAGCTTTGGCAGAAATCTAGATTTTTGTTCGTCAGTACCAAAAACGACAATGGGGTTCGGCCCAAAAAGGTTGAGATGAACTGCCGAAGCACCACTCATCCCCGCACCCGATCTGGCAATCGTATGGGCCAGAACAACGGCTTCAGATATACCTAACCCAGCACCGCCATAGGCCACCGGCATGGCGATACCCAGCCAACCCCCTTCGGCAATCGCCTTAACGAACTCCTCGGGAAACTGCCCATCAGTATCTCGCGCTAGCCAATAGTCATCACCAAATCTGGAACAAACCTTTCCTACGGCTTCCTGAATGGCGAGTTGCTCCTCACTGAGGTTAAAATCCATTGTCTATCACCTGATTTCGAGATTGATGTCTTATCTAATTGCCATTTAATGATTATTGACCAATAAAGCTCTACTGTATGCTTCACTACTCTGCTAGATTGAAAACAACATCAGTTAAGTGAATATCTACATCAAACATTCAGCTTCACAATTCAATATGCTGTTAGCTGCCATAGGCCACAAAACAGCTCAGTAAATTGGCAGGGATCGAACATTGGTTGAACCTACACGGCTAGTAAGAACAAGAACCCGTCAGTCACTTGTTGACGCCGCCCACAGTCTGGTCGAGGAACGCGGTCATGATCGCCTATCGATTCAGGATATCACTGACCGTGCTGACGTCAGTATAGGCACCTTCTACAATTATTTCGATAACAAGCAGATGGTTTTCGAAGCGGTACTAGATGAAATCCGCGAGCAATTCGAACAACGCTTGTCTGCTCTTCGATCCAATCTCTCGGACCCCGCCACTCTCATCGCCGCAACCCTCCAATTTTGTTTCACCGAAGCCCTAGACAATGCAGAGTGGCAAGACTTTCTGAGTAAGTCGGGTCTTGACGGTGAATACCTCTTGCTACAAAACCAGGATCAATGCCTGCTCGATATTACGACAGGTGCGCAACGAGGAAGATTCAAAATCGACAACCCAGCCTTTGTTGCCAATTTGATCCATGGCATGGTCAAGCACACCACTCTTGAAATCGCCGGTGGTCGACTTGGCCGTGAGGCAATTCCCGATACCACACGCTACATACTACGCATGCTTGGGCTGCCAGAGTTAGTTGCCAAAGCAATCACCCAGACTCCGCTGCCACCGGTAGCTGCCCAGCATAAAAGAGTCCTTAAGGAGGTTCTACCCTACCTGCAGCGTAAGGTAGTTGAACAAATCTAGGCAACTGGTAACATGCGGCCCGAGACTTACCCCGTCTCAAGGTTTTAGGAGCTGACCGGCGACCCTGGTCAAAACCTGACAATAAGTAACTCAGTGAATTCCTGACAGTGATCCTGTGATGGAGCAATTATGCGATTTAACAAAATCAATACCCGCGCGCATTCGCGCAACGCTCAGCCTTTCCACACTCTCGAATTCGAATTCAGTGCCCTTGGTCAAATGATTAAAGGCACGCTCAATGCTACCCGAACGAGAAGTTGTAATGGTCATTAACAAGGTCAAGCTGGAAGACAAGTACACCCAAGAAACTGGCCGCGTCTTTCTTACGGGCAGCCAGGCCCTCGCTAGGCTGCCAATGCTGCAGCAGGAACGAGACAAAGCCTCGGGATTGAATACGGCAGGTTTTATCTCGGGGTATCGCGGCTCGCCGCTCGGTGGTCTAGACAAAACACTCTGGCAGGCTAGCGACTATCTAAAAGAACATAATATCCATTTCCAACCTGGTATTAACGAAGACCTGGCTGCCACATCGGTTTGGGGGTCACAGCAGGTCAATATCTTTGAAGGCGCCAAATACGATGGTGTTTTTGCCATGTGGTATGGCAAGGGTCCTGGCGTCGATCGGTCCGGTGATGTCTTTAAGCACGCGAACCACGCCGGAACATCCAAGCACGGCGGCGTTTTAGTCATTGCTGGCGACGATCATGGCTGTAAATCCTCAACCCTACCGCACCAAACTGAATATGCTTTCGTCGATGCCATGATACCAATCTTAAATCCTGCCGGTGTGCAGGAAGTGATAGACCTGGGCTTAATGGGCTGGGCAATGTCTAGATACAGCGGTTGTTGGGTTGCCTTAAAAACCATTGCCGAAACCGTTGATGCATCCTATTCCGCCCTGATTGACGCGACGGGATTTGAGATAAAAATCCCGGAAACTAACCTCGATGTCCATGCCCGATGGCCCGACAAACCCCTTGAGCAGGAATTACGCTTACACAATCAAAAATTGGCCGCAGCGCTGGAATTTGCCAAGCTCAATAAACTAAACAAGATCACCATCGACAGCCCGAAGCCCCGAATTGGCATTGTCTCAACGGGTAAATCTTATCTGGATGTCCTTCAAGCTCTGCAGGATCTCGGCATTGAAGATGACCTGGCGGCAGAAATTGGCCTTAGAGTTTACAAGGTGGGTATGCCCTGGCCATTGGAGCCCGACGGTATTCGCGAATTTGCTTCGGGCCTTGATGAGGTCATTGTGGTCGAAGAAAAGCGAGGATTGATCGAGGACCAACTCACAAGTGAGCTCTACAACTGGCATTCGGATGTACGCCCCACAGTGGTCGGCAAGCGCAACGAAAAAGGCGAATGGTTACTCCCTGCTACGGGCGAATTGACGCCAGCTGTCATCGCCCGGGCGCTGTGCACTCGTATCACCAGAATCTTCAATAGTGAAAAAATGGAACGGCGGCTCAAGTTCTTAAACGATAAAGAACACTATTTGAACCGGCCGAAAGATTTAGTTGAGCGCACACCTCACTTTTGCTCCGGTTGCCCCCACAACACCTCGACGGTCGTGCCCGCAGGTAGCCGTGCAATGGGAGGCATCGGTTGTCACTATATGGCGACCTGGATGGACCGGGAAACCGATACCTTTACTCAAATGGGTGGAGAAGGCGCCACCTGGATTGGGCAGGCCCCGTTCACCGAAACTAAGCACGTTTTTCAGAACCTCGGCGACGGCACTTACTTTCACTCGGGCCTACTCGCGATTCGCGCCGCTATAGCTTCTGGCGTCAACATCACCTATAAAATTCTGTATAACGATGCGGTAGCGATGACAGGTGGTCAGCCGGTCGACGGTGATCTTTCTGTGCTCAAGATTGCGCACCAATTACACGGTGAAGGTATTGCCCGTATTGCTGTATGTAGTGACGATATCGAAAAATATACTCGAAGCAATTTTCCGGCCGGCACAACCTACACTCACCGGGATGACCTTGATGCATTGCAGTGTGAATTAAGGGATTACAAAGGTGCTTCGGTCATCATTTATGATCAAACCTGCGCCGCAGAAAAACGCCGACGTCGAAAGCGTGGCTTGATATCTGATCCTCAGACCCGACCGTTTATTAACACTGCGGTATGTGAAGGTTGTGGCGACTGCGGCGTTCAATCGAATTGCCTATCCATCGTCCCAGACGAAACCCCGTATGGCCGAAAGCGCAAGATCGAACAGTCGAGCTGCAATAAAGACATGAGTTGCGTCAAAGGTTTTTGTCCAAGCTTTGTGACAGTGACTGGCGGAAAAATTAGGACCACTGAAAGGGCGACAGTAAGTTTTGATTTTTCTAAACTCCCGGCTCCCACATTACCCGAATTTGAGCAACCCTATGGCATCGTACTGGCTGGCGTGGGAGGCACCGGCGTGACAACCCTAGGCGCCATTTTAGGCATGGCGGCACACATAGACGGCAAAGGCGCGTCAGTATTGGATATGACGGGTTTGGCGCAAAAGTTTGGTGCTGTCATCACCCATCTTCAAATTGCGAACCGGGCTGAAGATATACACGCCGCCAGAATCGCAGCCGGCGGCGCAAAACTGGTGATTGGTTGTGATCTCGTGGTGGCTGCTTCTAACGACAGCATGGTTAAAGTTGATCGAGGCCAGGCTGCCGCAATCATCAATAGCCACGAGGCGATGACCGCCGAGTTTACCCGTAACCCTGATGCTAAGTTTCCAGCTAAATCGATGCATGACATCATCAAAGAATGCGTTGGCGATGAAACAACTGACTTCGTCAATGCGACCGATATCGTCGAAAATCTGCTGGGTGATACTATGGCGGCTAACATTTTTCTCGCCGGCTTCGCCTTTCAAAAAGAATTGCTACCGATCAGCAGCGAAGCGATTGTCGAGGCTGTTCGACTCAATGGTGCGGCTATCGATGAAAATCTACTGGCTTTTAACCTGGGTCGCCTCAAAGCCCATAACCCTGATTCCATTCGTTTCGGCGCAGAAGAGGTGCTTGCACCACAATCCTTCACTGAACTGTTGGAAGATCGACGGCAATACCTTGCGGCCTACCAAGATCAAAGCCTCGCAGAACAATACCAATCAAAGGTTGATACCGTCACAGAAAAGTTTGGCGATGAGGTTGGCATGGTCGTGGCGCGCTATTATTTTAAAGTTTTAGCCTACAAAGACGAATACGAGGTCGCTCGCCTCTACTCCGATGGCCGCTTCAAAGCCGCATTGGAGAAAGAATTCGACGGAGATTACAAGCTATCGATCCACCTTGCGCCGCCACTAATCGCGCCGGTGGATGAGCACAGCGGCTTACCTCGAAAACTCACCTTTGGCAGTTGGGTCTTGCCATTGTTTAGCATCATGGCAAAGTTCAAATTTCTCAGAGGCAGCGCTCTTGATCCCTTTGGCTATACCAAAGATCGTCAGCTTGAGCGGCAAATTATAAGTGAATACGAGCAACTCCTAAATACTGTATTGGCGCTTGATGAGATTGACCCGCCAACACTAAAAGCGATCCTCGCACTGCCGGAAAAAATCCGCGGTTATGGTTACGTCAAAGAACGCAGCTATAAAACCACACGGCTCGAACAGGACCATTTGCTTACAAAACTCACAGCGCAACCGGAAGCGATCAAGATCTTTGATCCACAAGCAGCTTGAAAACGCAAAAACAGAGACAAGAAAACGATATGTTAATAGAGGAACTGGACGCCGAATCATTTGAGGATTTTGCTGACCACGAAAAAATCGTCCGCTGTCATGATCCAGAAACTGGATTATTAGCGCTAATAGCTATCCATAACCGTAATCTGGGTCCAGCTCTCGGCGGTTGCCGAATGCGGCCCTACGAGAACGAACAGGACGCTATCACCGATGTCCTCCGGTTGTCCCGGGGTATGACTTACAAATCTGCTTTAGCGTCACTACCGCTAGGCGGCGGAAAATCGGTCATCATTGGTGACCCAAAGACGGCTAAAAGTGAATCTCTCCTGCGCGCTATGGGCCAATTCATCGATACTCTAAATGGTGCTTATATCGGTGCAGAAGACTCCGGAACTAGTGTCGCCGACCTACGAATAATGCGTCAAGAAACTGAACACGTGGCGGGAATTCATGAACGAATACTAACAGACGGAAGCACCGCTGATGGAGATCCTTCTCCTTCCACAGCCTATGGTGTATTCCAGGGAATCAAAGCGAGCCTGAAGTATCGATTCAATTGCGAATCTGTGAACGGGGCAAAGATTGCCGTACAAGGTGTTGGCAATGTTGGCCGCAACCTGGTCAGTCTGTTAGTAAACGAGGGAGCTGAAGTACTCATTTCGGACGCCTATGAACCGGCGATTCAGCGCGTCGTGGATCATCACTCGGTGCAAGTCATAAATAACAACGATATTCATAAGCAAAAGGTAGAAGTTTATGCACCTTGTGCACTGGGAGGCGCACTGAACACTTCAACCCTAGTAGAAATGCAGGCCCCGATCGTTGCGGGGGCTGCCAACAACCAGCTTGCCGATGACGCCGCCGGACAGTATCTGTTTCATAAAGGTACGCTCTATGCTCCGGATTTCGTGATTAATGCTGGTGGCATAATCGACATCTACTATGAACGTGATGGCTACGACCATGGCAAAGCACTGGCACATATCGATAAGCTACAGGAAACCCTATTGGAAATTTATCGATACTCGCAGGAGCATCAGACCCCTACCCACGTCACAGCAGAGAGATTAGGTGAATCACGATTCCTAGGAATTGATATCAGTGACGTCGCTTAAGACGGCCGTCACTGATTTTTAGATGACACCTTAATAGCACCTCGAGAGAAAGAAGGCCTAGAGACCTAACACCATCTTGGCCATGATGTTTCTCTGTATCTCATTTGATCCAGCATAGATCGCAACCTTCCGTGTATTGAAGTATGCGGGCGCTGTTGCTGCTGCGTACTCCGGTCCGATTGGGTCAAAGTTGACGCCTTTCAGTACTCCAGTGTTATCAAAAGGCATCGAATAGTTACCCACGGCTTCTACTGCAAGTTCAGTTAACGCCTGCTGAATTTCCGTACCGCGACATTTCAACAACGACGATTCGGGGCCGACATTCTTACCGGTACTAAGACTACTTAGAATACGCAATTCGGTAAATTCCATCGCACTAATATCGATCTCAATCTGGCTTAACTTTCGTAGGAAATCATCATCATCAATCAATCGTGATCCATCAGAAGCCAGTTCTGCCTCAGCCATCTTCCTCAAGCCAGTGAGGCCAGACTTCAGTCCATGGGAATAAGCATTGCCCCGCTCAAACTCAAGGAGGTACTTGGCGTAAGTCCAACCTTTACCCTCTTCACCTATCAGGTTCTCAATCGGTACACGGACGTCATTGAAATACACTTCATTTATCTCTTGATGGCCTTCAGACGGCCCGTCGATGGTGATAATCGGCCGCACCTCGATACCCGGTGAATTCATATCGATGAGCAGAAACGAAATGCCCATTTGGCGGATACCTTCGTCGCTCGTTCGGACCAGACAAAAAATCATGTCCGCATACTGACCCAGAGTGGTCCAGGTTTTTTGGCCATTGACAACATATTCATCGCCATCACGAACCGCTTTAGTACGCAGTGATGCCAAGTCACTACCGGCGCCAGGTTCTGAATAGCCCTGACACCACCATGTTTTACTCGATAAAATATCAGGCAGGTATTTCGTTTTTTGCTCGTCTGTACCGTACTTCATGATGACCGGCGCAACCATCGATTGCCCAAAAGGCATAACCCCTGGGGTGTCTGCCGCTGCCATTTCAAGATCAAACAGATATCGCTCGGTTGAAGAGAATTCTGGCCCACCGAGTTCTGCTGGCCAATTTAGTCCCGCCCAACCCTTTTTGTACAATGCCTGCTGCCAATAAACATGGTCTTCTTTGTCGAGATGGCCGTTGGCGCTCCGGCGATGCCGCTTTTGCATTTCTTGCGGATAGTTTTCCTTGATCCAATTGCGCACTTCAAGTTGAAAGGCAAAGTCTGCTTCGCTGAATTTCAGATCCATAGTTGGCTCGGCTTAAAATTTTAAGGGGGTATTATAAGTATCTACGCGATAGATGCCATGTAGGTTTACTGATCAGATTCATAGATTTTTTGCCCTTCCATCAACGATTTGGACAAAAGACCGAGTTCGGAGCTCCTCCAGAGTCAGACCCGAAACCCGAACTTCTGCCTCATTTAGAGCACCACACTGAACACCATTGACGAAAAAGTTCACCAAGCCCTGCCCCGTCGCGGCATCGTCAAAGGTATTACCTGACAATGATGCCTGGGCTGCGGTTTCGATAAACCTTCTAAGTCGCTGCTGGGCTTCTTGCAAGCCTTGCAGGTAGAAAAAGAACACCGCTGCAAATCGCACCGGGATTTGAGCTGGGTTTAGATCCCAACCCTGGTAAATCCCCAGACTCATGGAGTGCAAGATATTCTCAAAATGAAGCCGCCAGGCACTTGCGACAATCTGGCGATTCTCGAATTGTTGCTCCTGTGGCAAATTTTCACCCTTATGGGGTGGTATCGGCATGATATTGGTAATGCCATCACAGACATTAACACCGGTCCCCGTGAGGCCTGCGATCAACATCTGACGAGCAAAATCTGCTGCGCCATGGGTATGTGACTGAAAAGAAGACGCGATATTACAGCTAGCTGTGTAATCAAAAGTGCCTAGTACTACACAGGTCACTCGCCCAGCTCCGGCTTCGACGAGTTGGCGAAGTCCGAACTCACCCGACTCATTAAATAGCATCTGGACGTTTTCGAGCATTAACTCAACTCTGATAGTCCCGGCTAAAATCCCGGTTCGGTTTTCCAACAGCTCGATCGCTTGGCACAAAACCTGGACCTGAGTTGTCGAGGTGACTTTCGGCAAGGTAACAAAGAACACTGGAGGAAATTGTCCTAAGGCTGCCGCAACCAACTTGGAGACAAATAAATCCAAAGTCCTCAGACTTCTATGTTTGGCTTCTTCCGTTAGCGCCTTAATTCTGATTCCAACGCTGCCCGGCAATGTGCCCTGCAAGAGTCCCTCAGCCATTGCCTGTGCCGCAGCATCAACATGTCCATCTTCCTCATTATCCGTTCGAGTACCATAGCCATCCTCAAAGTCTGCTCTGTGGTCCTCTATCGGCTCTTGCTGCAATTTTTGTTCGACTCGCTCAAAAACTTGTGCAGCCAGCGCTTTCGATTCCGCTATACCCAGATTCGCCGCGAACATGTCCACGTCCTGAGCAAAATCAGCGAAATGCTGGCGAGCTAAACCACCAATTTTAGCCGCGGCGCCAGGTCGATACAGATGAGCGCCTCCATAAAGCGTATGAACCGGCTGGCGTAACGGGCCGTCACCGGGAAACCTGGTTGCAAATGCCTGATTGGCATCAGTGAGCCGATCCAGCATGGGCGCTAGACTCTCCTGATCAATAGTGGTTTGCATTACGGCTTCCCCGGCAGTTAAAAGTGGCTAAAGGTGACTAGGCCGCCATGATATCGAATCGGGAGGTGACCTACATCCTGCAATTCCTTATCGGTTTACGATAAGGTTGGCATCTCAATTTTGACGACCGACACCACCATGACTGACCAAGCCAGCATAGAACCTGTGAGGAACTATTTTCTTCAATTGCAGACCAACATTTGCACCACCCTGGAGGCGATCGACGATGGCGCTAACTTTTCGATTGAAGATATTCGGCAGTCGAACGGAGCTCATTCAAGACCCAGGGTGATAGATAATGGCCGGTATATCGAACGGGGTGCTGTCCAATTCAGTTATAGCATGGGCGATTCTTTACCACCCGCCGCCAGCGAGCGAAATCCAGATCTTGCCGGCAAAGGTTTTCAAGCCACCGCGATCT
>Ga0222633_1000767_pt1 | contig 23126 bp, 22 predicted proteins | sample AntAcemetageno48_FD_179816 | JGI IMG/M metagenome (GOLD analysis project Ga0222633, IMG submission 179816) | Saline water microbial communities from Ace Lake, Antarctica - #48 | ecosystem: Environmental > Aquatic > Non-marine Saline and Alkaline > Saline | place: Antarctica: Ace Lake | collected...
ACGACATGTGGCCGCAGCACCCCACTGCGAAGCACTTTCCACCCTTGCCTCTTTTCGAGGGAACAGAACGATTGCGCAGTGCCGACGAGCACGATCAGAAAATGATGACGACCTGGCTGACCGCCCGCGCTGTCGACTTCATCAACCGGAATCGCGCAAACCCTTTCTTCCTCTACGTCCCTCACCCGCAACCCCACGTTCCTCTCTACGTGAGCGATCGTTTCGCGGGAACCAGTGAAAACGGGCTTTACGGCGATGTCATTTCCGAGATCGATTGGTCGGTCGGAGAGATTCTCAATGCCATCAGCACAAACGGACTCGACAAGAACACTCTCGTCATTTTCACAAGCGACAACGGACCGTGGCTCTCCTACGGGACGCATGCCGGATCTTCCGGGCCTCTTCGCGAAGGAAAAGGAACCGCCTGGGAGGGTGGATTTCGTGAACCTTGTTTGATGCGCTGGCCCGGCAAAATCCCGGCCGGAACGGTCTGCGATACGCCCGCGATGAACATCGATTTGCTACCGACGCTGGCTCAGCTGATCGGAGCAGATCTTCCGGAACGCGAGATCGATGGTATGGATATCTGGCCCATCCTCGCAGGGGAAGAAGGCGCTGAGAATCCTCACGATGCTTATTGGGTTTACTACAAGCAGAATGAACTCCATGCCATCATCAGCGGAGAGTGGAAGCTCGTGCTCCCGCACACCTACCGCACGCTCTCTGGTCGGGAAGGCGGTAAGGATGGGCTTCCAGTGAAATACGACAATCTCAAGAGCGGAACCGAACTCTACAACATCTCCGAAGACATCGGTGAGTCCAACGACCTCGCCGCCGCCATGCCGGAGAAAGTCGAAGAAATGCTACTACTCGCTGAAGCGGCTCGCGCCGAGTTGGGGGACAAACTGACAAAACGCAAAGGTTCCGGAAATCGTGAGCCGGGACGCCTCACTGAGGAGGAAGGTGCCGCCCTCGACAAGATCCACTGGCCAGACGGAAAAAAGAAGCGCTGATTGCTTTGATATTATTCGGTCCCGACTCTTCCCCGAAAGATTGCGGGCAATGGCTTCGTATCGTGAGGCCACCATGGCAAATCCAGAAAACCGATACCAAGAGAACATCCCCGGGCAATACTATGTCGACGATCAGTGCATCGACTGCGATCTCTGCCGGAACAGGCTCCCCGACGTGTTCGCCCGCTCCGAAGAGGGAGGACACTCCTTCGTGGTCCGGCAACCGGCGACTCCAGAAGAGATCGAGGAATCGCTTCTAGCCCTTGAAGACTGTCCGGTAGAGGCAATTGGCCGTGACGGAATCCCCGCGGAATCTTTCGCGATCAACTGAGGGAATCGCCACTTGAGGCGCTGGCTCGCCGTTCGAAGGGGTTTTTAATCCGCGGACGTTTTCTCAATAAAGTCATCACACGGGGTTGAATTATCATAATTTATAGTTATAATTGATAATTTTTTAAGCTTTTCATATTGAGGGAACCGCGCGCCCTTAATGCTGATTATGTATTTTGTGACTTTTTATAACCTGTCAGGTCCGGCTAATTCGGTAGCCCGGTCGTGCCCGCCATTCACCCGTTACTCACAACTCCAATCCCAAGGCGATTGGTTTAAATTTCCGCGTCAGTGAGAAACATGAATAAAGAACGAAGTATCCTGCTCCTGACCGGCATCTCAGTTGCCATGGTGCTTCTATATTTTTTGCCCTCGGCAAAATTTCATCCACGCAGGAAGGCGGCTCCACCTGTGGTTGCTAATCCGACCGTAGCGCCGGCTGAAGTCGTCAGAAAGAAATTCAATCCTGACTTTTCGTCGACCGCTCTCGCAAAAATCGATCCGCTTCTTCTGGATCAGATGAGAGAGCATCTCTCCTTTCCAAATTTGCTACCATCCAGTTCGGACTTCAGCGCGATGGTGGTTCTGACCATTTCCGAAAACCTTCAGGAGAGCCTCGCGAATGCTTTTGCCCAGAATCCGGAAGAGTCTTCTGCCCATGCATTCGAAGACCGCTCGCCGACTCGAGGCCTCACCGCTCTGCCGCTTGAGGAGGCTTACGCAAAGCGAAAACTGGCTCTGGATCAACAGGTTCGACTTCTCGATGACGTCTTCGAGGAATTCCTAACTGAAAACCGAGGACTCACGAAACGGAATATCGAAACTCGTCTCCGCCTCGCGCCGATGGTCTCGATCAAAGCTTCGCCGCAGCAGATCCTCGATCTGGCCGAATCGGATGCGGTGCGTCACATCGGAGCCGACCTCCCTGGAGAAAAAGCCATCGAACGCGTCGCAGCGGAGGCACGATTCTCCCACGCCCGGAACGCGGACTTCATGGATGGAACGGGAGTGAAACTCGCCATTCTCGAAGAATACGACACTCCTTTGACATCCCTCCTCGGCACCGGAAAACCGATCAAATCACCTGTAGCGATCTATGATCCTGACAATGTCACCGAACACGAACACTCCAGCAATGTCGCTGCAGTAATTTGGGGCCAGGATTCTTTTTTCCGCGGACTGGCACTCGGGAGCAGACCTTACTTTGCGACGGCGGAGACAACGACGGGAAGGGCCGCAGCCACGGACTGGTGCATTCAGCAGGGTTGTTCGGTCATCAGTATGAGCTGGGGATCGCCGGCGGGAACTAACAATGGAAACCTGAAATGGTTCGATCTCTACTACGACTGGGTCACCGAAATCAATCGGGTGCTCATCGTCGCTGCAGCTGGAAATGACGGAAACGAAGCCGGTCGGGTCATTCACCCGGGAGCCGCTTTCAACGTCCTCACTGTCGGGGCTCTCGATGGAAAAAATCCGAACACCTGGAGTGATGACGTCATCGCCAGTTTCTCGAATCACGTCGATCCGAACACCGGTACGATGAAGCCCGAGGTCGTCTCCTATGGCACCAATATCAAGGCAGCCGGAGTCGCTCCCGCATTCAGCCAAACCAGTTCGGGAACCAGCCTCGCCACCCCTGCCGTCTCAGCCGCTGCGGCACTCTGCATTCAGGAAAATCCCAACTCGGCGAATGAGCCCATGCTTCTAAAGGCCCAACTGATGGCCAGCGGAGTTTCTCACGACCTCGCCGGCACCGACCACGACGGCGTCGGAACCGTTCTCGCACAAGCCTATAACGCGGCAACAAGTGCCCGTTCCATTTCGCGAACAGGCAGCAACAATCTAGAGTGGACCATTTCTCTCGCCGAAGGGCGAAAAAACCGGATTGTGCTCTGCTACCCTCATCGCCCGAAAACAGTCTCTACTCCGAATTCGGGCACAGCCGTCGACAATGGAAACAGCTATCACCAGATTGATTTCGACCTCGAGCTTTGGGTCGGAGGACAGAAGGTCGCGCAGTCCGATTTTGGTCCTAACAATCCATTCGAAGTGATCGACTACACCCCTGCCAGCAGCACCAGCGCCACAGTTCGCATCGTTAGATACGACTGGAAAGCAACAGACCCGAGAGACACTGTCCGGGTAGGTCTTGCCTACGGCAGTAATTTGAACTTCGGCACGGGTCCCGACGATTCGAACGACGACAGTTACGAACCCAACGATTCCGCAGGCGAGGCAAAGTCGCTCCCCCTTCAGACAAGTCTGACTGAAATGCGGTCCACCGACGAAGATTGGTTTCGGATCGACCTCCCCCCCTACACATCGACCACGGTTCGGATTAACTTCGAAGACGACATCGGAAACCTCAATCTCATCGCCAGCCGATTGGACAATTCGTCCATCATTGTCGCCTCCCAAACAGAGAATGATTTCGAATCCGTGACTCTCAACAGCGGTGGCACTGCGCAGTCGTGGCTTGTAAAAGTGGTTCCCTCTCTCGCCGTTCGCGATCGCACTTCCTACGAACTCAACGTGCAAAGTGACCTGCCTCTTACTGCGCCGGTTCCGATCTACCCGCTCAGCAACCAGGAGACGACGACGACCCCTCTAATCACCTGCGGCCCTGCCACGAACTCACAGGGAGACTCTAATCCTCAACCCCATTCGTCAACCCACTGGCAAGTTGCTGACACTACAAACTTTACGAATCCGAGACTCGATCAGACGACTTCCAGCCCGACAGAACTGACAGTTCCGGGCGGCCGCCTCGAGGAAGAGCGCAACTACTACTGGAGAGCACGCCATATTGATCAGGCGGGTCGGGCCAGCCTTTGGTCTCAGCCGATTCTGTTCGAAACGAAAGCCACACCAGTGTTCACGCCATTGTCTCTGGAAGGCCGAACCGAAAAATGGGTCGGAAACGGACTGCTCCTCGACTGGGATCCTGCGCCAAGCACCGAAATCTACCGCATTTACAAAAGAGAAGTCGGCTCGAATGATCGAGGAGTCGAGATCGGGACGAGCGGAACGTCCGAGTTCCTGTTCAAGGACCTGACTGCCGGAGATCGCTATCTCTACTCAATCTCCGCGACACAAAATGGAGTCGAAGGCGAGAGCGTCGAGATCACTCTCACGTCACCCCCGGCTCAGGCAGATGGCCTCATCGGAACACGGGCAAGCCGGCTCCGGGGAAACAATCGTTACAACACCAGCGGAAAAGGGCAGAGAGTAAACATGAATTTCCGCCCGAATGGTCGGGCCGTTTTCTACATTGCAGTCGAAAACGACAGCACGATCCAAAGCGATCTTCATTTTCGGATGCAGCACAAAAAGCGGCACCTCAAGGTTCAGGTAAAAACTCAGGATGGACTCCCGCAAAACGTCACTGCAGCCCTCATCCTCAACGGCTATGTGACTCCCTCAGTTCCCGCGAAATCGATGGTCCGCCTCGTGGCGAAGGCTTCCTTGAAACGGGCAACCGGACCACTCAATCACACACTCCGCTTCACAAATTCGGCCATCTCCGACTCCAGCATACTCTCGAGCGACGTCACTCTATCAAGAATCCGAAGGAAATAAGTCCTCGTCTAACGCGGAAAATCCTCTGTCGCCGCGACCGATCCATGCCACAATAGCCCGGTCATGCACTTTCAGGACATTTTCGCAAAGCAAAAGCCGACGCTCTCATTCGAGTTCTTTCCTCCAAAGACGGCGGAAGCCTCGGAGGCACTGTACAGCACCATCGCCGAGCTCGAGTCCTACGAGCCCGCTTTCGTCAGCGTTACCTATGGAGCAGGTGGCTCGACACGCGAGTTGACCAACGATCTCGTCGTCCGGATCAAAAACTCGACCACGCTCGATCCAATCCCACACCTCACCTGCGTCTGTCATCAGGAAAGCGACATCCAATCCATTCTCGAACGCTATGCTGAAGAAGGCGTCAGCAACATTCTCGCTCTCGGCGGCGATCCCCCTCGCGATCTGACGGGCTACAGAAAATCGGACGATGCCTTTCAGCAGGCCGCCGACCTCGTTCGCTATATCCGCAAGTTCTCTGAAGCGGGAAGCCACCCCGATCCACGTGGATTTGGAATTGGGGTAGCAGGCTTTCCTGAAGGCCATCCCGGCACTCCAAATCGCCTCAAGGAAATGGATTACCTCAAGGCCAAAGTCGACGAAGGAGCTGATTACATCGTGACCCAGCTCTTTTTCAGCAACGACGACTTCCACGACTTCCGCGACCGCTGTTCCCTCGCCGGGATCAACGTGCCCATCATCGCCGGTATCATGCCCGTGACCTCGACGAAAGGAATGCGGCGCATGGCCGATCTCGCGGCGGGCGCCCGATTCCCTGCCAAGTTGCTCAGAGTTCTGCGCCGCGCCGGAGACGACTCCGAAGCAGTCGAAAAAGTCGGGATTCACTTCGCGACGCAACAGTGTTCCGACCTCCTCGAAAACGGCGTGGACGGCATCCATTTCTACACGCTGAACAAATCTCACGCGACCCGCGAGATCTACGCCAGCCTTGGTCTCCGCACCTCCAAGTCACTCGTCGCCTGATCTCGTAACCTCTACCGCGCCATGAAGCAGTTCCCCTGGCGCGCCGCTCTCTACGTCGTCTTCCTGCTCTATCTACTCCTCGATCTGAAATTCTGCGGAGGACCGCTCAAGTCCGCGATCGAGAAACGCCAGACAACCCTCCGGGAAGAAGCCGTCGAGAACCGCTGGGTTGCCGTCGTTAACGGAGAGCCCATTACCGGCGAGCAACTCAATATTGCCGTCTACCGCCATCTCTATCAGCGCGGGATGACCGAGTCGCCCGTCCCCGAGGCCAATCTGGCCATGATCCGCCGGGCCGTGCTGCAGTCGCTCATCGACGACACCATGATTCGTCAATACGCAGACGGCGATGACTTCGTGGTGCCACAGGAAGAGATCGACCGCTTCATCGAAGCCTGGAATGCGCAATTCCAATCCGAGGAAGAACTTACTGAGCGCTCCGACCTGCAGGACCTGTCACCCGAAGAACGCCGCGCCGAACTGGCCCGAATCTGGACTCGCAAGCGCTGGCTCGAAAACCGCGTCGAGCCGGGAGTCGACGTCACCGACGAAGAAGTCCGGCAATGGTTTGATGCCAACAATATCGATGAAGAAGGCAGCCCACGCGAAGGCTTCTTCGAGCCCGAGAAAATCAGAGCACGCCACATTTTCCTCAGCACCGTCGAGACTGACGACGAGACCCGCGAAGAAATGATACGCTCCCTCCACCGCCAGATCGTCGAGGGCGCCGACACTTTCGAGAATCTCGCCAAAGCATTCTCCGACGACCCCAAGACGAAGAAGTTCGGCGGCGATCTCAATTGGTTTTCCCGATCACGAGTGCCCGAAGACTTTGCTGAAGCGGTCTTCACACTTCAGCCCGGCGAACTGAGCGCCCCCTTCCGCACCAGCATCGGGTGGCACATCGTCGAAGTGACCGATCACCAAACCCAGCGCCCCGTCGAGTTTACCGAAGTGGAAAGCGAAATCCGGGATCATCTCGAAAACCAGCGCACTGCTGACACCATGAAAGTCCTTCTGGCGAAGCTCCGCAAAGTCGCCAACATCCGACTGTTTCCCGAGCATTTCTGACTCGAGTCAATCATTTGGTGCCCTGTTCTTAGAACGGAACTCAGGAGGCCGCTTGCTGACCCATTTCACAAAACGCATCACCTCGTCGTGCCCGCGCAATGCCTCAATGGTGTGGTAAACGCGGGCCAGCTCCGTTTCCGAAAACAGACTGTGAATCTTGCTGTGACAAATCGTATGCAGCACCGCAATCAGACCGTGCTTACCGCCGCGTAATTTCGGGACAAGATGATGACGACTCTCCAAATGCGGCGGGATCGACCGCTCGCAGAGCGGACAAATTTTCCAGTCGGATGTTGATTCGTCAGGTGGCATCAGGCACGGGCCCGAGAGCAAGCCAAACGAACAGAAGTGTCAGGCTCGCCCACAGTATCGAGAATACGATATGGACGAAAGTTTCGAACCTCTTTTGTCGCCAGAGACTCGGTGAATACCAAAAAAACTGCACCAAAAACCGCGCGCCCCAAAAAACGGCGAACCCAGCGCATACGGTTCGACCGAGTCTCGTACCCGCAAGGTCCTCTGCAGAGACGACGCAAAGAATCCCCATTAAGAACACGGTCAGTGCAATGAAGAACGTATGCACTTCCATCATTTGACGGTTGACTAGCTGCAGATGCTTCAGATCCGATTTCCAGCCGAAGTACCTTGGAAAAATCACGTGAACGGTCGCAAGAGCGATCAGAATAAATCCCGCAATCTGGGTAAGAATGATCATCGTTTGGATAAGAGAAATGCAGACAAAAAAGGCGTGATCTTTTCTTCGGACTCAAGTTTGAAGTTTGTTTCGCCCCAAAGACGTTGCCAGCGTTCACGGGGAAAGAAATGTAGGAACCCGGCTGAGAAAGCGAAAAAATTCGGGGCATCCCTGAGGTGTTCGATCACGACAATTTTGCCATCCGGTTTCAATATACGATGTAGTTCGGAGAAAAAGAGGCGTTGCTCTTCGAGGGATCGGATTTCGTGAGCTGCAAGTATAAGGCATACCATGTCCGCTCCTGCGTCATCGCAGGGGAGATGAATTGTATCGACCTGAATTTGCTTGGGATCGGGTGGGTAGATCTCCCGTGCACGACGAATCGAAATTTCTGTGTGCTTTTCAGAATTGTAGAAATCCCAAATTGCGAAATTGGCATTCGGAAACTTGTCGCGGAGAATGGAGGAAGTTTCGTCGAATCCAGCGTGAATGTTCACGATAAGACCAGTCGGGTTGGAATCCCATCGGCCAATCACCGACAGGTCGTACAGGTCCGAGCGGTCGTAAATGAGATGTGAAATCCAAAGCGAAACAGCAATTTGTATTGCTGCAATCAACACAACTACGATCGCGATCAGCCTTACGATGCTTCCAAACTGGAGAGCACATAGAATTCCGAAGATCCCCACGACAAGTGCCACTGCATAGAAGTGCCAATTGAATCGAACTATGTTCCACACTCCCTGATAAGGAGATCTTAGTCCGGCCATATTTCCACCTTTCCCCGCCTCCATTGATACGACACTTTCTCGACGAGGAAGGCGTTCGCCAAGCGTAATCCGCAAAATTTCTGGCCATCAAAAAACGGGATTTCGCACTCTGTGATCTTCATTGGAACGGGAGTCCACTTTTCCCTGACACCCTCAACGAGAGTTACACTCCTCTCGTCGTCGCAGGAAAATGTGAACGGCATCGGTCCTGCAAAGCGTCGTGCCTCCCGCCAGTCCGAAAATGGCGATTCGGCGGGCAACTCGATCTCCCCACCAAATCTCGACGCATCGACGCGCAAACCTTCCGAAGAGGAAATACTCTCGGTTTGATCGCCACTACTCCAATCAATGCTGACGTGGCGGTATTTGTATGACGTGAAAATCCCTCCAAGCGCTCTCATACTCAATTTGTCAGTCTCGGACCCAAGAATATAGAGACCTCGCAGTCTTCGTCCCGCAAGGTTACGATAACGGACAAAAATGCGGTAGCCGATCAAAGTGAAGTCCCGCCCAAAAATCCGTGGGAATCCCGCAGGTCGGAGATCCCGAGTCTTGACGAGAGCCACGGCGAGGAATGCCCACTGCTCATCCAGCAGGTCGAGCTCAAGACGCGGGGGAATACGGTGTTCAATTTCTTCTTTCGGCAGCGCGAACCCAAGGACGAGCGACTTTTCAAAAAATGCCTCCACCGGAAAAGGGTGCTTGCGGAGAGCTATCATTTCGGAACGAACCGACCCCCGATCTTCTTCAACTGGAACTCGTAGAGATAAACAATCCCGATGAAAACAGAGGCATAGAAGGCGTTGAATGGTCCCCAAAGCAACAGGTCAGGCGCAATAAAGAATTCGAGAACATTCATCGCAGCCACCAACACAATTTGGAGGATCGCGTTGAATCGAGACAAAATACCAGTCCAGAACCAGATCGCCAAAAAGATCTCACCCAATCCGATCGCAACGGTAATCCCGTGAGAGTAATCACCCCCTATAATCCGGGCGACGATTTGCTCATGACGCGGAACGAGCCCCAAAACTTTGCAGACAAGACCGTTGATCAGCCAAACTAGCCCTATGCATATACTGAGGATGCGTATGACGTTTTGCATTTCTAAGAGTCCTTCACCTACCCAGCGACACATACGAAGCCAGCCCTTGCAATCCTCCCTCGCGACCGAAGCCGCTTTCTTTGTAGCCGCCGAAGGGACTGGTGGGGTCGAATTTGTTGAAGGTGTTGGCCCAGATGACTCCGGCCTTGAGCTGGTCGGCCATCGCAAATATCTTGCTGCCTTTGTCGGTCCAGATTCCGGCACTCAGTCCGTAGCAGGTATTGTTGGCGCGCTCGATGGCCTCTGCCGGTGTGCGGAAGCTCATGACACTGAGAACGGGACCAAAGATTTCCTCGCGTGCAATGCGATGACTCTGCGTCACGCCAGTGAAGAACGAGGGACGGCACCAATAGCCAGAGTCAGGAAGCGGACAGGTGGATTCGTGAAACTCGGCACCTTCGTCGATTCCTGACCCGATCAGTTCGGTGATGCGACCAAGTTGCTCTTTGGAATTGATTGCCCCGACGTCGGTGTTTTTATCGAGCGGATCGCCAACCCGAAGCGTCTCGATGCGGCGTTTCAATCTGGCCACGAAGTCATCGTGAATGGACTCCTGCAACAAAAGCCGGCTCCCGGCGCAGCAGACATGGCCCTGGTTAAAATAGATGCCGTTGATGACTCCTTCGACGGCTTGCTCGATCGCTGCGTCGTCGAAGACGATGTTGGCCGCTTTTCCACCGAGCTCGAGAGTGAGCCTCTTGTCGGTTCCCGCGACGGATTGAGCGATTTGTTTTCCAACGCCGGTTGATCCTGTGAAAGCGAGTTTGTCGATTCCATCGTGATTCACCAATGCCTCACCCGTTTCGCCCGGGCCGGTCACAATGTTGACGACGCCATCGGGCAGCCCGGCTTCCTGAAAAATCCGGGCCAGATGCATCGCGGTGATGGAGGTCGTCTCGGCTGGCTTCAGCACAACTGTATTCCCGCAAGCAAGCGCCGGAGCGATCTTCCAGGCGGCCATTAGCAAAGGGAAATTCCACGGAATGACCTGACCCGCGACACCCACTGGAATCGGCCTTCGCCCGGGGAATGCGTAGTCCAACTTGTCAGCCCAACCGGCATAGTAAAAGAAATGAGCGGCAACGAGCGGCAAATCCACGTCGCGGCTTTCTTTGATCGGTTTGCCGCCGTCCATCGATTCCAGAATCGCCAACTCGCGCGATTTTTCCTGAATGAGACGGGCGATTCTGAAAAGGTATTTGCCCCGTTCTGACGGATCCATTTTGCCCCAGACTTTGTTGTAGGCTCGCCGCGCACTGGTGACCGCCTTGTCGACATCGGCTGCGTCCGCCTTCGCTATTTTCGCGAGTCGCTTTCCAGTTGCCGGATTAATGGACCAGAAAAACCTGCCCTCTTTGGGTCTGACAAATTCACCGTCGATGAAAAGGCCATATTCCTTTCTCATCTCCACCGGCGTTGACTCCGGCGCCGGAGCGAAATCAAACGCACTTCCAAAATTCAATTTTTTATCACTCATCACTTCTGCCCGTTCCCTTCTGCCTCCCCTACCCTTTTGAAAAATAGTCCGCACTCTGATACCCGCCATCCTCAAGTTTCGCGAGCTGCAGTTCCACATCCCCAAGCAGAGAACTGGCCCCGAACCGGAACAACTCCGGCGTGAGCCAATCGTCACCCGCCGTCTCCTTCACCATCACAAGGTATTGCAGTGCCTGCTTGGCTGTGCGAATGCCGCCGGCTGGTTTGACGCCGACTCGTTGTCCGGTCGCGAGAAAGTGATCCCGCACCGTTTCGACCAACACCAGAGTGACCGGCAACGTCGCAGCGGGGCTTACCTTTCCTGTAGACGTTTTGATAAAGTCGGCTCCCGCCTCGATCGCAAGCTGGCTGACCAGCCTGACATTGTCATAGGTCTGCAATTCTCCCGTTTCGAAGATCACTTTAAGATGCGCCTGATCGCAGGACTCTTTTACCGCGGAAATCTCGTCAGAGACACGAGCAAGGTCGCCCTCCAGAAACGCCCCGCGACTGATGACCATATCGATTTCTCTGGCGCCCTCTCCGACGGCGAAGCAAACGTCTTCCAACCGCAACTTGATAGGGTATTGTCCACTGGGGAACCCTGTTGCAACAGACGCCACAGGGATGCCGCTGCCGTCGAGTTCCTCCACGGCTTGTGCGACCTGGTTCGGGTAAACACACACAGCGGCGCAAGGGGGGCAATTGTATCGGGCAGCCATCGGCTGGCGGGCTTTGCGGCAAAGCTGCCTAACCTTTCCGGGAGAGTCGGCTCCTTCCAGCGTGGTCAGATCCATCATCGCCACGGCCATGCGGAGCCCGTTGCGTTTGGCGTCGTTTTTGATCGAGCGCCTTGTGAACTTGGCAGCGCGCTCCTCGACGCCGACTTGATCAACACGCGGGACCGATGACTGGAGAGAAAATGCCATGGTGATCTTTTACTGAAACCGGAGGACCGGGTCAGCACATTTTCACCATATCTTTTACGAGCTGGAAGTAGAGGTAAAACAGCCCCCGCCACGAGTAGCGGAAAGTGCCCGCAGCGTCACCGAGACGGATAAGGCCTGCTTCGAGATTGTGCTTGATCTGCCGTCCAGTCTCTTGCTCGATCAGGCCGATTAGTTCGTCAGGCGAGTCGCTTGCGAGCTCCTCAGTCGCGAATCCAAGCTCGCTGATCCAGCTTCGGTGCTTCTCCAGGAGAGCTTCGAACGACTCGGCGAACGGCAATTGCCGCAACTCCACATAGGGAGCGTTTTTCATCGGGCTGCTGAACGGTACGTTCGTCGAGCGGAACACCCGTCCATCCTCGTGTCGCGAAGTCAACGTCAGTGAAACCCATGAGATGCCCTCTTGCTCAGTCAGGCAAATGGCAGCCTGGGCCCGCTCATCCTCCCGGTAGAAGAGGCGGTAGAACTGGTTCATCCCGTCCCACTCCCAGCCATTGTCGGAGACGTATTCAAAGTCCTCTTTCTCGATTTCGCCAGTGGTTTCGGTGAGCGTGGGGAAACGGAGGTTGTTCGGAGGAGTCTGCTGTTCCAACGATTTATTGACCGGAAGACGGAGTTTGCGAATACGAGTGAGCAGTTCGACCCACGGCAGCAAAAACCAGATCAGGAGTCCGCCCACGCCGGCGGCGATGCTGCTGGTGGGAAAGTAGAAAACGAGAAACGTCGCTGCGAGAATACCGACCGCGCCCACCTTGCGGACGAAGCGATTGCGAAAAGAACGGAGGGAGTAGGACAAAACCACAACACCCAGTACGATGAAAATTTCGGTCATTGGCTTTGGGTAAGGTTACGTCGCGATGGAGGTGGGAGAAAGGGGAAAATTGGAGCGAAGCCCTGTCGGGCTTGGCGCCCTCGACGCGACGGGAACCAGGTTCGATCATCGCTCCTATCTCGAACACTGAACGGCGCTCGCGGTCAGTCGAGGACGCCCGACCCTACCGGCTCTCGAAAATTGCGATCAATTCCGGCGTGATCTTTCCGACGATGTCGTTGTGACCTGCGCCGGGAACGGAGCGAAACTGCACCGCCGCCCCCTCAGCGTCCCGTGCAGCGAGCGAGCGACTCATTTCATCTGGAATCAGCCTGTCGCTATCTCCGTGAAAAATGATCACTGATGCAGGCGGATCACTTTTCAGTAAGAGATCGATAGCCGTCTCGTTGTCATAATGATGGTTCAATAGCGGAGTCAGCACGCCGCCGAAATTCCGGTCCGCCATGTCCCGCATTGAAGTAAACGGTGAGATCGCGACAACCCGATGCATCCCTAATCGGCCCGCCGTATCAAGCGCGACAGCAGAACCCAGTGAATGGCCAACCGTCCGCGAACGGGAGATGAGTTCGTCTACCGGGAGTCCCAATTTGCCGGCAATTACCGGAATGGAGTCATCAACAGAGCGGCGAATCGTTTTCGGATGGGGGCGGCCCCGGTTGAATCCGTAATTGGGATAATCAAAGAGCACGAACACCTGATCAATTGTTGGATCAACCTTCTCGACACGTCCTACCCAATCGAGTGCCACCGAGCCATTTCCAGAGAAAATCCACCAGACGCGGGCCGGGCTTTTGCCTTCCTCCCGACCGAACAGGTAGGCCCACTGCTTTTGTCCACCGGAGAGGTAAAAGACCGATTCAACCTTCTCCAGTGCCTTGTGCGCTGCAGAATACCGACGCGGATAGTAGATCAGATTGCCCTGCCCGAAGTAAAGGACCGCGACGACGAGCAAAAACAGGCCGAGGACGATCAGCAGAAATGCTTTCATTTCTGCCGCCGGAAAATCGCGACATGCCGGTCGACCGATTTCCCCTCGGTAGAAAGTTCCCGCGTCTCGGGATTGAATTCGCTGCGGATCAGTTCGCCACCAAGCCTCTTAATCGCCTCGAGCGCGAGAGAGTGCTCTTTGTCGAAATAGCTGGTGATGACGAGTCGCCCGTCGTCACCGGTTTTCTCCAGCGCCTGGTCGAAGATCTCCTCCCACGTCCGCTTGCCGTTCCAGTAGTTCTGATGGCGCAGGAATACGAGATCGAAGTCGTCGCCCAGCTCGGTGTGTCCTTTCAGCTTTGTGGCGTCGCCGGAAAGAAATTCGAACTCTCGCGCTCCACGTTTGCCATCGGACTCTTGACGACGACCGAACTTCTTCTCGGCATTGGCAATCTCGCGGGCGCGCACGTCGATCCCGGTTAGTTTGATCTTGCTACCCGGGTCGCCCTTTAGATCGTCGAGAAAATCGGTCAGCACCTCCGCTTCGCGACACTCCCCGCAGGCAATATCGAGCACGCGAGCCTCATCCCGTTCGGCTAGTCGGCGACGCACCACCTCGACATCGTCGCCCACGACCTTGCGGAGCATTCGACGCAACCTGGCGAGGTCTTCCTCGTTCTCTGTTCTGATCCGTTCGGACATACAAGAATTTACTCAGCCTTGTGCTGCTCTTTATAATGATCGCGCAAAACGTCGCGTCCGAAGTCGCCTTTGAAGTCACGCCAAACAGCGTGGACGTGATTGGCGTTGCCCTGCGGAGTGGCGTATTCGAGCAAAAAGGTAGGACCCTGGACACGGTAGTAGTGAGGCTCCCCTTTCTCAATGCCGCCTGCCCAGGCAAAAACAATCTTGTCCATTCCTGCTTCTTCGATAGCTGCGAGCTCATCCTTGGCCACTTCCGGACGAATGCGTTTCACGTAGACATGAATCAGTTGCTTGAGAATTCTCGATTGCTTCTTGTCCAATTCGCTCGCAACGATACCCGCGTCGCCAAGAGATTCGACGGTCGATTCGGCGGCCGTCAAAATATCCTTCGGCGCCTTTTCCTCCACGACCGCCTTGGCAAGCTGCTCAGCGTTGAGCGACTTGACCAGGTCACGTGCCAAATCCTCTTCCGCTGCCAGGACGCGGAGCCCTTTGCGAGGGCCTTCCTGAATCTCGCCGGGATTGGATGCAAAAAAGCTAGGCGTTCCCGAAACGACTTCGCCATCCGCAATGGTGAAATTTATCGAGAGGTGATGTCCTTCGACCCGCCAGCCCCAGGCCTCCGATCCGGGCGTGCCGAAGATAGAAAAGTAATACATCTCCGTGTCGCGCTTATCCGCATTCTCAAGTTCCCACAACACGTGCTCGAGGCTCATGATCTGGAGTGCAGTGAAATAGCCTCGATTGCTCAATCCGGTTCCGAGCAGCGCGTAGGCAAGATGCTTCTGGTCGGCACGCATTTCCTTCAGCGGCAAACCACCACGCATTCCGTCACCCTCGAACGGCTTGGGAATGAAGTGCCAGTTTTCGCGCTCGGGGTCGGTCGTTTCATGAACCGCTTTCGCTTTCTGCTCGTCAGAGAGCGTCGAGAGAAGGGCATTCGCGGCATCTGCCATATCATCAGCAGCTTGATGCGCTCGAAGAGCAGGAGCGCAGAGCAAAAGCAAGGCACAGAGAATCGTGGAAATCGTTTTCATGGGGGCGTAGTTAGCCAAGGATTCAGGGAAAGGGCAAGGGCGCATTCGCTGTGGAATATCCACTTTGTAACCGCCCCGCCCGAATTTCCGTCTAGCCAGTGGGCGGATATTTTCCGAATTCTCCGCACCATCCATGTTCTTTTTTGATACAAAGCGGACGTTCTGTCAGTTGGAGACCGAAATACCAGAGTCCGAGTGGGTCGCTCGCGCCGGGAAAGGCGACGAGGACGCCTTTGTGCGCCTCGCTACCACCTACCGACCACGCATCTGGTCGACGGCCTCGCGCTTTGCCCGTTCGCGACCGGAACTGGAAGACCTCGTTCAGGATCTGCTTCTGAAAATCTGGAAAGGCCTTCCCTCCTACCGCTCCGATGCGCCGTTCGAGCATTGGATCATGACCGTGACGGTGCGGGGATGTTACGATTTTCTCCGCAAAAACCGCCGTCGGCGTGAAACGGAAACGCTGATTGATCCGCAAAACAGCCCGGAGGCGGTCGACAACGACTCGGACCGGGCATCCCGACAACACGAAGCGTGGGAGACCGTTCAACTACTTCTCGACCGGCTCGATGCGAAAGACCGCACCGTCATCACCCTTCTCGATCTGGAAGAACGCGGTGTCCGCAAGACGGCGGAACTGACGGGCTGGAGCGAATCAAATGTCAAAGTGCGGGCCCACCGGGCACGAAAAAAAATGCGGGCCATTTACGACGAACTTGGATTGGAAACATGAACGAGACAAACCCTATAGAATCACTATTCAAGCGAGCGGCGGCACACGAGCCGTTCGGTCAGCCTGGCGAATTCGGTTTCGAGACACGACTCCGCGCCGCTCTTTGCGGCTCCGAATCCTCAACTGCCGACTGGATCGCGCGATTCTCTTTTCGGTTCTCGGCGGCTCTCCTGCCGGTTCTGCTCGCTGTTGCTGCGGTCATCGCTTTCCAAAACTACGGCCACCTTCCCGAAGGCGTCGGTGGATTCGTCGCCCACTGGCTCGCCCTTCTCCCGACAAGCACCTGATCCCCCCATGGCTGAAAAGACAAAACTCAAGGCTGGCTGCGGCCTGGTGATGGTGTTCGGAACCGGATTCCTCTTCGGTGCGTTGGTGCTTTTCATCATCATCGTCCGTGTGGTTCCGTTGAGCGAAGACTGGCGCAACGAGGAGTCGAAGGAGTTTGTCATGAATCATCTCGCCAACCGTCTCGACCTGACCGAAGAGCAAATCCCGAAGATCGAACCCATCGTCTACGAAGCTCTCGACCAGCGATACGACCGCCGCAAGACCTACCTCGAAGCCGACATCGGCCTGACCGGCAAAGCACTTTCAAAAATGCTCCCGATTCTGTCAGACAAACAGAAAGAAAAAGCGGAGAAGGTTTTCGAGAATTGGAAGAAGGGGAAAGAGCGTCTCACCATGCCTCCGGACGACGCCGACACCCGGAATAGCTAGCTGGTCGTCGCTACCTTTTTCGGAATTTACGCTTGCGGTCAGCCCGTTTTTCACCGTTAGGTCCACCGTTCCTGTCGCGGAGGCACGTCGCCCCCATGTTCTCTCCGCCGAACCCTTTCCGGGTCGGCCGGGACCTTCTTTTTCAACGCAACGGCGCACGTACTATGATCCAGCTCATCTACCGCAAATTTGGCAATCGCCTTCAGACGAAGGACGACATTCTCTCAGGCCTCACTGTCGCCCTCGCACTCGTTCCCGAAGCTGTCGCTTTTGCCATCATCGCCGGAGTTCCTCCGCTCGTCGGTCTCTACGCAGCCTTCATGGTCTGCCTCATTACGGCGGTCGCTGGCGGTCGCCCCGGCATGATCTCAGGTGCCACTGGAGCGCTCGCGGTCATCATGGTCGGACTGGTTAAATTCGGCAACGAACGAGGAGTCGAACTCGGGCTGGGGGAAGACGCCGGGGTGCAATATTTGTTCGCCGCAGTCATCCTCATGGGTGTCATCCAGATGCTATGTGGTGCGTTAAAACTCGGTCGATTCGTCCGGCTCATCCCGCAGCCGGTGATGTTCGGATTCGTCAACGGACTCGCCATCGTCATTTTCCAGGCGCAGTTTCCCATGTTCACCGAGAGCCCCACAGTTCCCGGTTCCGAATGGCTCTCCGGCGGAGCGATGGTCCTCATGCTCGGACTTGTCCTCGTGACTATGGCGATCAGCTTTTTCCTTCCGAAACTCACTACTCAAGTTCCCGCTTCACTTGTCGGCATCATCGTCGTCAGCCTTGTCGTCATTGGCCTGAGCCTCGACACCCTCGTCGTCGGCGACATGTCCTCCATCGGTGGTGGTCTACCCTCGCTCGTGTCGTTCGACATTCCGCTGAACTGGGACACGCTCACCTTCATCGCCCCGTTCTCGTTCATTCTTGCCGCGGTCGGCCTCATTGAATCGCTCATGACGTTGACCCTGATCGACGAACTGACCGAGACGCGCGGACAGAGTAACCGCGAGTGTTTCGGCCAGGGCATCGCCAACGTCGTCACAGGATTCTTCGGCGGCATGGGTGGTTGTGCCATGATCGGACAGAGCATCATCAACATCCGTTCCGGTGGACGCGGTCGCCTCTCCGGAATCGCCGCGGGATTGTTTCTCCTCTGCTTCATCCTCTTCGCCGCCCCGCTCATCGAACGCATTCCGCTCGCCGCTCTCACCGGCGTCATGTTCATGGTCGTAATCGGTACTTTCGAGTGGTCCAGCGTTCGCATTTTAGGAAAAATCCCCAAGTCTGACGCCTTTGTCATTCTTCTCGTTTCGCTCGTTACCGTGTTCACTCACAATCTCGCGCTCGCCGTTGTTTCCGGCGTGATCGTTTCAGCGCTCGTCTTCGCCTGGAAGTCAGCCCACCACATCCACCGCGATACCGAGATCCGCGAAGACGGAACGAAAATCTACTACCTCCACGGCCCGCTCTTTTTCGGATCGATCAGCGACTTTAACAACGAATTCTCCCCAGCCAACGATCCCGACGAAGTCATCATCGACCTGATGGACTCCCGCGTCTGGGACCACTCCGGTCTCGAAGCCATCCAGAAACTCGCTGCACGCTATCGCACCGAGAACAAAACGCTGCACCTTCAGCACATCAGCCCGAACTGCCGGGAGTTGCTAAAAAAGGCCGGCTCCATGGTCGACATCATCGTTCTTCCCGACGATCCGACCTACCAGGTCGCGAATTTGAAAAAAACCGACCGCACGCCATCGGCGCGACCGGAAATTTCTGACTCGGAAGCTTGATCCAAAAGGGCGCGCATTCCCGACGAGTTCACCGTTGCCAGCCGTGATCGGTTCCCCGATCATCGCGTCACTATGATCTCCCGGATTGCTCTCACCATTGCACTCGCCGCGTCGTCCCTTTTCGCGGCCGACCCGCCGCCAAACATCGTCTACATCATGTCAGACGAGCTGGCCTATTTCGAAGTGGGCCACATGGGCAGTCCCTATCTGAAAACGCCCCATATCGACAAGATGGCGGAGGAAGGCCTGCGCTTCACCAACGCGCTCGCTGCGTCGCCCGTCTGTGCTCCATTGCGCGGATGCATGATTACAGGGAAGCACTCGGGCCATGCTTCCGTCCGCGCCAACGGCGGAGGCACACCACTTCGTGCCGAAGAGGAAACCATCGCTTCGATGCTGAAACAAAAGGACTACGCCACCGGCGGCTACGGAAAATGGGGAGCGGGCGGACGCGACTCCACCGGAGTTCCTGAAAAGCACGGGTTCGACGATTTCTTCGGCTACTACGATCAGGTCCACGCCCATTCCTTCTACCCGCCCTATCTCGTCCGCAATAGCGAAGAGGTGCCGCTGAAAGGCAATACCGGCGGGCGCAGCGGAGAGACCTACTCGCACTACGCCATCATCGAGGCAGGCCTGGAATTCATCCGCGAAAACAAGGCCGGACCGTTTTTTGCCTACTTCCCGATCACTCCGCCGCATGGGATGTATGACATTCCGGACACCGATCCCGCGTGGGACGCCTACAGGGATGAAGCCTGGATGAATGACCCGAACGTCGATCAGGAGGCGAAAAACTACGCCGCCATGGTCACGATGGTCGACAACAACGTCGGCACCATTCTCGATCTGCTTCGCGAGTTGGATCTGGAGGACAACACCATCGTCTTTTTCACCGGTGACAACGGCGGCCAGGATCGTTTCAAGAGCGCCGAATATCCGCGCGGCTTTTTCGGACCGAACGTGAATCCGACAACCGGCGAGGCTTTCCGCGGCGGCAAAGGTAATCTCTACGAGGGCGGTCTGAAGATCCCGTTCGTAGTCCGATGGCCCGCGAAAATCGAACCGGGCCGGGTTAGCGATCTCCTCTTCGCTCAATACGACGTCATGGCGACCCTTGCCGATGTCGCCGGTGTGGACGCACCGGAGAACGATGGCATTTCTATTCTGCCTGAAATTCTCGGAAACACCGACGGGCAGAAAACACACGAGATGCTCTATTGGGAATTCGGAAAACAGACTGCGGTGCGCTTTGGCAAATGGAAAGCAATCCAGCCAAAGACTGACGCGAAGTGGGAACTCTACAATCTCGAAACTGACATCGAAGAATCAAACTCGGTCGCCGATGCACATCCTGACATTCTCAAAAAAATGAAGGCATTCGCCGTGGCTTCACACGAGCCCGTTCGTGAAGGCACCTACAGCGATCCCGACCAGACGCGCCACCAACGCGACCGGTGGGCTAAGTGGGGAACGTCGGGAGAAGAGCCGAAGAAGAAAAAGAAGGGCTGAGCGTATTACAAAGAAACTAGAGAAGGAAAGCTACAGCATGCGAACCTTCATCGGCCAAGTAGTCTGAGTCCGATATTTCTCTCTCGCTGAGACCAAACAGGATTGAATTAAACAATATGAAAGCAGTTCTAACACTATTACTTTTGACAGCCTCATCGATCGCGCAGGAACCGGGTGAATGGCCCATTGAACGACTTCAAACAGAAGTCCCCGCATACCGCGTCGTTGATGACTCGCAGCCGATTCATTCACTGATCTACGAAGGAGAAAAAATCAATGGGGCGACGACCGGGGCATTCGCTTTCTACGCCTCGCCAAAAACTCTCGGAACTGCCACAGATGGCGAGACTTTCCCCGGCATTGTCCTCATCCACGGTGGTGGTGGCACCGCGTTTTCGGAATGGGTCTGGCTCTGGGCGCAACGCGGCTACGCGGCTATCGCAATGGATCTGTCCGGTCGGCGGCCCCCTGCACCGCGATTCAACGAAGACGGAAGCAAACTTCCGGATGCCGGGCACAAGAAAGAGGAGCGCACCAAGTTGGAAAAAGGCGGGCTGGATCACGGACACGAGCAGAAGTTCGACAGCATCGGTGGCACGATCGACGACGACTGGCCCTACCACGCTGTCGCCAACGTCATGCGTGCCCATTCGATCCTGCGGCAGATGCCGGGAGTCGATCCCGACCGCACGGCGGTGACAGGAATTAGCTGGGGCGGTTACACGACATGTCTCGTCGCGTCACACGACGACCGGTTCAAGGCGGCCGTGCCGGTCTATGGATGCGGGTTTTTACACGAGGGCGAGTCGGTGCAGAAGCCCGCCATCGATGCGCTCGGCGACAGGCGGGATCAGTGGGTGGAAGCTTATGATCCGGGAAGTCATCTGGCGAAATGCAGGATTCCGACGCTCTGGGTCAACGGGACACACGACATTCACTACGTCCTCGACAGCTACGCAAAGTCCTATTCACTCGTCAAAGGGCCGCGCACGATGCGAATCGAGCCACGTATGCGGCACGGTCACCAGCCCGGCTGGGAACCGGAGGAAATCGGTATTTTCGTCGATTCGATTTTGAAAGACGGCATTCCACTGCCGATCATCGGCGAGATGACAGTCCAAGAGACTACCGTGACCGCTCCCTTCCAATCAGAGACACCATTGGTGAAAGCGGAGCTCCACTACACTAGCGAAAGCGGTCTGCGTTCCGGGCGAAAATGGGAAACGATTCCCGCCAAAATCGAAGATGGAAAAGCGACAGCTCAGGGCCTTCCTGCCGATGCGAATACGTGGCTGATGACTCTGACCGACTCGCGTAATGCCATGGTTTCGAGTGAAGTGGGGTTCCGCTGAGAAGAGCTTTTAGCTTTTAGCTTTTAGCAAGGCCTCTGCCAAGGCGAGATCGGCGGGGACGGTGATCTTGAAATTTGGCTCCGCATTTTCGACTAGTTTCACGGGGTGTCCGATGACTTCGAGAGCAGAAACTTCGTCGGTCACGGTGTCGCCACGTTCCAAAACAGCCCGGTAGGCCTCGCGCAACAAAGCGACGCGAAAAATCTGCGGCGTCTCCATCGCCCACAAGTCGTCTCTCGATACAGACTGGCTGACCTCTCCCGATGCATTCGCTCGTTTCAGAGTATCTGCAATCCGATGCGCTAAACTCGCGGCACCCGAATAGGCAGCTGCAGCAGCGCACTGGCTAATCGCATTGGGGGAGACCAACGGTCGCGCGGCATCGTGGACAGCAACGAGATCGCAATCCGAGTTCATCTGCTCCAGCCCCGCATGGACTGAGAGATGACGCTCCGCTCCTCCTTCGACTGCTCCCGCAAACTTCGAAAGTTTTAAGCGGTCTACCGCATTCCGGACCGCTTCCATTTTCGCAGGCGATGTCACTACGATGATTTCCGAGACATCCGGGCAATTCTGAAAGGCCGTCAGCGATCGAGTCAGGACCGATTCTCCGCAAAGCAACGCTTCGAGTTTATCGAATCCCATCCGGCGACTACTCCCGGCTGCGACGATGATGGCGGACAGCTTCATTCTTCTTCAGCCAACTTCACCGAAAATTCCACTCTATCCAACATCATTTCGGTGAAGAGTCTCGGTGGATCCCTACTGATTCCGCGCTACATTCGCAGCCCCAATCCTCATGCTGGCAGTCGACAAAGTTTCTATCGAATACGGTTCGCGCTCACTCTTCCGCGATCTCTCCTTCACGATCATGGCGAAGGAGCGCTGGTCGCTGGCAGGTCCCAACGGCGCGGGCAAGTCGACCTTGATGAAGATCATTTCCGGCACAGAAACGCCGGACAAGGGTCGTATCATCAAGGCGAAGCAAACCACGGTTGGCTACTTGCCCCAGGAGGGTATCCAGCACAAGGGAGATTCCGTTTTCGACGAAGTCGCCAAAGCCTTTGACGACGTGCGGCAATTGCAGGAGCAACTAAAAGAAGTCGACGCAGAACTTGAGGCTGCAAATCCGGAGAGCGAAGACTACGGCGACCTTCTGGAGGTGTTCGGGGATCTACAGCTGCGGCTGGAGCACCACGACGTTAACACCATGAAGCCACGCATCGAAACGGTACTGGGCGGACTTGGGTTTTCTCTGAAAGATCTGGATCGCGACTGCGGCGAATTCAGTGGCGGGTGGCAGATGCGAATCGCAATGGCGAAGCTGCTGCTGCAGGAACCGAGCGTGTTGCTTCTCGATGAGCCGACCAACCACCTCGACATCGAGACGGTTCAGTGGCTGGAGCAATGGCTGCGTCAATACGGCGGCTCCGTCGTGCTGATTTCGCACGACAGGTCCATGCTCGACAACTTGACCAACCGGACGCTGGCATTCGAGAACGGAGGCGTCGAGCAGTACTCGGGCAATTATTCTTTTTACCTCCGTGAA
>Ga0222633_1000775_pt1 | contig 22935 bp, 22 predicted proteins | sample AntAcemetageno48_FD_179816 | JGI IMG/M metagenome (GOLD analysis project Ga0222633, IMG submission 179816) | Saline water microbial communities from Ace Lake, Antarctica - #48 | ecosystem: Environmental > Aquatic > Non-marine Saline and Alkaline > Saline | place: Antarctica: Ace Lake | collected...
CCGAAGTTTATCAAGACCTGCTTGCTTCAACCCGTCTGGGTGAGCACGAGCTGCCGGTCGTCGATATGTGCCTGGCAGTAAAAACGGCAGCGGAGTCTGCCCACGAATGTGAGCGGACTCCAAGTATGGCTGTGAGAGGCAAGGGTGTTACAAATAGTTTCGAGCTAACGAACTAATCGTTTCAAAAAACTCCGCCTCGGTCTCTGCCAGTATTTCAGCAACCGGCTTTACCGACTCAATGCGACCCGCAACCTGACCTGACAGCGGGATTGCCGCTTCCATGTCACCACCGAAGTAAAGATCCTGCGCAGTACCAAACTGCCCCATTACATTGGTTTCCGGATCCCTCTCGAGTCTTGTAGTTCGCTCGGTTCGAAGGGCCCTGAGTGCTGGAGAGTGGAACTTGTTGAGGAACACAGTGCCGGTTTCCTTGGCATCAACAATCGCATTTTTCCAGTTTTCGTGAACCGGGGACTCAGCAGCAGAAACCATTCGGGTACCCATCTGGATGCCTTCTGCACCCAGTGCAAATGCGGCAGCCATGGTCTTGCCATCAACAAATCCGCCTGCCGCGATAATGGGTACATCGACTTTGGAGCGAACCAGCGGCAGCAGAACCATGGAGGCCACGTCATTGGGGTTCTTGAATCCACCGCCTTCGCCGCCTTCCACAATCAGGCCATCAACGCCTGCTGCTACAGCTTTTAGCGCTGCGTCCAGGGTTGGCACGACATGAAATACCATGAGGCCGCCGGCCTTCAGGTCCGCAGTGTATTTCATTGGGGATCCGGCAGAAGTGGTGACGAATTTGATTCCCTGATCAATGACAAACTGAACGATGTTGGGATCTCTGACAAACGCCTGTGCGATGTTGACGCCAAATGGTTTATCGGTCAGATCCCGCATTTTTTTGATCTCTTCCTTGATCACATCGAGTTCACCGGAAGAAGTCTCGATGATTCCCATGCCACCGGCATTGCTGACGGCGGAGGCAAGTTGCGAGCGTGCGATCCAGCCCATGGGAGCCTGTACGATGGGTAGTTCAACTCCCAGCATTTCTGTTACGCGATTTTTAAATTTCATGGTGTCCCTCAATCATGGTGTCCCTCAATCATAGTGTCCCCTAATTATGGTGTTTCTCAGGTACGCTCAAAGTGGTGGTAAGTGTAGTTAATGTTGGAGGTAAAGCATTTTTCCTCCACGAGTTTGAAATTGTTCGGTATATCCGGAAACAGTATGTCTCCTTCGACCCTGGTATGAATGGTCGTCAGGTGGATCTCGTCCGCGAAGGCCATGGCCTGTTGATAGAGTTCGCCGCCCCCGGCTATAAAGATGGGTTTACCTATTTCCCTTGCCCTGGCAATTGCCCGATCCAGACCGGTGCTGGTTTCGCAACCGGCAATGGCAAGATCGGGATCATGGCTTACCACGATGGTGGTTCTTCCTGGCAACGGGCGACCAATGCTCTGGTAGGTTTTCCGGCCCATAATCAATGTGCCATTCATGGTGATCTGCTTGAAAAGTGCCTGTTCACCCTTAACCTTCCATGGGATCTCCAGGCCTCGACCAATCACCTGGTTCTCTGCCTGTGCGGCGACCAATGCAACCTTCACATCTGCTCCACTGTCTGGATGCCCAGCAGACCGAGACCATGCTTCAGCGTTTTTGCACTAAGGTCACATAATCTCAACCTGGAATCTCGCAGGTCATCATCAGCTTTCAGAACCGGGCAAGATTCATAAAACGTCATGAAGTGCTGGGATAGATCGAAGAGATAGTTGCACAAAATATTCGCCTGGTAGTCTTCGACAACACTTTCCACTGCCTCAGGATATTGCAGGAGCCTGGTGGCAAGCGCAATTTCATCCGGTTCACCAAGATTGAATGGACCCTTAAGGTCGCCAACGTCCAATCCGGCGCGACGAAAAATACTCATGATTCTGGTGTAGGCGTATTGAAGGTAGGGCGCGGTGTTACCCTCGAAGGACAACATGGTGTCCCAGTCAAAAATATAGTCCGTGGTTCGATTTTTTGATAGCTCGGCATACTTGATGGCGCCGATACCGACTACCCGTGCAATATGATGACGATCTTTTTCTGTCAGGTCAGGGTTCTTGTCACTGACCAGCGTTAGTGCCCGTTCAATAGCTTCATTACAGACATCGGCGAGCTTTACGGCTCCCCCGTCCCTTGTTTTGAAGGGTGTTCCTTCCTTGTTCAGGATAGTGCCGAACGGAATATGGCTGAATACCTGGTCTTCCCGAATGAAACCGGCAGCGCGTGCCACGGCATAGAGCTGACTTAAGTGAAGCGATTGTCGCCCGTCAACGAAATAGAGCGCTTCGTCGACCCCCAGTGTTTGGCCGCGGTATTCCGCGGCCGCAAGATCTGTCGCCATGTAGGGATAGCCGCCATCCGATTTTTGCACAATCGCAGGAACCGGCTTGTCATCCTTGCCTGTAAACTCATCCATGAAGACACATTTGGCGCCGTCTGATATTTCCACCAGCTCCTTTGCCTCGAGCTTTTCGATGGTAGGTCCAAGATCGTCGTTGTAGGCGCTCTCTGCACGGACGTCGTCCGGGGTCAGGGAGATGTCGAGCAGCTCATAGATTGCCTGGCAGTGGCGAATTGACTCGTCGATGAAACGTTCCCATAAAACCAGACATTTCCGGTCACCCGACTGTAATCGAACAACGAACTCCCTGGCACGTGCTGCAAATTTTTCATCTGTTTTGAACAGTTCGCTGGCCTTCTGGTAGAAGGCCTCCAGGTCCTTGAGTTCAGTCGCCAGTTCCTCGCCTGCCTGCTCAAGCTGGTCCATATAGGCCAGCAGACTGCCAAACTGGGCTCCCCAGTCACCGACGTGATTTGCCCTGATAACGTCATGTCCCAGAAACTCCAGAATGCGTACATTGGCATCGCCGATAGCGGTCGAACGCAGATGACCGATATGCATTTCCTTGGCGAGGTTAGGTGATGAATAGTCGATCAGTATTTTCTTGGTAGTCTCGAGTGGTATTCCAAGCCTTGTGTCCTGGGCATTTCGATTGAGTTCAGCCTGGATGAATGCGGGTGTCAGCGTGATATTGATAAATCCAGGTCCGGCGATTTCATATTCAGCGACACCTTTCAGTGCCTTCGAACCCTGTATTAACTCAAGGAGGGACTGGGCGAGTTCTCTTGGATTGGTCTTCTGCTTTTTTGCCGCCCCCATAACACCGTTGGCCTGGTAGTGGCCAAATTCCGGTTTGCTGGCCTGCTTAACAACGGCGGGCGCGTCTATGGCACCAAGGGAGCGCAGGCCGTTCTCGAACTCGCTATCAAGATACTTCTTTAGGTTCATCGACTGTATGGACTCTTTGTTGATCGCGTTATTGAGCGCGGGATGCGCGGCGAAGGTCGCACATGTTAGCCAAATTCAGGTGGCAGGTCTAACCAACTGCGGCTCAGGTGCTTGCCGGGCTCCTGCCAAACTCCTGGCAAACTCTGCGGTTTGCATTGCCCCTGTATGAGTGGAACACTTGATCACGAACCGCAGAGGAGTAGACAGATGGCTGGATTTCACCATGTGGCGTTTGCCTGTAAGGATATCGAGGAAACCGTCAATTTTTATGATGATTTACTCGGTTTTCCGCTTATCCATACGGAAGTCCAGGGAGAACAGGCGCATTTCATGCGGCATATTTTCTTTGATCTGGGTGACGGCAGTTCCCTGGCATTTTTTGACCTGCACAATGTGGGTGAACCGGAAGGATTTAAAACGGATATTTCCACGGGCATGGGGCTTCCTCTCTGGGTGAACCATCTTGCTTTCAAGGCCGATGCCAAACGGGTGGCGGAAGTTAAGCAGCGTATGGCAGAGGCGGAAATCGAACCCGTCATGGATGTGGATCATGGCTGGTGTCATTCCGTTTACTATAAGGATCCCAACGGGATCATGATCGAGTTTTGCGAGGACACGCCGGGGATTTCGCCTGACCCTGAAGGGGCCCGGAAACTGCTATTCGAAGTGCCCCCTGCATCCTAACCGGTTTCTGAGTCCGGATGAGTTTCACCGCCGGGTGCGGGTCGTAAACTGCCGGGAGCGGGTCGTAAACTGCCGGGAGCGAGTCGTAAACTGCCGGGAGCGGGTCGAACTGTGCCCAGTACGGCTCGAACCTCGGACCTGAGCAGATCAACGCCAAAGGGTTTTTGGATCATGGGCCAGCCGGTCTCAATGACTGATCTGCTGTGTTCGCTACCTGTTGGATAGCCGCAGGTGAAGATGATTTTTACATTCGGGTACTGGTCTGAGATTTTTATGGCTGCTTCAACACCTCCCATTCTTGGCAGTACCACGTCCATGAGAACCAGGTCTATCGATTCAGGACGGCCGAGATAGGTTGCTACAGCGGTGGCACCGTCCGACTCTTCCAGTACGTGATAGCCCGCTCCTTTTAGTATTAGCCTGGCAAGGCTTCTGTCTTTTGGGTTGTTTTCGACGATCATTATGGTTTCCGAGGCGTCTTCCTGAGCATCTGCCGGTGAACCGGCTGCCAAGGTTTTTCGTTCGGGTGTTACTGTGGGTAAAGAAACCTGGAAGGTCGTTCCAACGCCCAACGCCGAGTCAACGCAAATAGTACCCTTGTGTTGTTCGACGATGTTAAGGACGACGGACAGTCCGAGGCCAGTACCGCGGCCTTCGGGCTTGCTGGTGTAAAGCGGTTCAAAGATCCGCTGCTCAGTCAGTTGATCCATTCCCGTGCCGGAATCAGAGACTTCCAGTACGAACTGCCCGGCAGCATGCGGTTGGTTTTTCATATTCTCCGGGATGCTGTTGGTGCTGATCTGGAGCGTCCCTCCGTTTGGCATTGCGTCGCGTGCATTAACGGCAAGGTTGACCAGAACCTGTTCAATCTGTGTGCTATCAGCCAGCAGATAAACAGGGCTCTCAAAGAGGCGAATATCGAGTTTGATAGAATCCGGTAACAGGCGAGAGATGACTGTAAGTGCACCCTTTACAGTTTCGTTAGCGTCTACTATTTTGAAGCCGGCTTCCTGATTTCTGCTGAAATTCAGCAGGCGCTGGGTCATGTCCTTCCCGCGCTTACCGGCTTCTTTGATGGCTTCCAACCTGTCTGCAAGTTCCTCGTTTGTAGCTGATTTCGATGCAAGCTCGGTTAGCCCCAGGATAGCCACCAGGAGGTTATTAAAATCATGGGCGATTCCACTGGAGAGTTGACCGATAGAATCCATTTTCTGAGCGGACTGAATCTGCCTTTCGAGAGCCTGTTTTTCTTTCTGGAGAAGGGTGCTGCTTGTCATGTCCCTGACGACACAAATTCTGTTGAGGGATCTGCCCGAATAATCAGGAGAAGTAACAACCTGCAGCGATAGTATTGAACGATCCCTCCGGATTCCCTGGTTAGCCTTTGCAAGGGACCGGGGCAACAGGTCTTTGATGCTCATGCCAATAAGCTCCGGTTCCCGGTAGCCAAAAATCGCATAGGCGGCCGCGTTGGCATCAATGATCTGTTCGTCCTCTCCCAGGGTAAAAACGGCATCGAGGGACAGTTCGCTGATGACCTTGAGGTTGTCTGCCTGCCCGTCCAGAACATTGCTAAGTTGTTGTCGTTCTGTGACGTCTGTCCCGATGCAAATGGCGAGCAGTTCTTCGTTTGATGAGCTTCCTGTCTGTTGTCCCGGGATTAGCTTTACGGCAAGCCGGATGTTGTGTCCCAGTTTGTGTCTGGCCTCCAGTACGATTGAGGGAGCGTTACCTGAAGGTGTTTCAACGTTTTCCAGGACTTCAGCCCCGGGTGGGTGTGATTGAGCTTGAATCACGGAGTCGACCAGCCTGGTGAGGGCAGTCACTTCAAGAGGACTCACGATGTCTTTGAGGGTTACCTCGTTTTCCCGGTAACCCAACTGCCGGGTTATGGAGCCAATAAACCTGGCATCGCCTGTTGAGTTCATCGTCCATATGATGTTCGGGAGGTGATCTCCGGCAAGCTCAAAGAAACCCAACCTCTGGGTCAGTTTCTTCAGTCTGGATTCCTTGTCTGAAGATGATCTTTGGTAGTCGCTGGTCAGATTGTCCATACGTTCCTGGATGCCTGCGAATTCTCGAGTGACCATTTTCGATGCCGTAAACCAGCGTCCCAGCCGTCGAAAGGCAGAGACGGGCAAGCTGGATTTGTGGATCGTGATGAAGTAGTGCGCGCAGCGGTCCTGGAACATCATCGTTACCCTGGACCGGGGAAGTCCAATGGCCGTTGTAAGGTCCTCTATTTGTCCAGCGAGAATAGTGTAGAAGGCTTTGCTGGCTGTCATGCCCGGTTTGGTTTCCACTCGGAGATCGATTTGCGTATCAGATAAACGTTGTACCGTTGTTTCAATCGGGAAGTGGCGCGCACAATATCCACCGGCGCCGTATATGCTGAGAAACTGGTCGATCGGCTTAAACATGATTCGCCCAATACTGGCGTGTACCTGCAGGAGCGGGGAGTTCCACGAATGCCTGCCAATCTCCCGGAGATCGTCCTCATCGAAAAACTTCCCTGTCTGGGAAACCAGATCAAGAAAGGTATTCCAGGGAATTGTTTGCGTCTGATCGGTCAGGTGCTCCAGCGAATAAGGACAGCCACTGGTTATTCGCTGCAGGTGAATTGATCTGCTTCTGCAAAGATCGAAGATCCAGTCCAGGTGGGCGCAGGATATTGCGTCTTTCGACTCCCTCATGCTAGCGGGTTCCAGAGGCGGCTCAACAGTATTGAAGAAGTCTCTGGATGGGTCAAGTCAGGCGGAAATAGCTTCCAGGAGTTGTGTGTGAAATCCCGAGAAGGAGCCGTTGCTCATAATGACGACATGCAGGTTTGAATCCCGTGTTGTGATTTCCCTGGCAACCGTTTGTACCAGTTCTCCAATATCACTCGCAAGGCTCATATCCCCGTCGGAAAGCTTCTGCATATCCCACCTGACACTGGCGGGTTGAAACCAGATGGTCTGGTCTGCGTGCCGGGCGCTGCTGGCCAGGGTTGACTCGTGAATGCCGAGTTTCATGGTGTGTGAGGCGGGCTCAATGATGGCAAGAATCCGATCGTCACCTACTTTTTTCCTCAGGCCCGCCAGCGTTGTGTCTATTGCTGTTGGATGGTGAGCGAAGTCGTCATAGATATGAAGGTCCGGTCTGGAAGTGATCGCTTCTGAATGAATCAGTTCCATTCTCCTTTTTACGCCCTCAAAACCTGACAGTGCTTCGCAGGCAACTTCGGGCGAAACGCCGACGTGCCGGGCTGCCGCAATGGCAGAAAGGGCATTGCTGACATTGTGGTTACCGGTCATTGACCATGCAACAGCGCCTTGGGTTTTCCCGTCAAGAACAACCGAAAATCCTGAGCCGTCTTCGCTGTGCAGCACTGCCTGGAGTTGTTCTCCGCCGATCGCCAGGGTTGGTGTCCAGCATCCCTGTGTGATGACGTCATTCAGGTTCGCATCATCAAATGGATATATGACCAGGCCTTCGCTGGGCACTGACCTGAGCAGCAGGTGGAACTGTGCCTTGATGGCATCAAGGTTTTCAAAAATATCTGCATGGTCAAACTCCAGGTTGTTCATTACCAGTGTTCTTGGCCGGTAGTGGAGGAACTTGGATCTTCGGTCGAAATAAGAGGTGTCGTATTCGTCAGCTTCTATGACAAAGAAGGGGTCAGCACCGAGTCTGGAAGATTGCGCGAAGTTTTTCGGGATGCCGCCAATCAGGAAACCCGGATTCAACCCCGCGTACTCGAGTATCCAGCTGATCATTGATGTTGTGGTTGTCTTGCCGTGTGTTCCTGCAACCGCAATGACCCAGCGATCGGCCAGAAGGTATCTTCCCAGCCACTCGGCGCCTGAAGTGTATGCAATGCCCCTGTTCATTACCGCTTCCAGGGCAGGATTTCCCCTTGGCAGGTTGGCGTTTCCGACGATGACGAGTTCTGTGCCTGCGGGTATGCACTCGGCCGTATAGCCGGTTGACAGTTCTATCCCGGCAGTCTCCAACTGGGTGCTCATGGGCGGATACACGTTCTCGTCGGTTCCCGTGACCTGGTGTCCCAGTTCCCTTGCCAGTAAGGCGATGCTGCCCATCAATGTGCCGCAAATACCCAGTATATGAATGTGCATAGTTATCTCGGGAAAAGGTTGAAGGCGATAATGACGCCGATGAACTCGATCAGGAATGCGATAACCGAACCCTGAAAAATGCTGACTTCGACGGACTTGTGATAGATATAGCCAGCGATGGCCAGCCACCAGCCGAGGCAAACCCAGGTGGCAGAATCCACAAACATCAGGATTGTGCTGTTGTCCGAGTTGAGAATGATCAAATTAAAGGGCAGCAGTATCAGCAGCATGATGGCGTTTGCGCCGAGAAGTGCCGACCAGGTCGCGTTAAATCGATGACGATAACCCTTGAACTGCAGTAACAGGAAGGTCACACCAGCCTGAAGCGATATGCCGATGGCGATTGTTGCAGTGGCTATGGATAGAGATTGATCAGGTCTGGTTAGTAGCACGACGCCAAGCGCGATGACGAGGTAGGCCACGAAGATGGCACCTGTCGAGAACCCTGACGACGGAAGACCTTCGGGGCTCTGGCGTAGCAGGCATATCTGCCAGAAAAAATTTACTATCTTCAACATACTGGTCCCTAGTAACCGATGCTCACTATCCTGCCTCTCATGTGTTGTTCAACTTGCTGTAGAACCCGTCATCGAATCATCAACATGTTAACCACAGGGATGAATTTAATGAGCGAAATACACGTTGTACCGGTGGAACGGAAGGGTCGGTCGATAAATAGCCTTTGGTCAAACAGGCAGTATAGCGAATCGTCAGCAGACTTTTTTCAATCAGTCGTGAACCCTGCAGAAATTTCTGGTATCAGGTATTGCGCCGTGACATGACCATGGGAAATGAGCGTAGGCTTATCTCCCATGTCATTAGGGTGTGCTGGTTACTCAGGCAGGCCCAGTACGCGTTTACTGATGATGTTCATTTGAACTTCATTGGTGCCACCATAAATGGTGACTGCTCGCGAGTTTAGCCAGTTTCTGGTGGTTTCCAGTTCTTTGTCGGAAAATTCTTCCCCCTCCCAGCCAATGCCGTTGATCCCCATTAGTTCTGACTTTAGTTCGGTCGAATTTCGGGCAAGATTGGCGCCAACCAGCTTGAATATAGAGGTTGCCGCACCCGGGGTTTTCCCGGATTGGTTTTCCTGGGCAACACGCTGTGCCGTTAGCTGGAATGCGCGTTCTCGCATCGAATGCTCAAGGACTTTTTCGCGCGTGCCCTGGTCAGCGATTCGGGCGTTGCTTACGCCGGTGTATTCTTTGGCGAGGTCGGCAAGTTCATTACGCTTCTTTTCGACCTTTTTCTTGTTTGCGCCAGCCAGTCCGCCAATGCCAGATCTTTCGAATTGCAGCAGGCGTTTGCCGACGGTCCAGCCTTTGTTCAGTTCACCTATAAGGTCATCCCGGCGAGCAATGACGTTGTCGAGGAAAGTTTCACAAAAAGGAGAGGAGCCCGAGATCAATTGAATCGGCTTAACGGTAACGCCTTCCTGGTGCATGTCGAACAGGACGAAACTGATGCCATCGTGCTTGGGCGCATCCGGGTTGGTTCGAACCAGGGCAAACATCCAATCGGCGAACTGGGCGCCTGAGGTCCAGGTTTTTTGACCATTAATAACGAAATGGTCGCCTTCCAGGACGGCTTTGGCCTGCAGTGCAGCCAGGTCAGATCCTGCACCGGGTTCACTGTAGCCCTGGCACCAGCGAATGGATCCATCACAGATTTTGGGAATGTGTCGCTGCTTTTGTTCTTCGGTGCCGTACTCGAGAAGCGTTGGGCCAATCATCGTCAGGCCCATGCCTGAGGAGGGAGCGGTTGCGTTGATACGCTTCATTTCCTGGGAAAGTATCGCTGCTTTCTCTGGTTCCAGACCGCCGCCCCCGTATTCAGCGGGCCAGGTTGGTGCGACCCAACCACGTGAAGCCATACGTTCCAGCCATACTGCGGCTTCCGGTCTACTGTAAATGAGGTGGGCGTCTTCCCAGTGGAAAGACAGGTTTCTCATTTCCGCAGGGCAGTTTTCTTCAAGCCAGGATCGGGTTTCTTCCCTGAAGGCGTTTAGGTCAGACATGTAATCTCCAATTTTCAGGCGCGTAGACGACCATAATGGCTGGCGCCCACGAGGGATAGTTGTTGATAAGTTTAGCGGGCAATAATACCACCGTCAGGCGGGTCGTAGCTGAGTTTTAGTCCTGGATTTTTCCTGGTTATTGAACCGCGGTGTGCTGTCGAATGAACCAGTTGATATCTTGAAGGTTAATGGGTGGGGTCAGATAGATCACACCGCATTCAGCGAAGACTTCTTCCTCGGGCAGTTGTTCGACGATGGCCATGACACGCGTGGTGACTGGAATACCGAAAATAAGAGCCTTGAGGTCGGTAAATATGTCCTCAGCCTGAGTCCTGGCATCAATGACGATCAGGTCAATGTCGGACACTTCCAGTTCCGCGAAGGCTCTCCGCAGGTCCTTCGCCCAGAGGATTTTACTCTGGGAATCGAGGGCCTGTTGTACCGTCAGTTTGAGTTCCTGGGAACCTATGATCAAAGTGTGCATAAATTAATATTATTCGCGACCTCATTCATGTTGACCTGACAGGACCGACGATGCGTTGACATGGATCAATCTTCGCTATTTACGCGTAGGACTAACGTTATCTTTTGATCTGCGTTGGTTGATCTATGTCAATGAGGCAAGGATTGTTGATGGGCAAACTAAGTCCACTTTGTCATTCATGTTGAGGAGATCGCAAGATGGTGTTTGAACATGCAGAAGATGTAGATACGCTAAAGAAAATCGGGATTAATGTAGCGTTGTTATTGGGCGTGACCTTTGTGCTGATTCTGGCCGCAGTGATTATCACGTAGCGGTTATTCAGGTAGCGCTTATTCAGGTAGCGGTTATTCAGGTTCCTTCAGGTGAGAGATATCACACAAGGATTTTCGGCTGAGTATTTCGATTTCCTTACCTTCTACCTTGAGGACGTTGGCCGTTTGAAGTCGCGTAAATATCCGGCTGACTGTCTCTACGGCCAGGCCCAGATAGTTTGCAATATCGGCACGAGCCATCGGTAGCCTGAAACGGGTAGATGAAAGTTTGCGTTGTTCATAGCGCATCGAGAGATTCATCAGGAAGGCGCCTATCCTCTCCTCAGCTGTTTTCTTTGCCAGCAGCATTTGCAACTCCTGGTCAAAATGAATCTCCCGACTTAACAATTTGTACATGTGAAGCTGGAGATTTCGAATACTGGAGGAAAGGCTCTCTATGGATTCGAACGGTATTTCGCAGACTGAGGATGTTTCCATCGCCCTGGCTGACGTGGTGTGACTTTGGCTGTCGATCGCATCCATGCCGAGGATTTCTCCGGGCAAATAGAAACCAATGACCTGTTCGTTTCCTTCATCGTCGATCGAGAACGACTTGATTGACCCGGACCGAACGGCGAAAAGTGACTTGAACTCATCACCCTCGTTGAACAGGTAATCGCTTCGCTGCAGGGGCTTCCCCCTTTTGATAACGTGATTCACTTCATCCATCTCACCCGAAGTCAGGGTATGAGGGATGCATAGCTCGTTCAGGCCACATTGCTGGCAGGAAACGTTAAATGTTTTCGTACTGTTCATCGCGGGTTTGGCTCAATAATCCTGAACAATGATAGAGCAGATTGCCCAAAAGCTGAAATCCGTGTGGCATCGCCTCATGAGCACCGATAAACTCCGCATTTTCTCCGTAGTAGAGCTCCGTGGAACAGTAAAATGAATGCCGATAATCGAAATCTTGTGGTCTGGCTATCCTGCGTCTGTGCCGTGATCTTCCTGATGATTGCGGTTGGCGGGGTTACCCGACTGACGCAAAGCGGGCTGTCCATGGTCGATTGGCGTCCCATAATGGGGGCTATTCCTCCCCTGACGCTAACGCAATGGGAGCAGGCGTTTGACGCCTATAAGCAGTATCCCGAGTACCAGAAGCTTAATCACGGTATGAGCCTGGAAGAGTTTAAGAGTATTTTTTACTGGGAATTTGGGCACAGGTTGCTGGGGCGTGTCATCGGAATCATCTACTTTATCCCTTTCGTGATTTTTCTGGCACTTGGCCGGATCGAAAAAAAGTGGAGACCCCAACTAATAATCGCCTTTGTGCTGGGTGGACTTCAGGGGCTCATGGGCTGGTACATGGTAAAAAGCGGGTTGGTAGATGTTCCCTACGTCAGTCACTTCAGATTAGCGGCCCATCTTCTGCTGGCGATTCTGATCCTTGCGTTCCTGTTCTGGTTGATTCTGGACCTGATGGATGTGAAACGTCCCGGGGTTCCAGCCGGCCTGCGGCGACTATCGGTCATCATGCTCGTAGTGCTTGCGCTGCAGCTTCTGCTCGGCGCGTTTACCGCTGGCCTGGATGCCGGGTATGGATTTAATACCTATCCGCTGATGCATGGCCAGTGGCTGGCGGACGCCGCGCTTATGATGGAACCGTTCTGGCTGAACTTCGTTGAAAACGGCGTGATGATCCAGTTCATGCACCGATGGGTCGGCGCATTGCTGTTAATCGGCGTGGTCGGTCTTGCATTTTCGGCCGCTAGAAACGGTATGCTGTTACCGGCTATTGTGTTGGTTGTTGTCACGGCAACACAGTTCGGGATTGGTGTAGCAACGCTGATGCTGCGCGTACCGGTCGTCCTTGGAAGCCTGCACCAGGCGGTCGCCTGCTTGATGGTGCTCGCACTGGTTTATCTTGTCTATATTACGCGTAAGCCCCGGCTCGCATCGGGACTTACCGGATGAAAGTTTGCCTCGCGCAAATCAACACGACGCCAGGTGATTTCAGCGGTAATCTTGAGAAGGTTCAATCAGGTATTGAGGCAGCGTCGCAGGCGCACTCGGATCTGGTCGTGTTTCCTGAACTGACGTTACCTGGTTATCTCAGCCAGGACCTTATTTACAACCCGGATTTCATCGAACGTAATCTCCAGGCGCTGGAAGAAGTCGTTGAAATGTCCCGCCATTGTGACCCAAAGCTTCACATAGTGATCGGGTACATCGGGAAGAATACCGGGATAGGCAAACCCTTTACCAACCTTGCGGGGGTTGTTAACAACGGCAGGCTGATTCATTGCTACCAGAAACAGCTGCTGCCTTTTTATGATGTCTTCGATGAGCTTCGGTATTTTGAGCCCGGCAATGAGCTGACGATGTTCAACATTGGATCAGAAAAAGTGGGGCTCGCGATCTGTGAAGATCTCTGGAACGACAAGGGTTCTGATGACTATCGTTATGCGGACAACCCGCTGCAGAAATATCGGGCGGCTGGTGTGGACCTGTTGGTTTCAATTAACAGCTCCCCTTTCGTACATGGAAAATGTCAGCAGCGCCTGGACCACATTGTGCCTGCGACCAGTGATGGTCTGGCCATTGTCTATGTAAATCAATGCGGCGGGCAGGATGAACTCGTGTTTGATGGCCAGAGTTTTGTTGCCAGGAATGGTGTGGTCCACTACCTGAGTTCCAGTATTTTTGATGATTCCTACGATGTGGTAGAGATCTTCGATGAATCCCGGGCCAATCTGGAGGCGGTTAAGATAGAAACCGTTCCTCTCGCAGACCTGCTGGTACTTGGCCTGCGGGACTACGTACAAAAGTCCGGGTTCAACCAGATTGTGCTTGCCTCAAGTGGCGGTGTGGATAGCGCGGTCGTCTGCAAGCTCGCCTGTGATGCGGTGGGTGCTGAAAATGTCCATGCGATCCGAATGCCGTCCATCTTCAGCAGTTCGCATTCCAGAGACGATGCGAAGTTGCTGCACGAGAACCTTGGCTGTTGGGACTACGAGGTGCCTATTGAGCATGAATCGCTGGTGCAAAGCCTGAATGAACGTTTCTCTGTACATGACGACAGTGCCAACATCGTTGCCAGGAAACTATCTACCGGTGGTTACAGTGCAGTAGCCGATGAAAATATTCAGGCGAGACTGCGGGATGTTTATCTGATGCACTTTAGCAACGCTTACGGGGCAATGCCGCTGTCAACCGGGAACAAGACTGAAGCCGGGTGTGGTTACTACACACATTTTGATATGAATTTTTCTTATGCGCCGATCAAGGACCTTTACAAGTTCGAAGTGGTTGATCTCGCGAGTGGTGACGCCAGGATTCCAGAGAACATATGGCGAAAGCCACCGTCCGCTGAGCTGGCTGCGGGGCAGACCGATGAAGAGAGCCTGCTGCCTTACGCGCTGCTTGACCCGATCGTCATGTCGTATGTGGAAGATTATGTGACAAGCTTTGAACGGTTCCGTGATTGGTTAGTAACACCTGCCCGGCAAAAAATCACCGGCAATGTTCAGGTCCTGATGGACTGGCTTGATGGGGAAGGGGCCGCCAGTGACTATGAACGCATCGTCAGCCTGATTGGGCGTATGGAATATAAAAGACGCCAGACCTGTCCGGGCACGAAGGTTTCCAAGGTAGCGTTTGGCATTGGGAGAAGAATCCCGATTGTCGAAAAATGGTCCTAGGGACTCAGTGGCTTCCAAGTCCCCGGACCGGCATCTAGGAGATCGCGATAATTCGCGGCTGTGATGCTTTTGACTTTGGTAAGGCGATGGTCAGTACACCACCTTTGTAGTTTGCCCTGGTGTTTTCTTCATCCACTTCGCAGGGTAAAGGGACCAACCTTTCAAAGCGCCCATAGGCACGCTCTGTGATGTGGTAGTGACCTTCACTGTGCTCCCTGGATGACTGTTTCGTACCCTTGACTACCAGCGTCTGGCCATCGACAAAAATCTCGAAGTCCTGTTTCTCAAGTCCCGGTGCCTCGATTGAAACCGTTACCTCGTCTGATCCTTCAAGAAGTTCAGCGCTCAAGAGACCCCATCGATTACCACCGGTACTTTCATCACCTGACGCGGGCGTGAAATGGGTGATGGCGTGCCTGGCTTTGTGCCATAGGTCTTGCCAGCCTTCGGCCAGGACATCGAGCGATTCACGAACCGTGTTGCTGATTTTGTTGAGTGTGCTCATTTCTTTCTCCTGCGTTGGTTTTTTATTCGCCCTGAACCGTGATGCTAATCGGTCTGGTTTTTTTGGCCTTGGGAATGGTGATTTCCAATACGCCGTTATTGGTTTTTGCCGTCACGGTTTCCTGATCCGCTGAGTCTGGAAGATTGAACTGCCGGGAGAACGTGCCAAGAGACCGTTCACGCCGCTCGAACCTGGTGCCGACTGATTCAGTGTCAAGTTTCCTTTCTCCCCGGATGGTCAGCAGCCCATTGTGAAGGCTGATTTCAATGTCCTGGGGGCTCACGCCGGGTATGTCTGCTGCCACCTGGAAGCTGTCCTCGGTTTCTGCAACGTCCACCTGGGGTGTCCAGCTGGTGCGGGAGGTCGGTCGCTGGCCGCTCGGGCGGTCGTCAAACAAGCGATTGAGTTCACGATTGAACTGATTCAATGCGCTAAAAGGATATGCCTGGTAAGTCATTGTTTCTCTCCTGTTTTAGGTGTTTACATGGCCCTTAATAAGTCCGTTCGGGCAATGTTCAAGGGAGCGCGGGGATATTTTCTCGATCGTTTGGAGACCAGCATGTTGTTGATCGTGGTCAATGCTAGTATTGGTATGGCCGCCTATATTGGTCATCAGGAGAGGTGCACATATGAACAGTCAATTATTATCGGATATTAAAAGAGTGTTGGTGGTGGTCGAGCCAGGTGAGGAGACTCAGCCGGCGATTGATCGTCTAAGGAGCCTTGCGGGTTGTTTTGAGCTTGAGGCAAAGCTGATTGCCTGTAACTACAGTCAATATCTGGTTGAGGGCTATTACTTTTCTGAGGCGGAACTTCCTGAGCTGCGCAAAGAATATCTTCAGGAACGAAACGAGTTACTCGAGGCGCTGGCAGTGCCGCTTCGGGAAGCCGGGATACCAGTAGAAACGGAAGCGATCTGGTCACACCCCACGTACAAAGCGATTGTCGATACCGTTGAACAATACCAGCCGGACCTTGTGATACATCGAGTAGAACGTCATGCGGCGCTTGCCCGGCTGCTCCTGTCTAATGACGACTGGCAGCTGGCACGCCACTGCACCGCACCAATCCTGATGGTCAAGGATAAGCCATGGAAGCCAAACCCCGTCATTCTTTCTGCCGTGGACCCGGTCCATGCGAGGGGGAAACCCTCGGGTCTGGATCACCGTATTTTGAGGGCAGGGAAATTATTGGCTGAAAAGCTTGGCGGCGAGCTCTACGCGGCGCACGCATATGGTCAGTTTCCGTTCTCGGGAGTCTATCCTGCTGACGCAGAAGCCAGACATCGTGCCGCGTTCAAGGAGCTGGCTGACGAGTTTGATCTGACGGAAACTCATACTATCCTCATGGAGGAGTCGGTTGAGTACGCGTTGAAGTCTCTTGAGGAAGAACTCGATGTGGATCTGGTAATAGTGGGTTCGATCTCCAGAAGCATAGTGAGTGACGTCATTATCGGCAGCACCACGGAGAAGGTTCTGGATTTTCTGGACTGTGATGCTTTGTTAATCCGGCCAGATAACGGCTGAATGGAAAAAAAAGAGGGAGCAAGCAATGAGTAAGCGATATTCAAAAATTTTACTGGCAGTAGACTTTCATAACGACAATTCTGTCGTGGTAGAAACCGCGAAAGATCTGACGGGTTTGTACAAGTCGGAGTTACACATCGTTCACGTCAACGAGCCCCTGGGAATGGCTTACGCCGCAGATGGTGTCAGTTGGGGAGACCAGATTTATGCACTTGAAGCGAGTATTCGAAAGGAAAGCCAGAAGAAAATGAACGAACTGGCCCATGAGTTAAAATTATCGGACAAACAAATTCATTTACTTGAGGGCAGACCGGCATCCCGGATTCATGAGCTTTGTGAGGAGCAGAAGTTTGACCTGATCGTTTTAGGCACCCACGGTCAGGCCGGGCTGCAACTACTGCTCGGGTCAACGGCTAACTCAGTTTTACATGGCTCCGGCTGTGATGTGCTCGCCATTCGAATTCAGTAAGTGTTAAGCGTGAAATACAGCAGGCAATCATTGTTTGCTACGCCAGGATCTGTGGTGGCCATGAAAATGGTCATTGATTCCCTGGTGCGAAGCAGACCGTCGGTCTGGTCAAAATACACACCAAACATGTCCGTGCCGTTTTTGTCGCGTGCGACCAGGTTCTGGTGCTGGTGCGGGGCGAACCACCCGAGGATCGTTCCCGGCGCAACCGTTCGAAAATTCAGCTGATCGATTGTATTAATTATCGTCAGGTCAGCTTGTTCGTCTATTGAGGCGGAGTAGGTGACCGTCAGGTGATGCTCGGTTTCGAGTCGCAGGGGCTTGGTTAACATGCGCAAAGATGAAATGTCATGGCCGACCACCGTATCGGCTGTGATGAAGTGCCGGAGCGTTTTAAGGGCGAGAGAGTCAGCGTTTGGATCCATAAACCCGCCAAACTCGACGGTGACCGTCGGGATATTCTGGTTCACCTGCTCGAGTAGCGTACCAAGCGACTGGTCGATAACAATGAGCGAGTCCGCGAACAGACTGGCAAGTTCGAGCGTCGGTACATTTTCGTTCACAGCCACGCAAAACGGTTCGCTGTGTGATGAGGTGTTGTGAGTATCTATTACTGCTTCCGGTTCGAACCTGTGCAGGAGTTCGAGGATATTTTCAGCCAAACGGGACTGGTTGTCAGGGTAGGGCGGGGTAAAGCAGCGGTTCAGGTCGCGCTCGCCTGGAATGTAACGATGAGAGAACGAAGGGTTGTAGGACGCAGCATCGACCGAAGCAATCATGATGCCGAGTTGGGTTGCTGGAACAATTTTTTGCTTTAACAGTGTGTGAACGGCCTTGAGACCGGAAGGTTCGTTGCCGTGCAGAAGCGTTACGACAACCCGCCGGGATGTCATGTCCTTCCCGGGAATTTCTATCCACGAGGGTCCCTGGAGGTTGTGCAGGAATTCGATGGCATCTTTCCCCAGCAGAGACTCATCAACATGGTTAATACGCCTGATGGTGGATTGGGTTGATGCCATGATATTCGACTACCTGTAGACGGAAAGGTAGTTATTATATAGGTCTTAATTGGAGGCGAACGAAAATCATGCATCTGCCTGAACCAGCATTCACCCTTGGGGTCGAGGAAGAATACCTGTTAGTTGATCGCGAGACGCGGGACCTGGTCAGCGATCCTCCGCCGGAGTTAATGGAACAGTGCGTGAAACGTTTGGGGGAGCAGGTGAGTCCGGAACTAATGCGAGCCCAAATCGAGGTGGGAACGCCAGTCTGCCACTCCGTAAGTGATGTGCGAGATGAATTGCGCAAGCTTCGGGGTGTGATTGCTGAGGTCAGTGAAACCTTTGGCTATGCGCCTGTCGCGGTTTCCACCCACCCGTTCGCCCGATGGCTTGAACAGAAGCAGACTGAAAAAGAACGTTATTCTGAACTGACCGCGGAAATGCAGGGAACAGCGCGGCGATTGCTGATCTGTGGCATGCATGTTCACGTCGGAATCGAAGACCCTGAACTTCGAATAGACCTGATGAATCAGTTAAGTTACTTCCTTCCGCACCTGCTCGCGTTGAGTTGCTCCTCTCCCTTTTGGGAAGGTGAGGATACCGGGCTGAAGTCTTATCGACTGACCGTCTTTGATGCATTGCCACGGACTGGTCTTCCCGAACAGTTTGTTAGCTATGCGGAATATGAACGACACGTTGCAGTGCTGGTCAATGCGGGGTTGGTTAAAGATGCCAGTATGATCTGGTGGGATTTACGGCCGAGTGCAAGGTTTCCTACCCTGGAAACCAGGATCATGGATGTCGTTACGGATATGAATCATGCCGTGGGCCTTGTCGCGCTGACGCAGTGCCTGCTCAGGATGCTATATCGGGCACGGGTAAAGAATCAGCGATGGCGCGTCTATGCCCGCATGCTGATTAACGAGAACCGATGGCGTGCTATGAGGTATTCATATGACGAGGGTTTGATCGATCTGGCGAGGGGTGAAGTAGTAAACTACGCCGAGCTTCTTGCAGAGCTTGTAGAGTTTGTTCGGGAAGATGCCGAGCACCTGAATTGTGTGCAGGAAATTGAAGGGCTTAGCGACATTCTCGAACAAGGTACCAGTGCCCACAATCAGCAAAAAATCTACCAGGCGTCACTGGCTGCTGGTGCAACGTCGGAACAGGCTTTGCGCGATGTCGTCGACTGGCTCATCCAACAAACGGTTAAAGACATTTAACAATACCTTTTTATCGATTCTTTTAGAAAACGGAGTAAATCTTGGTACAGAATATTTTCTACGCCCAATCTGGCGGCGTGACGGCAGTTATTAATGCAACCGCTTGTGGTGTGATCGAGACCGCGAGGAAGTCCCGGAAACTAGGCAAGGTGCTGGCAGGTAAAAATGGCATCATCGGCGCGTTGAAGGAAGAGCTCATTGATACGTCGCTTGAATCGAAGGGCGATATTGCTGCTCTTCGGCATACGCCCAGCGGTGCTTTTGGGTCATGCCGTTACAAGTTGAAAAGCCTTTCGGAAAACGACGCTGAGTATCGACGGTTGATCGAGGTATTCCAGGCCCACGACATTGGATACTTTTTCTACAATGGTGGTGGTGATAGCCAGGATACGGCTAACAAGGTGTCCCAGATCAGTCTGCAAATGGGTCATCCGATAACCTGTATTGGTATCCCAAAGACGGTGGACAACGACCTGCCGATAACGGACACCTGCCCTGGCTTTGGCTCAGTGGCAAAATATGTCGCTATTTCAACGATGGAAGCAGGCCTGGATGTGGCGTCGATGGCAGAATCTTCAACCAAAATTTTTGTACTTGAAGTGATGGGACGACACGCAGGATGGATCGCGGCTGCGGCCGGTCTGGCGAAGGATAATCCCTCTGCGCCACCGCACATCATCCTGTTTCCGGAGGTAGCGTTCGACAGGGTCAAATTTCTGGCGCGGGTAAAGGAAACTGTCAACCGGGTTGGTTACTGTGTCGTGGTAGCGTCTGAGGGTGCCCAGTATGCCGATGGCAGGTTTCTGGCTGACGCCGGGGCCAAAGATGCCTTCGGTCATACTCAACTGGGTGGCGTTGCACCGGCGCTTGTAGAAATGATTAAGGCTTCCCATGGCTACAAATGCCATTGGTCCGTCGCTGATTACCTGCAACGTGCCGCAAGGCATATTGCCTCGGCGACCGATGTCGCGCAGGCCTATGCGGTGGGCGAGGCGGCCGTGCGATTTGCTTTGGAAGGTAAAAATGCCGTCATGCCAGTGATCATACGCAAAAAAACGCAACGTTACGGATGGGAGATAGGGGAAGTACCTTTGTCCAGGGTGGCAAACGTTGAGAAAAAAATGCCAAAGTCATTCATCACGAAAGATGGTTTTGGTATTACGGGAAAAGCTCGTGATTATCTCGCGCCGTTGATTGATGGTGAGGATTATCCTCCCTATAAAGATGGCCTTCCCCAATATGTCCGGTTAAAGAACAAGCTGATTCGCAAGAAGCTTCCGGCATTTGAACCTTCCTGAACCTTCCTGAACCTTCCTGAATTAATGTTGAGGTCTCTCGGAATCATGAACCTAAAGGGATTGAGTGCGATGAAAAAATTGATGTTATTGATGATGGCCAGCGCATTGATGGCTGGTTGTGACCAATCGACGAAGAGCATTAGCGACGTGATGCCTGCGTCAGCAGTGAACGCGTCAGATAGCGAGCTGCGAATCTCGGGTATTGATCTTGAAGGGATGAATTCCGACATCAGGCCCCAGGATGACTTCTACGAGTATGCCAATGGAAAATGGCTTGCGGTTACAGAAATACCTGCCGAGGAGATTGGCTGGGGTAGCTATATGACTCTGCGAAAAGAATCGCTGGAACAGTCGAAAGCAATAGTTGAAGAGTTGGCAGGGTCAGCAGACCTCGAAGGGGAAGCAAAGAAGATCAGCGATTTCTATAACGCGTGGATGAATGAGGCGCTCGTGGATGAGAAGGGTATAGAACCGCTGGCGATGGATCTGAAAAAGATTAAAGCTCTCGTATCACATGATGAAATCCTTACTTACTTCGGCGCTGAGAATTCGAACGGGGTGGATGGTCCCTTCAACTTTTACGTTGGGCAGGATGATAAAGACTCCACGCGCTATGTTGTGTTCTTTGTCCAGTCGGGTTTGGGTTTACCGGATCGGGATTATTATTTCGACGAGTCTGAACGTGGTCAGTTCCTGCTTCAGGAATACCAGGGCTACATCAGCCGGATATTGTCGCTGGCCGGACATGACGATGCAAAGACCGCTGCTGCAGGAATTGTTGGTCTGGAAACCCTGTTGGCAAAGCATCACTGGAACAAGGTTGATAATCGGGACGCGGATAAAGTCTATAACCCCTTCACCGATGCAGAGTTTTCGTCGCTCTTGTCGAACCTGAATCTGGATTCCTACCTGCAGGGAATTGGGGTGGCTCGCCAACCCACAGTGATTGTGATGCAGCCTTCCTACCTTGAGCAGGTCAATGCACTGTTTCGGGAAGTGCCAGTTGAGACCTGGAAGGATTATCTGCAGGCAAGAACGGTGTCCAGTTTCGCCAGTTTCCTGAGTGAAGACTTCGTGCAGGCGCGATTCGATTTTTATTCCAAAACACTGTCGGGTAGCGAGGAGCAGACGCCCCGATGGCGCCGGGCAGTTTCTTCCATCAATAACAGCATCGGGGAAATGCTAGGGAAGATTTATGTAGCGCGTCACTTTAAACCTGAATCGAAGGCGCGAATGGTTGAAATGGTTGCCAATCTCAATAAGGCTTACGCTGATTCAATCAGCAACCTTGAATGGATGAGTGACGAAACCAAAGAGAAAGCGTTGATTAAGCTTTCCAAATTCACACCGAAGATTGGATATCCGGATAAGTGGAGAGACTACTCTTCGCTGGAAGTGGCGGCGAATGACCTTGTTGGGAACATCAAACGTGCACGAACCTTTTCCCATAACCGAAATGTGGACAAACTAGGCAAGCCTATTGATCGAACGGAGTGGTTCATGGCGCCGCAACAGGTGAATGCATACTACAACCCGGGTTTGAACGAGATTGTATTTCCAGCGGCGTTTTTGCAGGCGCCGAATTTTTTACCTGATGCGGATGATGCCTATAACTACGGCGCTATAGGCGTCACGATTGGTCATGAAATCGGGCACGGTTTTGATGATCAGGGCAGTAAATATGACGGAGATGGAAACCTTCGAAGCTGGTGGACTGATAAGGATCGGGCGAACTTTGAGATAAGAACCAGGGGACTGGTTGACCAGTTCAATAAGTTTGAGGCTCTGCCAGGCTTATTCGTGAACGGCGAACTGACCCTGGGTGAGAATATTGGTGACCTCGGTGGAACAGCGATTGCCTTAAAGGCATACAGGATGTCACTCGAGGGTGGTGACGCGCCGGTGATTGACGGGTTTACTGGCGAGGAGCGGTTTTTCCTGGGCAATGCGCAGTCCAGTCGGTTGAAATGGCGTGACCAGTTCCTGGAGCTGCTGGTGAAAAGCGATCCGCACTCTCCGGACCGGTTCAGGATTAACGGCGTCATGTCCAATATGAAAGACTTTTACTCCGCCTATGATGTTAAGGAAGGTGACGAACTGTATCTGCCTGAAGCGCAAAGGGTTTCGATCTGGCAGTAAGCCCGTAACGGTTCCCCTGGTCATAAAAAAAGGCGGGTAAACCCCATTGCTGTCCCATAGTTAAGGGAAAAAAAGCAAAGCCTGAACTTATGTTGTTAAAGTGATTGTGCGAGCAAACACAATAACAACAAGGAGTTCAGGCTTTGTCACATCATAACACTGCTTTTCAC
>Ga0222633_1000777_pt1 | contig 22833 bp, 14 predicted proteins | sample AntAcemetageno48_FD_179816 | JGI IMG/M metagenome (GOLD analysis project Ga0222633, IMG submission 179816) | Saline water microbial communities from Ace Lake, Antarctica - #48 | ecosystem: Environmental > Aquatic > Non-marine Saline and Alkaline > Saline | place: Antarctica: Ace Lake | collected...
GGGTGAGGTCTCGTAGGAGTTCGCCTGTTTGTTGGTCGACGACTCTGATCTCTGTGCCACCGGTGAGCATGATTGCGTGTGAGCTCCACTAGGGCCACTCAATCCGGATAAGGGGAAGTTTTCCATCCGATCGGCGGATAAAGCCTGGTTCTGCTTCTGCACGGTTCCCCAGGGAGCGGGCCGCAAGTCGCCTTTGGGATACCCCGTATCGTTGGGCAACTTCTTTATGGGTGAGTTTCTCGATGGTGATGGCGGTGATGATGAGGCGGGCTGTGTTCATGGCTCAATTCGAGCAATGGTTTATTCCTATGTCTTGCGACAGGGTATTCCTATGTCCTGCAACCACACAGCGCCAGCCCAACACTGTCAGCCCGACCACCGGTACCGCCATGTGAAACTTACCTACTTACCTACTTACCTACTTACCTACTTACCTACTTGCCTTTACTTACAGCTTTTTAGCGGCCCACAGCAGATCAATGTGGTGACAGCCCGAACTAAAACCCCACAATTTTGCGGGTTCGGTCGTGATCAAGTCGTTCAGCAACGCTGTCCAGGTCCTCGTCAAAGAGAGCGGCATGAGTGTCCAGTGTCATCGAAGTTGACGCGTGCCCCAACATTCTCTGCAGTGCCTTGATATTTGCTCCCGCCGATACTGCGAGACTCGCGGCGGTGTGCCTCAGGTCGTGCCGCGTCAGCGATGGAAACTTATCGTCCACGGCTTGCGCGTGCCGGGTTGCACCGACCCACCAACCGCGCCTACTGTCCGGTGGTCGCAGGTAGTGATTTCCGTCCCCAAAAAGCAGAGATTCTGGACTCTTGCCAGCGGTGAGCTCGAGTAGCGATTGGTCCAGAAATTTTGGATAGGGCACCGACCGTTCTTGGTGGTTCTTTGGTAGCCCGACCTCAACCGCCCCCCCGACCCAGACCGCATTCACACGCACCAGTAGACGTCGACGGAGGCCGTCTAGGTCCTTTACCCTCAAGCCAATCGCTTCTCCCCAGCGCAAGCCTGTGTAGGACAGGGTGTTGACCAAAGTCTGGTTAGCTCCAGAAAAACTAGCTAGCAGTTCAACCTGCTGGTGCGTCAAGTACTTTCGCGGTGCGCTAGCGTTGCGCGGCAGCGAGGCGCCTTTGGCGGGATTCTGGGCGATTCGACCGTCCCGTACGGCAAGCTCAACTACAGCCGACAAGATTCCGTGAGCTCTGATTACTGAAGATGGGCTTAAGTCCCTGGAGAGCTCGGTAATCCAGACCTCAACTGCGCTGGGCCGAATCCTGGCAATGGGGACTGACCCAAATCGCGGTGCGACATGATTTCGCCAAGCACTGTCGGTTGAGCGAAATGTCGACGGCTTGAGGCGAGCTTGTTGGTTCTTAAGCCAAATACTGCCAAGGTTAGCGAGAGCCTCGCGTCCATCACGCGGATCGACGTATTCGCCCCTTGCGGAATTTACCGTGATGGAAGCGAGGTAGCTAGAGGCGTCGACTTTCTTCGCAAACCCGCCTTTTTCGCGTTGCTAGTTTTCAGGACCCCGGTACCGCGCCCGATATCTGCGTTCTCCCGACTGAAGTTGGTATGACTCGATGCTTCCCATGAGTTGGTCCTTTAGCTTCTCGGCCCTACGGGTTCAATGAGTTTTACGCCGGCCGCGCTGAGGCTCCTTTCGAGCTCCCATAATTCGGACTGGAGAAACCTTAGATAGAACCCAAATAGAACTCTTAGGAACAAACCGTCAAGAAACTAACCAAGAACAACCCCACGATGAGCGCTAAATTTGCGGAGCACACCAGCCACAAGTGATGATCGGTTGCACAGGAACCTTCAATCGCTAACAAGCCCTCTTCAAATCCGATGAGGAGAAGGTTTTGGTTTCCGGTGGAACCCTAGGGAAACGGCAAACGCTAGCTGATTTCAGTCACATTCATAGCCTTTGCTACATTTCGCCAAAGAGTGAGAGGGTCTTCTGTATCAACGACGTTGCTCACGTTCCCGTGGCCAAAAGTTTCTAGGCCCTGGTCCAACTGGACAACAACCGGATTCCCGCCGTCAAATTCGAATCTTATCAAGCGCGGGTGGGGAAATTTCGTCGGCTTCCGCCCTCCCCTTCCAGCTATTTTGGGCTCGTAAAAATGGAACATAATGTTCATATGCTTCAAATTTATTGTCAGCTTGTCTCTTTGCCCCGTCGTCACTTTTGTGTTTTTCAGCCTGGTCGGATCGACTCCGTGCAGGATCGTCCGTCGGCTCTTCTTGGCAAGGAACTCAAGAATCTCTGATGTGGCGGAATCTGGCGATCTAATCCAGTCGTGGAAAACATACGTGTCGACCACATCAATTTTCTGCGCGACGGAGCAGAATTTGCCCAGGATTCGCTCAAATGACTCCAGAGGCGGTTCTTCTTCTGACGGACTGGACCTGCGCAAGGCCTTTAGCTCGCGAAATTCCTCCGAACCGATTAAGTCCACCAAAATCTGTGTCTCGGCGTTGAAGTCAACAAGATGGTCAGTGTTTGTTCCGGCCCGCGGGATTTGCGAGACTTTCGAATGTAGCAGCTCGGAAAGGGTCTCCTCTGCCTGATCTAGACCTCTAAAAAGACGCCGTCGAAGCTTTTCAGACCACCCATGCTGAAGGACCACATTCTGTGAAATCGACTCTAAGACAAGAGCCCATTCCGAGGGTCGCGCATCCCTCCGATACCAATCCAGAGCAGGGGCTTGGGATGCGACGAAGGGGCGAGTCATAGCTCTAGGCCGAGGATGTCATTCATCCGTAACTTTGTAAAACTGATGGGAAGTTCATCTTTGAGGCTCCCATCTTCCGAGATTCTGCATTGTTGAGTTAAGGATCCGCCCCCTTCGAACTTATCCACGGCGACTATTGCCACATCGTTTGGCGAAATCTGACCTTCGCGTATCCGCCGAAGGATTCGAAGGATCACAGCCTCCGAGTGGGTCTCTGCAATAATCTGGTCCCGGCGCGGCCCACGCTTTGTTTCCTTCTCTGCTGTTGCCCGAATGAGGAAATCCCCCAACTTCGACTGCATTTCGGGGTGGAGGTGAAGCTCGGGCTGCTCTACGAAGGTAACCGCTCCCGTGTTACTAATCTTCCTGGACTGGCCACCCATGGCCAGGATAAGGAAAGGCAAAACCTGGGAAATTCCGGTTCCAGCATCTCTGAAGGCGACGGGAATTTTTCCGCTCTTGTCGTTGTCAAACAGGGTCACTTGTCCCATCGGGGGAACCCACGAAGCATCGCTGTTCAGCTTGACTCTCGCCACCGAAAATCGTCCCTCGGTCAGACTCAACAGCTGATTGGACAATTCGTCGAATTCGAATTCGTCCATTTGCAGGGCAACCTCTTGAAGATTGTCGCCACTCGCAGAGAGTTTTGTATCCGCATTCCAAGATTTTCCTACAGCCCCTCTCTGGCGAATTTCTTGGAAGCCAGACGAGATATTTCGAACGGGCCCAACCCACTGGAACGAGGAGGAGATTCTTGAATACAGCGTGATAGATTCTTTCAGAATTCCAAAAATCCTGCGGGCTGCCATGGATCCCAATGTGAAGTCGGCCCCCACATTTCTCAACATCGGGCTCGGAATCAAGCCTCTTCCAAAATGGACCGCGAGCTCCCAGGGGAGTATTGCAAATTCTTCTTTAGACTGAGCGAGACTCAGCGGATTACCGGCACTTCCGCCCGCCTGGCCCCGGTCCGGTCCGTGGCCTGAATCCGCGTGTAGCCACTGCGTGAAAATGTCCTCACCACTGAGCAACTCGGCCAGTACGAAGATTTCTGAACCGTGTTTTCTCGTGGTCCGGAACCTGATTGAGCCAGACCCTAGATCTTGGCGTTCGGAGCCGAATTCCTGCGCCTTTTCGTCGGCGTCATAAGATGTGTAGGCAGGACGCCAGCACTCAATCGAGAACCGAACTTCGGCGTTGATTTCGACAACCTTAGTGTTCTGACCCGAAAGCTCGAACGAAACCATGTCTGGCGTGAATGTGGCGATAAACTCTTCCGCACCCACACCGAAAACGCTTTCGGTTATCACCTCAAAGCTCTCGTCTGTCCCGATACCAAGGCGCATAGAATTCGTCTCATCGTTGTCCGAGACCGCTTGATGGAAGTTGGTCAGGTTGACGCGATTGCCATTGAAATGGACAAAGCGATCCTCAAAGCTTTGCTGCATCAACCGCATACCGCGACCCACGGCGCTCTTGCCCGCCGAGTTCGCCCCGACCAGAAGAGTCAAGGGCGCCAGCCTGATTTCTTGAGGGAACATGAGTGACTGGAAGTTAGCGACGAAAATAGAAGAAATCACGCTCGCTCCAAGTCTTTCGGACTTCCCATCCTATAGCTGAGTTTCCTTCCGTGGTGGGGGCCAAAAAATTGCCGAGTAAAGGCGGGGACGCCGGTGGGCCTCCGGCCATCAATCCCCAATTTCATTGGCAATTCTTCTCCACCTTTCCGAGCTTTTTGGGTCGCCGGTTCCCTTTGCGATATTCGCCAGCAACAAGGCCCCGGCCTTAGTCGGCATCGCGCTGTAAGCCGCCAATGCGGGCCGCGCGGCTTGGTCGGTTCTCCCATTTTTGAGCCGCGCCGCCGAAATCGCGTATTGTGCATGCGGATATTGGGGCGTAATCGCTTGAATCCTGAGGTAGTCAGCTTCTGCCGACCCTAGATCTCCAAGAGCCCCGTTAGCTGCGATCCGAGCAGCCATCGCGGCGGGGTTTCGCGGGTCAATTATTAGGGACTCATCGCACGCGTTCAGAGCCCAATCGGGTCGACAAAAAGTCTTCCGGCAGAGTGAAGCCACCCCAGCCCAGGCCGCGGCAGAGTTCTGTTCCAATTTTTCCCGAAAGATTCCTATAGCCCCTAAACCTCCCCACGAGCTGATGTGGTTGACCCCCCCGAGCTTCAAATACCTGAATTCAAGCAAGTCAACCCGTTCAGGCCAGTCCGGAGAGTGGATCGTTGCGCACACCGCGGGGATAATCTGATCGGGGGTGAAGAGGTTGATGGCTAATCGGGCCGCCGAGGCTTGGGCGCCGGAGTCGACCTTCCCTGCGAACCGAGTACGGACCATTCCAGACACTTCCATTTTCTGCCCGCATAGTGCAAAGCCCCCTAATGTATATCTCGGCGAAGTATTTGTCAAGATGCACCTGATTTTGGGCCACCACGTCGGTAGGGGGGCCCTCGGGTTATAGGGCCGCTGGGGATTCGAAGGGGTAGCTGAGGAAGCCCTTGAAGCGTCCCGCAGCGGGGGACGCTATCAGGCTCTTCGGCCTCAGTTTTTTGATGGGAGCAGAGGTCCTCGTTCTAGCGCACCCTAAATGCACATCGTCAGGGATCACACTTGAACAACTCCCGCTTTCACGCAGTTTGGCCTCGGCACTACCGCTCCAACCCCTTAATGCGCCGCCGTCATCAAAAGGGAGTGGGGTCAAACCTCACACGGCCCAGACCCAACACCCCCTAGCCGAGCGTTCTGTAAACACCCGCGAAATTATCGCTCTCAGTCGCAAACCCTTCCAAATAAGTGATGACTATGCCAGCACCGTGCGGACACCCGGAACTCGGCGCAAAACCAGCCGGTATTTTGCGAATTTTTCTACGGGGCTAGAACTGCGATAGGTCGACACCTTCTTCGGAAACCATTTTCAGGAAGTCAGCGATTGACATCTTGGGGATTCCCCATTGGTCCGCCCTTTGCCCCTTGCCTGTCCGGGTCTGGATATCTGAACACAAGAGAAGGCGAACCCCATCTTTTCTGTTGAGCTCATCCGTGGGCACGCACCCGATCCTCCGAATGAGACGCTCCAATCTCTTATAACCCCAGCTCACCTGGTTGACACTGGCCGTTCCGGTAACGCAAATAAGTCCCGAATCAGGAATGAGGGCATGAGCACTGTCGGTGGGAATCAAAGAACTCTTCACTTCCAACCGCTCTGCCATGGCGGATATCCGTTTAACCTCAAGATCGGAAACGGTCCGATTGGCGATAGCGCGGGCTTCCAGAATCTCGATGTACTCATGATAAAGTTCACTTACTTGTCCTGGGGAGAACCCTGCTTTAGCGATGAAAGATTGCCGGGCACCTTCTTCATCGTCACTCAGTGCTCGATCCTCTAGTAATCAAGATAAGAGACCAAAGTACTGGCTCTCCTGGTCCAGATCTTCTATCTCCCGGAGAAAGTTCGCTCTGTGTAAATCAAAATTCTCGGACAATCCAGCCTTAAAGCGTGACCAGGTGAGCGGGCGAAAGTTCTGAGTTCTGTCGGCCCAGGAGTGTCTTGTTCCTCTGGCCTCATCACCAACCCGCTCTAACCCGTAGTTTCGAAGCACCTCCAAGGTTGCTCGAGCGTCCCCTAAAGCAGTGTGCGCGTTCCTAATTTCAATGCCCAGTCCATCGCACACCTCTTGAAGCCCCCTCGCTGCGTGTTCCCAGGAATTTGGTTCCGAGCGCAGGAACTCTGAGAGATAGAAAAATTTGATCCGACTCGCATGAATTCGACATTGAGAATTCGTAAGTCGAAGTTGACGTTAAAGCCACAGACAACTCTGTCGTCAAGGAAGTGAGGGAGCCAATTCGAGATTTCGGAGAATGAAGGAGCTGCCTCCAGGTCCGACGCTGCGAGTTTGTGGATTGCGGCAGAACCCTCCTCAATTATCGAGTTGGGATTTACCAACGTCTCAATCTCTGTGATCAACGCATCGGATTCGGCATCCCACAAAATAATCGCCACTTCAACAAGACGGTTGTTTTGGCTCGCCGGATGTCGGGAGGTCTAGGTATCTACTAATGCGATGATGCCCACATTTTCAATCCTCTCACCAAGAATGTGAATATCCTTCACCGAAGGGCAAGAATCACACCACGGACACTTCACTCTGAACACCTGGACGGCGAGGGACGGGAAGCTGTATCTCTGCGCGATCAAAGACGTGTGGTCGAACAGGATCGTCGGGTATGCGATCGATGACCGGATGAAAGCGTCACTTGCAGTGCGAGCACTCGATAATGCCGTGTTGCAGCGCCGGTATCCCGAAGATGTAATCGTGCATTCTGATCGTCGTTCGCAATTTGGCTCCAGCAAATTCCAGAGCGCTTGGAAACGTCATGGGCTACTCGGCTCGGCCGGCAGAGTTAGGCGAGCAGGCAGGAGCTGCGGCTCGCCATCGTTTCCGGGATCGAGGGGAAGTATCGTCGCAAGCGATGCCAACGCAGTTTAGGGAAGCTGACACCAATCGAGTTCTAGACCAAAATGATGGATGCCCTTGTTCTAGAGGTATAAAACCCAGACTCGACCATAGCAATATCAGACCCATCGGACCGTCTCGCTGCCGGACGACTCGCTCGCTCTGGTGACCTTCACCTTCAAGAGCAGGACCAGCCTCAGCCGGGTTTTCGGGATCGTCGAACGATTCTCGGAACACGTCGACCTTCTCGCCGTGTTTCCAGCGGAGGCGACCCCGGGTGCCCACACAAGGTCCTGAAGGCGGTCGACCAGGCGGTCAGGAGTCACCTCTCATTCAGGAACCAGCAGGTCACGCTAACTCGTCAACGACCGGGATCAAGCGTTATGCGACTTACCTGTATCCGACAGGAAACCGTCATCCGTCCCTGAAAGAAGGCGTTCTGCTCGAACTCGGGAGTCGCGGAGGCACGCACCCGTCTGCCGTGCACAGCTATCGTTCACTCGTCGCTGAGCACGCAATCACCGTACTTGGCGAGAGGGAGGTAACGTGGGAGGAACTTTCTGCGTTCGCCGTCAATACCTTGGCGCCGGAGCGGACTCTGTTCGAGAAGCTCGCCGCGGTCCACGACGCAGCTAACCGAAACGACAGGGACGCGATCCTCAAACACGGTCGCCACTTCTACGACATCTACCCCCTCCTACAAAAGGAACAGATAACGGTCGCACTCGAGACTCTCGGCAGCGAAGGAATCAGAGCGCTCACCGACGACATCGACAGTTAAAGTACTGCCGCAGGATTCTCATCGACACCGCGGCCGCACGAAGGCTACGCACACAGTCCCGCCTTCTACGGCGATCACAGTCGGGTACGAAGCGGCCCAGGCGCTCATCTACGGGGACTTTGTCCCGTTAGACGTTGTCATTAACACCGCGCGGCGCTCGAGCGACCTGCTCTAAGGGCTGGAAAAGTCGCCTCTCCGTCGCACATGGTCTCGTCCATCTGACACTGGACTGAACTTGACTGGCATAGTGGAAACATGGCAATGAAGACGGATCTCGCCCAATGGATTATCGACGCGCTCGTCGGCATTGGCGGGTCAGCACATCACGTGCGGGTGGCTGAATCTATTTGGACCGATCACGAGAACGTACTTCGTGCCTCAGGAGACCTCATTCTTTAAGTGGCAGTACGACCTGAGGTGGGCGGCTCAGAATCAACGCGCCGCAGGGAAGCTTCAAGCCGTCGAGGGGCTCGGCGTCTGGCGCCTAAGCCTAGGCCTAGGCCTAGAGTACACATCGAGCGGCCCAGGGTTCTCTGTTGTGCGTCGTAAGCGCGTCGGCTTTCGCTTCCTCCAACCCGACCACGCGCTTTACCTTTCTAAGCACTCGCGACGAATTCAGTGAGGGCATTTGGGAGCATTGAGCACACATCTTCGCGCTGACGTCTACGGAGTGGACAGGAAGACGGGCGGCGGTACCTGCTCTATGAGGCTCACATCACGTCGGCGAGCTGCCGACCGATTGCCGCACCTAAGGGAATCGGAACCGCATTTCCGATCTGTCTCGCGATGTCGGTGCGCGAGCCGATGAAGCGGTGGTTCTCGCCGAATCCTTGGAGGAGCGCTGCCTCGTAGTGGGTGATCGCGCGATCTTCCTCCGGGTGGAGGTACCGGCCCTTCTCAGGTTTGAAGAACTCGGTTCGGATCGTAACGGAGGAGCGATCCCATCGAAGCCGACCCATCACGTCGCCCGAGCCCGTCTTGTGCTTCGTCCAGCAGGGTGTCATCAAGTCTGGAAACGGCTCGAGATGGCGTCGGTTCCCCCCCGCGGGGATAACGGCGAATCTGTTGAGCGAGAGCTCTGTGTAGTTCCGGCTCCAGTGCAAGTCACGGACGCAGAACGCGCCCGCATACTCTTTGCCCTTGAATTCTGTGCGCCGAGCACCAAAGATCTGATCGCGGTCCGGGATACGCGGCAGGCGGCCAAGAATGTCCCGCACCGTGACAAATGGAGGCAACGCCATATCCTCAGGCTCAACCGTGTGCGTCGCGACCGGGAGCCCGGGCGATCCGAGGTCACGGTGGAATCCGATAACAACGGTCCGGCGGCGCGCCTGCGCTGCACCGAAGTCGGCCGAGTTGAGCACTGCCGACTCGAAGTCGTAATCTGAGAGCGTGCCTCCCCTCACGGTCTCCGCCTTGAACTGGTGATACTGCGGCGACTTCGTGAACTCAGCTACGTTCTCAACCACAAAGTACTTAGGCTTCGCTCGGCGGATGGTGCGCGCGTACTCCCGCCAGAGGGAGTTGCGCTCATCCTCGACGTCCCGCTTCCCAAGTCTAGAGAATCCCTGGCAAGGAGGACCTCCGATGATCACGTCTGCTGACGGGACCTCTTCCTGGTCGAGCCAGGTCTTGATGTTGCCCGCATAGACGAGGCCCTTCCCGTAGGTCGCCTCGTAGGAAGCCGCTGCGGTCTGATCCCACTCCACTGCGCCTACCGTTCGGAAGCGATCAGAACTGGCGTGGAGGCCAGCCGTGAAACCGCCAGCGCCAGCGAAGAGATCAAGGACGGTGATCTCTTTACGCATGTGCCTATCGTATGGGGTCTGGTCGTTGGATGCCCGCCGGCTCGCCAATCATGGAACACCGGCCGATTCGCGAACCGCCTGCAAAACGCCTTCCAATAGGCCCGGCACTTCACTGCCTCCGAGCACGAGTTGTCTGTCGAGGAGACGATTTCCCGTCTCGCAGGAAGTCTCGCTGATAAGCGCACAGCCATGACATGCGGACAAATTCAGCTGCGAGGACCCTTGCCTGTCTCTCTCAATACACACGGGATCGTTAGAGCAGACGTCCGCGTCGTCAAGAGCCGCCACGAGAAGCGGCAGCAGGTAGCTCGGGTCGCCGAGTCGAACGAGACCTCCCAGCGTGCCTTGCGCATCACCTGCAGCAGTGTAGATGAGCACCCCCGCCGTCTTGTCCGCTCGATCAGAGTTCGCGTAGATCCGTTCCTGCAACGAGGCAGACGAGTATCCGCTCGCGAAGGCAAGCCGCCTTACAAGCAAGTGAGCGAGCGTGTGAAGCGCCACGAATCGCGGCTCCGGTACGTCGAGGCGATGAGCCCAATCCGACTGAGCGCGCCGCTCCATCAGAATGCCTGCACGGGCGCGTACCGCTGGGCGCAACTCCCATTCTGAAAGTGATTGCTCATCAAACTGAAGGAAGATTCCCTCCCCGAAGAGTTCGAGCGACGGATAGACCGGAGGATGTTTTGGATCGCGATCGAGGTCAGCACGGATAAAATCGGCCTGCGCGCTATGGCGACGAAAGCCCTTGAGCGCACGCACCTCTCGCACGCGTCTCACCTGGCCAACCCCGGACAAGACCGCATGTAGTTCCTCAGGTCCGGAAGTTAGGTCGTCCCTTGCCCAGCCGTCCACGACGAAGTCGCCCACCGTGCGATCTCTGCGGTCTTCGAGCTTCTTGACGAATGCCGCCCACTCTCCATCCTTGAGGTCGAGCATTGGCGACTCGGAGTCGCCATCTGACGCGAACGCGATGGCGAGTACCGCCTCCGTGCTCGCGTCAATCTCTTCCGCGATCCATCCCGCGACTTGGCCAGATTTCGGTCCACCGTTGTCATCGACGAGCCGTTGATAGAGATCATGGGCGCGCACCTTCTCGACAATCTCCTGCGATCGGGACTTGGCCTCCGGTATATCGAGGGCGGATACCCGCTCGGCAATATAGTTGCCGGTCGCACCACGCTGGACACCCACGAGATGTGCCTCGCACGGCTGGGCGGAGGGGTCCTCCGGCTCCCACGGCTGCCGACCACGGCATCGGACACCATCACGAAGAAGCGCATCCTTCGTAACGAGCTCGGAGAGCGGACGAGAGCGCTTGCACTTGGCGCATGCGACACGGAGCGAGGCGAGTCCTTCTCCGTGCTTGTTGGATCGCTCGAATCGAAGCTCCTTGTACGAGCGACAGAAGCGAACTTCCTCGGTAACCCCCGCGTCGTTACCGCGATGCGCCCACATGAACCAGGGAATGTCTTGAACGTGACTCCCTGTCTCGCAAACTGCGACATATCGCATGGGAACGAGTACTCCGCCGCAATCGCACATGTTCCGGAACTTGCCCTTGTCGCTTCCGGTCAATTGCGAGAGCCTCCCGCATCGCTCGCAAAACCGCCAGGCAGGGAATCGCCAGTACATCAGCGCCGCCGTGTTACTCCCCGCACGTCCCGCGTGGGTGGGGGCCTGCCTGAGCACACCGCCACCGAGCTGAGCAACGAGCCGATCACAGACAATCTCAGGCGCCGCGCGGCGGTCCCACCAGGAGGTATCCGGCGCGATTAGCGACTCGCCCCGCACGTCAATGATGGCTCCGACCCCGAACGGCGCGATCGTTTCGGAAAGTCGAAGGTCATGCCTGATTGGCTGCACGGTGCGCCTCCCTCAAAGGCTCCTGGACGTCGACTGCGACGTTTGGCTCCACGGAACGCATCGAGTCTCCGACCAGCCAACCTGGTCCCGTTTGCCCGAATCGCTTCAATAGTGCACTTTCAGCGCCAGGGCGCCGCTCGTAGCGAAGCGGCAAACCATCTTCGCGCGCCTTCCTTGCTTCATAATCCCATTCTCTGAGCAGCTCCCAGACGTGGTCGGTCACGTCTGTATGCTCGGCCGGGTCGGCGCGCGCGACGAGGTCAAGGAATCTCTCCACCAGGACGTCTAGTCCGGGTCGCAGGCTTCTGTCTGCGAGATCAAACTTGCCTGCCGAAGAATCGTCAGCAAGGGGCGGGAACGACTGCCTCAGTAGCGCGACCAAGGCACCAGCTAGCGAACGCGCCCGTGAAGACAGTGACCAAGGGGTAACACTCGTCGGCTCAACACCGCGATATAGGGCGTCATGATAGCCCCGGAACGTCTCGAAGTGAGAGCGATCTCGTGCTCGGTTTGATCGGAACAAGGTGACGACGATGCCGTTGATCCGACCTCGACCGACGCGGCTTGTGGCCTGGATGTACTCTGCCGTCGTTTTTGGCTGCCCAACCATAAGCATCAGGGCAAGCCTTTGCACGTCAATGCCGACCGACAACATATTCGACGACAGCACCACATCGGTCGCATTCGAAGATTTATCGGCGCTCACACCCAGCTGTCTGAGGTCATTCGGCAACTCTTCCGGCCCCCGCCGGCTCGTGAGTTCGAGCACGGACGCCGCACGCACCTTGCGTAACTCCTTCGTGAGGCGATCTGAGCGCGTCTCAAGACGGCCGTTGATGTCATCGAGCAGGAGCGCGCCGGTCCGCCCTAGCTCGCGGAGCGAGTTGTGGTACATCACCAACGTCCAGTAGGGGTCCAGGTGACCTTCAATACCCTCAAGACCGACCAGGTGCCGCGGGATCTCCAAGAGCGGGGCCGACGCTGCGACGAGCGCGGTCGCTTGCGACACACTCTGCGGCATGAGCCCGATGTACAGCCTCCCTTCACCACTCTTAACCGGGCGCGCGAAGAAAGTGGTATCGCCGTCGAGACCCGCTGGCGGGTAAAGGGCCACTTCTCGCCCGTAAAGACCTCGTACCTGATCCGTCGAGGCTCGGATCGTAGCGGTGGAGGCAATGATCTTCGGCTGGGATCCCGATTGACTCAGAAGCAGCTGAATCACCGCGTCGAACACCGCGACCGTCGTGCCGAGTGGACCTGCCAACAGATGAAGCTCATCCTGAATGATTAGCGAGGGCTGCCTGAAGGGGGTGTTGATTCCGAGAAGCCTGCCCGCGCGTTCGTTGAACTGAAGTCGGGCGAACTTGTCGACAGTTGCAAGCAGAAACGTCGGCGGTTCGTCGTAGAGCGCCTCATCCACCACAGCCATCGGCAGCTCTCGGCTCGAGAACTCGCACGCGGAATTGATGCATCGAAAAATCACATCGTTGCCCACTAGACGCGCGCCATATGCGCGTTTGGTGTCGTCCTTGTCCTCTGGTACGAGATCGGTCACGCACCATGGGCACTCCATGATCTGAAACTCGTTGGCATCGCGCGGATGACGGGCTTTGTACAGACGCTCAAGAGAGCGCTTGGCGGCCGCGCGATCTCTGGGTGTGGCTTCGTTGCCGACCCACAAACCAATCGAGAATCGCGCCATGCCGCGGGCTCGAATGTCAGAGCCCCGGAGCAATTCCATCGCGCAGATGAGTGAGGCTGCTCGCTGGAATTGCTGCGAGGTCAGCAGTCGCAGCGTGTAGCGCGTGATTATCGCGGTACCTGCTCCTTCTTGGCCGTAGAGTAGGCGACGCAGGAAGATGACGATCGCGGCAAGAGCAAGATACGCCTCTGTCTTTCCGCCACCAGTCGGAAACCAGATCAGGTCGACGATCTCTCTGTCCGGGTGTGCGTCATCTATTGAAGACGCGAGCCCGATAAGCAGGAAGCCGAGCTGGAACGGCCGCCATGTTGGCCTTGGATCGACCTCTCCGCGCCCGACTGCTGCTTGACGCATCTGCAGCCGCATCGCGGCCATTCCGAGCGCGAATGCCACTCGGAGCTCCGCGCGCGCAGGATCACCAAGGAGCTCGACGCCAGCATGCATCCGACCTGCGGCAGTCTGAGACCGGGCAGCTATTTCGCAAGCGGTATCCCCCAACAACAGCGCAGCTTTGCGTTGATCGTCGGCCCAAGTGGCGAATGATTCAACGAACTCGCCGAGCGCCCTGGTTACAGCTGACGGGTCTTGGTCGATCGACTCGAGGAACGCCAGATCCAGCGACTGCATTGCTGCGGTTGAGAGCTCAATGTCTTCTTCAAGCGCTTGTTCTACCGCCGGAACCACGAAGTGCGGCGCGGGGTCGAGGAACACTCGCGTACATTGGCCCGACTCATCCAAGTCCCACCCGGCAGCCATGCCGTGTCCGACTCCATAGACCTTGCGGTTGCGGTATCTCAACCTCAGTTCCCGTGACTCAGGGTCGACGTCGATCGCGCGACTCACGTCGTATTCGAGGATCCCTCCTCCGGCGGCGCTGCGTGCGCCAAGATCGACCTGAAACAGCATTCGGGCAATGTCCTCTCGGTCATCACCCGTCGACTTCGCCAGCAACCGCACGTGCACCGTGACGAGCCAGGCTTTTCCGTACTGCCGCCACCGCGAACCGATCTCTACCGGCACTACGCCAGCATGGATCTGACGATGCGGAGAGCTGCCGCGGACGAGCTCGATCCCAGCGAACTCGTGCCCTTCCCTCTGCCAGCGCAATGGGCCGTCATCAATGATGGGCGAGTAGGTGGCCGCCGAGAAGTCGCACATTAACGACTCACAGTCCGTGACGAACGACAACGCTGCTGAGGATGGTCTCCAGTCTTCGGCAAGCGGCGGCGCAGCGCCATCTTCTTCAACATCGCCTTCCTCGACGTCCGCAATAATGAACTGCTGAGCGTCTGGCACGCTCCCAATTGGCGAGCCGGTGTCCTCAGCAGGAAACAGCATCCCGACCGAGTACTGCAGAGACGGGCGATTGACAAGGATCTCTGCGTTACCCTGCTCGGGTCCCAGGTAGGCCCTCCGGAGATGGGCAAGTACTTCGGCTTGCGGTGGAGTTAGCGTCATGATTTGCGCCCGTTGATTCGCTCGAGCGTCTGAAGCCGTTTCTTGTCGGCCTGACCGGCAATGACATGCAACGTTACACGAGCCCTCGTCACCGCTACATAGAAAGCAGACAGTGACGCGTCGTCGTATTCGGCAGGGAGGTCGCACACGATGACGTGCTCAGCCTCGAGACCCTTCCCCACGCGCGGACTCAGGACACGGAATCCGTCCCGAGACTCGTCGAAATCGCTATCCACCGAGACGGGGATCACCCAAATATCAACGGGGCGAACCCCATCTCGCTTCAGCCCTTTCGCGAGTTCCAGTGCGGGGCCGAGCGTTTCGCTTTCGGACGTCCACTCCCAGTGGATCCGCTCGCCATTCACAATGCCGGGATTGCCTACGTCTGCTCCCAGATATTCCTGGACCATGTGAACGATCGCTCTCGTGTTGCGTACATTCTTGCTGAGGTCGTACTCCATCGCATCCGAGGCGACGAGCTCCAGAACGTCAGCATCGAAGCGGCCATGGACGTGCGCCTGATTATTCGGATCCAGGAACATCCGCCATCGACCGTCCGAGCGTCCGCCGATCACCACACGATCAAGGACATCCATCGCCTCGGCGGACATAAGGTCCTGCGCCTCGTCGACAAAAACCACATCGAATCGCCTGGTCGTCGCCAGCGCGTCGAACTCCAAGATTTCGATCTCACGACCGACTAGTCGCGGTTCGAAGAAACTCCGAAGCCCTGGTGATCGGAACGTCACGAGAACAGACCGTCCAGCGTCAGCCTCCTGTTTCGCCGCCTCGGCCAGCACCACGGACTTTCCAGTGCCTGCTCCGCCCAGCACGAGGATCCGTTGATTTTTGGCTAGCCCAGCGAGCACGCGCGCCTGCTCTTCGGTAGCGGTGTTCTGTTCGTCGATAACAGCGCCCCGTTGGGCGTCAATCACGGGCAATCGTGAGAACTCCCCGAAAAGCCGTGTCCGGAGCTCATCGGTACGCGCGAGGCGTGCGTTGCGGGGAGCGGCAGGAGCGGATTTTGCGATGACGTCTAGCGCGCTCGCAAGCGCGGCTCCTGTCATGGATTCCTTCGCGAGCCAGTGAGTCGATTTCCACTCGGGAGATGAGGGCGGCCCGTCGATATCTGGAGTGACTACCGCCGCCGTCCCGGGAAACCACCCGAGTCCGTCTTCGTCGAGAATCTTCTTGAGAGCGAACATTGCTGATCGTGCTTGCTCCATAGGCGAGGTTCCTAGGCGATGTGGGTCGCCGTTTCTGTCGACCGAGTACCAGGCTCCATCGAATTTCTTGACACCACCTCCTTTGACCTCGATCACGATCGCAGCGCCCTTCCACAGCACTACGAAGTCTGCCTCCGCCATCTGCTTGTACTCATGGGAGCGAAGCTTGACTGAATGGAAGGCCACCGCATCGGCGCTGGGGATGGAGTGCAACAGCCGAGCGACGCGTCGCTCGGCGCCGCTTTGCGCGCTGGCTTCTATGTCGTGCAAATCCGGGCTAAGAATCACGACTTCTGCTCCTGCCAAAGTTCCTCGTACTCGCGGTATCCGAGCAGATTGTTGATGTCGGCACTGCCGAAGTTGTCAGCCATGTCTACGATCAAGCACTCGCCCTTGCCGCCGTTCTTGGGCCCACGTAGCCCTCGTCCAGCCATCTGGATGTATGCGTTGGGACTGAAAGTTGGTCGCGCGATGTAGAGCGCCGTTACGCCAGGGGCGTCGAAGCCCTGGGTGAGCAATTCGCAGTTTGCAAGGACCTGGATTGCTCCATCCTTGAAACTCTTGATGACGTCTCGTCGCTCTTGGCGCCCGGTCTGACCGCTCACCGAGGCGGCGTCGACGCCCCTGAAGCGGAGCGTTGCGGCCAGCACCTGGGCAGACAGAACATTGGGGGTGAAGACGAGAACTGATCTTCCAGAGTCCTGATCCAGATCGAGGATGTTGTTCACGAGCAGGCCCATGCGAGCATGGTCGGCGGCAACTCGATCGAGCACGGTCCCACTGATGCGCTTCGTGCGTTTGGCGTCGGCCTGTTCTGCCTCGGAGAGGTCGATCTTCGCCCCCTCCAAGACTCGGTGCCTTACGCGCGCCAGCACACCCCGCGAAACAAGCTCCTGATATGGGTTGGCTTCGAAGGCAACAAGTTTCCGGCGACCGAAACGGGCGGCCAGCTGATTAGTCGCCTGTGCGGAGGTTCCTTTGAATGGAGTCGCCGAGAGGCCGACAAGCGGTCGATCCCACCTTCTTCCGTCTACACCCAGCCAGTTGAAGATCCTGGTGTAGCGAGTCGACGTTCCCGCCACGTGACCCTCGTCGACGACGACTGCACTTGCCTGACTAAGCCACTCGTATTCTGCGCCGTCTAGGACGACTTCGAGCTTTGCATCAGTTGCGACCACAATGCTGAGGTTGGTGTCAGGCTCGTGAACGTTGTTGTTCTCCCAAAGTCGGCCGATTGTGAGGGGCAAGTCGACCCGTTGCTCGGTGCACAGCCCTCGCCACACCTCGCTGAAAGTCTGCACAGCTTGTTCGCAAAGTTCCTGCGACTGCGCGATCCAAAGAACCGGTCCCTTAAGCTCCCCGTCAATAAACAGTTGGAGAAGGGTCTGAGTGGCGACTCGAGTCTTACCGGCACCTGTGGGGAGCTCGACCATCGCCTTCGCCCGTCGCCCCGCATCGCCCTGCTCGAGCAGCACGTCGCGAAGATCGTCGCTGATTCGCCGCTGATAGTCATGGAGCCCGGGAAGAATCGTGGCGCCAGGTACCACAAACTCAGCATCCTGCCTCTGGGTGCGTTGTCCGGCGAACTCCGAGTCGAACCCCATCTTGCGCAGCCACGAGACCGTCGCGCCGCCGCCGGCCCATTGCGTGGGGACGTCAGGAAATCCTTCGCGCCGGAACAGATCTGCAAGCTCGCTTATCGTGTCCTTCCCGTAGACCGACAGGCAAAGTCCGGCAACTGACGTGTCGCTGGCGATTAGACCCTGCGCCTGAAGGCCGTTCCACAGACCTTTCGGTAGCTTCTCGCGAAGATCATCGTCGCCGAAGTAGACCTCGAGCTTGTCGATGTCCGTCAACGCAGACGTTGCCGCTTCCCGCAGCAGTTCGAGTTGGTGGCTGAGCCCTACCTGGAGAATCTGTTCGATATCTGCGTTATTAAGGCCGAGGTTGAACGTTTCGCCGACCAAACGCAGGGTTGCGCGCTCGTCCAGACCGGCTTGAATGACGAGAGTCACGTTGTCACGATAGTGATCGAGTGACTGAGTTTCGACGCCATCCGCGGTCGTGACCCATTTCGCGATCGTCTGGGCCCGCGCGATGCTGACATTATTCAGATCCTCACGGACCTGCCAACCTCGCAGTCCTGTAAATATGTCGAGTAGGCGCTCCGGATCCTGCTGGCCATCGATCCGGGTCGAGAAGGTGAAACTGTCTTCAAATCGGAGGCACCCCACGCGGTCTACGAGGTCATCAGCCTGCGACTCAGTGCTCAGCAGGAACGGCCTGTGATGCTGCGCAAGGTAGTCCCGCTGCTCCTCGTTGACAGCAACAAAAACGGAACGGGTCGGGCAGGACTCGATTATCCGCCCAACCCGGGCAGGAATGCGCGTTGGTTGAGTGCCTGGATATGGACGATCGGTTGCTTCCAGAATGAACTCAACGAGCAGCGAGTCCGGGAACTGGGGCGGAAGAAGTTCGACATCGAGCGCGGCCCAGAGTAACGAATTCGGCACCTCAGCGAGCTCGGCGGGAAGGCGAAGCGTATCGACGATGCTCCGAGGTCCGTCGTAGAGCGGGAGGAGGTCCCTGAACTGAACAAGTGAAGGGGCCACTAGGTCTGCCGGAACGCGATACCCAAGTGAACTACGAAGGAGTCCGGCTTGGTCAACTGCCCAGCGAACTGGAGAAGACACTCGGTACGAGACGCCGCTAGCGGTGTCTTCGCAATCCCAGGGAGCATCCCCGAACTCGAGTAACTTCCGAGTCCACGCCTCCCGAAGTTGCTCACTTGCTCCCGATTCCTTCAAGAGCCGCAACGCCGAGAACGGACCGGGTGAATGCTCGCGCGTCGGGTAGAGAGAGATGCGCTCGATCGGGCGGTCACCTGGACTTAGCTTCCGATTCAAATCCGCCAGAACCCAGTCTTGGTACTCATCAGCAGCGAACTCGTCCTCGAACGAAAAGTCCATCCGAGGGGAATCTGACACCCCGAGGTGATGCGCCAGAGCGGGAAGACAGCTACCTCGATCGAGAAGTAGTGCCCCGTCGGCGTCGGGCAGGTCGCCGTCCAAATCGAGTATTTGTTGGGGAAGGTGCCACCCGCCGTCGCGCGTCGGAACAAGCACCTGAGCAGTCGGGTTTGCACGGATAGCCTCGAGCGCCTCTCGCATGTTGACTCCGAGGGCCGCATCCCAGAACTTTGTTTGGAGGGCCGTGTCGCTTGTGGAAGCCAGTCTAGTCAGGCGAGCGGTGAAAATCGCCAGAGGATCGAGATCGCGAAAGTCAGCTCGACGCAAGGTGTTGTCGACGTCCGGGTATGCGAGAAACTCAGGCGAGACGAATATGGCACCTTCGATCTCAAGATCGTCGGCCTGCTCCAAGAACACGAGACTTCGGTCTCGGAGCGCGCGGAGCCCGTCGTTCGTGGGCACGACGCGGGCGTCCTCCGCACCGTCCATTCCGCGATTCGCCATGACTACTTTGAGCGCGTTGGCCGCGGATTCGACGTCCGTGCCTTCTGCCCACTCCCGTAGCCAGCTCTGAACACCTCGCTTCGGCACGAGCTCCAGCGCACGCTTCATGTCTCGCCCATCGTCGTCGAACCGATCGGGCTGAATGCTAACCGCGAACAGTTGGCGAAGCCTTGCTATGCGTTGAGGCGAGCTGTAGCACCTCCAATGCGGAACGTCCTTTTCAGTGTTGGGGGACGCCGCCCACGCCTCGTGAGCGATTTCGGGAACCTTCCATTCACAGGTCAGATCGAGTGGGCGCAATTCGACCGGGTCGCGAAGCGCTCCTCTGCCGTCCGGGATGAGTTTCGCAGCGACCGCCAGCGGAGGAACAAGGGTGCAAAACACCTCGTCTCCGAAGTAAATCGCTTCGCGACCTCGGGCGGGGAGATAGTCGAGCTGAAGTGCAGGGTCATCCTTGGTGCTGACGCGCGGCAATAGTTCGACAAACATCGCGGCCAGTGCTGAGAGAATTTCGCGGTTATAGCCGTTGCGGAGCAGCGTCGTGCGGTCGTCATTGACACTCCATGGAGCGTTGAAGAATCCGGTCGCCGAAGTCCTGTCCTGCAGCGGAAAATAGCTCCAGAACTGCCCGGTCTGGTTACCTGGATCACCGATCTCAGGGTTCGCCCTCCGCGGTTTGAGTGGCACCGCGACGCTGACTTTGATCTGGTCCCGGGATACAGCCTCTCCTACTTCACGTCGAGCAGCGGAGCTCGGAGCGTGCATACGTTCCGAGACCAGCCATTCGTCGCCACTGCCGTCCGGGCGCTCGATCTTGAATCGACCGTCTCCAAGATCTCGAGATGTATGACTGGTCTCGAATCCACCATCTCCGAGCACGCTGAGCCGGACTTCGCGGACCGCACTGACAAACAATAAGAACTCCGAGGAGAAGTTCTCCATCTCTCGGCGTAAGCGATCTCCGCTCGTTACTTTAGGGAGACGCACGACTGTTGTCGCCCAGGTCGCGAGTCCCTTCACGATTGGGTCGGACTCGATAAGCGCCGTCGCGTCAAGCGGAGTCGCCGTGCGGAGTACTGGCAAGCGCCGGCCAGCGGACCCAATACTGCCGATTGCAGCTTGCGCCACGACGGAATTGAACTCGAACGAGACCGATCGACTGAGAACCTGCGGGGAGTCCGTCACAGCGAGAACGGACTTAAAGCCGAGGCCGAACCGGCCGATTTCATCGCCACGCTTCCCGCTTAGGTGCGCGTGTGTGATCGCGGTGAGTCCGGTCTTCGAGAACGGACGACCTGAGTTCGCACAATAGAGCGTATTGGCGATCGGATCGAGTACGATCTCCACCCGCCCAATATCCTCGGCACCCGGTACTCCGGTCATCGCGTCGGCAGCATTTTGAACGAGCTCGAGGAGTGTTCGGTTCGAATAGCCGCCGGTTCGAATCGACTCCTCGTGATTCGCATGCTCAGTGATCAATGTCGGCTTCGCGGTATAGGCCGCGATTGCGCTCGCAAATTGCTCGTCGATCTCGCCAATAAGGGCATCGTCTGCCACCCACGACTCTGTCATCTCCGAGATCCCTGCCTCACCCGCTCGTTGCCTATTTACAGTATCGGTAGTGGGCGACAATCACGTCTTTAGCGGCTCAGACGCTGACATGTCTTGGGCCAGCAGCACCAAGGCTGGCAGGGACCGAACCGGGACCAGAACCACGCAATTCATGCAAACCATGACGGGGGAAAGGGCCCTCTGGGCCTTAGAAAGACGCGGAAAATCAGGGATTTCGCCTGTACGGGGTACCTGGGGGTCAAGGGGTCGCAGGTTCAAATCCTGCAACCACACACTGTGTGCAACCACACACTGCAACCACACATCACCGGTACCGCCAGTCAAAAGTTCCCTGATTCCCTTTACCTGGAGCTTTCAAGCGTCCACGGCGGTTATTTTTGTGGAAGCCCCCTATAAAATCCGACGATTTTGAGGGTTCTTTCGTGATTGAGCCGTTCAGCCACGCTATCTAAGTCCTCGCCGAAAAGATCTGCATAAGTGTTCAGTGCCATTGATGCCGATGCGTGCCCCAACATTCTCTGGAGCGCCTTGATAGTTGGTTCAGCGGATACGGCGAGACTTGCGCCGGTGTGCCTAAGATCATGTCGCGTCAGAGTGGGAAAAAGTATCGTCAACCCCTTGGGCACACCGCATTGCGCCGAAAAATACCCAAAATCCAGCGCTACGGAGGGTTGTCGCTCAGGAGCGGAGGCGGAGTCAGGCGAACCTTATCCCCTGTTCCCCGTATTTGAGCAGGAATTTTACTCGCAGAAAGTGCGCCAATACCCCTGACACTGCGCCAAATTCCATGGTCGGCCACTGTGGACAGCGTCTTATTCTGCGGCCGAGCCAACTCTGAGGCAAAGCTCAGAAACCCAGGGGTTCCTTCGGTAGGTTTAAATTCTTAGGTTATCGAAAGGACGAGTCATGAAACCAGGAACCAAATTAGGTAAGCAACTCCAAACCTTCAACAGCGTTGCAGGAGTTTTCCATTTGGTCCAAGGGGTCGCGCTGTTTTTTATTCTTAATGATGAGACGAGAATCCCAGTTGTCACTCGCTTCTTTACCGACACCCCCGCGGGTATTCGGCCGCAAAGCGACATCCTTTTCGAGTTTCCAGTTGCTCTCATCGCACCCATATTCTTATTGCTCTCCGCTGCCGCGCATCTCTTCATCTCCTCCCCTTGGTATGTCCGTCGCTATGAGACCGACATCGAAAAGGGCATCAACCATGCTCGCTGGTGGGAATATGCCATCAGCTCCTCTCTGATGCTGGTTGTCCTGTTAATGCTTGGTGGACTCATCGAGATTTCCACAATCGTGTTTATTTTCACCCTGAATTTCATCATGAACATGATGGGGCTGATGATGGAGATGCATAATCAGCTCACCCAGAAAACCAGCTGGTTCTCCTTCAACGTTGGTGTGCTGGCTGGAATCGTTCCATGGATTATGGGGGGCATTTACTTCGTGGTCTCTACCAACAACATCGCAGAGGCCATCCCGGTATATGCCCAATTCGGATTCCTCCTCACCTTTATCTTCTTCAACACCTTCGCCATCAACATGTTCTTGCAGTACAAGAAAATCGGCAAATGGAAGGTCTACGCATACGGAGAGAAGGCGTACATTGTCTTGAGCCTCACTTCAAAGTCAATACTTGGATGGGTAATCGTGCTTGGCACAATGCAAGGGGTTTAGTCCGAGTCACCAGTCGTGAGGTAGGCGACTTCACCAGTTTCGGCGCCAACATCCCCGTCGTCG